>Ga0302116_1001184_pt1 | contig 15773 bp, 16 predicted proteins | sample AG5_SCM_MG_FD_203124 | JGI IMG/M metagenome (GOLD analysis project Ga0302116, IMG submission 203124) | Marine microbial communities from Western Arctic Ocean, Canada - AG5_SCM | ecosystem: Environmental > Aquatic > Marine > Oceanic | place: Canada: Western Arctic Ocean | collected 2017-10-01 | reverse complement strand
TGTTGCCAGTAAAACTTGGGGAGTTAAGGGAAAGTGGGTTCCGATGGATCATTCGAAGAGCAAGAAACACGAGGGACTCGGTGTATACCTGGCTATTGCAAGCAATGTGTCGAAGAAGATCAGAATTGCTGAATTTGAGCACTTCACGCACCAACTCGGCATCGTGCTCGTTGATGAACTTGTGACAGTCTGCATACGATCGTGATTTGATCCACCTAACCATCTCATTAAACCAATGACCCACTGGTGCGTACAAGCGGTACATCCCCTTCCCACCCAACGAACGAGCTTCCTCGGGAGTGAGGGAGAGCAAGCCGATGATATCAGCACAGGCTCCACTCCTACGGGCAATGTCGATGGGAGTTTCGCCTTCCTTGTCTCGTGTGACGAGGGCCTGTAGATTGTAGTCAATCGACATCACGCCCACAAAGGCAAGAATATGTGTGTGTGTCTGAGCTTTCGCTGCCATCCAATGATGTGGCAGTCGTCCATGCTCATCTCTCTCCTTGTACTTTCTCACGAGCAAATCTAAGTCACGATCTGGGTGACGCACGGCTCCATACACAGCGGGCCAATCACGCTTCTTTAGCCACTTGTGGTGCTCATTGGAAGGCATAAGGATATGCTTCGACAAGATATCTCAAACGAGAACGGGGGAGAGTATGAGAGGTGAGTTGCTGGCAGGAGAATTGGGTTATTATGGTGTGGGTGTGGTGGCGTTTGGGGCAGTGTCTTACCGTGGCAATTTTTTGAAATTGTTATATGTTTTTTTAAACGAAATCACACAAATTCTCCACAACCTCCTTCCAAAATATGTCCAATCCGAACGAAAAAAGCCCACTTCTTCCCCATCCTCCCACCCCCCTTCCATCCTCTCCCAATCTCCCTCGATCCCACTCGGTTTCTATAGACGGATCTGATCTGCAGCCAAACCCCAACCCCAACCCCAACCCCAACCCAAACCCAAACCCCAACCCAAACCCCAAACCATACCCCAGCCCTTACCCAATCCCCACCCCCAGTCCCCCTAACTTTAACTTTCAACCCAACTTTCTGTCCCTTGACAACCTCACCCCCCTCCAAATAGGAAAGCGCGAGCTGTACGAGAACCTCCCGTATGTGTCTGTTCTCGGGCTCCAGAGCAAGGAGCGCTCGTACACGCGCTCCTACGCCAAGTTTGCCCTTTCCCAGAACAAAAAGCTAAGGCTCACCTCACTCTCCTACAACGATCTCCCCTCCATCCACCCCCTCCCCCTCAACATCAACGGAAACGGAGTTTCAGTTTCTCCCCGCTCGTCCCACTATGCCCACGCCCACGCCCAGCTGCTTCTCCAAAAACAGATCGACCTGCTCGAGCAGGAGTGCGGTTCCGCAATTCTCACCCCCAGCCTCCTCTTCATTGTAATTTCTGCCCTCGTATCGCAGTTTTTGGTTGGGTTTTCCACTGGGGTTATGAACCCCCCGGCCCTCTTTGTGTTCCCCGGCCACACGACGTTCGAGTGGTCCATGGCGGTCGGTGCCTTCGCCATTGGCGGTCCCTTCGGTGCAAAGTTCGCCGGCCGCATTGCGGACGACTACGGGCGCAAACCCGCCCTCACTTACAACTTCTTCTTGTTTGCGGTTGGAGGTTGGTTCCTTGCACTAGCTCCGACGATCCACTTCCTAATTGCTGCCCGTTTCCTGATTGGCTTCGCCAGCGGATTTAGCACGGTCCTCGTTCCAATTTACCTTGGAGAAATTTCCCCCCCGAATCTTCGCGGTCGCCTCGGAACGCTGGCGCAGTTCGGCGTCGTGGTTGGCATTCTTGCCGCGGACGGGCTTGGCATGCTGTTCACTGGCGAGAACTGGCGCTACCTGTTTGGCCTGACGTTCGCCCTGGCGTTTGTCCAAATTTTTTTCATTTTGCGTGCTCCCAACTCGCTTCTCGAGTCGCCACGATGGCTACTATCGAACGGGAGGCAGGACGTGAAGCGCGCGAGAAACATTATCCGGAAGCTCAGGGGATTTAGGAACGAGTACGAGGTCGACGTTGAGCTGGGTCACATCGTTAGCTCTAGCAACAGCAACCTGTCCGACATGGACTCGACAGGGGCAGGGGTGGATAAGGATAAACAGAAGCAGGTGAGTGAGCGAGCCTTGAAGATAGTGGAGTCGGGGTATATTATGTAGCGACTAGCTTTTTTTGGGATTTTTTTGAGTTTTTAGTTTTCACATTGCCGAAACTGCCATGCCACCCGTGTCCAATTTATCGCGTCTAAAACCTCCATACGTCGGAGTTACGGCCGATTCAGTGATTCGCCTCTTTTTGCCTTTTTTTTGGAAGTTTCTGTATTGGCAGGAAAATGATGGCTCACACCCCCACACACCTACACCTACCCAAATTCGTGGCGCAGCAGCAGCAACAGCAGCAACCAGCGGTCACCGTTGTGGAAATGCTCGAGGACAAGAAGACGAGAAAGCTGTTCATTGCCTGCATCATATTACAAATATCACAGCAGCTCTCCGGCATCAACGCGGTCTTCTATTACTCCACGACCTTCTTCGACGGCGCAATTGACAACCCCCAACTCGGCACAACGATCGTCGCTCTGGTGAACGTGATCGCTACCTACGTGGCGCTGCTGATGATGGACAAGTGCGGGAGGCGAACTCTCATTCTATACAGGTGAGCGAGCGAGCGATGAATCCCGCGAAATGGCAACAGGCGGCTACACCCACTACTAAATAAACTAAACTAAACTAACGTTATTCCACTCAATTCGTATTCTTTTGACTCGCTTGGTTCGCTCGGCGCAGCACGGGCGGCATGCTGCTCTCCTGCGTTGTTTTAATTCTTGGACTCAGCAGTGTGTTCAGCAGTAATTTGATTCCTCTCCTTGCAACGATGATGTACGTTTCGTTTTTCGAGATCGGGTTGGGCCCGATTCCTTGGTTGATCATTCCAGAGGTGTGTTTTGGACCCACCCATGAACATCGCTTTGCGCAAAAAGACGCGCTTTGTCGTTCTCGCCACCTTGTCCAATTCTGAGTATCCGAGAGTCCACTACTAAACTAAACTAAACTAACTCACTCAATTCTTTCGACTCTCTTATTTTGTTCTTGCTTCATTGCTTCATTAAAATGCCTCGCTTCGCTCGGCGCAGTGCTTCGACAGCAAATACGTGAGCACTGCTATGAGCGTTTGTTGCCAGGTGAACTGGGCGTGCAACTTCATCGTGGGGGTCGTCTTCCCCTATTTAAATTTGTATTTGGTGAATTTGAGGTGAGTGGAGGCTTAGGTTGGCTTAGGTTGGAGTGGAGTGTGTGAGGAAAAGTTGGAAGATCGTTTGATCGTGTGTGTTTTGGACCGTGCGTGAACAATTCTCTCGCACAAAAAGATGCGCTTGGTCGAACCCACCACCGTGTCCAATTTTGAGCGTCTAAAACCTCCATACGATACGATACGATACGATACGTTGGAGTTACGGTCGATTCAGTGATTTGCCTTTTTTTGCCTTTTTTGGAGTTTTCACATTGACCCCCAGATGAAGCAACGCAACAGCAACCCCAACAGCAACCCCAACAGCAACCCCAACAGCAACCCCAACAGCAACACTTAACCCAACACCCACACACCTCTTAGCTTCGTTCCGTTTGCGGTTGTCCTGCTCATGACATTCTTGTTCGTGCTATATAAATTCCCCGAGACAGAGGAAGAGGGAGAAGGAGAAGGAGAAGGAGAGGGAGGGGGCACCGAGAGCAAACTGCTCCAGCGACGGAGAACCGAGTACCCGCTCAATATCTACGAGAACTTGAGCGGGGACAGAGTTTTGGAGTGGAAGCGAGGAATGTTGAAACTGAGGCGGGAAGAGGAGCTTCTGGAGAAGAAGAGCGTTCGCAAATTCGTCGCCTCGATGAATTCGGTTGAAGAGGAACTGAACAAGAAAGCAGGAGAAGATGGTGGTGTTGATATTCCTTTGGAAGAAAAAGAAAAGGGGAAAGAGAGTGAAGGAAAAAAAAAACTCATGGCAAAAGGCGTTTGATATGGCTGATTACGACTACGACTACGACTAGCAAAATGTAAAGATTAATTAATTACTATTTTGAAGTCTACCCTAACTCTCCTCCATGATGCTAAAAACGTGACGCGTCACTTGTTTGTAGACCTCCCCCTTCCGGAGGATTCTAGAATCATCAATCGTGTTTGCTCGCCGTGTAGCCTCCAGGCAGAGCCCCCCATGCTTCTCTAGCACCACCAGATCTCTGCCAATTTCGCCGCCAAGCAATGTGCTATAATAGGTTTGAATCGCCGGTTCGGTCGTAAAAACGCTCATTATCCGGCCGCTAATTTTGTGTCGAACCGTCGCGGCAAGCACATCCTCGGTTTCGATGTTTTTATTGAGGAGGAATTCTTCGCCGTGAGGGAAGTTCGGGTTGGCAGTCTTTTGGTGTTCAATCACGTCCTTCATGAGCTGAAAACTTGCAGTCGTGTCGCGAATGGTGTTTTTAATATTTGTTTTTTCGCCGGTCCCAAGACCATCACCACAGGAGGTGGTTGTTGAGATATTGTCAGCATTGATCTGGATCTCGTGGTTTTTTGAGATACTTTTATCCCTGTAATTGCCGGAGAGGTTCCAGTAAGTATGATTTGTCAAGCTCACAAGGGTTGTTTCGGTGCACGTTGAGTGATACTCGAAACGCAGCGTGTTCTCCTCAACAATTCGATACGTCATTGTGGTCGTCAGGGTCCCAGGGAGGGAAGGCTCATCACAGACGAGCGAAAGCGTAACAAATGTTGGGGAATGATCTGTGACTTTCCAAATTAGTGAATTCCAATTCATTCCTCCGTGCAGGTTGGTTTCTGGCTTGATCCCTCCCCCTCCACCATCACAACCAGGAAGGTTGTAGCTTCTACCGTCAATCACAACCGGCGAACTGGTCCGTCCTGCAATTCGTCCAATCACGCAGTTCATACAGGGGTTGCCTGGAGCTTCCCAATCTATTAGGCCCAAAGTAACTTCTTCCATAGTGCCATGTTTGTTTGGAGTTCGAACCGAAGTTAGTGTGGCTCCAAATGCCAGGACGGTTGCTGTGAGCTTGCCGCTGGTACTGGTGAGTTCGTAGCACATTTTGGGCTCTCTTGTTCCACTTTCAGGTATATTTGTTATTCATTGATCACTTTAATTTGTGTCACGATGAACACATGAAATTTAAGATTTGTGAAGATGTCCATTTTATGGACAAGATGTCCAATATTCAATCATTGCAGATCTTGCACAACGATTCTGTAGTCCTAGCTCGATCATGGCCACCACCAAACCCAAGTTATAACAATTTACTTCCCATTGTGGTTCAAATCACTCCATCTGAAAATTTCTCCATCATAACAATAGGTTCAGATGAAATGCACTGCCACTCCGTGTGCACATTCATACGCAACCTCCTAGCCGAGCATGGAGTCACAGATCTCGATAAGTTCAGAGCTGATCTTGAGCTGATTGGTCGAGTGTCTGCTTGCCTCGACCTTGCGATAGATTCGCTGGGTTTTGCAGTGGAAAGCAATGTCGAGGAGTGTATGTCAATGGTCAAGATGAAGACGTACTAGAGAGAGGAGATGAAAAACCATAATAAACAACTGTAGTTTACCCGTATGTGGTAACAACCTCTTCCCCGGCCCCTCGGACCATCAGAACTGCCCCAATCCCCTCTGTCATCACATCACAATAACTGCAAAAGTCACCCGCATCCTCAACGCTTCTCATCAGCGGCAAATTGGTAACAACCAGTTTGCTCTTGCTGCTGTGCTGTAGCAGAACTCTGTTGAACGCCACAGCCGTTTTCATCCTTCGCTCATCCATGGTGAGCTTCACTGCCTTTTTCTTCTCTTCGCTCTCGTTCTCGTTCTCCCTCTCCCTCTCCCTCTCCTCCTCCTCCTTCTCCTCCTCCTCCTCCTCCTGCTCCTGCACAACCGGATTAACCTCTTCTTCTTTCTCTTTCTCCTTCCCCTCCTTCCCAGCACCAAACATACCGCCGAACACCTCAGCAACAGTGGCGTGGGCCGTCGCGGTGCCACCCGCAGCCGCACCCCCCGTCCTCGCCTGCGACATGGTGGCTGGATTTTCTAGAGCTCTCAAGAGTTCACGTCGCTTTTGCATGTTCACCGTTTTTGTATAAACATGACGCATGTCTCCAGCGATGCTCGTGTCGCTCAGATCGACCGTCTTCACCTCCGCCGTAATTCTCACAGCAACTAAATGAGCTTCTATCGCCCTCCCCACCTCGAGGGGGTTTTCTTTCTCGCTGGTAACCACGGCAAACAACCTCAGCTTCGTTCCCGCCTTCCACGTCTTGTGCATGCTCAGCAAGTAGGGGATCAGGAGCAGCAGTCCGCCTGTTTACAAAAAAAACGAGTGGGTAGTATTAGTAGTCTACTTGGATTGTGGAGGGGGGGACGCTTCGCTCGCTCACCGTCGTGAACGATCCACCAGATATCAATAGTCTCATTTAGCATTCGCTCGATGGAATGGGGAAGCTCTTCTCCTCCCTTCAATACCAGAATTGCTTTGTTGAGGTTGGTGAGCCCCTTTAACGTTTTCACAAAGGCTTCCGCTCTATCGTCCTTGTGTTCATCGTCCGCCCACCGTCCCGGCCAGCCGATCAGGACCGCGTTTGGCGACAACGGGCCCAAGCCGGAGTGAATCGCCGCTCCCCATACGTTCTCGCAGGAGTTTGACCCTTGACCCGAAGGAATGACCTGGCCGAGCGAAAAAGGTGCGAAGGGGTTAGTAGTGGATTTTTTATTGCGACTAGCTCGCTTCGCTCGCTCGCTCGCTCGCTCACTCACCTCCAAGAACCCCTGAATGGCCTCATTTTGCATGTGCAGCTTGAGAACTTGGCGAACGTCCTTGGCCCTTTCGCAAACTTCCGAGTCCAGCACGTCACCCTTGATAAGAGCCGCGAACATGTTCAAACCTTTCCCCTTCTTCAGCTGACCGGCAAGGGCAAGCAAGTGTGGCTTCAGGGGATTGCCGTTTTCGTCGACGTCTATAATGGTCAACAATTGAGGCCTCCAGTTCTTGGCGTGGAAGTTGTCTTTCACCGACAGGGCCAAAAGCTCGTCCCTAGCGATCCCGTACCTCAACCCGCGAACGGCATCTCCCCACTCCTTCGTGGCGCCTTGCGCACGAATGTAGAGGTACAGCATGATGAAGAGAAAGACCGCGACTAAGGTCGTTGCCCACGAGATTACCAACCCCAACCCAAGGCACCAGAAGAACCCAAACAAGCTGATGCTCCAGTGGTAGTACTTGAAGCTCGGCCTGAAGCCGGGCGCACGCAGAATGCTCAGCACGAAGCAGGACAAGTTAACCCCCGCGTACATTAGGAGGAAGAAGAGGGTGATGATCGGGGTGATGAAATCCAGGTTTCCAGCCAGCACTGGCAAGCTTGCAATGAACCACGTGAGCCAAATGGCCTTAACGGGCTCGTCATCCTTGTTTTTAGGAGCAAACGGGCGGAGGAACGTGATGCAATCATCGGCAGCAATTGCGGCTAAGAGGCGGGGTGCCCCAGCCATACACTGCAGGCCGGCGCCAATGCAGCTCATAATAATGCCCATCTTGACAATCAAGTTGTGAGGGTAAGCGACAGCCGTGACTATCAGCTTGTCAGCCATCAGTGCCTCGTTGGACAGAGAAGTCCCGAACAGCCAAATGACGGAAATATACATGACAGTAGTCACAGAAATTGCGCGTATCGTCCCGACCGGAATAGCAACGCCGGGATTGGCCAGAACTGCAGATCGGTTCGACCCAGCCATGATTCCTGTGACAGACGGATAGAAGAGGGCAAGGAGGCTGAAGAAGTCAGGCGTGACACCAGTGTCAGGATCAGGCCTATAATTGGAGTTCATGTTGTCGTTGCTGCGCCGAGCGAGTAAATTATATTAGCTTAGTAGGGGATTTTCCTGGGCGCTATGAATTGAACACGGTGGCGAGTTCGCACCTGACACGGGCCGCATTGGTGAGCTCGCCATCGAAAACGTTCACCCTGAACAAAACCACCCCGAGCGAGAGGCACCCGATGGAGAGGAACACTATGGCCAAGAAAACCATCGCGCTCATGTTGACGTACTTAACCCCGACGCTCACAACGCTTGCAACACAGAGCATCAAGATCAGAGCGATTATCTGAGTGTCAAATTCAAACAAATCCTTGAGGTCAAATCCGGTCTGAACCGCTTCGGTAGCTCCCAGAATGTACATGGAGCACGCGATGGTCGTCCCAAGGTAAAAGAGAAAGCCAAGTGCTCCTCCGATCTCCACGCCCAAATTTCGTGAAATCACGTAATAAGGTCCCCCAGCCTGAATAGTTCCGTTCGTTGCGATGGCACTCAAGGAGAGCGAAGTCAAAAAGGTTGACACGACGCAAATGACCACAATGAGAGTAGCCTCGATGCACCCAGCCTGCGCTGTGATGAAAGGCAAACGGAGGAACAAAATGACGCCTAGAATGTTCTGCATGCATGGCAAGAACACCCCGGAGTTCGTCCCTAGCTTCATAGTCACCTGCCTAGGCTTCAACCCAGACTCGATGTCGACATCACCACTTTCCGTGTGATCCCCAGTCCCACTTTCGACATCCTTCAGCCTCTGAGGCTTCAAAAACGTTCCGTCAACAGCAAGAGCTTCCATTATTTGCTGTCTCCCCCTTGTTGTGAAGAGTCCGATCACAGGAACATTGTCAGAGCTGCTTGATACAGAGACCCCAACATCCCTAGTGTCAACCATTTCCATTTCCTTCATTGCTTGAGTGGTTAGAGAATGTTATCTTCTAGCAAAGCAGCTCTATTTTTTTTATAATTTTTTTTTAAAAATAAATAAAGATACCCTCATTGCATTCCCATAGGATGCTCTCATTCGAAGAGTTTAAGCACCTAAAAGCCCAGAAGGAATCAATCAACCCGCAAAAGCACAAGCACAAGCACAAGCAAACAGCAATTCTGCGAAACTCTTCAATTGTCAACAAGACTACCCTTGCATTCTCGAACAAGCTCTGCGACTCTGTAATAAACAACCAAGAACAACCAGCTTTCCACGGGAACTACGACGCTTCGCGTCACGACAGTGTCGTTAACTCGCTTCGGTCCAAGGCTGATTGGCAGAACGAAGCAACCAAACTTTCCGAAACTTTCGAGAACAATTCCGTGAACCGACGGTCTCGTTTCGAGGCTGCCACAAACCTCCTGAACATGGTAGACGCAGAAGGGAGCAAGGAGCTGTTGGAACGACTCGACAAGGGTCAAAAGGTAAGCGAGCTACTCACAACCAGTTCTATGGTGTTTTCTGGCTCACTTCGCTCACAGCTCGCGTCGCTCGCTTGTGCAGCTACGGTCGAAGATCCACGCCAAGTCTGAAATGTCAAACACAACATATGATCCCAAATCGGGAAAAGTGCTGAATTCGCGCTTGAAGACTCTGAGGGAGGTGGGAAAAAACCACGCCACTACTTCGATCAGCAAGAAAGTGACGCTGCCAGCCCAGAACGAGCCCCCCAACCCTTTCTCTTCCCCCACAAAGGCCGAGCTCCTCGCTTCAGCGGGAGCGCACAATCTAAGAGCGAGGATGGGTATTTCCATTTCTACTCACGCAACTGCCAGCAGCAGCAACATCCTATCTCCGACCACAAACAAAATTCGTTCCCGAACAACACTCATGATAGAAGACATGGCAAAGTGGATGAAGGGTGAGGTTGATCAAGGACCAATGCGAATTAAGGAGCTGCGCGAGACCAACATCGAAAACGAAACCATCAAGATGGTCCGTGCGAAGCTTAATTCCGCCGCATACGGGAGTAGCAAGTTTGGGGTCGATTGGCATGCGCTGTTCCAAGCTTACGACAAGTCGGGCGACGGTGTGTTGGATTTGTTGGAGTTCACAAGTGCGATTAGGAAATCGTTGAAGATTTCAGTCACCTCGTTGAGCGACGGCGCCATAAAGACTGTATTTGTGTTGCTCGACGATGACAAATCGGGGGAAATAAGTGTCGAAGAGATGTTAGGGTTTGTTGGCGAGCCGCAGCTGCAGCCGCCGCCGCAGCTGCAGCCGCAGCCGCCGCCGCCGCAGCTGCAACCGCAACCGCAGCCGCAGCCGCAGCCGCAGCCGCAGCCGCCCCAACAACAGCCACTACCAAAGGTCTCCTCCTCCCAAAAGCCCCCCAAAATGATCCCAGAAGAGCCAGAGCCCTCCTCAGAACCCTACTCAGACCCCCCACTCTCAATCAAAAACAACAAAACAGCAAAGCGCAATTTCATCAAGTCGAACAGATACGTAGCTCCAATCTACGCCCATTTAATCGACTTCCCCTCGAACTCATTTTTCCCAATCGTGCCTACGATTATCTGCAGCATGGTGAGCGAGCGAAACGAGCGAGCCTTGTCACAAAAGAGTGCGAAGCGACTAACCCACTCCTAATTCACTCTTCACTCTTGCTCTCGTGCTTCGTTAAAAATGCGCCTCGCTTCGCTCGGCGCAGGGTATCCCCGACGAGCACGTCGAGCCGAACTTTGACAGGCAGGACATTGTGAGGGGAAACCACGGCGCGGCGGCTGCGGCTGCTTCTGCGGCGGCCCAAAAGCACGGAAGGCAGACTGCAATTTCGATGAAGAGGAAGAAGGAGAAGTCCCTGGTCTACCTGCAGGCTAGTCGCGACGGGGCGAGGAAGCTGATCAGGGAAGACGTGGAGGAGGTGAGCGAGCGAAGCGAGCGAGCTTTGAGGCAAGACGAGCATACTCGCGATGAATCCCGCGATATGGCTACAGTCATAATTGCTATATCAAAACTACTAAACTAAACCACTAATTCGTTTGGCTCGCATCACTTGGTTCGCTCAGGAGGATATGGACGCGCTTGTCAACTTCATTATCGATGACGACGATTTGCTCCAGCAGAAACTGGACGGATTCAACCTGGGCTTCAAGTCTCCAATTGCGCTGTTAAAATGGAATGAAATGGTCAAACCAACTGACATCGTTCCAAGTGAGAATCTCGCGTTGGAGGAAAAGAACCCGATGCTGCTGCACAGGCACGCGGACGAGGGGGGGAAGGTAAAGGAGTCAAATATTCGGCCAATTTTCAATTCTGAAGAACTGAAAATCGCATTGCTCCAAATTTGGCACAACGAGAATCTGCACGATGCATGCATCCAGAAGTTCGTCAAACTCCAGGATTTAAACTCGCCAACTTTCGTTCGGACCGTTTGGAGCCGAAATATTCAGGAGAAAACAAAATCTTGCGAGGGGTACGTGATCAAATCCAATATCAACTACTTAGCAAATGTTCAGTCTCATTTGGACCCGGTCAACGAGGCGACAGCAAAGACGAGCAAAATTTGTTACTTGGAGGCAGCGAAGAAGGAGCTAAAAGGGGCGGATGGATTGGTAGACATGACTCACGCCGTCATGTCAGATTTGCAAAAATATTTTGGAAGGGGCGGCGTGTTGAATAACTGCATCCTGAATTGGACGCAGGGGAAAAATGATGGTTTGTGGTACATAGTGTCCATCTGCAACCTTACTGCTGTGAGCGCAGGCCCTACAAGGAGGGAGAATGCGGCACGCCGACCAATGCCATCTTGGCTCATTGAAAACTCCCTCCCTACTTCCAAGGGATACATTACGCAAGGTGGGGAGAATAATGTGAAAAAAGTTCAGCTACGGGCAGGGGAGAAAGAGTGCGAGGGAGACTTTTGCGAGACAGATAACGAAAACGAGAACAAGAAGAAGGCCGTCGTGAACAAAAATCAATCCAAGAACGTCATGTTCAAATCAATTTTGAAGGCGAGAAAAGAGTTTTTTGGTTACTCTGGAGAGGGGAAGGATTACAACCCCAAGATTATGAACCAAAGCCACACCGTCTGCGCAGCGTGCTACAGAAAATACAGGAGACTCGACGCGGAACGGATGGGTAGAATGAGAGCGAAGATGGAGGAGGTGGAGGAGGAGAAGGCGATTGAGAAAAAAAGGAAGATGAAACCGGCTGGCTTCAAGTCTCGCGTGCAGCTGCAGTACGAGCAGGAACTAGACAAGGAGAAGGAGCAGATGCTTGAGCTGCTTAGAAGTAAGAAAAAAGCGAAACTCGAGTTGCAAAGGCGTGTCAGGCTGAGAGCGCAGGGGATCGAGGAAGGGAATGGAAATGAGGAAGAGGAGAAGCGGAGAAAAGAGGAGGAGGAGGAGAAGGCAAGAGAGTTCGAAGTTGTGCCCGTCGCGGAATACACCAACGCGGAAGAAGACAAAGACGCGAGTTACCCAGTGACCAGGCCGGCGAGCCCAACAGGCCGCCACGTTACAAGAGTGGCAGGGCGTCGAGCCACCGTAGTGCGGAAGGCAACCGACAGTTTTTTGATGCTGCTTAGTCCGCAGCGGAAAAAGAAGGAGGCCGAGGACATGAGGAAGGCGAAGGAGAAACCGTTGTCTTTCGCGAACTTCAACAATGTTCTAAACATGCTCAAGAAGAGGGGGGTGGAGGAGGAGGAGGAGGAGGAGGGAGCGGAGGGAGAGGAGGGAGAGGAATAAAAAAATTTTTACCCAAGATTCAAAAGATTCGTCGATCTCACTTCATTTTTTGGCAAAGACAAAATTATCTCAGACCCCATGCCCGAGAAAAAGATTACTGTCTTGGTGAATGGCTTTGGTCGAATCGGCCGCCTAACCACACGATTTCTCTTTGAGGATCCTCTCTTCACGATCACTGGCATCAATGACCTTTGTAGTCTAGATTCAGCTGCATATCTGGCGAATTTCGACTCAGTTCACGGCACATGGTCGCACCGAATGGAGGCTGACTCGACGACCAACACCCTGATGGTTGACAACTCACATAAGATTGCCTTCTCTCAAACTAAGACGATCTCCGACATTGCAAACCTTTCGTCTTACGACCTCGTTGTTGAGTGCACTGGAAAGCATCTCACGGTTGTTGGCCTGAGCGCATACTTCACGGGAGGTGTCAAGCGTGTTGTTGTCTCAGCTCCCGTGAAAGAAGAGGGGGCTCTCAACGTCGTCCTGGGCTGCAACCACCAGGTGAGCGAGCGAAGCGAGCGAGCCTTGATGAAGAAGAGAATACTCACGATGAATCCCGCGAAATGGCTACAGACATAATGGTTACATCCACTACTAAACTAACCCACTCAATTCTTTTGACTCGCTCATTTGGCTCGATTGTTTCACGCGTCCATCATAAAACGTGCCTCGCCTCGCTCGGCGCCCAGCTCATCAAGGACAACCGACTGGTCACCAACGCCAGTTGCACGACAAACTGCATTGGCCCCGTAATCAAAGTCTTGAAGGAGAACCTAAAAATCAAACACGGTTGCATAACGACAGTGCACAATGTGACCGGAACCCAAACTATTATTGACATGCCCAATACGAAGAAAAGCGACTTGCGCCGTGCACGTTCTGGCATGTTGAATTTGTGCCCGACGAGCACGGGATCCGCAACTGCAATTGTGGAAATCTACCCGGAGTTTAAAGGAAAGTTGAACGGGCTTGCCATCCGAGTGCCTCTGTTGAACGCGAGCATCACCGACATTGTGTTGGAGGTTGAAGAGCCCACTACAACCGAGGCTGTGAATGAGATTTTGAAGAAGGCGAGCCAGGATGGAGTGCTTAAGAATATTCTGGGCTATGAGGAGCAGCCGTTGGTTAGTACCGACTACACGAACGACGAGCGTTCGTCAATTGTTGATGCGCTTTCCACCATGGTGATCGACGGGACTTGTGTGAAGATTTACGCTTGGTACGATAATGAAATGGGCTACAGCAAGAGGATGGCTGAACTAGTGAATATTGTGGGAAGCAAGTTGGCCGGTGTGGAGCCGAAATTTTTGGGAGATTATGTTTAAGAAGATTTTAGGGAAGAAGGAACTTTGATGAGAGAGAGAGAGAGTGGCGGGTTCTATTTTACGCCTGGCTGGATTGAGGAGCATGCTTTTTGTTGTCAACACGCATACAGCCGAAACTCGTAAATACGTTGCGAGTACTGTTTGAGGAGGTCGAGGTAGGGTGTGGCGCGAACTTCGGCGGGAGTCAAAGACAGCACAGCAATAATTGACGGACAACAGTTCTTTATACGCAACGCCACATCGAGAGGGGTTTCACCAAAACAATTAAGGGATGAAAGGGCCTCCGGGTAGTATCTGATTGTGTCCACAGCGACACACTCGTGGTTTGCATTTCTAGTTTCGGTCTGTTGCCCATATCGATAGCTCTTCTCTGTGAGGATATGGAGAGCGACGTTCCCTTCACTGTCCTCTTTGGACAATGCCTTTCTGAACATCGCGATTTTTACGGAATCCACTGTTTTGTTCATGTGATCATAAGTGAAGACTTGATAGGCATCATCCCAGGCTTCGTTTTTTTTGATAATAATAGTTGAATTTGGAACACATATGTGGTTGCATGTGGGAAGAAGGTGAGATGGGGTGACAACAAATTCAAATTCAAAATAGGTAGAACAATGCTCACACAGCTTATCATAAATCTTCTCCTCCCCAACACTTTGCACTTCGTGGACCCACTAAAACGAGACCGTTATCCGAAAACCGATCCAAAACACCCAAAAGTAAAACCCATTCTTCTTTATATCCCGGGTTTTGATGGCACTTTACTCTCCCCCTTCCTCCAGTTTCCTGAGCTATCATCCCATTTCGAGATATTTGGGCTTGAAACGGACCCATCCGATCGTTCAACTTTCGCATCCCTGAAATCTTACGTAACCGATTGGATATTAGAATCAGAACGACCAGTGTACCTCTGTGGCGAGTCTTTCGGCGGTCTTCTTTCGTGCTCTGTCGCTTCCTCGTTCTCCCACGACAACCACAACCTCAAAGGATTGATTCTCGTCAATCCTGCCACCTCCTATGGCACGTCAGCCCTTAAAGAACAAGGCGCGATAGCAGCGAATTCCTCGAACTTCTTCAGTTACATTGCAAACTTGATTAACCTCCTTCCATTGTTTACAGATCAACATTCGTTCAACCAGCTGTTCCAAATTTTGGGTGGATCCAACGTGCCCTCGATTATTGACACCCCTGCGAAGGAAGCATATTTAGGCCGCTATGCATTCAATCTCTGGAAGAAATTAAAATTCATGCCCCAATCAACCTTAATTTTCCGGCTTAAACTCCTCTCGACCCCAATTTCCGACGCCACAATTTCAAATATCCGAGTTAAATCTCTCATTGTTGTTGCTGAGAATGATAACACGCTCGATTCAGTTTCAGAGGCGGCGCGCCTGTCCAACCTCATCCCCGACACCAAAATCCATGTCGTTCCGGGTGGTGGACACTCGACAACACTGGGGTCACGTTGCGACCTGACCGCGTTGGTACGTTCCTCATTCTCCGGCTTCGAAGGCCGCAAGGCTATGAAACCCGATGCGGCAAATAGAGAGAACGAGTTTTATGGGCTTGTCAAGCGGGACAAAAAAGAGGCTCTGTCTCTTTTCCTTTATTGGAAATTTGCCGCTCGAATCACCTAAAAATTTCTTCAATTCTATTAATAGTTAAAATAACTTAATGTTCGAAACTAAACCTTTGCCAATTTCCTCTGTCATTCCACTTGCAGCCCAACACCCCACTCTCGTATTCCACATGTAAATGCCGTCCCCTCTCCACGTTGAACAAGAAAAGCTCCTCCCCCACCCTCACCTTCCTCTCCTCCCCTTCCTTCCCCTGAAAGAAAGACTGCACCGTCCACAAGCATCCCTCAATTATCCTTTCCACTATGGTCACCC
>Ga0302116_1001181_pt1 | contig 15808 bp, 9 predicted proteins | sample AG5_SCM_MG_FD_203124 | JGI IMG/M metagenome (GOLD analysis project Ga0302116, IMG submission 203124) | Marine microbial communities from Western Arctic Ocean, Canada - AG5_SCM | ecosystem: Environmental > Aquatic > Marine > Oceanic | place: Canada: Western Arctic Ocean | collected 2017-10-01 | reverse complement strand
ACTCGGTGAAGTTTCAGCCAAACTTGTGAGCTGAGTTTCAGGTTCTTCCAGCGAGCTGTCTATGTTCTCGCCGCTTTGGATCTACTGCTTAGTCGAGTGGCTTACTTGCCGAGGCGCGAGAGGATGGTCTTGCCTCCTCCTCCTCCTCCTCCTCCTCCTCCACCACCACCCTTTCCTTTGCCGCTACGTTTTTTACCACCACGATTGCGTCGCTTCTTGCCGCCACCCTCGCCGCCGTCGGGGCTACCCTCGCGCGAGCGATCGTCCGCCCGCTCGGGGGATCGGGCCCGCTTGCGAACGACGACGACCCTGCGCGGCCCCGAAGGTTCCGGCGACCTCTCCCGAACGTTACGATCGCGGCCGCGGTCTCTCTTGATGACGACCCTGCGAACCTCCCTCTTCTTGGGCGGGGATTCGTTGTCGTTGTCGTTGTCGTTGTCGCCGCCGTCCCCGTCGTTGTGGCCGCCGTCCCCGTCGTCGTCGCCGCCTTCGTCCCTGTCGCGGGGGGCGTCCTCCTTTTCGCGGTCCTCGTTTTCGTCCCCGGACCTCTTCCCGGCGTCGTCATCCTCCCTCCTCTCGCCGGTGGGTCCGACGCCCTTCTTGCGAACGACAACCTTGATGGGTTTGCCCTTGGCGGTGCCCGGTCCCCTGCCGGAGGGTGAGGTGGCGCCTCTTCCTCCTCTGCCGCCGCGGCCGCCCATGCCCCCTCGGCCTCCCGGACCCAGGCCCGCCATCGGGTTCATCATGATGTCCATGCCCGGCATCCCCATCATCCCCATCATGGGATTCATCATCATCGGGTTCATCCCCATTCCCATTCCCATGTTCCCCATGTTCATCATGGGATTCATTCCCATGCCACCCATGTTCATCATGGGGTTCATCCCCATGCCGGGCATGGGTGGCATGCCGTTCCCCTGCTGCGCGTTCGCCTGCTGCGCGCCCGGTGGGGGCGGCCCGGGGGGCAGCGGGGGCTGGAAATGCGCGCCCCCCGCGTCCTCCGCGGCGTCGCCCTCGGTCACGGGTTGCTCCTCACCCCCAGCCGCGGCACCCTCGGCGGCCTCCGTCGCGCCCTCGTCGCCCGGCGCCGGGAGCGCGGCGGGGTTTTCTTCCCCGGTTTCGTTCTCATCCCCGGGCGCGGGCAGCGCGGTGCCAGCCTTGGCCGCCTCGCGCTCGGTGAGGAACCCCATCATCCTCGAGAACTCGTCGTCGTCCGCGGTGAACGTGGTGGACTCGCCCGTGGGCGCGACGAGCACGCCGCCCTCCACGTGCTCCAGTCGGTTCTGGGGGATGCCGTACGCGGTTTTCATTCGCACGACGTCGAGGTTATTGTCGCCGTTCGTCGGGCACTGGTTGATCCAGTGCCCGGGGATGGAGCACCTGAAGCAGATGTACCCGGGCGGGGGCGGGCCGTTGGTGTCCATGCCGCGCCCTCGGCCGCCCATTCCCCTCCCGCCGCCGGCGCCCGCGCCTCGGCCGCCTCCCCGCCCCGCGCCGCGGCCCATCGCCGACGCGGCGGCCTTCTCTGTCTCCCACGCGGACGCCGCGCCGCTGACGAGCGCGGCGATGGAGGGATCGGCGCTCGCGTCTCCGTCAGCGGCGCCGTCCGCGCCCGCCGCCCCGGGCGCGACGTAGGTCATGTTCCGTCGCGGAGGCGGCTTTCTGAATTCCGTCCCGGTCGGGATCTGGGGCGGCGGCACGTACACCGTCTTCTTCACGGTGGTGGAGCCAACCTCGGATCCGACCGCCGCGAGCTGGTCCCGCGGCACGCGCTTGGCGATGACCGACGTGTTCTTCCACACGAGCACGGCGTCGTCCTCGTACTCCTCGTTGGTCTGCGCGTTCGTCAGCTGGAGCTCCATGGCCTGATCGCGCCCGAGCCCGCGCTTGTCCGTGACCTGGCGCTTCAGATCTCCCACCGAGATGAACATCCCATCGAACTCGATGGAGTCGTAGTCCTTCTGGGACTTGAACTTGTAGTGCACCGTGGACGCCATCTTTTCAACCCTGCGATGAACGTCCCCGCGGTGTCCCGCTTCCCCGCGCGTTGCGCTGTGATCGTCGAGGCACGTGGACGATCGGAAAGGTAATTCCCCGGAGCCTTTGGCCTGCTGTGAAATTTCGGCTCGGCTCGCAGCGCGTCACACGCAACCGGTCACAGCCGCCGCTCCACCGCCGCCCCCCACTTTGACGACCGCGACGCTCGTGACTCGACCGGCGTTGAACGACGATGGCCGCGGTTCTGAACGAGACGGAGAAGAAGAAGGCGAAGGAGGCCTTTATCGGCATCGGCGTGTGCGAGGAGCTCGCCACGGCGGCGGCGGACCTCGGATGGAAGACGCCGTCCGAGATTCAGGCGCAGTCCATCCCGCAGGCGCTGCAGGGCAAGGACGTCATCGGTCTGGCGCAGACGGGCAGCGGCAAGACCGGCGCATTCGCGCTGCCCATCCTGCAGGAGCTCCTGGACAAGCCCCAGGCGTTCTTCGCGCTCGTGCTCTCCCCGACGCGCGAGCTCGCCATCCAAATCAGCGAGCAGTTCGAGGCGCTGGGCGCCGGCATCGGCGTCAAGACCGCCGTGCTCGTGGGCGGCATCGACATGATGGCGCAGTCCATCCAGCTGGGTAAGCGGCCGCACGTCGTCGTCGGCACCCCCGGGCGCGTCGTGGACCACCTCACGAACACCAAAGGGTTCACCCTGAAGCAGCTGCAGGTGCTCTGCCTGGACGAGGCGGACCGGCTGCTCAACCTCGACTTTGAGCAGGAGATCGACCAGATCCTCAAGGTTGTCCCGAGGGACCGGCGCACGCAGCTGTTCTCCGCGACGATGACGAGCAAGGTGGCTAAGCTTCAACGCGCGTGCCTCAGGAACCCGGTCAAGGTGGAGGTGAGCGCCAAGTACAGCACCGTGGACTCGCTCAAGCAAAACTACCTCTTCGTCCCGGCCAAGCACAAGGACTGCTACGTCAACTACCTCTTCAACGAGCTCAGCTCGTCCACGATGATGGTGTTCACCAGGACCTGCGACCAGACCAGGAAGCTAGCGCTCGTGGCCAGGAACCTCGGCTTCGGCGCCATCCCCATCCACGGCCAGATGAGCCAGCCCAAACGCATCGGAGCGCTCACCAAATTCAAAGCCGGCGAGCGCAACATCCTAGTCGCCACCGACGTCGCCTCGCGGGGTCTCGATATCCCCGCGGTGGACGTGGTCATCAACTACGACGTCCCGCAAAACAGTAAGGACTACGTGCACAGGGTCGGCAGGACCGCTCGCGCCGGCAGGAGCGGCCTGGCCGTCACGATGGTGACCCAGTACGACGTGGAGCTGTACCAAAAGATCGAGCGGCTGATTCAGAAGAAGCTGGACGCGTACGACGCCCCGGAGGAGGCGGTGCTGCTGATGCACGAGCGGGTGAACGAGGCGCAGAGGATCGCGCAGCAGCAGATGAGGGAGGCGGACGCGAAGGGTGGCGGGAAGAAGAGGAACAGGGACGGCGACGGCGACGGCGAGGACAGCCAGTTGATGACGATCATGGGGAAAGGCAGGGGCGGTCGCGGCGGACGCGGAGGCGGGCGTGGAGGCGGGCGGGGCGGACGACGCTGAGCGTCACAACGTAGCTAGCTAGGAGTGGCGACACGAACACCACATGTGAGATAGCCGACAGTCTCACAACTTGGCGAGGAAACCCCCGTCGACCCGCACCGTCGTCCCGGTGATCCAAGCCCCGGCGTTGGATGACAGAAACAACGCCGCTCCGGCCATGTCACCCGGCGCGCCTTTCCGTCTGAGCGGAATACCCGACCTCGCGATCTCCTCGCTCTCTTTGTACATCGCCAGACTGTCGCTCATCGCGGAGGGTACGTACCCCGGAGCGATGGCGTTGACGGTGATGGAGTGCCCGCCTTTTTGCCGCCTGTCCGCGAGCTCATCCGCGAGTTTGTGAGTCAGGTGGTGAACCGCAGCCTTGGAAACATCGTACGAATAAGTGGGAAACACCTGCGGCCTCTGTCCGGCGATGGAGCCGATGTTGATGACCCTGGCTGGGTCCGTGGCGGTGGACCCTGCGTCGAGCGCGGGTAGGAGCTCGCGTGTGAGGAAGAAGATTCCCTTGACGTTCAGGGCGTACACCTTGTCCCATCCCTTCTCCGAGTGCTTCTCCAGCGGCGCTCCCCACGAGGTGCCCGAGTTGTTCACCAGCACGTGGAGCCTATCCTCCTTCGCCCTGAACATCTTGGCGAGGTTCACGCAGCCGGCCTCGGTGGATAGGTCCTCACTGAGCGCCACGCACGTTCCCGGGCCCTCCTGGGTGAGCTTCTTCGCCGCCGCTTCGCACACCTCCTTGGAGCGAGAGGCGATGTACACATTGGCTCCGTTCGCGACGTACCCGGCGGCTATCATGAGGCCGATACCCTTAGCTCCGCCGGTGACGATGACTGTCTTGCCCTTCACGCCGAAGAGCTCGCCCACGGAGAGGTCGCGCATGCGCATCTCCTTCGCCATCGTTCCTATCGGTCGATGGGACGCGCGCTGAGTAGTGCCTGAGTTATCCATCCGATCGCGAAGTGTATAATAATCGAGACCTACAGTAGCTAGGCTCGGACCGGTTATTCCTGAGGGTGCGTCGCGGTAAGCGGCGTCGCGGGACTGGCGGCTGAGTTATCAGCTCCCAGTCTCAAGTCGGGACTTGGCGTTTTTTTTAAGGGCACGTGGTCCTTACATTACAAGCGTGTCGAGAGGTCCCGAAGCCGCGGTGTGTGATGCACGCGTCGGCGTCGGGCGCCTCGATCAACCGAGGGTTGACCGCGAAAGGAGAGAGAAGGCTAACTACGGAAAAACTACAAAAACCGTCGTGTCGACTCATCACAGTCAGACGGACAGGCGTACCGTTTAGTACTCCTCGTCCTCGCCGTCGCCCTCAGCGGACTCGGCGCCAACCTCTTCGTAATCCTTCTCGAGGGCGGCGAGATCCTCGCGAGCCTCGGAGAACTCGCCCTCCTCCATACCCTCACCGACGTACCAGTGAACGAAGGCACGCTTGGCGTACATGAGGTCGAACTTGTGGTCGAGGCGGGAGAACACCTCCGCGATGGCGGTGGAGTTGGAGATCATGCAGACAGCGCGCTGCACCTTGGCGAGGTCACCGCCGGGGACGACGGTGGGGGGCTGGTAGTTGATACCGCACTTGAAGCCGGTGGGGCACCAGTCGACGAACTGGATGGTGCGCTTGGTCTTGATGGTCGCGACGGCGGCGTTGACGTCCTTGGGGACGACGTCACCACGGTACATGAGGCAGCACGCCATGTACTTGCCGTGGCGGGGGTCGCACTTGGCCATCATGGAGGCGGGCTCGTACACGGAGTTGGTGATCTCCGCGACGGAGAGCTGCTCGTGGTACGCCTTCTCCGCGGAGATCACGGGGGCGTACGAGGAGAGCATGAAGTGGATGCGGGGGTAGGGCACCAGGTTGGTCTGGAACTCGGTGATGTCAACGTTGAGCGCACCGTCGAAACGGAGGGACGCGGTGAGGGAAGAGATCACCTGGCCGACGAGCCTGTTAAGGTTGGTGTAGGTGGGGCGCTCGATGTCGAGGGACCTGCGGCAGATGTCGTAGATGGCCTCGTTGTCGAGCATGACGGCGACGTCGGTGTGCTCGAGGAGGGAGTGGGTGGAGAGCACGGAGTTGTAGGGCTCGACGACCGCGGTGGACACCTGGGGGGAGGGGTAGATGGTGAAGCCGAGCTTGGACTTCTTGCCGTAGTCGACGGAGAGGCGCTCGAGGAGGAGAGAGCCGAGGCCGGAGCCGGTACCACCGCCGACGGCGTTGAAGACCATGAAACCCTGGAGACCAGTGCAGTTGTCCGCGAGCTTGCGGAGGCGGTCGAGGCAGAGGTCGACGATCTCCTTGCCGATGGTGTAGTGACCACGGGCGAAGTTGTTCGCGGCGTCCTCCTTGCCGGAGATGAGCTGCTCGGGGTGGAAGAGCTGCCTGTAGGTACCGGTGCGGACCTCATCGATCACGGTGGGCTCGAGATCGAGGAAGACCGCGCGGGGGACGTGCTTGCCCGCACCAGTCTCGGAGAAGAAGGTGTTGAAAGCGTCGTCGCCGCCACCGATAGTCTTGTCGGAGGGCATCTGGCCGTCAGGCTGGATGCCGTGCTCGAGGCAGTAAAGCTCCCAGCACGCGTTACCGGTCTGGATACCGGCCTGGCCGATGTGGATGGAGATAACCTCACGCATTGTTGTAGATGTAGAGTTGGTGTAACGACGGCTTTGAAGACCGTGCGCTAGCGAATGCCAACCCTAAAGCGGCAATTCAAAAAGAAGCGGCAAAAGATACGCAAAAAAAGGCCACGTCTCAACAGCTCTTTTTTAACAAGTCTGTTTTTCACCGCCCCGGATCTCGCCCACAGGGTGACGCGCGTCGAAAGAAACGCACGACGATGTCGCAAACGTCCAGGTCCGCGCTGCTGCTGCGCCTCGCATCGGCCGCTGCTCCGCGCGGAAGGATACTCACCCACGGATACTACGCGCCCAAGGGCCAGCAGCCCTGGACGCGGTTGGGCACCCAGCCATCTCATGACGCGGCGAGCTCCTTCCGCCAGGGGATGACCACCTCCGCGGCCGGGTTCGCCGCATCCGCCGCCGATGCGAGCACCTCGGGAGCCTCCGCGGGCGCTAGCGCGCGCACCCTGCTCGGGTACGCGCTCCTCATCAGCCCCAGCGCGGTGTGCGCGTTCCTGTGCAAATGGCAGCTCGATCGGTACGAGTGGAAGAGGGGCGAGCTGGACGCGCGAGAGGCGGCGCTCGTCGCCCCGGACCTCACCCTCCGCGACATCGCGTCCATGGTGGACGCCCGGACCGAACCCGACGAGTACGCCAGGGTGCTGGTGGAGGGAACGCTCGACGTCGGACGCACCGTCAAGATCCGCCCGCGGGTGCGGAGCGTCCACGGCACCCCCATCCCGGGCTCCGTCGTCCTCACCCCGTGCAAACCACGGCGGGGGAAGGGAGGGAAGACCGTGATCGTCAACCGCGGGTGGGCGCCCGACGACTGGAGTGAACCCAAGGGCGGCGTGTGCCTTAAGACCTCCGGCGTCGTTCGAAGGAGCGAGACTCCGAGCCGATTCACCCCGGCGAACATTCCTGCGACGGACGCGTGGCACTGGATCGATCGCGCGGCGCTGTGCGCCGCCATGAACCTGCCGCCCGATACCCAGATGGTCCAGCTGGTGCACGACGGGGGTAAGTACGCCGGGAACGGGTTCAACGCGCGGGGGAAGAGGCCGAGCGGCGAGGGGGAGAGCGCTTACCCGGCGCCGGTGGCGTTGGCGGACCTGAGGGAGTTCAAGGTTAACCCGCAGGATCACGTGAACTACGCGGCTACGTGGGGAACACTGTGCGTAGCGACGGGCGGGCTGGCGGCGTGGGCGATCAGGAGGCCGGGCGCGGCCGCGAGGAAGGCGGCGAAGGCTCTGTGACGACGAGGACCCTTACATTTTTTTGGTTGTAAACGATATAAACGCCGCTCCGTCAGACGTGTTCCGTCGCGTGGTGAGATATCGTGCTAACGTCGAGGGCCGTGCCCACCTCGAGGTGCGCGATCGCACACTCGGCGGGCACCGGCCACACCCTGCGGCTGGGTCCACCGCCCGCCTCGTTCTGGTCCGCGTCCCGGAACTCAGAGCACAAACTACGCATCAACTCCGCAAACTCCCGACCCACGTCGATCTGGTCCAGCCCCGCGTACTTCTCTCCAGCCCCAACTTCGCACAGGAACGGATCCTCCATCCTGTACCTCACGTTGAACAGCCCCTGCATCGCCAGCGACGTCAGCACCGACAGCACGCAGGCGTACACGTTCGCCATCACCACGTTTGCCGTCGACCCCGAGAGCATCGCATCCCCGAGGGAGGCGTCCTCGTTCAGCATCTGCTCCACGAGGTAGGCGTAGTACGGCCCCCAGAATATGGGGTGGAGGAATATGTACACCCTAGCGAACGCCCTGGTGGCGATCGGGGTCCTGTACCGCTTGATCATCTTGAGCTTTTCCCACGCTCGCATTGTGAACGTGATGTACTGGCGAAGTCGAGCCGACTCGTTGCCGGGCATGCCGCCGTACTTGAGCTCCTCCACCGCGAGTGACACGCGGTCGAAGTGCTCGCAGCACCTGGCGGAGATCTCGTGCTGGATCGCGCGCATCTTCCGCCGCTGCACGCGCCCCTTGGCGGTGTGGAAGTGGATCTGCCTCGCCGTCGGGGGCGACGTGAGCAAGTCTCTCATGTCGGTGACTAGACTCGCGACGATGAACCTGACGTGCGAGACGTGGTCGGCGGGGAGCCTTTTGCGCCCGTTCTCTCCCCAGTCCCAGTCCCTGTGACCCATATAGTAGGACAATAAGTACGCCTTGACGTCGCTGATCAAACTTAACGCCTCCTCTCTTCGCCGAAAGGCCTCGTTGAGCGAGTTGGTCAAGGGCATCACGATGGCGAAAGATATGAACGCCCACGACACGTTCACCGCGAGCCTCTGTCCGTTGACCTCGTACAACGAGAAGAGCAGCACTGACGCGATCGATACGATTGATAGAATCAGCGACTCCATGGTGACCAGAAACTTGAAGTACACCCTGAACGATGCGGTGAGCTGCAGGCACGCGTCGACGAAGGGATCCAGCGCGTTGGTCTTAATCTTCCTCGCCTCGGCGTGGAGCGCACTCTCCTTCCTCCACATGTCGTCCACCCCGATCCCGAATCGCTCTCGCGGTACGTTGGAGAGTGAGTCGCTGGAAGCGAGCAACGACGGCGTCACGCTCTCTGCGGAGGTGGCCATGATGAGCGTCGTGCGTGCGAGGGTCTCTCTGGATTGGCGGTGCCGAACAATTGTTGGTTTTCAGGGAGATCTGCTATTTATTTAACGGCATATGCATCGGTTCTGTACGCGCAAATAGACATGACATCCCCCAATTTGCGCCGCCCAGATCAGAGAGATATTTCGCTTTTTCGAGGTCGCGTCGCGTCGCCTTTTTCCGATTGTCTCAATTCCTCAATTGCCAAAGCGCGTGGGACGTTCGTCAGAGTTACGGGGCGCTAGGCGAAAGGAGATAACCCGGATACGAGATGCCCCCAAATGCATTGAAGCTCAAGGAGAGAGGGTCGGAGATGGGGATGCTCTCCGGCACGAACGGCCTGAGGAAGGGCATGGCGAAGGAGGCCAATTTGGCTGAAATCATCATGGATGAGTGCCCCCGGCCCAAGATCAACTACGACAAGTGCAAGGTCATCGTCACCATCGGCGGTCCCCTGACCGAAACCGTGGACCAGCTCGCGGAGATGCTCCAGGCGGGCATGACCGTCGCGCGCTTCGACTTCACCTCCGGCAGCAGGACCCTCGAGCAGCACGTGCAGACGCTCGAGAATCTCAGGGCGGCCCAGAAGCGGACCAGGTGCCTGTGCGCCGTCTACTGCGCCTTGGGCGGCAACATCTTCGCGGTGTCCAAGGCGGACCCGAAGAAGGACCTCGTGTTCACCCAGGGCCAGACCGTCAAGCTCGTGCACGGTGAACCCGTGTGCGAGAGCAGCGACGTCTTACCCCTGGACAGCAGCGTCGGCGAGCTCGACTTCAACGAGACGTTTTCCCCGGGTGACGTCGTCCACGTCCACCCGTTCCTTCGCGCCGGTGAGCTCACCGCCGAGCTCGAGGTGACCTCCGTCAGCGACAGGGAGATCGTGTGCACGTGCCGCAGCGACGTGGAGGTGCCCTCCACGATCAAGCGGCTCGCGGTCAACTTCAGCGGCGCCAAGAACGCGCCGCCGTTCAACGCGTGCGACGAGGTCATCGTGCAGAAGTTCGCGGTGCCCTCCAACGTGGACTTCATCTCCGTCGGTGCCGTCCGCGACGGCGGCATGCTCGGCCTCCTCAAGCAGCACGCGCGCAGCAGCGGCCTGCCCAGCGTCAGGATCATCGCGCAGATTGACAACCTGCACGCGCTGCGCGACTTACCCGGCATCTTGCGCCAGGCGGACGTGGTCCTGCTGGCGCGCGGGGAGCTGGGCGCGGTGGTGGCGTCCGAGAAGATGTTCGCGGTGCAGAAGCACGTGCTGAAGATGTGCGAGAAGGTGGGCAGGCCCTGCATCGTGACACGTTTAATGGACAGCATGATCTTCGCGCCCCGGCCCACTCGAGCCGAGGCGACGGACGTGGCTAACATCGTGCTCGACGGCGCGGACGGTTTGCTGCTCGGCCTCGAGACCCTGGACGGCAACTTCCCGCTGGCGTGCCTCGAGACGGTGCTGTCCATCGCGAGGGAGGCGGATTCGGTGTACGACTACGAGGCTAGGTACAGGCGCCAGATGGTACAGATGAACGTGAAGCTGGCCAAGGCGACGGACTCGCTCCCGTGGGGCGTGGCGCCGCTGGTGAAGGACGACCCGGACCTGGCCAAGATCAAACCCAACGCCAGGCGAAACTCCCTCACAATCAGGCTGGAGCAGTTCAAGGTGGACGTGAACCTGAAGAAGGAGGCACTCGCCGCCGCGGCGGTGCAGACGGCGTACCAGATTGAGGCTAAGCTCATCGTGGTGTTCTCGCACACCGGCGAGACCACGCGGCTGGTGGCCAAGTACCACCCGCAGTGCCCGGTGCTGTCGCTGTCCATCCCCACCGTACACGGGGGTACCGTGCAGTGGAGGGTGGAGGGTGACGTGGAGGCGAGGCAGCAGCTCGTGTACCGCGGCGTGGTCCCCGCGCTCAGCGTCGGATCCACCCCGACTCTGGACGACGACACCGCGCCGGTGGTGCACCAGGCTGGCGCGACGAGGACGGACGTCGAGGCGCTCACCAAGGCGCAGGAGCTGGGGCTTATCGTGCCGGGTGACCTCGCGGTGTTCTGTCAGCTCATCGCGGGCCTGTCCACGGTCAAGGTTGTGGAGTTTGCGGGGATGAGGAAGCCCAAGAGCAGGACGTTTTCCCCCGAGCACAGCAGGAGCAGCAGCCCGGGGGTTCCCCAGATGGCCTCGGACGACAGCCTGGACACGAAGGACATGAAGGAGATCCAGGCCCGCTTCGGTCGCATCGGAACCCACGGTAACTTCGAGGAGTTGAAGCAGACCGACGAGCCCAACAAGTCCAAGCCGGGTCTGGTGCAGCGCAACGGCGGCAAGAGCGCCGCGAAGCCCCCGAGGTCTTCGCCGTCCTCGTCGTCTCTTCGCGACGGGGCTTCTTCCTCGGCTTCACTGCCGCGTGTGGATTCAGGGGTCAGCGGGGTCAACGGGGACAGTCCGGAAGGACGAACGGGGACCGCGCGGCCTAAGAAGACGAAATCGGCCCACTTCATCCCCTTCTGAGCGAGGCGGTGTTCAATTGTAACGTAAAATTCATTTCAAAATCATCGTAGTGAGCACCCCGGTGCGACAATAAGTTCACGTCTTTCCCTCGCGCAGCTGCTGGAACATGTTCACCGTCTGTTTCATGAGCCCGACGCGCAGCTCCGCCCCGAGGCGTTCCTCCATGATGTGCTCCTCGAACATCCGGCGCAAGTCACCCAGCGGGGGGGGCGACTTGAAGTCCAGCGTGGGAAAGTTGAGCAGCACCTCGAAGAAGATCTCCCACATCTCGGTCTTCCACCAGCGCTTCAGCGACTCCCTCGGGCGGTACTTGAACCCGTCGTCATCGGTGAGTACCTGGTGAACCTGCATGTACTTGCCGAATAAAAGGGCGTGGACGGTGGCGGCGATCTGGTGCGTATCCGCCTGCCACGTCCACGGTTTCCCCTCCACCATCTCCGAGCACCTGAACCCCTCGGTGCCGCAGTCGCCGACGAAGACCGTCCGCCAGTCGTACATGCCGAGGTCGACGGCGAGTCCAAAATCGATGAGCGACAGACCCTTCTGCTTCCAGCTCCCCGGCCTGACCGCGGTCCAGTCGCACCAGTCGTCGCCGCCGTTTCGCACCAGCAGGTTATCGGGCTTGATGTCCGCGTGGATCACCCCAGCCAGGTGAAGCGACTCCACGACCCTCAGCAGTTCGATGGCGTAGTACATCACCAGGATCTCGTCCATCTGTTTGCCGACGCGGAGGTAGGAGTTGAGCACGTCCTGCAGGGTTCCGTGGTCACCGAAGGGCATGATCAGGACGCCAACCGCCGCGTCGGAGCCCCTGACGGCGTCGCCGCCGCCGACGAGGTGGAGAGCGGAGGGCTGAACGACACCCTCGGCGTGCGAGGGGTCGATCCTCCCGACGAGACGCTTGCACACCATCCATTCCCATCGCGCGAGCCTCGAGGTCTGCACCTTGATTGCCAGGCCCCCGAAGCCCTCGTCGTTTTCGTCAGAGCCGCTGACGACATCCGCAAACTCAGCCTCGTAAACCTTGGCGTTCGCCCCGGACCCGGCCAGGCCCATGAGGACGTACTCCGTGTCACCGAGGACGAGCGACGTGCCTCCTCTCGCGCGGACCCTCGCACCGCCGCCAGCCTTCGCCGCGGCGCTCAAGCTCGCGAGAATCGCATCGCCGGGGTGAACGTGAACTCCGGGGAAAGTGGCGAGGCCGTTCTCAACCGACGCGAGGTGAGCGTCGAACGCGTCGCGGTCGAACGGATCCGCCGACTCTGCGATACGGTTCACCGGGGAAGCGCCGTGCCTGATGTTGCTGGTGGGGACGGAAGCGATCGGGCTCGGCCTCGTCGTCGTCTGTAGGGTTCGGAGCGCGGAGGCTGCTTCGTCGGCGAGAACCTCAAACTCGTCGCGTCCTTGAAGCCCAGGCGGGGGCATAGCCGAGCGCAGCGTGTGCTCCGACAGGGCAACCTCAGACTCGGACATGCTCGGTGAAAGGTTGATGGACACGGGCTTGAACACAGCCGCCGCGGCTGCTGCTTCAGCGATGGAGCGAGGTACGAACGAGCCGGGCGGTACGTCAAAGGCGGGCACGACATTTTCGGCGTTGAACGCAAATTCCATTCGGCGATCCGCGTTCTCCGACGGTTCGCCAAAGGTCCTATAAGAAGAGAGCATCAGTCACGTTTCCTCGTGGAGCTCAAAGTACACCGCCAAAATGAAAATTACACTCATCACACAATCTACCTGGTGTGCTGCGCGCTTCCAGCCGAGCCGCTCGCCTGCGACCCTTCACCATGTCTCATCGCCTCGGCCATCACTGCCGAGTCGATATGCATGGTGTCCTGGTAAACGTCAAAGCCACCGTCATCACTCGGCGCCGGGGTGTTCGCAGGTGCCGCCGGGGGCTGCAAGCTAACAGCCTGCGAGTGCGCACCGCTGGGTATCTGCTCAGTGGGATCCTCGTAAACGGCAAATTCGTTCTCGTCAGCCGCGGGTTGCCAGGCCACAGGCGCGGGCGGGGGCATGGCCGCCGCGCCGGTCTTGACCGCGAGGGGCTGGCGCGTCGCCGTCGTGGGAGCCAGGGGGGTTCTCATCGGCATCGCTGCGAGGGGCGTGCGTCCGGTCATCGCGGGGGTCTTTGCGGCGTTTGCACCAAACGCGGCGGGCTTCGGAGTCGCGGCTGGGACGGTGGGCAACACGACGGTATCCTCTCGAATCTCGAGGTCAGCCACGGGCGATTGCTGCTTGGGCGCGGTAGCCGCGGCGACGGCTTCCTTGGATAGCAGGCACGTGTCCTCGTAGATCGCGAAGCTTTCCGTCTCGTCAGCCTTCTGCGCGGGGGTGTTTGATTCCCTAACCGGCGCGAGCGCGGCGGCGGCGGCGGCGTCCGTCTCTGCGGGGTTTGTGGCGCGATCCGCATCGAGACCTCCTGAGAACATGGACATGATATCGCCCCACGCCTCCTTGGTAGTCAACGTCATCGTCGGCTCGTTCATACCGTACGTGCCACCTTCCGTGGCGGTCCAGCGAAGACCCGCGGGCACAGCCGCGGCGGCGGGCTGCGCAGCGCCGGCGGGGGGCACACCCTGGGCCTCATCCGTCGGTCGTTCAGGCGCGCGTCCCTGCACACCGCTGCCGACGTCCGACGGGGGAGCACCGCACGATCCGAAGGACTGATGAGGTACGGGTTCTGGCGGAGCCGCGGTCTGAACCTCGGCGACGTCAACCTTTGGCTGCTGCATGACCTGCACGGTGGTCGCAGTCGCCTCGGCGGGTGCGCCCCCGATGGTCGTGGGCACAGCCACCGTCGCATCCAGCTCCATGTCCTCCTCCTTCGCGTCACCGCCGATGATGGGCCCCGGAGTGGGCTTCTGTACCGCCACGGGGCCGTTCGTCACCTCCCACCTCGCGGCGCGACGCTCCTCGTAGCACACCTCCTCGCCAAAGTCGTTGACCATATCCGCGGGGTTGTATCCACCGTAGAACGTCTTGGGTCGCTCGCCGGCGATGGGTTCGGGCTCGGGCGCACCCTTTCCATGGTGCAGCATCGGGTTACTCGCGAGGTTGGGGTTAGCGGCGTCGAGGCGGCGGCGGAGCGCGTTGGCGGGCGGCGGCTTGGACGCCGACTTCGACGTGGCCGCCGCGTTCGCGTCAGCCTCAGCCTCGGCCCGCGCGAGATTCTCATCCTCGTAAATCTCGAGATCCGGGGCCGGAGCGGCGGCGCCAGCCTGCCCGGGCCTCGATCGTTTCTTCCCCAAACCCTGGCCCGTCCACTGCGTGGCGCCCCTCGTGTTTTCCTTGCGGGTCTCCGTGTACTTGCCGAGGTTCTTCCACGGCGCGGGAGCCGCCGAGGGAGCCGGCCCGTCCTCCTCGTCGCAGTAAATCTCCAGACCGCCGTCGTTCTCGTTGGAACGCTTGGGCGCGCGACCACCACCGACGCCGCCGGTCCCGCCGAGCCCGCGGGCCCTCGATCCCACGGTTCCCGCGGCTCCCCCTCCGCCGCCGCGCACGGCTCCGCTCGGGTTCTCGGCGCTGACTTGGCCCACATGGCCCCCGCCGCCAACCTCGCCGAACCTGCGCGTCTCGCCCATCTCCTCCTCCTCGAAGCTGCCACCCTCCTCGATCTTGCGCTGCTTACGCTTCATCATGCGGTGCTGGAACTGCGCGAGCTTGTCCTTGAGCCTCTGCGTGGGCTCGGCGCGCATGAGGATGCCGCGGTCGTAAACCTCGCCAGCCTGCTTGAACGCGCCGCGGATCTCGAGGAACGCCGCGTAGGCTTCGTAGAACAAGGTGTGACGCTGGCCGATGTCGTTTGCCTGGAGGAACTTGAATATATCGTGCGGTTCCTTACAGCAGTCGGCGTACTTGACCCAGATGCGGAGGTATCGCACGTCGTCCCTGTAGCGCGGAACCTCCTGAAGCTCGCGGGTGCATCGCTCGAGGAGGGGAAGAACCTCCGTCTCGCGTCCACCGGACGTGAACGTCTGCTCCGTCCACTTGATGAACCTCACCCACACCTCGAGCGGGTCGTCGCCGTCGTACGTGGCGATGGCGTTCCAAAAGGCGCTGCGGAAAGAGAGTGGGGCGGGGTGAGTTTGCGAGATCCAAAATCGACCAGTCACTCTCGGAAAACCAAAACCCGGGGCTTGGGGGTTCGGGCGTCGCCTCGCGTACCTTCGTTCCTCTTTGATCTTCGTCGCGCGCTCGCCGTTGCCCATACCCGTGGCCTGGTCGAGCATCTTCGCGTCGCGCCCTTTCTTCAGGGGCTGGAAGTTCTCCTTGGAGGTGTCCCACGTCGGGTCCGACATGGTGGCGTGAGTTACGCGGAAAAGTTACGGGGCGTTTCCGAGATCTCCTGCGCGGGACTCTCGACGATATCCGCCGCGCGCGACGACGGGATGCCTTCCTCGCGGGTCGAACGCACGAACGAGGCGAATCCGACGCTGGCGCGTTGGATGACTCGACGTCTTACTCGCGG
>Ga0302116_1001180_pt1 | contig 15835 bp, 19 predicted proteins | sample AG5_SCM_MG_FD_203124 | JGI IMG/M metagenome (GOLD analysis project Ga0302116, IMG submission 203124) | Marine microbial communities from Western Arctic Ocean, Canada - AG5_SCM | ecosystem: Environmental > Aquatic > Marine > Oceanic | place: Canada: Western Arctic Ocean | collected 2017-10-01 | reverse complement strand
CTGCACGCATTGAATTGGGGGTGCTCAGCATACTGGATGGCTATGCTGCCATGGATGCATTTAGTGGTGAGGGAATGTGGATGCCGATGGATCATTCGAAGAGCAAGGAACACGAGGGACTCGGTATATGCCTGCCCAAAGCAAGCGACCTCTCGAAGAAGATTAGAATTGTAGTATTTGAGCACTTCACGCACCAACTCGTCATCGTGCTCATTGATCCACTTGTGACAGTCTGCATACGATCGTGATTGGATCCACCTATGCATCTCAGCCCACCAATAAGCCACTGGTGCGTACAAGCGGAACATCTCCTTATAACCCAACGAACGAGCTTCTTCGGGAGTGAGGGAGAGCAAGCTGATGATCTCAGCACAGGCTCCACTCCTATGGGCAATGTCGAGGGGAGTATCGCCTTTATTGTCTCGTGTGGTGAGAGCCTCGTAATTCAACCAAACCGACCACACGCCCACATTGGCAAGAACATGTGTGTGTGTCTGAGCTTTCGCTGCGAGCCAATGATGTGGCAGTCGTCCATGCTCATCTCTCTCCTTGTACTTTCTCACTAGCAAATCTACGTCCCGATCTTGGTGAGTCATGGCTCCTTCTACCGCGAGCCAATCACGCTTCTTGAGCCACTTGTGGTGCTCATTGGAAGGCATAAGGATATGCTCGTGAAAATATCTCAAACGAGAAGGGGGAGAGGATAGCAGGTGGGTTGCTGGGGCAAGGCAGGAGAACGGAGAATTGGTCAAATGGTGTGCTGAGTGCGTGAAGGGCTTTTATATATTGGAAGGACCTCACCTCGGCGTGGAAAATGAGACATTCAAATTGGAATTCTAACCCAATTCTTGAAGCTTTCAAAAGAACAACGTCTATCAAAGTTACGGCAAACCAAGAACCCTCCAGAGCAAATACCAGCGAGAGCTCCACCACCCACCAACTAGCTGATCATGCCACCACTACTTTTCCTCCTCCTCCAGCTTCTCACCCTATTGAACCTCTCAAGCTCTTTCATTATAACAACCCCTTTCAAGGCAGGAGCAACCAAATCCAAGTTTAAATTGCACCAGAAATTTGCAACCTTCGATGATTTCCTGCAAAACTACCCCGAGCCAGTTCTCGTAGATTTTTACGCGACGTGGTGCGGTCCTTGCCAGCTTATGAGCCGTGAGCTGAAGAAGTTATCTGACGACGTTTCGCTCAAGGGCGTGCTGAAGATTGCAAAGCTCGACACAGACAAGTTCCCCGCTCTCGGAACTAAGTACGGGGTTGAAGGGTTACCAACATGCATGCTGTTTAAAAACGGCAAAGTGGTCAAAACTTTTGTTGGCGTAGTTCCTGCAGAGCAGATTCTTTACGAGCTCACCCCACACATTACTCGTAAGCCAAACCCACATACATAGTTAGCTAGGAATAATTAGGTAATCTTCTACCTTCCATTTTAGATTCTACTGTTGGTTACACAATCAAAACGCTCAAAAGCACAGCAGGCAGCAAGAAGGGCCCCAGAAATGTGCTGACGATTCCGTAAAAGAGCCTCGTCTTCCTGCTCGCCAACTCCACAGCCTCGCTGCTCTTCTCCAAAATGTCCTCGTTCCTCTCTTTCCGCAGCTGTTCTCTCGTCACATCAAACTCCCTCCTCGATTTACCATCTCCCAAAATCTCGTTCGCCCTTTGCACCTCAGCGAATGCTTCCTCCGCCCGAGAATCCTTGTTTTTATCTGGATGAACTGTTTTCGCCAGCGTTCGGTACGCCTTCTTGATTTGCTTGTCCGAAATAGGTCTAATGTTCCACCAGTGCTGCTTCACATTGAGCACGCCGTACAGATCCTCCGAGGCAGCTTTCTTGAGAATTCGTTTCACGATCTTTGCGTCCTTCTGGCGGACTGCTTTGATTTTTTTCTGCTGCTCTTTGCTCAATTTTGCAAACTCGGCTTGGTATTTTCTCTCTCTCTGCTCTCTGACGGCCTCACGGTTTCTTTCTAGCTCAGCAGCCTCGGCAGTTTCCTTCTTGTGCTGCTGCTGGGATGAGTGGTTCTTAAGTTCATCCTCCATCTCCTGAAATTTGTTGCTGTTGCTGTTGTGGTTGTGGTAAGTGGAGCCTGTAGGTGACATTTTCGGCCGTCGTCGTGGTTGCTGTGGTGGGGGAGTAGACTCATCTCGCTCGGCCTCCTCCAGAATTTCTTTCAGCACTCGATCTGTGAGGTCGGAAAAGACAATGTGCTCAGAGAGGAGGAGGAGAAGGAGGAATAGTACGAGGAAACTATCAAAACACATTCTAAGCAGATCAAGGGAGATGAAACAATCACTTAAGGCGAGAAAATTTTTGAATAAGTTTCACCATTTAAAGTTGCGTATGCGGCAAGTGATATTGTCACTCATGATGCTGCGATGTGTTTTCCCACTCATCACCACTGCCCCTCGCCTCCACCACCACAGGCATGCCTCTTCTGTTCGGCTCTTTTCGGTAATCAGCTACTTCACCGATGTCGAAGGAGATATAGATTACTTCAATCGATTCATAACACATTCCAAAGTCCTGTATCGTGACAAATCGCAGACAGTCCACCTCAAACAAAATACTCACCTTGTGTTTGGGGGTGATGCAACAGATCGAGGAGGCTATGATTTAGCCTGCCTTGACTTGCTTCTCGACCTCAAATCGCGCTACATGGACCAAGTTCACTTCGTGTATGGCAACAGAGATATCAACAAGCTCCGAATATCCCAAGAGCTAGGGCAGCCCATCGATGGACTGAAGACGCCAGTTCACGAGGGAGTATTTTGGGTCCCTCATTCCAGCTCCAGCACGCCCCCCACCGACTCCACCGAACGACTACGGTGGATGCTCAACAACACCATGGGCTCCCCAGACGCGTTTCGCGGTCGGGCTCGAGAGTTGCTAGAACGAGGGGAGCCCTGCGACGATCTAGCGGTCACGAACAGCTTTCGAAACTCTTCCTCGCCAGATGGCGAGCTTGGCCGTTACCTGAAACAGGCCCAAATAGCGGTCAAGATAGGCCCAGTGCTGTTCATTCACGCAGCGCTGCCAAAGCCCCCCGAGGTTCATCCCGAGGTAGCCGGGACGAACGCTCTCCCTTTTTCGAACGCTCTCCCTTTTTCCGATGCCAATTCGAATTCCAATTCAGTCGAAAATTGGATTTTCCAACTGAACGAATTCGCTTCCACCCAAATTAAAAATTGGTCCGAAAACATCCACAACACCCACAACACCCAAAATAAAATTTGGTCTACGACGGGTGGTTTCCCTCACGATAGAATCGGCGGTGATCTGATTCAGTATGGCATGGTGAGCGAGCGAAGCGAGCGAGTCTTGTGACAGAGGAGTGTTTTTTCTCGTCCCTGAATAATCTTTTTTGTTTGCCTTTTTTTGAGTTTTTGTGGATTCTCACCACATTGGCGTGCACATGCATGCCCCTGATGTATGGAACGTCCCTGAAAAACCCTCTCGCTCGCACAAAAAAATGCGCTTGATTGAACTTGCCGACGTGTTCAAATCTGAGCCTAACCTACTCAACTGAATATACAGGGATGGATCGGATCAGACAAATCCACGCGAAAGAAACTTCCCACCGTCTGCTACGCCTCGTGGCTACAAAACGGAATACCTTCTATCAATCAATGCTCAGAGTTCCTCCTCGACTTCTTTGCCAATTCCACGAATCTTCGCGTGATTTGCTGCGGCCACCAGCCACACGGCGACAGCCCGCTCCCATTAAAATTTAGCTCAGGCAATCACCAGCTCGTCATTACCGGCGACACCTCCTACAGCGCCGACACGGTCTGGCTGAATGATGACATCGAGCAGCTCGGCCGTTCTAAGAAGAACTGGAACGGAAGAGGCGACCACGCCGTTTCCGAAATTCTCTTTAGTTTAAGCGACGACGAAACCACGCTAGAATCCCTTGATTGCCACGGGATTTTGTCCGATGGAAAAACTCGCTACTCCTTCAACCCAATGTTGGACGATCTAGTTGGTCGTTTTGCCGAAATCTCGGATTTCGGCAGCGAAGCTTATCACGATGATGACCCAATTAAACGTTTCTTCGTGAAGGGGAAGCTTAACGACAACGATTATATCCTCTCCTTCTCGATCGGATTCTCTGTGAAAAACAAAATTGTGCAGTTAAACAAAAAAAGTAGTTTACATCTAATCTAATCAAAATCATCTTTCATGTTAACCTTTTTGCTGCCGTAAGCAGCTCCATCCTTGTGGTCCACGTCCACATGGAGGTGCTTCGTTCCAACACTAACTCCACAGCTAATCTTCCCCTCCCCATCCTCACTCCTCAAAATGTTTCTAATTGCTATAGCGGTAGCCTCGCAAACAACAACTGCCCGGTGTCTTCCGTACACGCTACCTACGTTGACGGCCATTGTGAGAGGTGAGGCGAAGCCCGCTGCGCCGAGCGAAGCGAGGCGCATTTTTAATGGAGCAGGGGGGAGCAAGTGAGCAAAACGAATGTAATTGGTAGTGGCTCGAATTCTCGTCTTCCAAAAGGCTCGCTCGCTTCGCTCACTCACCTCCGTTCTCAATCGCGTCCACCAAGCATTCGTGCACCTTCTTGGCGATAGCGTGGATCAGAACCCAAGTGGGAGTCTGTTTTTTGTTTCGAAGTTCATGGTGCTCACCATCGCTATCACCATTCTCCTCCTCCTCCTTGTTGCGGTTCCGCAACATTTCGTTTTTGACTTTGTACGACAATCCACTGAGCTTCTTGACGTAATGCGGACATTCGTCAAGCTTCCTGAACCCGAGCGAAGCGAGGCGGATTTTTTTTAGGAGCAAGGGGGGGCGAGCGAGCCAAACGAATTGAGTGGAAAATGTTAGTTTGTAAGTGGACGTGGGTGACTGTAGCATTTCGCGCAAATTAAGGACACGGCAGCGGGTTTGGCCAGGCACATCCTTTTTATTCAAAGGGGTTGTTCAGGGACGGTCCGAAACACGCCATCTGCAGGTCAATGTGTCTTCCAAAAAGCTCGCTCGCTCACCTGCAGTCGAAGACGGGAAGCGGATCGGACAAAGAGAATCCTCCCGAAGATTTCGGTTTGCCATACTTGAAGCCAAAGGAAGTGACAACAATGTGAATTGCTGCTTTTCCGTTTGGCAGGAGCATGCCACTTGATTTGGGTTTGGATTTTGGGGATGAGGGGGGTGAGGGGGCCTTCGAGGGTTTTTTCGAGGGGGCCTTCGAGGAAGCAGGAAGAGGCGCGAACTCGCCATAGTCGGCCATTAAAACGCTCAGTGGCGCGTTGCACCGCTGCTGGAAGCCTTCAACCGAGTCATCATCTTCATTGGGAGGGGGGGCATCAACGGCGCTCATCAATGAGGCCATCAATGTGCTCGCAGCCATTACCGCAAACGTTGCGCACTGCTCGTCCGGCAACCCAGCTTCAATGGTTTCGCTGTTGATAGCAGCCATCGTTTCGGCTGCAACCAGAAGTGGGTCATCATCTGGTGGGGGCTGTTCATTGTTTATTTTGGGTTTGCTCTTGGGTTTACTCTTTTTTCTGTGCTTTGGTTTGCTCGTAACGTTATTAGAACCAAACCCAGAACCAGACCCAGACCAGCTCCCCCAATTATCGTTTGTGGTCGCTTTCGCCTTGTTGTACTTCTTACACCCGACCACCCTCCCGTCAAACTGCGACTTGTGAATGCACGATATCGCAAACCCAATATCTTGTACCAGAACCGTAGCAATTGATGTGTCTGCCTTGTAGGTAATTTCGTTCGGAGTTATGGTAATTCCGCTCTTCGAGAAGTGTTGTACCAAGCTCTGGCTCTGGGAGGCGACATCCCGAAATTGCAGATTCGTGACGATAACACTCATGGTTCGTCTTGAATTTGAGATTATGTATCAATGTATGGACTTTGCTAGGTATATTTTATTCCCTTATCCCCTATTTTCACTACCCTCCCTGAATGTCAGCGGAGTCGGCTGAGTACGAGGTGCCTGTCGAGGGTGACCGAACATCTGTACCCGATGCAGTCCCCATGGACGATTCGGAAGCAGATACGGATGTATTCAACTCGACATCAGGACAATTCAGTTTTACACTCTTCCTTGCCATCCTCATCCTCATTGGCGGCTGTGCTGTTTACCTGACAATAAAGAAGCAAAAGGAAGAGGATAAGAAATTTGCCTTCTTCGCTGAAATGGTGAGGTTGCTATGTGTTGCTGTTCCTGCTTCCCTGCCTTCCCTCCCTTCCTGTCCCGTCCTCCCTTTCCCATACCCTGCCTTACCTTGCTTCGCCTCACCTTGCCTAACTCACCCAAAACACTCCACTAACCCAACCCAACACCCAACCCAACACCCAACCCAACACCCAACCCAACACCCTACCCAACCCGCCAGGAAAACTCCCAATTTAACATCACCCTCCCTCCTGCCATTGACGAATACTACGTGGTGAAACAGAAGTCGATTGACGACGGCTGGGAGCCGGGGCAGGGAGAACCTTCCAAGGAGAAAACGGAGACTCCAGGGCGAAGGCTTGGCCAAGCGCTAATGAAGCGAGCAATTGCCACAATTCCGCTAATTCAGTACATGCAGAAGGAGGCGCAGGGGATGTACAGGCTGCATCAGAAGAACATGTGCTCGTTGCAGCAGTGGAAACAGTTCCAAACTGCCGAGAGTATGGTGAGCGGGGAGCTCGAAGAGGTTAAGGCTGAGGCCGACGAGGTGGAACCTGGATGGTCCCAGCAGATCTGGGCTCAGGCCGCTAAGTACCACCAGTTGCTGTCCGAGCGAGCGAAGGCCACCGAGGCTCAGCAGAAGCAGCAAAAAGCCTCCATGCAAACACAGCAAATGAAGATTGAACTTGAGAGGAAGCAGATTGCTGAGAAGCAGGCTGCCAAGAGCAACACGATCGACGATGCTAAACGGCAGGAAATCTTGGCGGAAAAAGCTGCCAAAGAGCTAACGAGGGAGGAGGAGAATAAGAGCGCTAAGAAGTCGTTCAAACCGGGAAACGGCGTGAAGAAGGGCTTTTTAAAATAAATCCTCTTGGTTGATACTTTTGACACCACTACTCACTAATTTGCCTCCCATACCCTATACATCAACACCGTCCTCAACCTGGCCAGCAACAACCTTCACCCCCTCATTACCAATCTCAAATGAGTTATTGTTATCCGTCACGAACCTCGTCTTCCCACCACCACCAACATTCTCGACCTCGCTCAAAGCAATCTGAAAATTAACCATCTGCACCGAGCGAAAGTAAGGCGCATTTTTAATGAAGGAAGAGCGAAACGAGCAAGCCAAACGAATTGGGTGGGCAAGATTAGTAGTGGATGTAGCCTTCTATAGCCATTTCGCGAGCTTCATCGCGAACATGCTCGTCTTCCACAAGGCTCGCTCGCTTCGCTCGCTCACCTTGCTCCAAGCTTCACAATACCTATTGTTGCTCTTCGTTGCAATCACACTGACACTGCTGTTGTTTTCTAGGATGTTCTTCAACGAAAAGAAGACATCATTCTGCCCGCTCAAAGAGTTATTGGCAGTGAGCGAGTCCAAAAAAATGTTGTTGTTGTTGAAAGCGCTCAGAGAGTCAATCAGAAGCAGCACAGCCCTAAACTGCGGAATCTGCTGCTTCACGCTCTCCAAAATTGCCAGAAAGTGAATGGAATTTTGTGGTTGGAAAATGTGAAGGTTTGCCGCACATCGTAGAACAAGCTCGTCAACGAACGAGTCGTTGGACTTGTCCTGAGCTCTGATTTCGTTGGAGGAAAGGATCTTGCTTCGGACCAGGAGGAGAAGTCGGAGGGGGTCCAACTTGCAGTCCAAATCGAAGAAAAGGATCGGGGTTGCTGATGGTACGGTTGCAGTTTTTGAGGAGTTGGTGTACATTTCAACCAACTTTGTGGCAACAATCGCAAACAAAGTCTCGGTTTTCCCACATCCCCGTTTACCAATAATCTCAACCACTACATTCGAGCCAGGAATTGGCCTTGAGTTCAACACCAAGTCAACAAAAGCAACACCGGTGTTTGAATTAAAACAAACCGGTAATGCTTCCTCATGAGCTGTTGTTTGTGTTTGAGTAATGTATGGATTGGAGGGAATCGAGCTTGTGGTTGTACTCGAGGTCGTGCTCTCCTGGGTGTTCTGGGTGTTCGTGAAGCAATTGTTGAACGCACTCGTGTCAAAGAAGGCCATGTGATAGGTTTACGCCCTTCGATATGTGAAATGGGAGACTTTTATTAAAAAGTTTGTGTTCGCTTTCTTTTAGCCTGGAATTATCGAACGGCCGAGGGCTGGGATAAATTGAGCTGGTGGGCTAGGCTATGGATCCAAAGAGGGTCCTGGAGAGGCACAATGACCGTAAATTGCACGCTCTGTATTTTTTCAATTTTAAAATCTCTGGCAAATTCTCATCGCTTTCCTCCCACAACTTACAAACGAGCTGACAATTATTATGCTGGTCCCCTTTCGCGGTGGCATTGTTAACCACCAGAAGTCAATCGGTGGACAATCGCACCCTGGTTATCTTCTATCCTTACATTTACAAAATGATAAGGAAGATTCCCTGTTCTTTTCCCACCTTGAGTATAACGTGTTGACCTCCCTTTTCTCCGCTCTTTCCACGCAAAACAAATCAACCGTATCAATAAACGAACTATCAATGTTTTTCACGATTCGGTGCCCTGTCCTTTCTTTCCTCGACACCCTGAATGAGCGAGATACTGATCTTCATGTGATCGATACTTCCAACACGATGCTGTCTCCTGAAAACCAGCTGACGTTCCAGTTGATGTGCAACACCATTATTAAGCACGGCCTTCCCCCCTCCTCATCTTTCTCCTCTCCCCCCGATTCATCTGTAGGTGAGTGAGCGAAGCGAGCGAGCCTTGTGGAAGACGAGCATACTCGCGATGGGTCTCGCGAAATGGCCGCAGACGGCTACATCCACTACTAAATTAACCCAATCAATTCGTTTGGCTCGCTTGGTTCGTTTCGCTCGTGTTTCATTAAAAATGCACCTCGCTTCGCTCGGCTTAGAGTTTGGCACCGAAGCATTCCTTGTCCTCTGCCGATTTATCTCCTACGCCCAATCTCTCAGGAAGACCCCCCCTCCCGGTGACACAAATTTGAATTTCAATTCCCACACCAACTCTCAATTCACACTACAGAACCTCATCATCTTCTCCTCAACTTACTACTCTTCCTCCTCCAATGCGACATCTGCTTTGGACCTCACCTCCTCCCAGATGTTCATGTGGGACCTCCTCCAATTCAAGTCCAAGTCCAAGTCCAAGTCCATCCCCACGATATACCCCACAACAATCACCCTCTTCAACAATGCATCAAATCCTGCCCAGGTTGAATTTGCAGTCACTCACTATTCCTCCTCCTCTTCCGCTCCCACCAGCGTTCGCCGTGACATGAACGATTTCCAATGGCTCCACGACGAGTTAAAAATAGAAAACCAACTTGGCTATGCCCTATGCGGGCGAATTCTCCCCCCCTTTCCATCCCTCTCTAGCCACTTGGATTTCACAGCGAAAACGATATCATCAATTGCTCCAATTCTTGATTCTCTAAATCACTACTTCCCGAACAACTCCTTATCCCAAGCCTCCCGAACAATTACCTCCAAGCAAATGTCCGAGCACGCAAAACGGTGTGTTCACCTCCAACGCTACATCAACTACCTGGTTGCCCACCCATCCTTCTCCTCCTCCTTTCCGCTCAACGCCCTTCTCTCCTCTTCCCAAACGGGGCTGGACGCGGCGAAGGAGTGCCTCGAAGCTTACCGAGGCACATCATCCCCCCACACCAACCCCTCGGCCAGTTCTTCCTCTTCCATCACACAATCAACCGACGAGATCGACAACCCCAACAACAACAAGGTTTGGGTTAGGTTTTTGGCAAATACAGCCGTGAAGCTCAAAATTCCAGGTGAGCGAGCAATTGATGAAGACGAGCATACTCGCGATGAATCCCGCGAAATGGCTACAGACGGCTACATCCACTACTAAACTAACCCACTCAATTCGTTCGGCTCGCTCACCTCCCCCCTGCTCCATTAAAAAAAATGCGCCTCGCTTCGCTCCGCGCAGAAATTCTTGACCTCGCCGGCCTTGCCCACTCTTCGTCAAAAATACAATCGGCTTCCCTCCCCACATACTCCCACAACGCTTTATCTGACTCCCCTCCCTCGCTGGACAGCAGCGAGGAAGAGGGCGACGACAAGAACACCTCAAGGTGAGCGAGCGAAGCGAGCGAGCCTTGACGCGCTCGCTCACCTTGACGAAGACTAGCATACGAGCCACTACTAAACTATCATTATTCTCAATTTTTTGGCTCGTTCGCATCCCCCCTGATCCATTAAAAATGCGCTTCGCTTCGCTCGGCGCAGCTCGTTCGAAAACCACGTTGTTTCGGTTGACGGCTTCGACATGCTTCCGGCTCCTCCTTCAACTCCAACCCCAGACCCTCCCACCAACTCCATCTACTACGGAGAGAACGACTTCAACGTGGATGCGGATATATCAAATTTACGAGACGTCATCGTGAGAATTGACAAACAGCTGTCGATGTTGGTAAACGCCGCCAATAAAATTAGGTGAGCGAGCGAAGCGAGAGAGCTTTAGGAAGATTCGTGCACTAACCCACTCGTTTCGTTTGGCTCACTCGTTTTGCTCTTGCTTCATTAAAAATGCGCACAATCTCGCTTCGCTCGGCGCAGCGACAGTCGGCCGTTTGCCGAGCAGGAGAGCGTCATACAACAAATGAACGCCATCGACTCGATCCCAACGATCGACAATAAGCATCCCAACATCCTCGAGAAGTCCTCCTCCGCCACCACCAATTCTGACTATAATTTAATTGACGACCTTTCGTGGCAGCACAAGCTTTCCTCCTGCGCCGTGGGTGCAGCCGGACAAGTTTCCGACTCAGTGAACGCCTTTAAAACTGCCACGAGTGCGAAACTATCAGCCGATGTTGCCCTGGAGGCGGCAAGAGCGGACCTCACGAAGGCCACCCCCGACCTCACCCCGGATGCCAAAATTGCCGTCGAGCATTGTGAAACCTTTGTGAAAAACGCAGAGCTCGTGTGCGTTGCGGCGGCGTCGGCAAAACGGTTGGCGGCCGCCGCCTTTGCCAACGACGTCAAATACTGGAACCTCCACCGAAAACAAACACTCTACAACGTCACCAGCTCGCATGCTCGCGACCAGCGAGCTGCGTCACGTGTAAGCACAAGCACGTGGGAGAAGTTACTCGTCAATATGGGCTCAACAGAGGAGGAGCGCGAGGCTAGCCGGAAGCGAGTCTCTTCCGGAACAACTTTCAAAAACTTCGCAATGACAGAGTCGGACAACTTCTTGGTTGTCGACACCGACACTGACACGGAAAAAGAAAATCAAGAAAGACGGGGGGCGGAAATACTTGAGGAAAATAATGTAGACAGTGAGGACGTCGAAGACGACGAGGAAGACGACGACGACGACGTCAGTGATTCACTTTCAGCGTCTATGCAGTCTCTAGTCGACGGTATTTTGACATGGGAGTCGACCAATCGAGAATTTTAACAAATAAACGTTGAGATAAACCAGTCTACTTTTAAATATCAAAATCATCCTCATAATCGTCATCATCCTCCTCAATCCGCCCCTTTTCCGGCGATGGTTTGGGAGAAGTTGGTCTATTGCTCTTGCTCGTTGAATTCCGGCTCCTCGCAACGATGGATTCCATTGCCATTTCCTTTTCCACCTTCGCTTTCTTTTTCAAATTTGTCTTTTCCTTCTTCTTCTTCTTCTCCTTCTTGTCTTTCTTTTTTTGCCTCATCAGCTCGGCAATAATTTGGTCGTTCAAGACGCTTGAATTCGGTTCAAATATTGAGTGTTTCTTGGGGGAGCTAGGTTCTGAATCTGGACCCCCCTCCCCAGCTGTCACGACAGGGATGGAAATTTTGGGATTCTCATTTACTTTACTCATGTTAACAAGAGCGTGCTTCACGGCGTGTTTGTGTGCATCAGATTCGAAAAAAGAATGGTTCTGCCGGGTTGGTTTCTTATTCGGCTGCAGCTCTGGATGCGGCTCTGGCTTCGGCTCTGGCTTCAGTTCCGGCTCATCATCATCATCATCATTATCGTCATCATTATCAACATCATCATCACTCTCATCATCCAAGTTAAAATTGGCAAACCCTTTTTTCATCACGCCGGTCGTCCTGAATTTTTTCTTAATTGGCGCATCATCTTCCCCCACCGCGAACGTAGCCTTCTGCGTCGCTTGTTGTTGTTGCGGCATTCTAGCCTCAATAACCCTTTCCTCAGAATTTGGATGAGCGGGGGAGTCCTCGACATCGAACGATTCGTCACGAAGCCTCGCAACAGGTTCAACACTTTCAATCTCTTTGAAGCTTTCCTGAAAGTCATCTTCGTAGTCGTCCCCATAGCCTTCGTCCTCAGACTCCTCTTCTTCCTCTTCCTCTTGTTTCGGTTTTTTATCAATTTTGTTCTGATTCACCTTCACCTCAACCTTCTTTATTTCCACTTCCACTTCCACTTCCACCTTCACTCCCACTTCATCATCATCATCATCATCATCAACATCATCATCCTTTTCTTCCACCACAATATCTTCCTCCTCCTCCTCCTCCTCCTCCTCCTCCTCATCTTCGTCGTCATCGACAATGTTGCCACCCGCCTGAAAGAAATCGTTGTCGTCTTTGGATGTTGGCCCAATTTCAACCGCCACTGCATCCCTCAAACCACTTGCCTCAAATTCCTCGGCGAAATCGTCTGCATAACTGTCGTCCTCATCCTCTTCATTCTCGTCATCCTCTTCTTCCCCCCCCCCTCCCCTCTTCTCAACCCTCTGCTTCTCCACCTTTTTCGCCGCTTCAACAACTTTTTTCCCCTTCCCCTTTGAGGACGCCTTGATAAATTGCTCCTGCGCCTCGTACTTTCTCGCCCTTGTCTTTGCGGCATTGCCAATCCCGTAGAAAAAATGCTCAAACTGTTTCAAGTCCACAAGCCCATCAGACCGCAAGTTGAACTGCTTCTCCAATACGGCACACTCAATGGGCGTGATCTTCAACTTGTAGACGCCCACGAGCCTCTTCCTAAAGTCCGACTGAGCCACCAGCACCCGCTTGTTGATGCTTCCGATGCTGTTCAAATCTTTATTTTCCTTGCTGCTGTTCTCCGCCTTTTCGTTCTTCAATTTCATTTTCTGAGCGGCAACAGCAATCTTCTCCAGTAAATCACGGTATTTGTCGCCCATTTTCCTGGGCGACGTCCCTCCCGCACCATGAATGCTCATCTGTTTCATCTGCTGGTTTTGCCTCTGCTTTAGCAAATCTTCTTTCTTCTTCTCGTTTTCTCGCTGCTGCTTAACCTTGAAAAGGATTTTCTCATCCTTCTCGGTTAAAGCAACATTCTCAAGCTGATCAACCCGTCCGTCCGCCCGCAGAAACCGCCGTCCAAGCTCGATCAGCTCGCAGTAATCCAGCAACCTGTTTTGCACGGGGTCAAAGTGGTTGATGAGCAGGTCCACCTCCTTGCTGCTAAGGTAAAGCTGCAAGTCTCTGCTGACGAGCTCTAGTACACTGGCCGGGCCCACCATCCTCCGCCTCGTCGGGGGGAACAACTTGGACGGCTTCTTCATCCTTTTCACCCTAACTAGCGCGAGGGCAATCCTTTCTAGAGTGGGGCGTAGCGCCGGGACTGGAGGCTTGATTAGGCCAATTGAATTTCGGGAGGCGGCAATTTGCCGTTGTTTCTGTTGTTGTTGCTGCTGTTTCCGTGATGGCTGTTGCTGTTGTTGGCGAGACGTGTGCTGTGAGCCACCTCCGTAGTCCATCATAATGGGTGAAGCCCGGCTATTCACCTCGAATTCGTCATTTTGATAGCAATCACTATCGTCATTCTCACTCTTTTTGTCATCACTGTCACTGCCACTTCTGTTGTAACTGTCATTTTTATATTTGAGCGCCTCTAAGTTCTCAATCGAAGCGTTGGACGCGTTCAGATCAAACTCGACGTCTTCCATCATTTTGAGCAAAAACTTCTTCCGCTCCTCCGGCAGGTACTTGATCGCCGTTGCAATGTTTTTGCCATCAACATCCGATCCTCTCTCCAACGAAGTTCGCAAAACTTCAATCGCCGCTTGTTTGACCTGCTTCTTGGACGCGGCAGCTGCTGCTGCGGCTGCCCGATTCTTTCTCAGGGGAGAGTCGGATTTAGTTGGGATGCGCCTTTGTGTGGCTGGTACGTGTGGCTGAGTCGTCATGGGACGACTTGACTTGGGAGGGGCACGGCTTTGGGCTTGTGATGATTTTGAGTGGCGGGTTTGGGGAACTGGAACAACAACGGGTTTCGGAGCAGAAAATATCTTGGTCCTGTTTGATGTCGGTGGGTTATTGCCTTTGCTGTTGCTGTTGTTGTTGTTGTTGTTGTTGTTGTTGTTGTTGTTGTTGTTGTTGTTGTTGTTGTTGTTTTTGTTTGGTCTGGATCGGGCTCCTTTCTCGTACGCCGTCATGACGAGATCAGGGATCCGCGGTTTGCTCGGATTTGGTCTGATGGGATGGATACTTTTACTCTTGTTTGTCTCGGGTTTGCGAGCACGATTATTGCTCGGCTTCTTGGTGTTTGGGAGAGGAGTTTTCGGGCCATCAGTCATGGTTGCAAGCGAGGCTGCCCAGACATTAGCCCATTCTGCACTCACGTTAGTATTAGTATTTAAGTTGTTCTCATTCTCGCTCTCGTTCATACGCGTAAGCACCACCTCCATATTTCTCGAATACTCATCAAGCAGTTCATCTGCCATGTAAAAACCCTGTGATACGCGAGTTTAAAATGGCTTCAAAAAAAGAGCAAAACAAACTTCACGCTGATCAAGTTCTCTGTAACTATTGAATAAGTATTATATTGGTAGGGGGGAATAATGTCTTGAAAACAAATAAACTTGAACAGAGAATTTTTGGGTTTTCCTATTTTTTTTAAAATTTAAATTTTAAATTAACAAAAACAAACCATGGATTCTCTTTCATGGGAGGAGAAATACCTCCGTCTTCGGACTGAGAAGGATGACATCGCCAAAAGTAAGCAGTCGTTGCTCGTCAATTTCTTGCCGATCCTTTATTCGTTTCACTCTCTTCACTTCCTCATTCATCATCAGGATCAGGATCCACACAACAATCACCAACCACCAAACATCACTAACCACACCTCACACAGAATCAACAGAGCAAGACAGGGCGATCAGGCAGATGCGCACAAAGTTTGCAAAGCTTGAATCACTGTTCAAGCAAAAACAAAAATCTGACGGTGTGTCCAATCCTGTTGAGCTTGGGGATGGAGATGGCACTGTTGGGGGTCGACGCGCGGACAAGGACAACGAACAACTTGTTACCGACCTGTACAAGCGCAATGCAAAGCTACAACGCGACAATAAAGCCCTCGAGGCTAAGCAAAAGAACACGCTTCAAGTTTGTGCCAAGTTAAAGAGAGAGCTTCAGTTGGCCCGTAGACGCGGCGGAACCCACACGGCCAGCAAACAGGCTTCCGACCCTGACGAGTCCATCATGTCTGGCAAGGGGAACTCCACATTGAGCAATTCCAAGTTGGCAGAGTTGGTTGAAAAACTTCGCCACCGCCTAATTAATGGCGAGAAGATGCTTGGCAAGTTGCGAGAGGAGAATGGTCGTTTGCGTAATGGCAAGAGTACCCAGATTGTCGACCACGACGACAGCAACATGGCTGCTGCCAGATCTGCCAAGTGGGTATCCGGAACGGCCGAGGGCGAAGAGGTGAGTAATTTTCTTTTCTAAATTGGAAACCGTCCCTACTTGTTT
>Ga0302116_1001179_pt1 | contig 15836 bp, 22 predicted proteins | sample AG5_SCM_MG_FD_203124 | JGI IMG/M metagenome (GOLD analysis project Ga0302116, IMG submission 203124) | Marine microbial communities from Western Arctic Ocean, Canada - AG5_SCM | ecosystem: Environmental > Aquatic > Marine > Oceanic | place: Canada: Western Arctic Ocean | collected 2017-10-01 | reverse complement strand
CTCCCCCAAGAACAAGCTCACGAGCTGGCTAGCTGAAAAAAGCACCGCTGCCTCAATAAAAAAATCAAGCAGCTTCTACCCTGTCTCTGACGAGGTGTTTGTTTGGTCTTCAACCTTCTCTCCCGATGGCGATTGCTACGGGAGCTCCGCTCCAATCATTCGAGCTCGCGGCATCGTCCCCTTCTCCCCTTCTCAGATGGCCAACTTACTTATGGATTCTTCCCAAGTGAAATCTTACAACAAGATGTCGTTGGGACGAACCGATTCAAAGCAATTCGACGAGAACACGAAAATTGTTTACAATCGATCCAGCCCCCCAATAACGAGAAAAATAATCAATTTCACCACTCTGATGGCCAAACGGGAGCTTCCAAATGGCGTCTTCGTAGTTTTGTCACGAGCGGTGGACGAAGGCGTGAGCGCCGGTCCGAACGACGTTTTGGGGGAGATAATACTCGGCCTCAACGTCATGGAGCCATTAGATTCTGATCCATCCTCGTGTATGATCACTACTGTGAACCATGTGACATCAGAAATAACGCCCGGAATGTTCGCCCACAAGCTTGGCGTCTCAGGTGCGACAAAATTCATCAAGGACATTCGGTTGCTGAAGAAATCACAACTGGAAAAGTAACTCATCCTGAAAACTTTATAAGGTACCGGACGAAGAACAAGTAACGTAGAAACTTGATCATTCATTTAAATCACAACTTAACCACCACCCCATCCTTCCCGTCAATTTCGTACACCCCGTCCACCTCATCCCTCAAATCAATAACGAACGTTTCGATTTTTTCCATGCTGTAGCCTCGTATTGCCTTCTCCTCCTCTTTCTCCTCCTCTGCAGTCAACTTCCTCATCACCCAGCCCTTGTTGACCACCCTGAGCCCCTTGCAGTGCAGTTCGATCCCCATCCTCGTTTTAATCTCTGCCAAAGATTTGAGAATAATGTTATAGTATTAGTTTAGTATTCATTTCTCGTCTTCATCAAGGCTCGCTCACTCGCTCACCTAGCGCGCCGTCAACATAAATGTTGTCCAAGATCACGTCGCCCAGCCCCTCAATGACCAACGAGGATCGCTCCGATACGTAGCCACCGTTGACAACGTTTTCTCGCAGGTCCTTTTTCGTGAGGCCAAAATGCTGGGAAAGGACGATTCGGGGTCCCTTCGTGATTGGGATTGGGGTTAGGGAGGTGTCCATGTTGGACTTGAGACCGAGGTTTTGGCTGTGCCGAGCGAAGCGAGGCACATTTTTTTAGCATGATAACAAGAGTGGGTTAGGAGCTGTGAGCGCAGCGCAGCGCAGCGAGCCAGCAATTCACATTTGCTCGCTTGTACAACAATAAGTATCCTCGTCTTCCGCTTCGCTCGCTCACCCGTGCTGAATTTCCACCCCCAAATCCATCAGTTTCCTAGCATTTGCGATGTAGAAGTCCGACTCGGAGCTGCTCATTGTGGAGGGAGCATCGCTCTGGGCGTCAATGCCCGTTTGCAAGGAGTTCTTGGCCGGGCTGAACGTCAGCCACCGGTCCATGGTAACGAAGCCCACCCTGCTCCCGCTCCCTCCGTACGCTTTGTTCAGCAGTTTGGGGTAGTCCTGCATCATGCTGCGCAATTCAAATCAATTCAAATCAATTCAAATCAATCAAATGAGTGGATTAATGAGGAACCTGAAATTCGACGAAAAATTACAGTCATTTTCATCTGTCATTTGCTCGGCTTTCCGCTGCGCTCGGCTTTCCGCTGCGCTTCGCTCCGCTTCTCTCACCTCTCCAACCTGGTCGGCTTCTTAAACACACTCCTTGCCTCGTCCTTGTACTTGGGGTTAACGAACTCGTCGACCACCCCCCGATCCTCCCCCCTCAACGCCTTGCAGTAGCTCTCGAATTCTATCACCAGGTTGTTGCAGTTTCCCGGGTAGGGCGAGTAACCGGTAGATTCGTCCGCAACGTCGCCGAGCCCGCCAGCTGCATCCGTTCGGAGCAGCGGGTCGAGCTGGTTGTACTCGACGTTGATGACAATGTCCTTGTCAACGTCGCCATTCACGTCGGTGAGCTTGGCAATTGCACCGGCGGCCTCACCCGCAAGGCGGGGAACGCAAATCGACGTCATCATGAACTGCTCCGAAACGGCGACGCCGAGCGCCACGAGGAAGCCGTTGACGACCAACGCGTTGGTGTCTTGGAGGAAGAGGACGTGGGAGATTTTCTTCTCTTCCTCCCACTTCTTAATGATGCCGTTCTGCACGAGCAGACTGTGAACCACCCCGTGTCCTGCGAAGCGAGGCGCATTAATAATAATAATATAATAATAAATAATTTTGTGATTGTGTGATTGTATGTGTGTTTTCTCGCTCACCTGCTGGCTTGGTTTGGACCTCCCACTGGTTTCCCTCGACCGTCGCGATTCCTCCCCTGTTGTCTTTAATGGCTGGAACTTTTCCCTGAACAACAATGTCCACCTGCGAGCGCCTGCACCGAGCGATGAAACAGGGGAAAGCGAGTGAGCAAAACGAATGTAATTTGAGTGGGATGAGGGATTTGTTTTTTTCTAGCTCGCTCGCTCGCTCGCTCACTCACCTCAAGCCAAAGTAATCGTTGTCGTCAAGAAGCTTTCTCGTCAGGCTGTCGGTGTCCATCGAAGTCATTATTACCACAGGCAGCCCGTCGACGGAGCAGCCCATCTCCTCGCACTTCGCCTGGCAGGCAAGAATGTACTCGAAGTAGACCTGCGCCGATTAATATTAGTTTTAAAAGCCTTTTCATTTCATTTCATTTCATTTTTTCAATTCATTTCCGCTCGCTCACTGCTCACCTGGATGTAGGGCTTGTTGTCGCAGAGATTGGACTCGAGGGAAAGCTTGATGCCCGAGTAACCCAGCCTTTCCCCCAGCCCCCCCGCCACAATTACAAACGCGCTGCTCTGCAGCGCGCCAACCCCCTGCGCCTCGTACTGGGAGAACGCAGGCGAATCTGTGCCGAACGAATATGAATTGAGTGGGTAAGTTTAGTTGGGATGTTTATTTCGGGGAATCCATCTCGAGTTTGCTCGTCTTCCTCAAGGCTCGCTCGCTTCGATCGCCCTCACCGTGCTCAATCACTCTCCCCTTCGGAACGCTCGGGACGTACGTGTCGAAGGGATTGATGTTCTTCGAAGCGGCGTGGAGGAGGGATTCGGCAGTTTCTAAGTACGAGAGAAGACCCTTGGGGTAGGCATTTGAGAGTGAAGTTAACTGAGAAACCAATGAGATCTTGGAGCCATCACCAGTGCCAAGTGGAGGCCAGTTGGAGAAGAGGTGGGATTGCGCTGGAGAATTTATGAGGGAGCGTAGCAGAGAGTTATCAATGTTTGGATGTGATAGCAGGAGTTCAAGGTTTTCAGGTGACAGAATGGAATCTGAATTGGAATTTGAGTAGATTTTGGTGGTGTGGATTCGAGGAGAGAATCCTGAAGAAGCTGGGAGTAGCAGAGCCAGTAGGAAACCGAAAATGGCTTCCATTGACCTCCTCATCTTCGTAATCGTGAAGAGAATCCCAATTAAATTTGGATCTGAAGTTCTGAAGCTCGCGCAGAAACCAGAAAGGTCAAAAATTAAGCTTCACCTCCAGAGAGTTTTTGCGGCCCGACAAGGTAATCAACTCGCATACGCATTCGCTCGATGTACACCACTCAACAAATTATACATTTTTTCGTTCTAACCTCTCTACATGTCATTGCCATCACAAGGTGTCATTTAGATTAGTTTGCACTACCAAGGATGCCATTCCACAAACTGGGCCTCCACAAGGTTCTCAAACACGTCCCTTTAGTGTCCAAGATTTTGAACGCCCCGTACAAGCACCAGCTGAAGAACGCGGTGAACATTGCGGACCTTCGAATGGTTGCCAAGGTGAGTGTCGCTGACCTTTCCCCCTTTCACAACTTCTAAACCATTTATTCCATGCATTCATTCATTCATTGGCAGTCCCGAGCCCACAAGATGGTCTTCGACTACCTGGATGCAGGCGCGGATGACGAGATTTCCCTCCGCCGTGGCAAGGATGCGTATTCCGAGCTGGAGATGCACTTCCATGTTCTTGCGGGGCTGAGCCCTCCTCTGGACCTGTCCACCAAGGTGTTTGGGAAGGACGTGAAGCTGCCTTTTTTCGGTTGTCCTACTGCCGGGAATAGGATGTTCCACACGGAGGGGGAGGTGAGTTTTCATTGCAAACAAAAAATTAACATTGTAATAAATAAATAATGGTGATGGTGCAGACAAAAATTGACAAACCTAACAACAAACACTTTTCACTCACCATGTGGGCACAGCTCGCAGCGGCCAAAGCGGCCGAGCACCACGGAACTCTTTACGGGCTGTCCTCCCTGGCCACCACCGGCATCGACACTATTGGGTCTGCCTTCAAGGGGCCCAAGGTGTTCCAGCTGTACGTTTGGAAGGACAGGGAGCTCCTCCGAGACGTGCTCCAGAAGGCCAAGGAGGGGGGGTTCGACGCGTTGGCCCTCACGGTGGACTTCACCTGGTACGGAAACCGGGAGAGGGACATTAGGAACGGCTTCACGGTGCCGCCCAGCTACACGCCCAAGCAGGTGTGGGAGGCCATCAAGGCTCCAGCCTGGACCTGGGACTTTCTCAGGTGAGTCAACCGCTATTAGAGTAAGCTAAATCAAACTAAATCAAACGAAATCAAACTAAATCGAAAAAAATATCCAAACCAAAAACAAAATAGCAACGAACCGTACACCTACGCGTGCATAAACGCCGAGGTGCCTGCCGACAGCCTGGCGAGCTTCGTGAACAGCCAGATCAACCCGGCGTTCAACTGGCAGGACGCCGAGTGGCTCATTGGGGAGTGGGGCGGGCCGACGGCCATCAAGGGCGTGTGCAGGCCCGACGACGCCAAGAAGGCCGTGGAGACCGGCTTCTCGACCATGTGGGTTAGCAACCACGGGGCGAGGCAGCTTGAGACTTCCCCCGCGACTATCGATGTGCTGCCCTCCATCAGGGAGGCGGTCGGGCCCGACGTTGAGATTATCATGGACGGGGGGGTGCAGAGGGGCACCGACATCGCCAAGGCGCTCGCGCTGGGCGCCGACAGCGTCGGGGTCGGGAAGCCGTACCTGTACGGGCTCACGGCCGGCGGCTCGGAGGGAGTCATTAAGGCGTACGAAATTTTGAGGGTCGAGCTGGACAGGGCCATGGGCTTGCTCGGCGTTGGCACGGTGGACGAGTTGAAGAAGAGGGGACCGAGTTTGATAAAGCGAAGGGCTAGCTCCGCGAGGGACTACCACGACAGGGAGGCGAGAGACCGAGGGTACGGAGGGGGTATTATCTAAAATCATCAGGGTGAATGATTGAGAAAAGCTAGTAGTTCCTAGTTGCTGGGCATTAATGTGGTAGTTCCTAACCAAATAGGAAAAAGTCTTTGTGGACAAACAATTTTGTTTTATTTAATCTCAACCTCATTCTCTCACCCCCCAAAATCCCTTCCCTTCCCTTCCCTTCCAATTAATTGATCGCAGTCAACCAACTGTTCACAACCTCAGTAGCCCTGAGCAAATAACCGTAACCAGGCTTGACGTTCCGAATCAAGCTCTTGCCCAAGATGTCAACGCTGACCTCCCCAATTAGCGGCTCGAGGCAAACGTTCATGGGGCTGAACGGGTACTCCGTGCCGAGGTCGAAGCAGCACCTGATCTTCTTGCTGGCCGTGGAGAAGTCCACGGTGAGGACGTGGCCGAGGCCGTCGCGCTGCGCCACGATTTGATGTTAGTTTAGTAGTGGATGTAGCTATTATATCATGTCTGTGGCCATTTCATTTCGTCTCTGATCCATCGCTGCTCGTCTTCCTCAAGGCTCGCTCACTCACCTCAAGAAGGGATTCGTACTCGGACCCGATGACGGAGAGTTCCTTTGCTAGCATTTCAATCCTGCTTGCGTTCATCTCGACCATTTGAACAGTCTTGACGATGTCGCTCGGGCTTAGCAGGTGCGCTCCCCTGTTGATGTACTCCCTAAGCAACTCGACCCGTTCCTTGGCGAACTTCTTCGCGTCGGCAGAGTACGCGAAGCGCGAACCACCGCCCGCGTCCCGCTTCATGTTCTGGCCGTTCTCAAGCAAAAAGCACTTGACCGCCGAGGCCGAGGCCGTTCCTCCCTCTCCATCGATCTGGAAGCCGAGGCAAAAGTTCGTTTCGGGCATGACCCCCGCAAAGTTGATGACGCAGCGGGAGGGCTCGATGAAGACGGGGGTCCACGAGAGGAGGCCGTCGAGCATCGTGAAGGCGGATTCGGACTGGCGAGCTATCGTGCGAGCCTGCGCCGAGCGAAGCGAGATTGTGCGCATTTTTAATGAAACAAGAGTAAAAAGAGCGAGCCAAAATAATTGAGTGGAATAATGTTAGTTCAATAGTGGGTTAGCCGTCTGCCAGCCATTTCCGCGGGTGTTGATTCATCGCGAGTATGCTCGTCTTCCTCAAAGCTCGCTCGCTCACCTTTGTGACCTTCTCCCCGGTCTGCAGGTTGCTCTTGTAGTTCTTGCAAACCTCGCAGCTGATCGTCGCGAGACTGGCGACCTATTGAGTGGGGTTAGTAGTAGTAGTAGTCGAGTAAAAAAAAGGCGAATCACTGAATCGGCCGTAACTCCAACGTATGGAGGTTTTAGACGCTCAAAATTGAACACGGTAGCGGGTTCAGCCATGCGCATCTTTTTGTGCGAGGGAGTTGTTCAGGAACGGTCAAGATCAGGGTCATGTATGTATGTATATGTATGTATGTGCACGGCAATGTGAAATCTCGAAAAAGGCAAAAAAAGGACGAAAATCACCAAAACGACCACAACTCCATCACACAACCTCTTCCGCCACTGAAAATTGGACACGGTGGCTAGTTATGTTATCCCAAGCGCATCTTTTTGTACCAGGTCGATTGTTTACGCACGGTCCAAAACAACTTTTCGCTCGCGGAATAATGTTAGAATGGAATGGCTCACCTTGCTCTCTTTCTCAGCCGCGACCTCGACCTGGTGGGTGAGCAGCTCCAGCTCGCTCTCGAGGTCCTTGACGGCGTTTTGCCTTCTGTTCAACGATCGCCTTCGGGCCTCCTGGGCGGCCTTGGCCATGAGCATGTTCACGTGCTCGGAGGCGGAGAGGCACAGCTCCTGCGCCGAGCGAAGCGAGATTGTGCGCATTTTTAATGATTTTTAACGAAGCAACCAAAGCGAGCCAAACGAAATGAAATGAGTGGTTAGTTTATTTAGTTGTGGATGTAGCCGACTGCAGCCATTTCGTCTCGAATCATCGCTGCTCGTCTTCCTCGAGGCTAGCTTCGCTTCGCTTCGCTTACTCACCTCCTTCACGGTCATTTCGTCCGCGTCGCTCACGACGTTCGTCTCGGCGTCGCTCAGCGAGCTCGTCAAGGCAAGCACGACCTAAATTGAAGGGGGGGTTAGTTTAGTAGTGGATGGAGCCATTATGTCTCGCTCACCTGCTCCTCCCACGCCTCCCACTCGCTAACAACCGCTCGCTTGCACTGCGCCCTCAGAGCCGTGAACTTGGCCTTGGCAGCGTCGTTTACCCCGAGGAAGTTGCCCTGGCGGACAGTCGCCTCGACGGACCGAAGCGCGGAAAGGACAGCTTCACCCCCCTGGGTGATCACGGCGGACAGGGTGTCGGAGCCCGTTTCGGACGCGGAGGCCTTTTGCTCGACCTCGTCGATTGCGAGGTTCAGCATTTCGAGGACGGAGTCGGTCGCGATTGACGCGGTTGACGCCGCGGAGATTGACTGGAGGAAGATGTTGCTGTCTGTTACTGTTACTGGGGACGAGGATGGATCTGAATCGAAGGAGGAGGAGGGCTGGCTGAATGCCATGATCTCCTCGCAGGTGATGGAGATCGGTTTAACTGAGACGATAGGAACGGGTGGTGGGGGTTGGTCCTCCTCCTCCTCCATGAGTGGTGGCACGTTGTTGTTGTTGTTATTATTATTATTATTCATGTTGAACATCTGCTCGTTATCGTCCTTGAGCCTCGCGAGGTTCTGGCTCGGCAGCCCGGCCAGGCTCACGGACTTTGACGCTGGGTCAAGCTTCGTCACTGACGCTACGCTAAGGCGGCGACCGTTGCCGTCCCTCATCGGAGTCGAGGAGAGGCGACGGGAGAGGTCGTGGAGGGTGGAGGTGGAACTGCCGCCCTGCTTGGCGGGGCTTCGCATCGTCGCGAGGAGGGAGCTTAGGTCTCCCTGCGTGAATTGTGTGAAGTTTTGTTTTGTTTGAGGTTTAGGATTAGTTTGGTTTAGTGTAATGTAGCAAATAATAAGAAAGTCACTCACCTCGAGCTCGACAGTCCTGTCGACGTCATTGTTGCTCCCGCTGTCGTCAAAGAGCTTACTCCCCGAGTCCTGAATGCTCGCATCGTTCTCCCCGAACGTTCCGTGGGCGTGGCCGGCGGGAGTGTTCTGCGCGGAGGCGACGGACATTGCGTCGGCTAGGTCGATTGAGTTCGTCGGGGAGGAGGGGTTGTTGTTGTTGTTGTTGCTGTTGTTGTTGATGACGTCCGCGACATTGTCCTCGAGGGGGACGGTACGGTCCTCGACCATGTCGGTGTTGCTGTCGTTGTCCTCGTACCCCTCATCCCTACTCAAGTTGGTCAAGAACTCATTGAGCTCATTCTCAAGCTCAACCGTCCTACTAACATCCATACTATTATCCACGTTCGTCCCGTCGCTCTCAGACGAATACCTGCTGTTGGCAGCCGGCACGGCGTACATCTCCCTGACCTCCTCGGAGGGCATCGGAGTTAAGGAGGCGGAGGGGGAGCCGAAGTTGAAGGAGGCGGCGGAGGGGGACGTGAAGCCGACGCGGCGGGAGCCGTTGCCTCCGACGGACTTGCGGCCAGCGGTGGAGGAGCGGCGGCTGGCCGAGACTGTGGGTGTGGGTGTGGGTGTTGGGGTTAGAACGAAATGAAAATGAAATCCAACTTAATCTCATATATATAATCTTCACTCACCTCCCCCCGTGGGCATGCTCATCCTCTTCTGCTTCTTGGCGTTAGAAACGCCGTTGGCGGTGCTAAGGATCCCTCCCCCCATACTCATCCCCCCCTTCCTCTTCATCGAATCGGACCCGAGCGGCGGCAGGTCGTCAGTATCCTCATTATCTTCCGTTTCCGTCTCCGACTCATCCTCCTCCCCGTAAGAAGCCGCCCCCTTCCCCTTCCCCTTGCTGTGAGGGGTCGGAACCCGCTCAGAAACGCTACTGCTGTTCACGCTGCTGTTCACGCTCGTGTCCACGCTCGTGTCCACGCTCGTGTCAACACCATTCGCAATCGCATTCGCATTCGCATTCTGGGGCGGGATGCTGACAGGCGTCCCAGCCTCGAACTGAACCACGTGGGAAAGCGGGCTTGGGCTTTGTTGACCGTGCAACGCTGCTAGGTCCCCAGGGTCAGCAGTCTGCCTCCTGCTCACGCTACCTCCGATGCTGCTGCTGCTGCTGCTGCTGCTTCTTCCAGAGTTAGTGTTTGAGTTAGAATTTGCTTGTTTCTGAGCAGAGCCGGTCAGCTCTGCCATGAGAGTTCGGAGGTCGGCCGAGTCGGCCGTTGTTCGCCGATTGGCGAAGCGCCCGCCGCCACCAATCCCAACAGATGCGGACGCGGAGGAGAGGGGGGAGGAGAAGGAGGAACTTGGGGATGCCGCGCTGTTGCTGTTGCTGGCAACAACATCAACATCAACATTTTCAACACCAACGTCGAGGCCATCGAAGAGGGAGTCCTTCTCCACGGCGAGGTCGTCAAGGGAGGACCGGGCAGATTTGGAGGGTGAGGGGAGGGACTTTGAGCTGCTGCTGGACACCAGCGGCTGGGCTTGCGTGTTCGTGTTGGTTATGTTGCTCATCGAGAGGCGGAGCTTGGCGGTGGCGGAGAGGGGTGGGGCCTTGCCACGTGTGCCTGTGCTTGTTCGGGAGAGGGTGGATTTGAATGAGTCTTCCGTCCCAGGGGTCTGGAGGGCGGAGAAAATGTTGCCAGGGCGGGCGTTCTCATCATTTGGGGTTTGATGTCTTCGAGGTGATCTCTGAGGTGAGCCCTCTGGAGTTAGCGACCAAAAAAATATAACAAACTATAAGTTGGTAGATATTATGCTGCGACTCACCCTTGTAGCCATTACGTAGGGCACCTTTGGTTATTTTTTTTTTAAATTTGAAAAAATTGTTGGGGAACAAGTGTGAACCAATTTCAAAATCCATGGTTACTTTACTGCATTTGATCAAGACGCGTGATTGGCACGCGGCAGAAGAAGCCTTCTTCGGCCCAAATCGGAACGTAGATTTGCTCAATAGGGACATTAAGAAGATTGATGAGCATGGACGACTGCCACATCATTGGATGGCAGCGAAAGCTCAGACACACACACATACTCTTGCCCATGTGGGCGTGCAGTCGATTTGCTTGCATTTCGAGGCCCTCATCACACGAGACAATAAAGGCGAAACTCCCCTCGACATTGCCCGTAGGAGTGGAGCCTGTGCTGAGATCATGCGTTTGCTCTCCCTCACTCCCGAAAAAATTCATTCGTTGGGTGAGGAGGAGATGTACCGCTTGTACGCACCAGTGACTTATTGGAGGAATGAGATGTGTTTGTGGATCAGATCACGATCGTATGCAGACTGTCACAAGTTCATCGATGAGCACGATGACGAGTTGGTGCGTGAAGTGCTCAAATACTACAATTCTGATCTTCTTCAAGCCATTGCTACTGAAAGCCAGGAGTACAGCGACTCCCTCGTGTTTCTTGCTCTTCGAATGATCCATCGGCACCCACTTTCCCTCACCACTAAAAACGACCAAGGCAACACAATGCTCGAGTTTGCCGAGTCTACCCAATTCAATGCGTGCAAAGAGATCCGCAAGGTCCTCCGGCTCACCCCTAATAACATCTCCTCCACCCCCTTCCCCACCCTCCTCCGACAACACCTCCCCAAACAGTTTGTCGACGAGGAGGTCTTCGGCACCTACAACACCGCTTGCACGTTCATCAAGCACATGAAGTACGACAAGGCCGAGCTGGTCGAGGTTGAGGACGTGGTGAAGAAACCGACTCGCCAGTGCGACGTCTGCAAGACCGCCACAACGAAAGCTTGCGCACGGTGCAAAACCAGCTACTTTTGCTCCGCCGAGTGCCAGAAGTCGGCGTGGAAGAGGCACAAGAAGATGTGCAAGGCGCCGACGAGTGTTCCCGCGAGTGAGGCAGAATTGCGAGCCCTCCACGAGGGCATGCTGCTACTGAACCGGTGCATCCAGGAGCCTGGAGCTGGAGACGGACCCACAAGTGTGGTATTAGATTTCCTGAGATAATTGTGAATTTCGTGACGCATTTTTAAACATATATCCACTACAAACTCAAACAGCCCCAGATCCAACACACACCACGCTACCCAACCTAACCAACTCAACCCAATTCAACAATTCACCTCAAGTAGGAAAAATGTCAACTTGGTTTGTAGATACTTTTGGATTTCTCGAAGACTCACGAACCCCAACCCAGCTCAGCAGTGGTGACTTCTCATATGACGAGGGAACGGGCACGCTAACAGTGAACCACGGCCCCAAATCGGGTGCTACTTTCCATTCTGGCAAGTTTGAATTGTTGTCCTCGCAAGCCTTGTCAAAGAAGCTCTCATCAATGGATCAAAACAAGACCAACAATAGCAACAAGCCAAAAATTTCCTTCCACAACAGAACGGCAAACGTGCAGGACTTACACACAAACTCCCCAGAACTATTCCCCAACGAGCAGCAACCGACAATAGTGATCCAGGCCGCCTCCCAGTTCAACTGCCTCGAGATGATCGGTCCGAATGTCTCGCCTAACGATGGCGTATCGAACTACTTCCGTGACCACACGCAAGGACCTGCGTGCGCCCTGTCCTGCCCCTCGGCGCTGGTGTACCGGAACTACCTCCACGCGCATAGTAATATAAATGTCGGACAGTGCACAACCCAAATTGACATGGCGGAAAACGTGGGGAAGCTCCTCGGAAACCAAGACAAGTGGAAAATGTCAAACGGGTACTTAATCCCAAGGAAAGGAGGCATGGGGGAGATTGGAGGGCTGCTCAGGAACGGAGAGGAGGGCCAGAAACTGTACGAACGGTGCGTGAGCGAAATTCAAGTTGGGGTGCAGTGGGACACCGAGGTGAAGAGCGAAAAGGTTTGGAAGAAAAAGGTGAAGGCGGGAGGAAAGTGGGAAGAGGAAGCCGCAGCAGAATCCACAGCAGGAGTGCGGAAGGTTTGCCAAGTATATTGCTCGGGCTGCCCCGTCAATTACACGGGGAAGGTCTGCGGAGCGAAGGAATGGAAAGACTTCGCCTGCTGCGCATTGGACGGGTGCTACTTAGCGACGCTGCTGGCCGGAGCGTTTATTTCAAAGTCCACTGGGAAGAAGGTGACGGTGTATTTAACGATGGTGGGGGGAGGCGTCTTCGGCAATTTGATGAGCTGGGTTGTTGCCGCGGTTCGGAAAAATTTGGTTAAGGTGGCGGGAATGACTGAATGTTTTGGGGCGGAGCTGGAAATTGTAATGGTGCATTACAGCCCGCCCGGGAAGGAAAACGCGTTTGTTTTGCTTGAGAAGGAAATGAAGAGTACAGGAGGGTAGGCTTGCCTCACACCCATTCTAAACCTGATTCTACACAGTGGGCCTTCAGAAACCTTTCTTCCCAAATCTTGTTCCTTTTTTAATTTTTCAAAAATTTTAAAGCTCTCCATAGCACTCAATGTAATCTCCCACTTTGAACTGCTCAAACCCGATCCCGATCCCGCACTCCACCCCCTTGTCGATCTGCTGAACCTCCTCCTTCAAGTTCCTCAGCGTCTTGATTTCGGTGAACTTGCACAGGTTCTTGTCACCTCGCATCACCCTGACCTTGCCCCCGCGCTTTATCACCCCGTCGGTGCACTTGCAGCCGGCCACCATTCCGAGGCCGCCGATGTCGAAGAGCTCCTGGACTACCGCCTTGCCCAAGTACTCGCCGACGGGCGTTGGGGATAGCACCTGTGTAAAATTGTTTGTTAGTTGGGTTAGTTTGAGCTGAGCTGAGATGAGCTGAGATGAGCTGAGCGTAGTAAGAACTTCTTTTTCGCCTCACCTCCTGCATGCCGCTCTCCACCACCGCAATGGCGTTGTAGATGATGTTGTGATAGTGAATCTTCCTCCCGATCGCCCCCGCCTCCTTGATGGCCTCTCCCGTCGCCCCAACGTTGAACGCAATTATGGCCGTTTGCGCCTGCGTCGAGCGGAGCGCCGAGCGAAGAAGGTGCGAAGTAAATTGAGTGGGTTAGTTTAGTAGTTGATGCAGCCATTATGTCTGTAGCCATTTTGCGGGATTCGTCGCGAGTATTCTCGTCTTTAGGGGCACGTGAACGAACGCCAATGTGAAAACTAAAAAAAAGGCAAACAAAGGCGAAGCACTAAAACGGCCGTAACTCCAACGAATGGAGGTTTTAGACGCTATGAATTGGACACGGTAGCGGGTTCGGACAGGCGCATCTTTTTGTGCGAGAAGGTTGTTCAGGGACGGTCCAGATAAGGGTAATGTGCACGTCAATGTGAAAACTAAAAAAAAAAAAGCAAAAAAAGGCGAATCACATAATCGGCCGCAACTCCACCACACAACCTCTCAAGCCACTTAAAATTGGAAACGTTTGGCTAGTTATTTCAGGCGCATATTTTCTGTGCGAGGGGGTTGTCCATAACAAAACACGATCCAAAGCAGCTTCGCTCGCTCACCTTGGCCACCTCGTTAATCTCTGCCTCCCTCGACTGGAGCATCATGTCCGGAGCCTCGACACTGGCCATGACAACGTCAATGGCGCCGACGTCCCCGACGCCGCTGCTAACCACCCGAACGTTGACCACGCTCTCGTCGTCCATGAGCTCCAGCTCCTCGAACGCGTCGATGAGCGCGTCGACACTCGCGACGGAGTCGCTCTTCACGACGACAAGCATCTCCTTCTTCTTGAGCTTGGACTTTTTCTCCCTAAGTTGTTTCGCTTCGTCTGATTCTCCGTCCACCTCCCCCGAGTCCTTCCCCGTCGCAACCATGACGTCCTTGAAGAGCTTGTTGTTGAACTTTGTGGCCTGCATTGGAGTGGGTTAGTTTAGTAGTGGAAGAATATGTGAATAAATAAGTGTATGTGAATAAATATGTGAATAATATGCGAGTGGAGTTCGCTCGCTCACCTTGCTCTCCCTGGAGAGCTTTACTCGGCGGGACGACAAGTCCCTCGCGAGCTTTTCGGCCTTGGCGAAGTTCTTCCCCCCGTCAGGAGGGTGCACAACGGAAATTTTCTCCCCCGCCCCAGGCGTAGGACCTCCCTTCAACCCGATAAGCTTAACCGGTTTCGAGGGCTGCGCAGCCCCGGGCTCGAGCTCCGCCGAGCCCAGCCCGACGGACTGCAGCGACTTGACGCGACCCCAGCCACCGCTCTCGGAGATGAAGACGTCGCCGACGTTGATTACGCCCTTGGTTACGACGGCGACCATGGTGCTTCCGAGCCCTTTCTCGAGCTTGCTGTCTACAACTTCGATTTCAACTTCGCCATGGCCTTGGCCTTGGCCTTCGATGTCTTCGTTCGGAACCCAAAGGTCATCGCTGAGCTCCGCCTCGAGGAGGAGGTTCGCGAGGAGCTTGTCCACCCCCTCCCCAGTAAGAGCCGAGATCCCGCTCGCCATGACCTCCCCCCCGAGCTGCTCCGTGAGGACCCCCTCGGCTGCGAGGTCCCCGCAAACCTCGTTGACCTTCGCTTGCAGTTCGTCCGGGTCGGGGAGGAGGTCGACCTTGTTCAACGCAACGATTAGCGGGACCCCATCTCCGCAGAGGGAGATGGAGTCCCTCGTTTGGTCGTTGACTCCGTCGACGAGGGAAACGACGAGGACGACAACGTCGGCGATTCCGGCGCCACGGCGACGGATGCCGCCAAACGCAGAGTGGCCGGGGGTGTCTAGGAGGGTGATTGGCGTGGTGATTGGCGTAGCTGGCGTAGGTCCAATTTGAATCTCGCTAACCATGACGTTCTGGGTGATGCCGCCGGCCTCGCGGTCGGTGACGGGGGCTGCGTCCTTGTACTGTTGCAACTGGTTTTGGGGGGAGTAGCTGGCCCGGAGGTGGTCCAGCAGGGTGGTCTTGCCGTGGTCCACGTGGCCGAGGATGGTGACGATGGGGGGCCGCCGGGTGGCGTTGGACGAGTCGTAGACGGTCTGCGAGATGAGGTTGTGCGTGGAATAATGTTAGTGAAGGACGTGGGTGTGGATGTGGTTGTGGATGTGGTTGTGGATGTGGTTGTGGATGTGGATGTGTAGCCAGTGGATGTGTAGCCAGCTGATTTTTTTTTCTTCTTTTTTTTTCTTCTTTTTTTTTTTTTTCTGCCAAAAGGCTCGCTCCGCTCCGCTTCGCTTCGCTTCGCTTCGCTCACCTCCTCCTCGTCGTCGTCGTCGTCGTCGTCGTACTCGTCGTCGTCACTGCCCTCCACCTCCCCCTCCTTTGTTACGAGTATCCCAAACCCTTCGATAACCTTTTGCATGTTATCATTATTCAAAACGTCATTGAGACCCCCCATAACCAGCACCCCATGGTCCCTCATCAAATACTTAACAACGTCCACCGGGCTAATCTCCATGTCGCTCTCCCCCCCCGTAATACGGGAGCAGAAGTCCGCAATGCTGAGCACGGGGTAGGTGGAGGTGGATGTGGACGTGGATGTGTCCCCAAGAGCGACACTCCAAGGCCTCGGCCCATTGTGGCTCCGCCCCCCCCCCCCCCCCCCCCCCCCCCCCCCCCCCCA
>Ga0302116_1001178_pt1 | contig 15839 bp, 10 predicted proteins | sample AG5_SCM_MG_FD_203124 | JGI IMG/M metagenome (GOLD analysis project Ga0302116, IMG submission 203124) | Marine microbial communities from Western Arctic Ocean, Canada - AG5_SCM | ecosystem: Environmental > Aquatic > Marine > Oceanic | place: Canada: Western Arctic Ocean | collected 2017-10-01 | reverse complement strand
TGGTAATGTTAGCATCGGGTTTCGTCACGTTCAAAAATAAAACTACTGTTTCGCCGCGTGGCACTCTTTGCACTGAGAGCGCACACGACCGTGCTCGCAGATTCCACCCCCACCGCACTCCTTGCATGTAGAGCGCACACGACCGTGCTCACAGATTGCTGACCCACCGCACTCCTTGCATTTAGGGCGCTGACGACCGTGCTCGCAGATTTGTGACCCACCGCACTCCTTGCACTGAGAGCGCACACGACCGTGCTCGCAGATTGATGCACCACCGCACTCCTTGCATTTAGAGCGCACACGACCGTGCTCGCAGATTGATGCCCCACCGCACTCCTTGCACACATGGCGCTGACGACCGTGCGGACACCCACTACACACCTTGCACCTCGAGCGCTTTTTCACGCCGTGCTCGCACGGCCCCTTCGTCGGAGGGGCTCTCTTCCGCTTCGCCCCCTTCCCCTCGAGATGCGTCTTTTCGTCTTCCGCATTTATCCCATCGTCGTCAGCGGGAGGCTCCACCTTGACATCGGGGACATCGTCGTCGGGCACTTCCTCCTTGACGGGGATGATAGGCTTGATCAACCAGTGTGGGCGCCAGATGGTGGTCATCGTGTGCGACAATATATCCGCGGGGCGTCGGGTTGTGCCGCTCGAGGTGGGGGGGCCGGCCCGAAACGATCTTTTCCAACGTCGGGCCTCGATCTCGCGAAACCCTCGCGCCTGAGCACAGCTGAGATTGCCAACCTGGCAGACCAAGAACCACGATTTAAATCTGCCCGTTGTTGCTTTTGGGTCCAAGCCATTGCGTCCCATCGCGCCACTCAAAGCGCCGGAGCGCCTCCCGACGTCGACACCACCGACGACGATGGCACCCGCGGTGTTCATCCCCACCGCGAGCACGCGCCCCGTCGCGCCCGGCGGCGCGCGATCCTCCGGCGGATTGAACCACGGCCACGGCAGCAGAGGCGGCCATCAAGCCCCGAGCTCACGATCGGCGTCCGGCACCTCCCAGGCGGGCGGGCTCGGCGGCGTGGGTCCCAAACACGGCGCCGAGCATCCCTCCGCGGCGCACCTGCACGTCGCGCACGCGTCGCACCGCATCTCCCGTCGCAGCGCGCGCATCGCGCACCTCGGACCCGCATCGCGCTCCTCCGTCGTCGCGCGCTACGCCGCCGCGGACGCCCCGCCCACCGCGCCCGCGCCCGCGGGGGAGACCGTGCGCGTCCACTACTACCGGCACGACGGCGAAGCCGCCTCGTTCGGCCTGCACGTCTGGCAGGACGTCCTCGAGGAGACCGACTGGAACGCACCACTCGCGGGCGCCGTCACGCCGGGTAAGGGCGGCGACTGGGCCACGTACGATGTCATCCTCGCGCCCGATGCACGTAAAATCTCATTCATAATCCACCGCGGAGACGAACAAGACGCGCGGGTGGAATCCTACGACGTCAACGCATTCGGCCCAGGACAGTCCGTGTGGATCGTGCAAGGTAACGTGAAAGTGTTCACGGACGAACCGGAGATCTCATCGTTGCCCACGGGAGACGTCAACCTAGGCAAAGCCAGAGCGCACTGGCTAGCGGCGGATCTCGTCGCGGTGCCATTCGCGGTGGATGACTCCGTCGCCGTCGAGCTCATCGCGTCTCGCGACGCGGGGCTGCACGTGGGAGACAACGGCGTGTGGTCAGCGCACGAGCACTCGGAGACCCGGTACGTGCAATTAGAGTACGTCGCCGCCGGGTGGGGGTACTCACCGGCAGTCGCCAAAGCCGGGGATAAGTACCCGCACGTCAGGTGAGTTTATTTTACTTAACTCTGGTATACGTGGCAATTAGAATAACGTCGTGTATTGTTTAACTCTTACAGGGACGCCGGGTACGCTGTGATGAAGATCCCATACGGATCCGGGGTGGACGTCGGGTGGATGCTGAAGTGCCAGCTGGCGGTGACGGCGCACGATGAAGCCGGGCGACTGCGGGACGCGACTTCGGTGCAATCGCACGGAGCTCTCGACGACGCTTACGGCGGCTACGCGGGTGAACTGGGATGTGTCGTCCACTCCGACAACTCCGGAGCGGACGTCGCGCTGTGGGCGCCTAACGCACGACGCGTGACGCTCTTGCTCCACGGCGGCCCGCGCGGCGGTGACGCGCATCGCGTTGAGATGTCGGAGGGTGCGACCGACGGCGTGTGGCGCGCGAGCTGCGGGGGCGAGTGGGTGGGAAAGTATTACCAGTACGAGATCGAGACGTACCATCCGTGGGGCGGCGGCGCTCCCGACGGCGGGCTCGGCGGCGTGGTCACGAGCTACGTCACCGACCCGTACTCGCGGTCGCTCTCCGCCGACGGCGAGCGCACGCACATCTGCGACGTTAACGCTCCAGAGCTCAAACCTGCTGGTTGGGATTCTCTTAAAAAGCCCAAGCCACCGGGCGGCGGCGAGGTTTTCGAGCCGACTGACATGGCCATCTACGAGCTCCACGTCCGGGACTTCTCCGCGCTCGACGAGTCGACGCCGGACGCCCTCCGCGGTAAGTACGCCGCGTTCACGTGCGACGGCAGCGTCCCCGTGAAGCACCTGGAGAACCTCGCGAAGGCGGGTCTGACCCACGTGCACCTACTACCTTCGTACGACTTTGGTAGCGTTCCCGAGCGTGCGGAGAACCAGGCGACAATCGACCACGGCTGGCTCGCGTCGTTACCTTCAAACTCCGACGAGCAACAGGCGGCGGTCGGCGCCATCGCCAACGACGACGCCTTCAACTGGGGGTACGACCCGGTTCACTACGGCGTTCCCGAGGGATCCTACGCCACGGACCCCGACGGCTCCGCTCGCGTCGTCGAGTTCCGGTCCATGGTACAGGGCCTTAACAAGATCGGCCTTCGCACCGTGTGCGACGTGGTGTATAACCACACCCTGAGCGCGGGCCCCAGCGACGGCAAGTCGGTGCTGGATAAGTGCGTCCCGGGCTATTACCACAGGCGCAACATGGACGGGTTTTATGAAAATTCCACGTGCTGCAACAACACCGCGTCGGAGAATAGCATGATGGAGCGACTCATCGTGGACGACCTGGTGCACTGGGCGAGGGACTACAAAGTAGACGGGTTCAGGTTCGACCTCATGGGCCACATCATGCTGAGGACCATTATCAAAGCGCGAGACGCGCTGGCCTCGTTGACGATGGAAAAGGACGGCGTCGACGGGCGGAGTATTTATTTGTACGGGGAAGGCTGGGACTACGCGGAGGTTGAACGCAACCGCGTCGGGGTCAACGCGAGCCAGCTCAACCTGGCGGGCACCGGCGTCGGCAGCTTCAACGACAGGCTCCGCGAGGGTATCATGGGAGGATCACCGTTCGGTGACCCGCGGACGCAAGGCGTGCTCACCGGTTTATTCTTCGCGCCGAACGGTTTCATCGAGCAAGGCACCGCGGATAACCAACGCGATCGGGTCATGGAGGATTGCGAAAAGGTCATAGCTGCGATGGCCGGGAACCTCAAAGAGTACCGCTTCATCAACCGCAAAGGGTTCAGCACACCGGGGAAGGATGCGGCGTGGGTCGGGAGCAACGTCGGGTACGCCGCCGAGCCGAGGGAAACTGTGAATTACGTCTCTGGTACGTTTACTTTTACCTTTATCCGTATGGGCAATTGGGTTACTGACGTCGTGTTTTTTTTTTTAACTTTACAGCGCACGACAACGAAACCTTGTTCGACGGCATCATGCTTCGAAGCGCGCCGGACGTTCCACTTCCCGTGCGGTGCAGGATCAACCGCATCGCCGTCGCCGTCGTCGCGTTCTCGCAAGGTGTCCCGTTTTTCCACGCCGGTGACGAGATTCTGCGGTCCAAGTCGCTGGACCGCGACTCCTACAACGCTGGGGATTGGTTCAACCGACTGGACTACACGGGCGAGACGCACAACTTTGGCATCGGTCTCCCGTCGCGTGATAAGAACGGCGACCGGTACGGATACATCGGCAACCTGCTCGGTGATTTGTCGCTGAGGCCTGGTCGGGATGAGATCATGCGATCGGACGCGCACATGCGAGAGTGTTTAGCCATACGCAGGTCGTCGCCGCTGTTTCGTCTGCGAACCGCGGCGGAGGTTGAGCGGCGGGTGACGTTCTACAACGTCGGTCCTGCGCAGGAACCGGGCGTGATCGCGATGATGGTGAGGGACGCGCCGGGCGGGCACCCCGAGCAGGTGTGCGACAGGTTCCAGAAGGTGCTGGTGTGCGTCAACGTGACTGGACACGCGGTGACCGTCAAGGATGAGCAGCTGGGTTTAGACATTTACGGGTGCGCCCTCGAGACGCACCCGCTGCAGGGGATGGTGTGCGCGGATGAGTACCTGGCAGCGGCGACGTGCGTGGGGGGTGCGCCGACGGTGCCGCCGCACTCGGTGGTCGTGTTCGTGGAGCGGCGATGAGTGCACCGATGAGGGCGCCGACGCTAAGAGTTAAGAGATATTCGTCATTGTGGAGCATTTTTTTGATGAAAGACAAGAGAAAATCATAAATCGTGGATCATCGCGTCCCCGTCTTCGCCAAAGGTCGCGCGCGTCTCGTCGCCCGTTCGGTGCGGCATGGTCCTCAGCCAGCCCGTCGCTGTCGTTGGGGTGGTAGACGCCGCGCATCCCGGCGACACCGGACCCCTCGAGACATGGCTCGAAGCCAACCCGCTCGCCAACGTCCTCTGCATCCTCGGCAAGACCGAGGGGAACGGGTGTGTTAATGACTACACCCGGGGTTACGCCACCTCTGCCATCAAGGACGCGCTTAGGAGGGTACAGAGTCGCAGGATAGAGAGGGCGTCGGACGATATGCGCCGAAAACTCCCCAAACTCTACGACTCTAGAATGGAAGATGCAGCCATCATCATGAGCGGCGGGACCGAGGGTGAGCACTCCACGATGACCGATCCCTCTCAATTTTGTTTCCACTTAGCACCCGTACTTCCCCTTCACCCGCAGGAGTCCTGTGCCCCCACTTTATCGTGTTCGCGAACTCATACGACGAGAAGGACGCGGACAAAGCGGACGCGGACAAACAGGACGCACGACTCGAGCTCTTCGTGACCCGCACGGAGGACTTCAAACCAGAGGAGGTGGGCACGCCTCTAATGGTCCACGAAACCAAACGCGCGATACTGGAATGTATGAGTTTTAGCGCCGGTATGGGTTATGGTAGTCTCTTGGAATCGGACGAGATCTTCGTGCAGATCAAATGCCCACTGCTCACCCCCGAGCGCGTCGCAGAGGCTGCCGCTCGAGGCGAAACGTGCGCGACTACCGACAGTTATAAATCCATGGCGTTGAGTCGAGGCGCTTCAGCGATCGGCGCGTTGTTCGCGATTGATTGTCTCAGGGGATATATGTCCCCTGGAGATCTGCGCTTGAGAATCGCGACTGCGGTATGCAAAGATTACGAAATCTACTCGGATCGAGTGTCATCCTCCGCCGGCGTCGAGCTCATGCACTGCGAGATACTGGTGATGGTCAGATCCAAGTTGGCCTTTGCCACAGATGGACGGATGGTCCCAATTTTACCCAATCCCAACAAGAGCAAGTTTCAGATGGCGTGCGGCCGCATGGACGATGCGATAGACCTCGCCGGCGTGATGAAATGCGTCGACGAGGCCCGCGGTCCGTCGGGTACGAACGAGATCGTCACCGCCATCGTCAAGGCTGATCCGGCGGCTTCGGTGCGGGGCCGGCGCACGACGATGCTCTCGGACAGCGACATCAACGCCACTCGGCATTCCCGCGCGGCTGTCGGCGGGGTGGTGGCCGCCGCGGTGGGGGACTGCAGGGTGTACGTGTCGGGCGGGGCGGAGCACCAGGGTCCGGACGGCGGCGGGCCGGTGTGCGTCATCTCGCGCGTGCGGACGCCGGGGACGGATGAGGGAACCAAGCGAAAACGGTGAACGCACTCGGTCGGCCGTTTTCTTGGTCGGCTCGGATACTTAGGCACCCTTCGATAAATATCTTCCAGGGAAAAAAGAGAAAGCACTTTTCTTGGCTCGTATGGGCTTTTCACAACAACACCCGCGTGTGCGATTGTAAAAAAGTGCGCAAAATCTAACAGAAATATCTCGGGAGATATGAAAAAGATCATCGAAAAAGTGGTTCGGGATCGCGGCACCTCCGCGGTGGCGCTCACCTCGAGACGCGCCCGCGTGCTCAGGTCAGGGGCTAGTTCTCCTGCAAGCAATCCAAATGTCCGCCACGTCCACCGCCATCTGCGCGTTCGCGCATCCGCGCGCTGCATCGCGCGGCGCGAACCCCCGTAAATTCCGCCCGTTCAAATTGGCAATGCGGGGCGAAAACAAGGGGCGTCAATGCGACGTCGTCGTGCGTTCCCTGCCGAACCGGTACCAGGTGTCTCCCTCGGGCCGAGACGACAACCTGCTGCGCTCCTCCAACACCGAGGACATCCTCCGGAGGCTCCACATCACCTTCCTCGCGACCAGGCGCGGATCGCGCTTCGCCGCGCAGGAGTTCGCCATGGTCGCCACCGAGGCGTACGAGCGCGGGGTCTCCATCCCGACGCTTCGCATGGACATCTCACTCCTCGGCCTCTCCACCGAGAACCGCATGGGCATGTCCGAGCAAGACGCCTTCCTCTCCAACATCGGCATGGCGATGATGACGCTGTACGAACTCCAGTGGCCCTCGTACGCGGGGGGCGAGGGATGGTGCCCGATGGGAGACGGCGTCGACCCCGAGGAGGACCGCGAAGCTCGCGGGCTCCTCGCGTACATTCGCGCCACGCACCAACGATCCGACCAAGGGTTCACGTTGAAGCGCATGGAGATGGAGCGCATGATGGCGCTGAGCGCGTACGACGGCGAAGGCGAGTTCGAGCTCGAACCCGGGATGGGCGAAGGAGGCCCGAGCCGGAGCGCTCCGAAGCTCGGGAACAGTAACGATCGACCGGTGTCGCAGACGGGCATCGGCGGCGGGTCACCGAACCCCGCACGCGCCGCCGCGATGACCGAATCACCGGCCGTGGCGCTCATGCGCGTCAACTGCAGGATCACGCTGCTGCTGCGCGAGATGGTGTTCATCGAGCGGGGGTTACGTCCCGTCACCGAGGTTGTCTCGCAGGCGGAGATGGACCAAGAAAACGAGGACCTTCTCGCCGATCTAGAGAGGAACTTCGATCCGACGGAGGAGATCGAACGGGTGCGCAAGGAGCTGGACGGGAAAACACCCAACGACCCAATGAACGCGTACATCAACAACCTGACTAACTCCGACGACGATTCGGACGAAGAGGAGGACGAGGACAGCCTGTATCACCCCGACTACCAGGCGCCGCAGCTCGCGCTCGAGTGGTGCCGCAAACGACGCAACCGAGCTCGCAACGTCGCCGCCAGGGGCCTCACCGCCTACGTATCCAGCCTCACCACGCACCCCGTCGGCCTGCGCGCGTTCGCAGCCGCCGCGGTGGACGGGTACATCTCCGGGATCCCCGCGCGGGACGTGACGTCCTCGCTGGTACCCGAGGAATTCGACGTCGAAGGCTCGAGACGCGGCATGTTCGGATCCGCCGCGGACGCCACACGCTTCTTCTCGCTGTTCATAACCACCGCGTACATCACCGCGGAGCAGAACGCGTGCGCGCAGGCGAACAACCGCGAGCAGTGCGACATGACGATGGACCCCGACGGCTTCGCGTGGGCGCCCGCGCCCGGAGAATTCCGTAAAGGAAGCGAAGTACCCGAGGAGGCTAGGCGGACCGTCGCCGGTATGCGCGACAGCGTCGAGGCATGGATGGAGATGGACCGGCAGGACCTGAAAGCCGCGGTGGCGTCGCAGTTGTCCGTGGATGAGGACGAGGATGTCTTGGCCAGCGCTGACTTTGACGCGGACGAGGTGCTCCAGTCGGCGAGGGTAAAACCCGCGGGTTCGGCTAAGAACTTACCCCCCGGGGATCTCGAGTGGCAGGAGGACCCGGGCTTGGCGAACAACTCGATCACGGTGGCGTGCCTGACGCTGCAGCGGATGGTGGTGTCGTTCACGCTGCGGGAGCTCGCGCGGCGACGGTGCGTGGACAACAACTCGGGCGCCGACTTTGACAGCAGCCCGGAGTACGGCAACGGACCCAGCTAACGGACCGGGCAATGAGCGTCTCACGTCGGCGTCTTCTTCCCCTATTAGTGTCTGTAGCATTTAAGTTATAAGTTATCTCTCGGTTCGTAAACACGGGTTTAAGAGTAGTCGTCTAAGTGTTAAGCGTTAACGTCGAGTCTCTCCAAGAGTTAACACTCACGACGTCAAGCCTTGTTGTCTCTGGCGGATAGAAACGCGTCCGTCTTCTCGAGGAACTCCGCGGACTTGTCCAGGTGGACGCACGACCCGGCGTCTGGAAACGTCTCGAACGTCGCGCTCGGTCGCATCTCCACCCTGGCCACCGCATCGTACACCTCCATCGCCGCCTGCTCACTCAACGCATCGTCCGAGCCACGCACGAACCGAACGCCGCCGGGGACGACGGATGTGAGCCGGGCGAGCCGACCGTCGGCATCCGCGTCCCACCCTTTCAAAGCGCCAGCCTCCGTGAATAACATCCCGCCGGTCATGTCCCGTGACACCGCGTTGGCGCTCGCGACGCCACGCGCGTCCGGCGGGTCGTTCGCCTTGGCGCCGAAGCCCGCGCCCGCGCCGCCGACGGCTAGTCCCCGGTAGCACGCCCCCGCGGCTCTCTTGCTCACGTGTCTCTGCGTCCACGCGTCCATCGCTTTCGAATACAACTTAAGTCCAGCGTCCGATAGCCCCGCGCCCATGCCCCCGCCCTCGTCGCCGTCCAGGAGTACCTGCTTGTATTCATTTGGCATTTGATCGAGCGTGGCGCGCCTGTCTGCGATGAGCCGGGCGTACGACGGCGGCGTCGAGATGAGCGTCAGCGACGCGATCCCTTTCCCGCCGACCCCGTCGACGCCGTTACCGCCGAGGATGTGGTCCAGCGCGAGCATCCCGCCCCACCCGTGCGCCACGACGTGTACCGTGTCCAGCCCTGTCGCTCGGCGGACCTCTGTTAGCTCGTTTGCGAACAGACGAGGTGTGTATGTACCCGGGCCCGGCGGCGTTGCGGTTTGTCCTTTCTTCGCCCCAGGGGATGTGTAAGGCGAGCGCGCGCAGCCTATTTGGTCGTAGGACGCCACCTCCCTCTTTTCCGACCCGAGAACCTCGAGCCCGTCCATGTACTTGAACCCCAGGCCGGGTCCCCCGTGCAGGCACAGCACTGGGGTGAGCCCCGCGTCGCCGGCTTTCTTCCGATCGCCGAGGATCCGCACGAACGTTTTGGCATCTTTCAGCCCGACCGCGGCAGAGACGTCGACGTATCCCTCGCTCCATGGCGTCTCTCGCGCCCACTGGGGCACGACGGCGGAGTTCTGGGAGTAGTATCCGCAGAAGAGGTCGTCGGCGAACGCCGGGCGAGTGGCGGTGGGGAGGATCAACGCGGAGGCCACGCCGGAGACGAGCACGTCTCGTCGGGATCGATGATGATCATCATGTTGTCCGTCGGCGTCGGGGTTGGATCGAGCCGCGGCGGCGGTGTGGACGCGACGACGCGACGAGACGCGGCTACATCGACGCATGCGCGCGTCGATCGCGCGCGTCGAGGTCGGCGCCGCGCGGGTCGCCGGGATCATGTCTCCGTGCCGCCGGTTATGGCCCGGGGGCTCCGACGATGTAATCTGGATAACGGTGCGAGACAGGAAACCTGAAACCTGAAACCCGGGCCGAGTGGCCCCGCCCACTTCGGCTGGCGACGGGCCCGCGGGAGGAGCCGCATGTCGCTGCTCGCCGCCGCGTCACGCCTGCTCCGCCTCCTCGCGCCGCGTCCACGGGCCGCCAACCGCGCGGGCGCGGTCAACCCGAACGCCCCCGCGTCAGCGAATCCCCGTCACGGGCCGGATCTTCGTCTTCGTCGGCACCCTCCGCGTGGAACCCGCGTCGTCATGGCCGCATCCTCGCCGTCGTCGTCCTCCTCTCTCCCCCCGGAAAACGACGACGCGTCCGGCGAGACCTACGACGAACAGCTCGCCATCGTCCGCGCGCTCAAGTCCTCCGGCGCGGGATCCGAGCGCATGCGCGTCGCCACCGCGCGACTCGCCGAGCTCAAGCGCGAGGGATGGGTCCCCCGGTACACGCCGTCGCGCAAGTTCGCGATGAACTCCACCGCCGCCGAGGTGCCGAGGGTGCCGACACAGCTGTGCACGAGCACGACGACGGACGGGAACGGGAAGAAGAAACGCAACGCGGCGCGCAGGGGCGGACCGACGGTGACGTGCCCAACGTGCGGCCAAGACGTCAAGGCGACCCACCCGGACCAATTCAAAACGCACGTGCACAAATGCGCGCCCGACGCCGTCGCCGCAGTCACGAAAGAACAGTGGCGCGACGTCACCGCCGCCGCCGCCGCGGTGGAAACGTACGAGCTGGCGCTGCTCGAGGACGCCAAGCGGCTGAGCTACCGGGACGGGCTGACCCGCGCGGAGGTCGCGCGGACGCTGGGCGTGTCCACCGATCGAGTGCGGCAAACGCTGCGGCGGGATTCGAGGGCGACGCCTCTCGTCGCGGACGACGCGCCGCTCGACGTGATACACGAGGACGAGGACCTGCTCGTGGTGAACAAACCCCCGGGCCTACGGTTCCACCCGGTACACAGGTTCGAGGGTAACTCGTTGCTCTCGCGCGCCATCGGGCACGTCCGGCGCCGAGGTTGCCAAAATGATGACCAAAATGATAACCAAAATAACCAAAATGACCGAGACGAAGTACCGACTCCGCATGTGATTCACAGGCTGGACATGGACACCAGCGGCGTGTGCGTGCTCGTCAAGCGGCCGGAGCTGGTGGACGGGTTCGCGCGGCAGTTCCGGGGCGACGCCGGCGAGTACAGGGCCCGGAAGGAATATCTGGCAATCGGCGTGGGCGACGTACCCACCGGCTCGACAGTCGCGTACGAGCAAACAGGGGTGGACACGAACGAGGACGCCACCACACACGACGACGCCGCGTCGACACCAGAGTTCACAGAGTTCACGGTGGACGCGCACATAGGCCCGCACGCGTCCATCCCCGAGGCGAGAGCGATCCACCCGCCGCCTCCGGAGCCTGTCCAGAAACGTCCGGCTTCGCATCCGGGCGCCGACCCGGATGCGCCCAAACCCGCGCGCACCGACGTCAGGATCGTCTCCTCAGCGCGCATGACGATCACCACAGACGGCGGCGACGACGACGAGGACGAGGGCGAGACGGCGGTGGTCAAGACGGCGGTGCTGGCGAGGGTGACGCTTCACACCGGCCGGACGCATCAGATTCGTCTGCACATGTCGCACGCCAACTTGCCGGTGCTGTCGGACCCGCTGTACGGCCCGCACGTCCGCTGGGATCGCGCGGTGCCGTGCGAGGACGCGTCGACGAGCGACGTGATGCCGGCGGAGGTGAGCAGCGAGACATGGGGCGGGGCGTTGTGGCTCGGAAGGCAGGCGCTGCACGCGCGGAGGCTCACGCTGAGGCACCCGGGGACAGGGACGGAGATGACGTTCGAGGCGGCGATGCCGGAGGATATGCGCGGCGCGTGCGTGGCGCTGGGACTGGACCCGGACGCGGCGTAGGTTATTAGTAGGATTCGTGTAGTGCCACGGTAGTAGTGACGGGGTTAAAACTCTCACGGTAGTATTCACGTGGTGGTCGAGCGGGCACCCCGCCGACTTCGCTACTTCTTGCACTCCTTGCATTTAGAGCGCTGATGACCGTGCTCACATATTTGTGACCCACCGCACTCTTTGCACAGAGAGCGCTGACGACCGTGCGCGCATATTCCCTTCCCACCACAATCTTTGCACCGATAGCGCTCACGACCGTGCTCGCATAGTTGTGACCCACCGCACTCCTTGCATTTAGAGCGCACACGACCGTGCTCGCAGATTGATCCCCCGCCGCACTCCTTGCACTGAGACCGCTCACGACCGTGCTCGCAGATTGATCCCCCACCGCACTCCTTGCACAGAGTGCGCCGACGACCGTGCTCACATATTGATGCACCACCGCACTCCTTGCATTTAGAGCGCTCACGACCGTGCTCGCAGATTGATGCCCCACCGCACTCCTTGCACTTAGAGCGTATACGACCGTGCTCGCAGATTTGTGACCCGCCGCATTCCTTGCACAGAGTGCGCCGACGACCGTGCGGACAAGCGCTACACACCTTGCACTGAGAGCGATACTTCACCCCGTGCTCGCATGGCCCCTTCGTCCGAGGGGCTCTCTTCCGCTTCGCGCCCTTTCCCTCGAGATGCGTCTTTTCGTCTTCCGCATTTATCCCATCGTCGTCAGCGACAGGCTCCACCTTGACATCGGGGACATCGTCGTCGGGCACTTCCTCCTTGACGGGTTCGATAGGCTTGATCAACCAGGGTGGGCGCCAGATGGTGGTCATGGTGGCGGCGATATCACGACTGCGCGGGTGAGCAGTGACGAGGTTAACACTCTCGGCCTCGGAGGAAACAACTGGAATATTTTTCAAGTCGGAGGCGACGCGTCGACGTCGGCCGCGGATCGGCTTTGGTTTATCCATTAAGACCCGACGGCGCCGGCATGCCCGCGCTCGCCTCCCCCGCGCCCCTTCTCGCCTCCCCCGCGCCGCCCCGCGCGCACCGCCACGCGCGTCTCGCGCGTTGCGACGCCTCCGGCGAGTCATCCTCCGCGAGCGTCCGCGTCTTCAAGGGTGGCAGCGCCGAGGTTCTCTTCGGCGCCAAGCAGAATCTGTTGGGTTGCATCGAACGAGGCGACGACGACGGCGTGGAAGACGCGGTGAAGGAGCTCGCGGGTCTCAACCCGACCCCGGCGCCCGCGCGGAGTGAGAAGCTGCTCGGCAGCTGGCAGCTCGCGTGGAGCCGGCAGGCGTCCAGCAGCAACCCGTTCCAGCGAGCCTTCGCCAAGTATTCCACAAAAAACTTGCAGATCCTCTCGGCGAACGGACTGGAGAACTACATCGAGCTCGGGCCGATGACGGTGTCCGCCAGGGCGCCCATCGAGGCGGTGTCGGACGAACGCACGGAGGTGAGCATCTCCACCATCGACATCGCGCTCTTCGGCAACACGGTCAAGACGATGGAGATGACGCCCAAGCCGGGCCGCGGCGCCGGGTGGGTGGAGCAGACTTTCCTGGACGACGAGATGAGGATCAGCGTGGGAAACAAAGGGAGCGTGTTCGTGCACGTGAGGGAGGGAATCGGGGACGGGGATGGGGACGGGGGTGCCGACTCGTCGTCCCGGGAGACCACCGCGCTCGCACGCCAATAGAAGGAGGGTACATCTTTCAAATCTCATTTATAAAATTCGCGCGAGGAGCGTTCACGATCACGCGCGCTGACTAAGTTACACATCGGGGGAGCCGTCTGGGTTACACCTCCGATCACCCGTGGAACCGTGGATCCGCCGACGACACCGCGCCTCCCCGCGGGTCGTCCACCGCGCTCCCCGGCGTCGCGACGATCCCCGAGCTTTGCACCGGGCTCGACACGCCATCCTCCAGCTTCGCGTACGGCAGTTTAGTCTCCCCGACGCTGAGCGCCTGCACGTTGGCCCTGAGCGCCTGCTTCGGGAACCGCCCGACCACCTGCCCCTCGCTCTTACCCTTGTTGTCGAGGAACACGAGGTGCGGGATGCCGTCGACGCCGTACTGGTCCATCTCCCCGCCCCATTTGGTGTTGTCGATGTTGAGCATGACGAAGTTGACGCGTTCGCCGAATTCGTGCTCCACGTCGTACACGTTGGGCGCGGACTCCTTGCACACCTCGCACCAGTCCGCGTAGAACTCCACGACGGTGGGCCGGCCGTTGGCCAGCGCGGCGTCGAGCGTGATGGCGTCCTTCTCGAGCGACGCGAGCGTGGGGGCGCCCCCGAGGGATGTGGCCGCGAAGAGCGCGACGCCGAGGGCGAACCCGGCGCCCGCGAGAGCCTTGCCGCTGGATCCCGGGTCATCGGGGGGTGACGGGGGCGGGGATGCGGGCCGCGCCGGGTCGGCGTCCTGCTCGGATGCGCGCACGCGGAGCGAGGCGGCGCGGTTGGGGCGGGGCGCCCCGCGAATCGTGGAGATTCGGTACGCCCTCGTCGCGATCGTGGCGCCGGGCGGGACGCACGCGGCGCGGGGTGACGCGGCGGCGAGCGTGAGCGCGGGCATCTCGATCAGGCGATCAGTGAGACGGTGGTCTTCTCGGTCTCCTCGCCCTGTGGATGCGGGGTGGGAAACGCGCGTGTGCGGGGCACGGGTGACGTCGTTGCCAAATATCGACAGCAAGCGAGGGATGGGAGCGATGAGTCCATATGTTCTTGGCATCAAAACGATGAAAGCATCTAAACGCTCAACCGATGAGCCTCTTCCCGAGGGCGTCAAACTCCTCCGCGAGGGACTCGGCCGCGCCCTGCGCGCTGGTCGGCACCTGCAACAGTCGCCGCGCCTCCCCAGCGTAACCCACGCACACGTCCCCGAGCGCCGCCCTGACGTGCGCGCCAGCCGCGCCGAACGCGCCGAACCCTCCGCCGCCGCCGCCTCCGTCGACGCCACCGTTTCTAACCTGCGCCGCGCGGATCTTCTCGTCCCACCTGCGAAGCACCCGCAGCGCGCTCCGCAGCAGCCGGAGCCGCAGCGCGGGCGTCTGCAACTGCTCAGCCTGCACCAACAACTGCCCGTGCTGCGCCCTGGACGCGGGGGTGGCGAGCAGGCCGTCGTAGGCGGCGTGCACAGCCTCGGGGGAATCGCCAGTCGCCGCGAGGAGCGCCTCGGCGACGGCGCCGACCTCCTCGCTGCCCGACACCGCCGAACGAGTCCCGCCCCACAAACCGCCAGCCATCAGCTCCAGCTTGAGCGCGACGTGCGCCACGGGGAAGGCGACGTCGCTGGGGAACAGCTTGGGACCCAGCGCCCTCGCCGCGTTGCACGCCGCGGAGAGCGCGGCGCGGTCGTCGCCCCCCGCCGCGGTCGCCGCCGCGCCTTCACCCGCGAGAAGCGAATCCCACAGTCCCCTGGCCACGCCCCCGTCAGCGTCCCTGTACTGAGAAAAGTGGAGCATCTCGAGGCACACGTCCCACATGTCGCACGGAAAGGCGAAATCGTTGTACATGTCCGACAGCGGCCGGAGCTCGCGCTCGAGTTCCGACGCCTTCGACGCGTATCGATCGGCGTCGGCGCTCAGCCCGTCCCTGGATCGCTCCGTGAACGTCGCGTGTAACCGTCTTTGAAACCCGAGAACCTTAATCTTACCCTCGATCTGTTCAACAAACGCGGGATCGACATCGGACTCGGTCGTTTGGTCCGATGAGTTCGTGTTATTACCCGGGGTTTTGGCGTGTCGCGTCGCGAGGTCGAGCAACGCGGCTCTTTCGTCGAGGGAGACGGTGGAGTCCGCGGACCCCGTCCGTTCCGCGAGGGCGAAGAAAACCTGCGCGGCCAAGCCGTGTCGATCGCGTAGCGCGTAAAGCCTCGCGAGCAGCTCGAGGTGCCTGGACTGGTCGCGGGTCAGCGCTCCGCCCTGCTGCGCCGTGGCGAATTTCCCGCGCTCGGCGAGGTGCGCCTCCAGCGGACCTGCGGGGAGCTCGAGCAGGTCCTCGTCGCGGCCGAGTTGGATCAGCTCGGCGTAGACGCGGCGAATGAACGCGCCGTCGCCGGTGACGGACGCGCCCGTCACCTCCACCCGCGTCGCCGCCGCCACCGCCGTGATGGACGGGGACGGCGGGCGGAGCGGCGGGATCGCGCCGGGCGCGCGGGGCGACGCGGCGGCGGCGGCGGCAGCCGCCGCCGCGTTCGCGGCGGC
>Ga0302116_1001175_pt1 | contig 15859 bp, 15 predicted proteins | sample AG5_SCM_MG_FD_203124 | JGI IMG/M metagenome (GOLD analysis project Ga0302116, IMG submission 203124) | Marine microbial communities from Western Arctic Ocean, Canada - AG5_SCM | ecosystem: Environmental > Aquatic > Marine > Oceanic | place: Canada: Western Arctic Ocean | collected 2017-10-01 | reverse complement strand
GAGATGAATGGGAAAATAAAATCCAAAGTCCATCAAACCCCAACGCCATTCGCTTACCTGTGAATTTTTACCCGCCTTCTCTTCAATAAATTGCATTTGCTCGTTGGTTTCCGCAATTCCCAGCTGCATTGCTGAAATATTCTTGGTATTGGTTTTAACGTGTTCAGTGAGAGTTGATAAATCACCGGAAGAGGTGGCGAGGTCATTGGTTTGCTGGGTAAAGCTTGTCTGCATGGTTTCGAGGGAAACTCGCAAGGCAGCCAGCTGGTCGCTCAGAGACGGGCCTCCGGAGCCACCTCCATTGAGACCGAAATGTTCCCTCATCACCCTCATTTCATCGTCAACTTTCTCGAAAGCGTGCTCAAGAGTTGATAGTCGAGCTCCTACAGACATGGAGGGTTTCACACGCATTGCAGTCATTGACACATTTTTGATGAGATTCTTGAATTTAACTTGTTTCATCGCCCACTTCCACCTTTTTCTGGCCAAAAGTCGGTTTGGGTCCAGGGGTGGTTTTCCGGGCATTGTTTCGTGTTCGAGTTTGGATCTTGGAGTGGGTGTGGGTGTGGGTGTGGGTTTGGGTGTGGGTTCGAGCTCGGGCTCGGGTACAGGCTCTACAACTGCCACTGGCTCCGGTTCCGGTTCAGGTGCAACCATCCCTGAAGCAATACTATCGCCACGGGATAATGTTCCAATAGAGCTGTTTGCTTGACTATCATTTGTCATCTGCTTGAGCCTATTCTTCTTTCGAATTTCTCGCGCCTCAATTTCATTCAAATCCTCGGTTTTGGTTGGGGCGAAACCCTGAATGTTGAATGCGATGGTCTTCATTGAATTCTCAAGCTCTTCCAAACGGATCTGGGAGTCAGCAGCGTGGCTGAGCACCTTCGCCTCTAGGGCTTCAACAGTGTTGCAGAGGAGACCAATCACATCGAGGAAAGCTGTTTGGTGAGATGTTACTGATGCCATGTGCATATGGAATTGATGGCCAATTCCTGGTTGCTGGCCCCTCATTGTGCCCATTGTGGGCATGTGATCCAATTGATTGTGGGTCATTTAAATGTGTAGGTGTTTCGGAACACAAGGAATTAGTAAAAAAAAATTCCCAGGTTACGAATCTCGTTTTGAGAAGGGGGGGGGGTAATTCAAAAAATTGGGTGCAATCAAACGGACTTCAAGTCGGCTGATGGGACGGATTGACTTTGAAATATTAGGTAATGTAAATATATATATCTGCGTTGGAGCTTATAAAAAAAAAAAATCCAAAAGGAAAACAACACCAAACCATATAAAATTTTCAACTAAAGTCAAATATGTCCGCTGTTGATTCCCCTTCTCTTCCACCCACCGTGAGCTTCTCTCACATCCACCTTTATGTAGATTCGATGGAGACCCTCGAAACTTACAAGGCACTTGAAGCCAAGCTCAACAACTTCTCTGGTGTGGCTGCCTCAATTGTGAAGGATGCTGATGCTAAGTGCTTGGAGAGGGACGTCAAATACGGGCGAGAGCAATGGGTTAGCGCTTCCGCCGACTTTAATGAAGACACTCCTTACATAAGCCAGAACCGCGACTTGGTCAAGCAGCTCATTGCTGGGCTTGGGTTCCGCGTTACAGGCCAGTACAAGTGTTTTGACAGTCACACTCTCCTTGTCACTTCTCAGGACGAGATTGGGGTGCAGTATGTTATTACTCAGCGTGCCACCAGCTCTTCGTCCAACAAGAAGCAGAAGAGTGATGGCTCTACCTCCCCTAACAACTCAACGTCTGCCTCATCCACCAAGTACAAACACTTCAACTCCACCACAATGAATCGTTTCTTCGATGCGCACATCCAGAGGCCTGGGATCAGCGTTCTTGCCTTCGAAGTGAGCGGTGACAACGGCGTTGGAGTTGATGGCATCCACAACAACTATTTGGCCAAACACCCCAAGCTCATCGTTGATGGTGTTCAGTCCTATGACGAGGCTGACGGTACGACTAAGAAGGTTTTTGAGGCCTTTGCCTACTACAAGGGAGCCGACGGCAAGGAGACTGACGATGGAACCATTCTCAGGTTCATTGAGGTTGTCGGCCGGAAGTCTGCTGATGACAGGTAAGGGAAAATGCGCAGCACAGCACAGCACAACACAGCACTAACTCTAATCCTCAAACCTCCATCCTCCACGAACTTCTTCAATTATTATAGGTCGTACTGCATCCTCCCCGGGCTCACCAGCATCGAGGCCACGTTCGACGGAACGTCTTACCCGGCTTACTGCGACCACTGGGTGTCCAACGTGGTTTCCCGCACCGGGTTCCTGGACACCCTCAACGACACCCTCGGCTTCACCCCCAAGGTCGACTTCAATGCAGGAGTCGTCGCGGCCGGAGAGGCGCAGATCGAATCAACCGTTACGGGGAACAACACCTCGGCCGTCTTCGGCGTTGCCGAGAAGAAGGTCGCTCTTAAGGACCAGTCCCAAGTTTACCTTCCGATCAACAATGCACTGAGCCCCGTTGGGCACGTCCACGGCTTCATCGAGGAGATAGGCCAAGGGGTCCAGCACGTTGCATCCAGGGTTGTCGACCTCGTCTCGTTCATTCAGCGCGCCAACGACTTCAGGCAGATTACCAACGAGGGATTCACTTTCCTGAACATCCCAAGGAGCTACTACGGTGTTCTGAGCGCGGACGCGTTCACGAAGCACGCCACGCTCAAGATTGGCGAGAAGCTTGCCGACGAGATCGTTGCCGAGTGCGAGGCACTCGGCGTCATCAACGAGGCCGGCGCCGTTGATTTGAATTTAGCGAGCGGTGACGTTGCGGAGCGCTTGGTCAAGACCAAGAGGGCCGACGGCGTCAGCGAGAGCGACTTCGCCGAGATCGTGAAAACGGTCATGTTCAGCCGGTACTCCAACATGTACAGTTTGCTCGGCGGACACATGAGCGAGCAGACGTACGTTGCCATCGTCAGGAACAAGATCTTGGTGGACGTCCAGGGGGAGGTGAGCGAGCGAAGCGAGCTAGTCACAACTAGTGTACAGACGAGAATACGAGCCTCTACTAACCCTTTCGCACCTTCTTCGCTCCGTGCAGGACCTTCTCTTCCAGATCTTCACTAGCAACATCTTGCAGGCTGGACCGGCCGACGAGAGCCCGTTCCTCGAGTTCATCCAGAGGGTATGCAGCGAGTGCTTGGGACCTGATGGGTGCCCTGCGAAGATCAAGCCCGGGTGCGGAGGGTTTGGAATCAGGAACTTCTTGACGCTGTTTTTGAGGTAAGCGAGCGAAGCGAGCGAGCCTTGATATGATTTATCCTCTACTATAAACTAAAACTAACCCACTCAATTCCTTTGACTCGCTTCACTCTTTTTGCTCTTGTTTCATTATAAATGCGCCTCGCTTCGCTCGGCGCAGCATCGAAGTGAGTAAGGCAATGATGGACGTCAGGGACGCCAAGGCGTGCGGGGACGAGGCCAAAATGAAGGTGAGCGAGATGAAGTGCGCAAAAATGCTACAAACGGCTACATCCACTACTAAGCTAACCCACCCATGTCTTCGGCGCAGGTGGGACAGCTCAGGGTGAACACTTTCACCGACCAGCTGAACGAGGCCAACCCAATTTTGACGGCCATCAGCGACGCCATGACGGCGGAGGGCAAGGCGAAGGACTCGGCGGAGCTCTGCAGGAAGAACGGGGAGGAAGAAAAGGCGAAGGAGTTTGACGTCGCTGCGGCGAAGTGCGAGGCGAACAAATTGAGTGGCAACTCGGATCTCATGGTGTGCAGCAAGAAGTACAATTCCTTGATGAAGACCATTAGAGAGTCTCAATAAACATATATAGAAGATAACATGGGTCATGATTTTCTGGCGATTATAACGATCTCCGACACACTCTTGCCTACACTCGTTCGAAAAACCTCCAGCTCGGTTGCAAAGTACACCCAGCCGTCCCCATTGAGCGCAAGGGCAACGATGGGCGCATCATTATCTGCGAGCCCGAAGCTCCCAATTTTTTCTTTTGTGGTCGAGTCGATAACTAAGACGCCGGAAGAACCGGCTGCGACCCACAGGTTGCCCCTGCCGTCTACTTTTATGGAATGGAGGTTTTGTGATTGGTAAATCAACTGTGGTGTTGGTTTGGATTGGGATTGGGGTTGATTTTGGTTTTTGCACGTCTTCTCGGGGTCTGCCGCGTCCGTGTCCGCGTCCGCGTCTGCGTCACAATCCTCCTCCTCGTCGTCCGCCTCGTCCATATCGAAAAACCAAATCCCCTCGGTGTCAACATAATAAACCCTGTTGAAATTACACAACTGATCCTTCGCGTCCGATAGCCCAGAACACCCAACATCGTTGAGCGCACTCGAACTGAGCGCTACGCCCCTGGGGCTGGAAGGCAATGCGTCCAGAAGGACGGTGCTTGTGATGTTTGTTCTCTTCTTCTCAATCCTCGTAATTGATCTTTTTGCCGGATTCGTGGTTATGACGCCTCCCGTGCTCGTCGGAACCAATTTACCAACTTCGTCTCCTCCTCCTTCTTCCCCTTGAACGACAATGGTTTTCCTCCCAATTGACTCCTCGCTCGCAATAATTGCTCCACCAGCACCTGCCATGATGAGCACCCTTCCGGGCTCCTCCTCCCCAACAATCAGACCCTTGCGCTTGTCCCCTACTATCAGATACCCGGCGTCCCCGATTCTGTTCGGGTTGGGGTTGGGGTTGGGGTTGGGGTTGGGGTTGGGGTTGGGGTTGGGGTTGGGGTTGGGGTTGGGGTTGGGGTTGGAGCTGGGGTTGGGAGAAACCTTCAAACGCAAAGTGCGACCGATCGTGATCGGTCCCCCTCCCTCCTCCCACATCCAAAGCGCGTTGCTGCCACCGCCAGCTCCTCCCCCCTCGTCTACTATTATGACGGGCGACCGATCATCGTTTTCCTTCAAGCCAGAGGAGGAGAAGGAAGGAGAGGAGAGCAACGATTTTATTTCGTGGGATGTGGAGGGGAGAAAGGAAGTAAGGAGCTGGGATTTGCTGAAAATAGTTGATGGGTAGTAGAAATTGTGGGAAGGCTGGGTTTGGAAAGTCGAAGTGAATTTGTAGGGAGAAGAAGGGGAAGAGAGATCTATGGTGGCTGTCAATAGGGTTTTAGTGAGGATGGGAGATTTTGATGACATTGAGATGACGAACACCAGCAGGGCGGAAAGAAGGACAAGAAATGGGAACCCTGCTGTGAGCAAGGAGGCAGCCACTTTGATTGAGTGTGGTTTCAACATATTACTGGCAATGTGAATAATGTTTCGGAAATTTTTTAATCAATATTTCATTGTCTCCAAACATTGGTGAATGCCACACAAGCAAAAACTCGTTGTGAAAAATCCATAAATCAACAACACTGCCGATGAGAGCTCTTCTACTCGTTGTTATCGTTTTCAATATTTTTCAAAATAATGATTCGTTTATCTTCGATCGATCTCCTCCTCCGTCATCTCTTCCATACCGAACCACAGCTCGTCAAGAACCACCCACGCGCCTCCATATAATTCCTCCTGTTCCTCCTCCCCACACCCTTGGAGTTGCCCTGGGCAACATTGCCAATGCTGGGGTGTGGGGTTTGATTGGGATCATGGGATCCTATGCTTCAAATTCGGCTCGAATTGATCGGGCAAATGAGAAACGATGGGAGGAGGGGAGGGGGGGCTTTGGTGGTGATGATAATGATGAGGATGAATATGAATTTGACGATGATGATGGGGATGACGAGGATTATGATGAGGATGATGAAATCCTGTCGAATGACGTTTTCCGCAGATGAACTCCTCAACATCACATTAGAAAAAAGAACAGGATTGTTTCTTTTCTAGATCAGTTTCATGCAATATTATTGTTATCTATCAAAGGTTCAGTCAGATATCTATTTTCGGGGGAATTGCTTTCATTGCTACTGTAAACTGCATCCGCATCGTTGTCAGCAGTTGTTTTTTGGCAAGGTCGCTTACAATAGGGGGCAACTGCTGCTGCGTTGCGTGACCCAGGGCTTGATGCAGCCTGGGTGGAAGGCATGTCGGCAGGGAAGCATCGTTAACGTATCTTTGAGCTCGTAAGTTTCAAGACAAATACTGCACACTGCCGTTGCATAATACGGATTCCTTCGATTGCCGTCAATTTCGACTTCAATTTCGTCGTGACTTGCAACCATGCTCATGGATGGATCCTCCCCGTACTCAACTTCCTCGAATTTCCTAAAAGCCTCGTCGGTCAGCAAGCTGGATTGGCCAATAATGATCAACCCATCTTCATTATTTCTGACGAGGCCACGCCTTAGGCAAAACACGATACCTGAGCACCCCAACCCCAGAGTAAATATTGAACAGATTAAGATTAGGTACCAGGACGACAAATAGATTGATTCGACATCAGGTGGTGGCACCCCATCGTACTCGAATTTATTCACCTTCACAGTTTTATTTGTCATTTCCAGTCCAGTTGACTTGGAAACAAAGAGCAGCTGGATGTTAACACCGTTAGGATTGTCTGCCCCCATTGCGATTAATGTTTGGCCGTAATCGTCTGGTGAATCTTCGTTGTCATAAACAATTAAGGCTTCCACTTCCGGTGAATAGTCTTGTGCAAATCGAGCTTTGTCCTCAAAGGAGCACTTGCCTCGTTCAGCGATGAGAGTTTTTAATCCCATGTCACCATTAAAGTTGCCGGAAGAATCATTAGCAGTTACACCACCACACAAAAAGTTATTGCCCGGCACCTGGGACAGGTTGCTAGTGATTAATACATGTTGAGAGATGTATTTTCCAAACAAAGCCGGCTGTGACTCAAAAGTTTGTGAAAAGGTTTTGTTTTGTTTTTTCGTCGTCAGCTTAATGGTTCCCTTTGCTGTGCCCAATAATATAACAAGAACGCAAAAGTGGAGGTCTTGCATATTTTAAAAGATAGAACTTTTTTAGAATTTTTTTTTCAACTTTTCAACTACTTATAAAATATAGCATTTTAAATATGCTATTTGCATAGGAAGAGTGGAAGGTAATACACCCAAGACCTATTCACATTCCGTTGATTCCCCTTTTCATCCAGTCCATCCCAACCATGGGCTACATAAATCTCCTCGGGTCGGTACTCACAGTTTTTCGGAAAATGTTTTGCACTTGCACGAACCCCTCAAAGGGCGACTATACGGGCGTCAAAATTCCCTACACGTATGCTAAACTTGAAAAGTGCACAAAGGATGTGAATTGGATAAACGAGGCTCTCAGGGCCATGGGGACGATGGCCCCCGAGAATGAAGTCCTTACTGTTGAAGTAAAACCTTTTGGGCCCTCTGCTGGTTTCTATTCTGAGCTAGCGTGCATTAGCCTTACGTACAAGATCCCCGACCCCCTTCTCCCAACAGAGGTAATTGCGAAGTTTTTGCCCCGCGGAATTGAGAAACGTTTGGTGATGGATCTCGTTTTAATGCAAAAGTACGAGGTTGTGAGGTGAGCGAGCGAAGCGAGCGAGCCTTGAGGAAGACGAGAATACTCGCGATGGATCCCCCGAAATTGCTGCAGACGGCCACATCCACTACTAAACTAACCCACTCAATTCGTTTGGCTCGCTCGCCGCCCAGTTATTTTTTCTTGCTACGCAACCATGAAAAGTACCAAATAAAAGAGTGTCCGATTCTGATCCCCCGTCCTCTCTTCGTCGATTATTGCACCGCGACGAACCAGTCGGTTATCTTGCTACAGAGGATCACCGACACTCTTGGCAGCCAAAGAGACCGAAATATACGCCTCGACTACGCCAAAGCCATGGTTTCTGGAATGGCCAGATACCACGCCTATTACTGGCCGATCAACGGCAAGTGGCAGCACGAGGAATCCAAGCGCCTGTCTGGAGCAATAAACCCCGTATTTCAAATTGTTAGCGTGAAATTGAAATTGCTCATGGGAACAACCCTCAAACTTTTGAAGGAGCAAAACGGCTATGTCATTGACAAACAATACGCCAAACGGATAAAAAAAACTCTCAGCGAGGGGCTCATGCGGATGCTGGTCTGGATGGACAACTCGCCGTTTCAGACAATAAATCACGGCGACCCAAGATTGGACAATTGGTTTTTCAAGGAGAAGAAGGGGGAAAATGGAGAAGTTGACGAGGTGGAGGGTGGCCTGTATGACTTTGCGCTTGCGGTCCGAAGCCCCTGCTACTACGACGTATCGTGGATGTTGAGTCACAGCTGGCCAAATGATTTCACCAACGACCACGAAGAGGAGTTCTTGTCGTTGTACTGGGACACCTTGAAGGCGAACTTGCCCAAGGAATGCAAGAACAGCCAGACCTTGCTGTTTGGAGACTTTAGGACCGGTTATGCTTTGGGACAGCTCGTGTGTTTTGCGAAGTGCAACATCGCGTGCGAGGCGCTGGCCAAGATGGACAAAAATGGGAGCGAGTACAAGGAGAAGATTAGGATCTGTATGAACGGCACACAGGGCTGCCTAGAGATCATCCAGCGGATGAACGTGATGGACATGTTTGACGACATGCTGGACGGAAATCTCCCACATAGTAGTGTCAAAAATAGGAGGAGGACGGTGGCCAACGCGGCGGGGCACAGAAGGTCAAGCGAGATTTTGGCAAACGAGGAAGCGCAGGGTAGTCCACCAATGAGTGGCCGTACAAACAGTGTTTTGGCTCACATATCCGAGGTTAGACCTTCAGACACAGGCACAGGGGCAAAGGGGAGTGGTGCCACTGTTCACCCTGTAGACGACAATTGAGAAAAGGGGAATTAAAATCCTGTATTTTTTTATAATGTGATAAGCAACACAATGTTATATCATTATTTGGCCCATGATTTAACAAACACAGATTCAAAAAACAAATTTCGCAACACTAAAAGCTCGGTTCTGTTCCCCTGAAACTATGGAACAGAGACTTGAACGTGAGCTGGAAACAATTCTCTTCCAAAATGACCGTCTCACAGCAAGCCAATTGGTTGAAGATTACAAGCTTCAAAAGAAAAGTGCCGATGAAGAACTTCAGATAAAGAAGCTAGAGAGCAAAGCCAGGTTGGCGAAGAAATTGCAGCTTCGCCGAGAGCAGAAACAAGCAAAAGCAAAGTTAAAAACTGACGAACAGGACACCATCAACAAGGAAGACCTGCCTCTGCCTCCGACCCTGCATTATCCCCCCCCCCCTCCCCCCCCCGCTCCCCTCCCCCTTTCTTCCCCCTCTCCCCCCAACTTGGAGGAAATCGACAACAGCATTCCAGCCACAATTTCTGCCTCAACAGACCCAGAGACTATAATTACAATGGTGACGGAAATTTATTCCAAGAATCCAGAGTCGCTTGCTGCGCATGCGCACCTTGCAAGAGCTCATAACAAGTTAGATCACGATGTGCCAACAATGCAGCTGCTTGCTAGGGCGTTTAAAATTTTGGAAGCTAAAACGCGCCTGTCACCAAACGAGCAAAAAGCTGTGAATTCACTTTCGTCTACACTTCGCGAGTACCGCAAGAAACAAAAGCAAAAAAGTCGGTTGAATGCCGTAAAACACGAAGAAACCGCTCACCGGGCCACGATGGTTGATCTGGAAGAAGCCGATGGATTCGTTTTGTGGGATAATTTTGAGAAAGTGCAAAACTACGGTGAATACAATTTAGCCACTCGCGTCAAAATGTCCTATCCCTTGGTTGTCCTGACCTCGATAGAAAAGGTTGTTGCGCATCTGAATAAGAAAACCTGTCAGAGCGAAACCAAAAGAGTAGAACGGGTGCGAGAGTTCAACGACGTGGACGCTTCGTTGCTGAAGCTGAAGCACTTGATGTTCGTGTCAAAAGTTCACTTCTTGCCATCGGACTCCCAGCTTCGGAACGAGAAAATCGCTACCGACCCGGAGAGCTTGATTTTCCCCACATTGAATATTCACATCGTTGGGGCAAACGCAAATCTTGTAGATGCGGACTACTCAATTTTACTCAGCAGATTGCCGCTTCTGCCAAATGTTCACGTCACTTTTGTTGGTTTTCAAGAAAAACACGATTTATTCAATGACAGCGAACACGAGTCCATGTTCACAAAGCGCACTATTTGGAGAGAGAGGGGCTTAGTTGGCGGTCGCAAAGTCCACATGTCGTGCTACAGGGGTAGTTACGGCGAGTACTTTGGCAGTGCGAACTGCGAGCTTCCAGATCTCACATTTTTTTTCAACAGTCAGTTGTACCAAGGCGGGCTGGGGAGCTCGGAATTTGCTCCAGACCTTGCCGCTTTGGCGTCCGTTGGAAGGGGAGCGGTAGGAGTAGTAACGGGTTCCCACGAATCAGTGTCATCTGACCAGATGATGCTGCGCTCGCTCGGGTGGGGTCTCGAGGAGAGCGAGCAAGGCATGGGAAAGGGGAAGTTGTTGACGGGCGTAGAGAAGAATGAATTTGGCGTTGCGGAAGAACACAACGGTTTTTATTTCGCATTCGAGTGCCAGGGTTGGACGGAAGAAATAGGGGGGGGGGGAGGGCTAAGTGTAGTTCGCAAAAGTGCAGAGCAGGTGGGGGTGGAAGAGGATGAAAACGAGAAGGAGAAGGAGAAGGAGAAGGAGAAGGAAAAAGAAAAGGAGAACGAGAACGAGGGGGATTTGAGCGATCACCACATCCCAGCAAATGCCCCTCAGTTTTTCAAGGACCTCATCAAGGCGGGAAAAGCAAAAAGCTACAATATTCCAAGAGATAAAATGTTTTGATTTTGATTTATGAGCTGCTCAGCCCTTGGAGCTTCACAATTTTTGCATCTTTCAACCGAACCAACTGCTCTAATTTGGCCACCTTCAACTCGAGAATCTCAACGGTCTCTCGAAGATCCAGAATTGTTTGCTCCTTCTCGAGCAAAATCTCTTCGTCAACTTCCCTCTGGAGAGCTTCCCGATTGTAAGAGTCCCCCTCGGCGTTTTGGAGGTGGGCTGGTGGCATCGTCCGTGGTTCTTGTTGTTGTTGGTGTTGGTGGTGTTGTTGGTGTTGTTGGTGTTGTGGCTGTTGGTACTGCTGTTGTTGTTGTGGTTGTTGTTGTTGTTGTTGGGGAGGAGGATTGGGCATCACTTCGCGTTCATTCGTACTGAAGTATCCTGGCCCTGGCTGTGACTGGGGTTGGGGTTGTGCTTGCGGAGGCATTCGCCGAACTTGCGCACGGTTCCCACCCACGGACCCAGATCCACTGCCTCCCGCTGCTCGAAAACGCGCCATCTTGAACTGCAGCTGGTGCAAAAAAATCTCAACCGAGCCAGGTTTGGATATCACAATTTGCTCAATTTCTGTCTTACTCAAAGTATAGCCGAGCTTCGCAAGAACCTTTTGGTTGAGTGTAATCCAATTATACATTTTCTGGGGGGTGGAGTTAGCAGCACTGTAGTTGTGAAGCTGAACCATTTTAGGGAAGTAGTGGGCAATCACCTCAGCGACCAGGACACAATCGGCAAAGTCACGTGAAATATTTCTCTTCGGGCGTGACAATGGTATCTCGTCTATCCAAGCGTACAACTTTTGGAGGTCATCGTCACTTAGCATATTTTGTTATTGAGAGCAAAGAGCAAAATTTATTTGTGATTTTAACGAGCAAGTGTTGAGAAATTGGCTTGTTGAGTGAGGAAATTAGAGCAATTTGTATTGATTGATGATCAAGTCAGTTGCTTTGAATTAAAAAGTTTGAAGATTGGGGGTGTTGTTATAAATTCAAAATCTCTTTCGATTCGCAGCAAGAAAAATCAATTTTAATCTCAAATTTTAAAATTACATCAAAAAGGTCTCCAATTGATATGTTAAGCAATCAGCATTCGCTGAATTCAGCCACTCACCACATAGAATTCCATGCTTCGCGAATACGAAAATTGATAATAGAGCTAAACGATCTGTTGAAAACACAGGCAAACTGTGTAACACTGTGTTCCTCATTGTCAGCAGCTCTGAATGACTTCACAAACGTTCAAATGACGTGCTCCCTGAATGAGCGTAAACAGTTTGAATCCACTTTAAATTTGTTAACTTCGGAAGTTAACAAGGCTCTTACGATTGCAGCAAAACGTATTGAAAACAAAACTTATGAACAAGAAAGAACCAGTCTCTTTGCTTCTTCTAGCAGCGCTCGAAACCGCACAAACAAATTTAGTAGCAAGAAGAAGGTGTCGAATAAGAGAAACGTTGCGGATTCACTTACAAGAACGAAACGGCAGATGGAGCAGGAGTTATCGAGGGTGAACGACATTGCCATGGCGATTGAGCAAGACGCGTCGTCTCTGCACTTCATCAGCGAGGAGCAGAAGGGGCTCAAGAGCATAATGCAAAATGCAAGGGGTGTTTTACGACAGCTTAGCACCCAGGATTTGCAGGAGAAGGCGATGATTGCAGTAGCAACTCTTTGGTTCTTTTCCGTAGCTTTGTATTGCTGTTGGACGCGGTTGCCGGGGTTCGGTTTGTGGTAGACATTTGTGGGCTCACACAGCAGTAAATTAGAGTTTAGCGTTTCCGTCATAGAAATTCTGATTTTATACTTTTGGCTCTCCCACACATCCACCCACCCACCCAGCCTAATATAAATCCCTTTTTTTTCTCCACCCTCCCCTACCCTACCCTACCCTACCCTACCTTACCCTACGCCCTAGGTGATAACTGTCGGCACATCCGTGCCACAGAACTCCTTGATCGCGCAAAGCTGCATAGCAATCGGGACCAAGTCTCCCAGCGCCCCCGCTATGCTCAAGTTGTGCTTCTCAGAATCTGGCTCGTACTTCTCCAGGTACATCCTCACCGTTGCACCGCTTCCGGCTGTTCCACTCAGCCTGAAGATGATGCGGGAGCCGTCCTCGAACAGGAACCTCATGCCCTGGTTCTTGCTCACGCTACCGTCGATGGGGTCGTTGTACGTGAATTCATCAGCAACCTTCATCACATACTCCCCGAACTTCTTCCCTCCGTGCCCGCTCAGGTCCCCCCTCATCTTGGCGAACATTTTCGTGGCTCCTTCCTTGTCCATTCCCTCGTAGTCGTACCTGCAGTAGTAGTTCCTGCCGTAGTGGCTCCAGTGCTTCCTCACAATGTCCTCAACGCTAACCAGCGGTTTCCCCGCCTTGTTCTTCGCGGCCAGAATGTTTAACCAAGCCAACACGGCCCAGATTCCGTCCTTCTCCCGAATGTGGGATGAGCCTGTTCCGAAGCTGGAGTATCAAGGGGGGGAAAGGGATTAGGTTTGGTGTCAAAAGAACATGTACTTGCTCATGAAACTCACCTCTCCTCGCCGCACAGAAACGGGGTGAAGTCTTCCTTGTCGAACAACGTCGCGGAGTCCATCAAGTTTCCGAAGAACTTCCAGCCCGTGGGCGTTTCGAAGAAGCTGAGGTTCAGTTCCTTCGCCACCCGGTCTACAGCTCCTGACGTGGGCATGCTTCTCGCAACTCCCTTCAGCCCACCCTGGGAGGAGAAGAAGGGGATTGTGCCTGCGTTGGCGGCAATTACTGCGAGAGAGTCGGAGGGCGTAACAAAGAACTTGTTCCCGAGGATCATGTTCCTGTCGCCGTCGCCGTCCGCCGCCGCCCCGAAGCTCGGAACGGGCTTCCCCTTGGTGTCGATGACGTTCCCGCTCTTGTCCAGACCCATGGCGGCAACGAGCTCCTGCGCCGAGCGAAGTAGGTGCGAAGGGGTTAGAGTGGCTCTTTTTTTCTCGTCTTTTACTAGTTGCTCGCTCACCTTGGCGTAGGTCAGATTTGGATCGGCGTGGCCGCCGTTGAAATCATCCTTGGGAATGGAGTTCATCATCGTCTCGGCACTCAGGCCAAATTCCTCGCAAAAGACGGCCCGTGCGTAGGGGCCGTTGACTCCGTGCATGGAGTCGTACACCATGGTGAAGTCGTCCCTGCTCAAAAGGGTTTTGATTGCGCCAAAGTCGAAGATGTTCTTCAGCAAATTAACGTGGATGCTGGTGGAGCTAATCACGTCAACGTTTATCTGGATGTCATTGGACTTAGTGGTGACGGTGGTTGTGCCCAGTTTCGCCAGGTCGATTGTCGGGAACGCAGGGCAGATCTGGTAGTTGGCAATGACCTTTGTGTTGTCGAAGATGGCGTTGGTTACAGATTCGACCGCAGGCTGGCCGTGCTCTCCGTTGTACTTGATGCCGAAGTCTTCCTCGGGTCCGCCGGGGTTGTGGCTGGCGGTGAGGATGAAGGCGCCGAACGCTTTCTGCCAGACCGGGCCCTTCTCCCTGATGATGGCGCTCACGGCTGGAGTTGAGAGTAGCCCGTTCTCGCCGATCCAGATGCGCTTCACGCCGTTGGCAACGGCCATCTGTGGTATAGGAGGGGTTAGTAGACAATAGTCAGAACAGAACAGTGTTCCCGTTCATTTCTCACATTGACAATAATCTGAATTGCCTCGGGGTTGTAGTACCGGCCGTCTCCCCCGACCAAGAGGGTTCCCTGGGTGATGTCGATCCCGTTGGAGACGACTGCGTCAAACGTAGCTTGGACGAAGTTCTGCAAGTAATGTTCAGACATGAAGACCTTGGTCTTCTTCCTCAGCCCGCTGGTGCCCGGCTTCTGCCCCTCGATGGGGTGAGTAGCAACAGTAACTGGCTTCAGTGGGCCAAGGCCCGGAGCCGAGGTGAGATCCAACTTGGTGTTGACGAAAGCTGCACCGAGCGAAGCGAGGTGCATTTTTAATGAAGCAAGAGCAAAACGAGCGAGCCAAACGAATTGAGTGGAATAATGTTAGTTCAGTAGTGGATGTAGCCATTATGTCTGTAGCCATTTCGCGGGATTCATCGCGAGTATGCTCGTTGTTTCCTCAAAGCTCGCTCGCTCACCTCGCCCTGGGACAAACTTGGGCTCGTCCGAGTTGTTGATGATGCTGACTTCTCCCTCGAAGATGCACTTTCTCGACATCCAAACTTCGCCCTTGATAGTGAGTCGGGTGCAGCTGACCAGGCTCGGAACTCCGCACCTGGTGGCTCTTTCGAGCTGCTGCACGAACTTGTACTTCTTCGAATCGAGCGTTATGACAGGAGCCTTGCCACCGGCACAGGCGGGGTTGAGAATGGGACGGAAGTCGTCCGAAATCACGTACGCGTCCGAGCGCAAAAGGAGGAGATCGTCGCTCTTCTTGACGGGAGCGAAGCGGGTGCGGTTCACGGTGATTGCCGTGGCACCCGGGAAGCACTCAATGGCAGCCCCCATTGCGGTCTCGAGCTGGACCACCTTCTGGGAATCGCTGCGCCGAGCGAAGAAGGTGCGAAAACGAATTGAGTGGGTTAAGGTTAGTTTAGTAGTGGCTCGTATTCTCGTCTTCCTCAAGGCTCGCTCTCTTCGCTCGCTCACCTATTTTTGGGGTCAACGGTTTTGTTGTTCTTGATCATCGGGAGGGGGATGAATCCGTCGTACTTGGTGACAATCTCCTTGAGCTTGTCCAGGCGAATCCACAAATTATTGGTGTTGAAGTACTTGTACTTTTCAATGTTTTGGAAGTGGGGAGTGTCCTCGTCAGCGCACATGGCCGACTCCCTGAGAATCAGGCGACCGTCGCTCTCGCGCTGTGCCAGGTGGCCTCCCTTCTTGTCGTTCTCGGTGCGCTCGCAGCACTCCATCATGAATGGCGCATCGGAAGTGGCAAAGTGAGTGAGGATGCCAAGATCAAGCGTGGCACCAAGGTTGTCAGAGTTCGAGACAAACATGTACTTGATTCCAGAGGCGAGGAGGGAGTCAAGCCGCCCAGTCCCAATTAGAGCGGAGTACAAATCGCCGTGACCAGGAGGGCACCATTCGTTCGCCGGGTTTGATTCGCACACAGCAGGTAGGAGTGTGGTGGCGTCGAGCTGTGGGGTGGGGTGGGGTGGGGTGAGGTGAGGTGAGGTGAGGTGAG
>Ga0302116_1001174_pt1 | contig 15864 bp, 15 predicted proteins | sample AG5_SCM_MG_FD_203124 | JGI IMG/M metagenome (GOLD analysis project Ga0302116, IMG submission 203124) | Marine microbial communities from Western Arctic Ocean, Canada - AG5_SCM | ecosystem: Environmental > Aquatic > Marine > Oceanic | place: Canada: Western Arctic Ocean | collected 2017-10-01 | reverse complement strand
CGAAAAGTGCGGCACGGCCTTGGTCTTGAAGAATGTTGAGCAGGTGCAGGGAAGCAGCAGCAGCAATAGCAGCAGCAATACCACCACCGCCACCACCAACAACAACAATTACAACAACAACAACAACAACAACAACAAATGGTCCCAGCTACTACAACCCACAAGGTGAGTGAGCGAAGCGAGCGAGCCTTTTGAAAGACGAGCATTCTCAACGATGAAGTGCGCGAAATGGCTACAGACATAATGGCTACATCTACTACTAAGCTAACCCATTCAATTCGTTTGGCTGTCTCGTCGCTGCTCTCGTGCTTCGTTAAAAATGCGTTTCGCTTCGCTCGGCGCAGCTTCTTCTTGCGCTTCACGCACTATCTACAAGTGACCTTCTCGGGTCCAAGCTCGGCCAAGGAAAGCTTTAAAACTTGGCTCTCGTTCTGCGAGAGCAAGTTGAGGATTCTGATCTTGGGACTGGAACTGCCTGAGGAAGGGATTGAGGTTTATCCTTTCGTGAGGATGTTTGAGCACGAGTTCAAGAACGACGGTGGAATTGTGCGGAGTTTGGATAGTGGGAGTAGCGGGGGGGAGAGTGGGCACGGGAACGAGAGCGGCAATGGGAGCGAGAGTAGCATCGGCGAAATTTCGGCAACAGCAAAAATAACAATAACCCCCAACACGACGCTCACCTCGTCGTTCTTCCTTGCTCTCCGTTTTAAGAATCGGTACACGGGCGAAAACATCGACCTCACGTCTCGCATGGAAGAGTTTCTGTACCTCATCAACTCTCAAAAGAAAGAGGGACAATCGTGTGTAATTTCGCACATGCTGCAGGGAAATTTGCCTCTGTACGTGCACGGAAGGTCTTCTTCCGGGGGGAGGAGGAATAATTACAGTGGCAACAATAGCAACAACAACAACAAAAACAACAACAACAGCGGCAACGGAAACCGTCGCAACAATAGCTACAACCACCAAAACCAACACCAAAAGCAGCACCAAGTTCAAAACCAAAACCACGTTAGCAACAGCAACAGCAACAGTGCCTCGAACAAGCGTCAAAAACCGAACAAGAACAATAAACAAAACCAAAACAACAACAACATGTTCCCTCCATCTCAACAACCTCCATCCGGCAACAACAACAACAACACAGCAACCCAAAATAACATCCCAACCGCCTCTCCGGCAAAGCGTAAACGATAAAAAAAATAGTGTGGGACAGAAACAGAAACAGAACGAAGAGTGTGTGTGGTGTGTGGTGTGTATGTAAAAACAATAACATTTTAAAACATAAACACGACTCTTCTATTCAAAATCACCACTGTTTCGGACGATAATTCGGATTCGATGGTTTTTTCTTTGTTTTACCACCACCGTCGTCGTTACTCCAGCCACCGCTAACTCCCCCAGCCACGTCCACCCCCTGCGCCACCAACCTCCTGGCCATTTCTTCCTTGTCTGTCACGTCCATTCCGAGGTCTTTTTCAATCTCCTGCACGCTCTGCGCGCCACTGCTGTCAGTGACCAGCACTCTTTTGTTGGCTGAGTTCTGACACCAGCCCTTTCCACCACTTATGTGCCACGCATTCCTCATCATAAGCTCAAAGTAGTCGTCGTTGTCGACGCTCGCGCTGACGTTCTTGTAGTAATTTTCGAACTCGTTTCTTGTCACCTTTCCGTCCTTCTCCCCTCCCACATCGAAAGTGTCTAAAAATTCCCTCATTACTTCGTCGGACGTTTTCTTGCCGCTCATGACGTCCGGGTGCTTTTCAGCGTTGTAGCACTCTACCAAGTCGTGGGGTTCAACGAATCCGCTGCCGTCCTTGTCGATTATTGCAAAGGCTTGGTTCACCATGTCGTGCCTCCTGGCATTCAACGCACCCCTCACCCCGGACAAAAACTCCTCAAAGTCAATGTCGCCGCTTGCGTCCTTGTCAAAGTATTTGAACAAGGCGTTGCACTCCTCGGTGCTCAGCGATAACGCGCACTCGTTCATTGCCTTGGTGAACTCGTCGTTGCTCAGCGCACCGTTGCCGTTGTCGTCCATGATCTTGAACTTCCTCCCCAGCCCAATGATTCCTCGCGCTCCTCTGCTCGCCAGCTGCTTCTTGAGCCTGTCTATCGTTGTTGAGACCGAACCAGTTCCGCTCGCATCGGCGAGGGACACCGATTTTTTCACCTGCGGGCGCGACATTTGAGTTCCGAGCGAGTTCCTCAAGTCCCCAGCCTGGTTGTCAACGTGATCCGCCGCCACCGCTCCCTTCTTGGCGTTGTTGAACTTGTTCGGCTTGCCAACGCGGTCCTTTCCGCCACCCTGCCCTACTCCAGCAAGCTGGATCGAGGAGCGGTAGGTGGGGTTGTTCGGGTTCTGCCCCTTGCCGCCAGTCTTGGCTTCGCCAGAGGCAAGCCCCGAGGTTTTCACGTCACCCTCGGCGTCGTCGGTAGATCCACCGGTGTCTATGTCCGAGGCGTCCACGCCCTGGGCTTTCAGCCTGCGGATCATTTCGTCCCTGCGCTTCTCGAGCGGAATCAAGTCAAGACCGAGATCGTTCTCAATCTCGACCACCGCCTGGGACCCATCGGGCTTGGTGACCAGAACCCGCTTGTTGGAGGAGTTTGCCGCCTGTCCCTTTCCGCCACTGATGTGCCACGCGTTCCTGATCATCAACTCGAAGTAGTCCTCGCCAGGAATGTTGGCGCCAAGGTTTGTGTAATAATTCTCGAACTCCTTTCTGGTGACAAGACCATCCTTCACGCCTCCCACATCGAACGTGTCGAGGAACTCACGAAGCACCTGGTCCTTCGTCTTCTTTCCGGAAATGACGTCGGGGTGCTTGTCGGCGTTGTAAGCACTGACGACCTCCTGGGGCTGAACCTCGCCAGAGCCATCAAGGTCAATTTTGGCAAATGCTTGGTGGACCAGATCGAGGCGACGGGCAGAGAGCGGGTCACGAACTCCCTGAATGAACTCCTCGTAGTCAATCGTGCCGGAACCATCGGCGTCAAAGTGTTCAAAGATCTTGCGGAGCTCAACGTCGTTCAAACCCATGTTCATTTCCTTCATTGCCTTTTTGTACTCGGACAGGTCGAGGCTTTTGGAACCGTCATCGTCCATGATCTTGAATTTTCGACCCAGGCCAACTATTCCCTTCGCACCGCGGCGGGACAGTTCTCCTTTAAGCTTTTTCACAATGAACGCAACTATTGGTGATGTTGGGGTTAGCCTGGTGTGATTGGGGCGTGGAAGTGATGTAAGAAACGAAGATATAAATTGCAACTAGAGCTCACCTCCAGCATCCATTGAGTCATCGTTTTTCTGTGCTGCAAAACTTGACATGGCGGTAGATTTGTGGGCAAGGGGGGGTAGGTTGTGTGTGTTTTGCGCGAAAGGTCGTTAAACGCTGTGTCTGTTTAACAATTTTTGCCAACTGGTTTTGTCCGGAAAATTCTGCCCCCTTCTACTTGTAGACACGCAACGATAAAAATAAACGGACTCGGAAGCCATAAGACACACCAATAAAGAACATGGTAAGTAAAACCTGACAAAAAGATAAACGAAACGCAATGCTTGAACTAACAAACCATTCAGTACACTAGCCCAGCCAACCAGCAATATATTCATAAACAACATCAACAACAACATCAACAACATCAACAACAACAACATCAACAACAACAACAACAACAACAACAACAACAACAACAACAACAACAACAACAACAACAACAACAACAACAACAACAACAACAACAACAACAACAACAACAACAATTGGCAACAACAACCCCTCTGCGAAATAACAACATCCACAACAACTACCACTATGCGCCAACACCAACCATGCCACAAACTCCTCTCCAACCTTTTGAGCTCCTGGTCACCTCTTCGAACGTATCCACAATCGTAATGAACGAGAAGTACCTCTCCACGGACGAAGGTGAGTGTTTTTAATTGCGGACAAGTTTGCCGAGCGATTTTTTCCCTTCGCCTTCGCCTTTCACTTTCGCCTTACCTTACACTGCGCCTCCTCAGTCTTCCAAACTTTCAAGCTCGACAGGCAAATAACCACATTTGAGGCGTCCAAGAATTTTATCGAGCATTTGCCTACAAATACGCCTTCCTCCCTCGTCAATCTAGATCTATCCTACAACGATCTTACCTCACTTCAAAACTTCGATCACCTCCTCTCTTTAAAAAAGCTGAATGTTTCCCACAATTCCATCTCCACAGCTTCTGGTCTCTCCAACCTAACCTCCCTTGTTTCCCTCGACATCTCGAACAACAAAATTCGCGTAGTTGAGGGTGTTGAGCGCTGTAGAAAGTTGGAGGTTGTTTCGTTTGCCAACAACCGGCTGAAGTCATACTACGACGTCCGTGCGTTGTCGCTCAATCGCAAGCTGAAGGTTGCAAATTTGGAGGGCAACGACGTGACTAGATATTCGAACTTCAAGTTCAAGATCATTCATTTGCTGCCGGGGGTAAGCGTAATTGGCAGGCTGTCGAAGACGGTTGAAATTGCCCCTGTTTTGGGCAAGGACGATGCCATGGCTTTATCCATTGGGTTGAAGGGTCAACCTCCAGTCCAGGAAAAGCGCACCACGCGAGTTCACTCTTCCCCCCCTGCCCATCCCCATCAAGCACAGTCCCAGCACGTTGGAAAGGGGACGGGGTCCGGCATTACGCAACTCGTGACGCAGCGAAACAAAACACACCACCACCAGAAGAAACTTTCCGACGAAGTTGAAAAGAACGGCACCAAGCCTCTCCCATGGCGCCAACCTCCCGCTCCAATTCCCCATATGACGAGGCACGTGTCCAACAAGCTGGACGATGCGTACAGTCAGAGCCAGGAGAGCAGGAAGAAAAAACGGGGTGAAGCGATTGCGGCCGAACAAGAAAACCACCACAACAACAGCCAAAACCAAAATAATTTCAACATTCCGGCTCACCAACGCCACCTGAAGCACCACAATGCCATTGAAAGCTCGGAGGTACCCAAGAATGTCTATGGAGGAATCGGTGAGCAGGGTATCTGGTGGACGCCAAGCAGATTGAATCAGGAGCCTAAGTTTGAGCCGGAGCCCAATCGGGGCGATACTGTGAATCATAGCTATATCAAGAGGATGAACAATGCCAAGGGGGGGGGGGGAGGTGGAGATGGGAGGAAGGCGCTGAGCGAAAGTGTTGGTGGAAATGGAGGTCGAAATGGAGGTGGAAACGGCGGGTACGGAAGCAGACACCTACTGAGCTCTGTCAAAAAAAACTCTGCAAGGGTGAACATAACCGGCAGTAGCGCAAAAAGTAGCCAAAAAACACCCGGAGGCAGGAGCTTGACCCTTCACAATGGGCACAAGGAGAAGGAAAGTGCGCAGAAAAAGTACAAGTACAAGATCAGCCTCGGCCAGTCCCACGAAGGCAATATCAACGGTTCACCACGTCACTACCACAACAAGCCGGTGCAAGTTGCCATGGAGTGTAGTCGTTCCCACGTGAATCTTGAGAGCACGCCGAGGCAAAAGTATATTTACAACGACGCGGAAATTAATATGGCCCCAACTCCTCGGGGTTTGTTTGGCAAGAGCATCTACACCACGGCCAACAAATTCTACAGGAGCAAAGCCACACCGCATGGGGGCTCTGCAAGCGTTCCTGCTCCTGTTCCTGTTCCGGGTCCGGGTCGGGTAGTTCAGGAGTATAATCCGTTCGACGGAGGGGGCGGAGGTTTCGGAGGGGGAAACGTACACCAACATTTTATCTATCAGCAAGAAAGGGACCAGGTGGAGACGTTAGAAAATGACCACTACGAAGAATCACAACCAACACCCAATATATTTCCATTTGACGTTGATACGGTGCCTCAAGCACTACCTCCCCCGCCCCCACCCCAGCCCCAACCCCAAATCCTATCACAACAACAGCAACATCAACAACCACATATCAACCTAGATGAGAATTTGCTTGCTGTGCTGCAGCACATCGTCCGGCAAAAGCAGCAGACGCTGGCGTCATTGCAAGCTGACAGGATGAGCTCCTCCAACTGATCACCCAGAATCATATTTTTTAAAATAATACGTAAATATTCATTAAACGAGCTTCTCGGTTTTTGTTTTAGCACCGAACTTGTTGGGAAGCTCTGCAACCTTTTTCTTCGTGAATCGGATGGACTTTTTTAATAGCGGTAGGACGTGCTCCTCAGAGAAGATGATAAATCTCACTTTAAAGACGTCAGCTCTATCAATAATCTGCTCCATGCCGTACTTGTTGACGATATAGGCGATGCCTCCGAGGGTGGCGAGCATGAAAAATGCGTAGCTGAACATGCCTCCCCAGAATGATTTAGACGCGTTCTCTTTCCTGGCTTCGTCGTTCTCCGCGCTCATGATTTCCTTCAAAACTTACCAGTCTTGATTGATAAGCATTGTGGTTTTGCTCGCTCCCATGTGGCAGGCAGTTCTCATACCCACCTCACAGCTTGACTTGCACTTGGGGAAGATAAGTTGCTTGGGGGGAACTCCCTTGTAGTTGGAGCACTCGGAAGAGCACCTTGAGGCAAACTCTTTTTCGCAGTACTTGAAATCTCTTGATGGGCCACCGTTGCATGAGATTTCGAATGCACTGTTAGTACCCTTAGCACAGCCGTCCAGGCAAACCCTATGCAGCTGAGGGGCGGGCTTTTCAGATTGCGATTTTTTGCACTAAGCCGAGCGATTAACGTCAGTTTAGTAGTTGCTCGTATCACGTCTTCCTCAAGGCAAGCGAAGTCTGAATGAAACTCACCGTTTCTATGCATGTTTTGAACCCGTCAAGCTGGTGGATGTCGTTGTCAATCCAGTTCTCCGATATGCACTGTTTAGCATGAGCTGGGGTGAAAGCAGGCTTGGGGATTTTATCCGGGTTGGGCAGGTTGAGTGTTGTGAAGAATATCTTGTTGGCAATGCTGTAAATCATGTAAAAAGAGAGCAAGAAGCAGACAACTGCAAATGCAATTGTTGTGGGTCTGCCCTTTTTGCTCTTGCCGTTGTTGCTGTTGCTGGAGCCTTGCCCATTGATACCGGCGTACATCTAACACAAAGTTAAAACTACTTTCACATCCTGCAAAAAAATTCAAAAAAAAATTTTTCAAACAATAAAACTCCTCCCAGTTTTTTGCAACGCCATGGCCATGGATGCTGGTTTGGTAACAACGGTAGAAACCATAATTACTGACTTCGCATTAAAATCCAAATCCCTCCTCGCTACAATTAAACCTTCGAATCTTTACAGGGTGGAACCTCACTATCCAATTGAGCCTTTAAAATACTCGGATAAGTCGGGTGATTTGGCTACGGACTATAATGTCGTGAAGTTGGTCAACGACGAGCGTCTTAAAAAACTGGAGCAGGCGAGTGACAGGAGGTCTCATTTAGACAAGGAGAACCTTCACAATATCGATAACATGAATATTGACGAAATCGACACAGAAGTTGACTCTACCTACAGTGACGAACCTCTCTATTCTTTGCGAAAGCGACGGCGTCGGCGTTTTCTTGATGGCGCACGCCCCGCCCCCGCCCGGAATCGACAACCCCGAACTGAAACCCAAACTCGAACCCAAATTCGAAGTCGAAATCCACCACATCCCCCCTCCCTCAGAATTCCGCACATTACACACTCCAATACTAACAATTCTTCCGGGCATGGAAACATCGACTACACTGGCTACCACGATTACATTTATGATTCAAATGTATTGTGGAATTTCTACATTTCTAACTTGAGCACAAATCACGAACTTACCGAAGATGTGATGTGCACCCGGCGGTTCTTCTTCAGCTGGAAGAAGTACTCCTGGGTACGCATTTTGCGGATCAAGAGGGCTCGGCAAGCACTAATAAAGTGGAACTTCTTGGCTAAGAACAATCAAGTTTCGCGGCCGGCGAGGAAACTCGCCACGAAGCACTTGTTGGGAAAAACCTTCAAGCAGCTTTTGGAAAATTCGAAGAGAATTGACTATGCAAAGCGCAGGAAATTGGATGCTGCAGCGGGCGCTTTCAACCGTAACCAGCAGAAGCGCAGGTTCTTTTCTTTCATCGATTCGGAGTTGGTGTACAAGAGGAATCTAATTCTTTTCGAAACGAACTTAACCAACTTCTACAAACTGAATTTTCTGGTTCGAACTTGCTTTGAGTGTTGGGGCACGTTCGCAAGGTCTCTTCTGGTCAGCAAGGGTGCGGAGGCATCCCGGGTCCTGAAACTTCTGCGAGCCAACGTGGTGGAAAAACAGGTGAGCGAGCGGAGCGGGGGGGGGGGTTGAGGAAGACGAGCATACGAGCCAGCGAGCGAAGCGAAGCGAAGCGAGCAGCAAGCGAAGCGAAGCGAAGCGAAGCGAAGCGAAGCGAGCTAGTCACAACTAGTGTACAGACGAGAATACGAGCCACTGCTAACCCCTTCGCACCTTCTTCGCTCGGCGCAGCGGTTAAGCGTCCTGCTCGAATGCGCCGAGAACTACGGCGACTACATGGCTAGGAAGCGGGGAGTCAAGTATTTGTCCAACAACGCGACGGTGAGAAAGAATTTCCGACGGAAATTAAAGGAGGCGTTCAAATTGCCGGCGAAATCACTTTACAAGAAGTACATAAAAAATTGGGTACTATTCATCCACATTGAGAGGGAGGAGAGACGGCTGAAGTTCGTTAGCGCAGCGCTTTTGAATGAGATGCAGTTGAAGCGGATGGTGTTCAACAAGATCAAGAGAAAATACGTTCAGTTCAAGAATTTGATGGTCGCCCAGGTGAGCGAGCGACGCCAGCGATCCTTTTGAAGACGAGCATACTCGCGATGAAGTGCGCGAGATGGCTACAGACATAATGGCTACATCCACTACTAACTAACCCACCCAAATTCGTTTGGTTCGCTCGTTTTGCTCGTCTTTCATTAAAAATGCGCCTCGCTTCGCTTGGCGCAGGTTGATTTCAAGCTATGGAAGCTCAAAAATGGAATGAAGAAGTTGAGGATATTTGTCAAGTACAAGAGGGCGATCCACAAGTTTGAGAAAAATCAGGGTACGAAATCTGAGAAATGGTTGAAATTCTGGGTTATGACGGAGTGGAAGAGGCGGTGGATGGTAGTGAAGCGGGGGGGGGAGGTGAGGGAAAAACACAACGACTTGCTGGTGTTGAGATCGTTGCGGTTCTGGGAAGGAGTGAACAAGAGCGATCTGTACGCCGGACAGCGCAGAACGTACAGGAAGATGAAAATGTTCGTGGGGTGGTACAGGTTCGCGATGGAGGAGAAGGGAAAGAGGGAAGGGCTGAAGAGATTGGTGAAGAAATTTTGGAGACATCAAATTCTGAAAACGGCGACAAATCACGGGTTGGCTATTAATTTCTTCGGGATGAGGTGTGGGTTCGCAATGTTAGGGGTAACTTTTAGGGGTTGGCGGAAATATGTGGTGCGGAAGACTGAGGCGAAGTTGAAGATTTTCGTCAAGTACGGTCATTTGCGGTTGAAGGAGCTTAGAATTGCCATGGGGGTGTGGAAGGCTGTGAGCGAGAGGGTGGGGTGGCAGAGTGCGTGCTTGACGATTGGTGTGAAGAGGTGGATGGGAAAGGTGCTGAGGGAGTGGAGAGAGAATGCGAAGAGGGAGAAAAAGTCCAGATTGCTGTGCGAATGGGCGGATAGAAAGTTTCGCGAGCGGGCACTGCAGTTGGCTTTGAAAAAGATTTTGCTGGCGAGTGGGGTGAGGAAAACAAGGCGATCTCGGGGTGAGATTGCTTCGAAGTACTTATTCAGAAAGCGAGTTCTTTTGGCTTTCGAAAACTTGGCTATTGAAGTGGGGAAGGGAAAGCACCGCGACGTTCGATCGGCGCTAGCAATTTCATTTTTCGCGAAAAAAGGTCTGGTTCGAGGGCTGAAGCAGCTTTCCTCGGTTTCGAAGAAGGAACGACTGCGGAAAGTTGCCACGGCTGTTGCTTTCGTCATGTACCGGAAGGGGTACTTGGTCAAGAGCTTCAAAGGGTGGGTTAACGAGGTGTGTAAAATGGTTGGGTTGCGATTGGCGATTAAAGCGGGAAGTCGGCTTCAGAAGCTGCTCGCGATGAAGAGGTGGAAAGTGGGGTGCATGCTCGTTTTGAATCGGAGAAGGTACAAACGTAAGTTGCTGTTGGGGTGGAAAAGGGTCGTCGAGTGGGAGAAAGAACTTTTGAGGGTGAAAATGTTGAAGCGGTATTGGATGGTGGTCGTGGGGAGTTGCAGAGGAATGATGGAAAAGAGGAGGCGGGTGGAGAGGGGGGGTCGGGGGGTGGTCGTGTTGAGGAAGGGGGAGCTGTTGAGAGCTTGGAGGAATTCTTACAAGGCGGAGTTATTCAGGCGGGGGAGAGGGAGTAGGAGGAGAAGCTTGAGGTTGCTTGCTCGGTGGAAAATTAGCAGGTGAGCGATCGGAGCGCGGAACGCGGAGCGCGGGGGAGGTTGTGGAAGCGAGCCACTACTGAAATAACTTTATTCCACTCAATTTGTCGCTCGGCGCAGCGGGAAGTTCAAGAGGCTTGCTGTGCTGTTTAAAGAGTGGCTTGGGAGATGCGAGGCGGTGGAAGAGGGAAACGGGGGGAAGAGCGTGGGAATGACGATCTGGCGAATGTTTGCGTCTACGATCGAGATGAGGAGGAACAGAATTGTTGTTGGGTGCGAGTGGGTGGGCGTCGTTGTTTTGCAGCGAATAATGATATACTGGAAAAAATGGAAAATTTGGTGGGTGGAAAGGCGCCACGAGGGGAAACTTAACGAGGCTGCCATGTGCTTTTGGAGGCTGAGTTTGATGAAGAAGGTTAAGGAGGGGTGGAGGGAGGTTAGGGCGGAGAGACTTTTGGACGAGAGCAATAACCTGAAGTGCTTGGACTTTTGGTACGTGAGGCTGCTGAGGGCTAGCTGGGATGGGTGGGTGGAGAGGACGAGCTACTTTGTGAAGATTAAGGAGGAGGCGCTGAGAGGGCAGATGAGGGCTGGGTTTGAAATGTTTTGTGAAGGGGTGATGTCGAAGAAAGTATATCGTGTTCAGGGGGCGGCGGCAGAGAGGATTCGGGAGGGGAAGACGAGGAAATTGCTCAGGAGGATAATCAGGCGGTGGCTCGAGTGGGGGGATTTCGAGAAGACCGAGCGAGGTTTCAGGGAGGTTAGGGACAAGGAGAGGGAGTTGGTGTACAGGGTGTTCCTAGATTGGCGAATACGGGTGCACGCGATGGTGTTGACGCGGATGACATACAAGGACTTGCACGACGATAGGTTTGTGGGGGAAATGATTGGAGTTATTGTGACAGAGGAGAAAGAAGGTAGACATTTGTGAAAATGTAGAGAGAGAAGTTTTTTTTTTAAAAGGGGGTTGTTTTGCTCTACATTTTGTCATTAAACAACTTTCTTACTCGGTGAAGAAGGAGGACAGCCGGTGACCACGGTCATCATCCTTCTTGGATTTTTTTGATTTTCGTTTATCGTCACCGCTTGACTCACTATCGCTGTCTGAGCTGGAGTCGTCGCTACTACTGCTACTGCTACTCCGGTGTCGCTTTTTGCTGCTTTTCTTCTTTTTGTGTTTTTTCTTTTTCTCCTTCTTCTTTTTTTTACTTTTCTTGTTCTTATCTCCATGGTTCAAACCTCTATTTAGGAAAGCGGCACGATCAGCGTCTAACTGATCCCGGTACTCCTTCATTTTTTTAGCATCGACGCCGCTGATGTCGAGCTTGTCGGCATTGTCTTTCTTGTACTGTTCCCAAGTCGGTCTATTTGCATCAGCCAATTTGTCCTTTATCGACCGTTCATCCATGCCCGCCATTAGCCTCATCACGGACTCCATCGTGCCTGAAATTGCAGCAGTCTGGGGGGCTGGGGCTTCCGTTGAGGGTGTGGAATTGGATTTCGTGGCTGTGGAGGCAGCGTTCTTCTTCAACTGCTCATCGATTGTCCTGTGTCCCTCAAATCGTTTGTCGTCAACATGTCGGTCCGCTGTTTTCGAATAGTCAATACCACTCCCCCGAGAAAAGCCATCGTCCTGCCGCTCCTTCTTTTTATTCTTCCCCATAAACTCAGTGATTTTAGGTTTTGCGGGAGCTAAAGTGCTAAAACTAAACATTTCCTTTTTTTGAAGTTCTTTTTGTTCTTCCCCTTCGTATGTTCTCGTCGGCTCGGAGTCGGAGTCTTGGTGCCGTCCGACGGTTGGCCAAAACTCATCATTTTCATACATCGACAACAGTTTGCAATGTTCTCTCAAACAAGTCGGCAGAGGAATACCAGAAAGGAGTGAGTATTTACTGTTCCCTGTCTTGCTTCCCTCCCCCCTTCTCCCCCCTCCTCCACCCTTCTCCGCTACTCAAACTAACCCTCCTCCAATTCTTTTAACCCAAGAATTACACGGAGAGAATGGAAAAAACCGGCCGGCCTGTTTCTCCCCACGTGATGATTTATGCCTTCCCCGTGGTGGCTCTTTCTTCCATCACCGTTAGAATAACTGGAGTTTGTCTTACAATTGGCTTGGCCGGAATTGGAGCATCGTCCCTTGTGGGTGGAGATCCCACAGCTATGATGAGCAGCCTGGGCGACTCGTCGCTTGCCCCTGCGTTCAAGTTTGCGGTGGCCTTCCCTCTCACCTACCACTTCATTGGAGGTTGCCGTCATGCGTACTGGGATGCCAACCCCGACGCGGTGACAAATGAGAGTGTTGAAAGTTCGTCTTTTGGTGTGGTTGGGGTCTCCACGGCCCTTTCACTTGCCACACTTGCACTATAAAATAAAATGTGGGGACCGACTTAAATTTAATCTATCTATTTTAAAAATTCCAGATGCAAACTGGCGCAGAGCTGGCGCTAAAAATACCACCTCACCATTCATAACCCAAAATTTCGTTAAAAACTTTCCTTTTCCAGTCCGTTCGGTTCTTGTCGGTCAACATCAAATTAATGTCAAGTTTCCCCTGGAACTCCCTGCTTGCCATTTTTTCGGGGTTGTCAACCCATGTATTGCTGAACTCAAAAAAATGGTCGACCAGCAGTGGGTTGGCGGCATAGACATATTTGCCGGTGACAGCCGCCAATTCATACCAAGCAGCGTCTGGACTGCACAAGCTGTTGTCGTTCAAGCTCTTCTCGGCCGTTAGCTCAAACCAGATAACCAAGTTCTCTATATTTTCCCGCTTAATCACCCAGCCGTAGGCGCCCCACGAATGGATTATTCTCGTGAGACCCAACTTCATTGAGTGCTCTTTTTTTACTGCAGCATCTGCACGAGCGGATATGACAAAGTCGTGGCCGCCGAGCAAACCAAGCAACGCATCATCCGGCATAGCTTCCAGTATCTGCTTGTTCTCGACTACCGAGCACAGGGGCGACGATTTCCTTGCTTTGTCGACGAAAACTTCCGCATCATCCTCGTAAAAGAATGCGGCTTGGATGGGAGGTTGGTATTCTAGCGCTTGTTTCAAGCAGCTAATGAATGCTAGTGTAACTCCGACACCTCGAGAGCTGCTCAGCTGCCCGAAGCAGGGGGTAAAGTCTACATCTGAATGAGCGCACTTTTTTGAGAACCGTTCCTTGAACAGCTTCAAACGACCATTATTCTCTATAGAAGATCCGTCGACTCCGTCGAGTGTGACGACGAAGTGGAAAAATTCGTTTGAGGGGGGGTGTTGTGAGCCAAATGAAGAGCGTGAAGGAGTCCAAGTTATTAAAATTGAAGTAATCAACAACACAATCAAGAGCAAAAATAATACGATTATCTTTTTTAGGAGGCAATTTATATTAGCCATGGAGTTGGAGTGGAGAGGTGTGATGTATAGTGCTTTTATACACAAGGGGAAAATGTTTTCGCTCGCGCCAAGAGATTTTTTTTTTTAAAGATATATACAGGGGCCATGCCCCCAAGAAGGAAGAAAGTCTTTGGAGGAGGGAGGAAGAAGAAGAAGATTTCGCCAGAACCCGTTGTCGACATTCAAGTGGTCGAGAAAGTGTACCTCGATCCCTGGTGCTCAATCAGAAGTCCCTACGGAGGGAAGTTGAGCCCATCAGATAATTGGACTAGACTTACAGCAGAATATGTTGAGAAAAGAGTTTGCACAGTATACGAAAAGCATTTTGCAGTTGCAATTGCAATTGGGGGTGAAGCACCACCTTCAGTTGATGCTGCGATTGAGATGGTTTTAGCAGAGGAGGAGGTTGCTCGTCTAGCGGTTGTTGCAACTGAAACTGGATGTGCAACCACAACAGCAGCCAATACTACTACTACCATAGCAACAGACACAACCAGACTTCAAATCGCACCCCCCAAATCCATTGATACCCTTCACCTACTGAATTGTCACCATCCCCCCATGAAAGTGACAGCTGAGATTCTTTCGCGACTCGTTGCGTTGAGCATTTCATCGTGCCAGTTGAATGATGCGAATGTTGGTCAGCTGCTTGAGAACGATGGCCACCCAGTTTTTCTTCGAAGTCTTGCACTGGAGAACAACGATTTGACAACAATCCCGATCAGATTGCCGCCAAAACTGACGAGCCTAAACGTCGCGTTTAACAAGATCACAAGCATCGGCGCTAGACTGAACCCCTGCAAGAGCTTCTTGTATTTTCTGAGCCTTGAGGCCAACAATTTAAAGGACGATGTTTTCAAAGATCTCTATGATCTCCTTCACCTCCGAGTTTTAGATGTGTCGGCGAATCCGAGAATGACTACGGTAGACCTCCCAACCTTGCCATTATCGCAGAGCTTGAAACAACTCGAAGAGCTGTCGTTGGGACAAACTTTTCTGGGGGAGGAGCTCGGGGCGGTTCTAAAGCAGATGATCGCTCTGAAAAGGTTGAACGGGAAAATTTTCTCCCAGAGCATGTGCGTCGACATAGTGGCATTGTCGGATTTGCAGCACCAAATCGTTGCAGACGATGAAAACATTAAGGATTCGGCAACCTGCTCTTGCGTTGAGGGAAACCCTTGCATCTCTAGGTATAATTGTCACGTCAATATTTGGTACAGAAGGCACGAGGTGGCACGGCTGGCGAGGGAGGATCCCAACTTCACACGCGAGGATTTCTTGTCTGCCTAGCCAAAGTCGGCGTGGAAGAAGCACATTTTGTCCTCGCTGGGGTGAAACCTCGCCGGCGAGCTCCGAGAATTGTACAAGGGCATTGCGTTACTGAATATGTAACTACAGAGCCCTGGGGCTGGCGATGGAACAACCAACGTTTTGCTGGGGTTCCTGTTGCCCGGTTCAGCGTATTGATAACCTTAAGCCACCGATAGACCGAGAGAAACAATTGAAATTTAGCTATTTTTGGAAATTACGCGTCGTTCTGGATGGCGGAAGGGGGGGTTGACGTTCCGCACCCAGCTCGCAGCACGCCAGGGCGTTTCCACGTAACGAGAGGGGATCGGGGAGCAGGTTTGCAGCGGGGGAGCAATGCTGTGGAGGATTCTGAGCCGAGTGGGAAACCGGTGATGATCGAGCCAAACTAGAAGGAAGCCAGGGGTGTAGCAATCTCGTACCCGCTTGGCAGCTCGTTGGTAGTGACACCCGGCGCATGTGAAAGGCTGTTACAGTTTTTTGGCGTGAGGGTGGGCGGTGGAGCACGGTGGGTGATGATGTGAAAAGAAGTTGGCGAAGATCACCAAAGAATCCGATTAAAACCACTTTCCGACAATCAACAGTTTGGTCACCGCAGGAAAAGGGTGCAATGCAGCTGTAGGTGTCGACATGACGCTTTTTGAGACGCGCAAGATGGATAGCGGCAAATATTCACTCCTGCGGAGATTTCCGCTCGAGGGAAATCCGCAACGGCGAAATCGCCTCGCGAAGTTCATGGAAAATGACTTTGAACTTAACATTAACTTCTAAGACTTCCTTTTGTTAATCACCC
>Ga0302116_1001157_pt1 | contig 15962 bp, 17 predicted proteins | sample AG5_SCM_MG_FD_203124 | JGI IMG/M metagenome (GOLD analysis project Ga0302116, IMG submission 203124) | Marine microbial communities from Western Arctic Ocean, Canada - AG5_SCM | ecosystem: Environmental > Aquatic > Marine > Oceanic | place: Canada: Western Arctic Ocean | collected 2017-10-01 | reverse complement strand
ACACACACACACACACACACACACACACACACACTCAATTAGACAGATTAGATTCTAGATTTGTTTGCTCATTCTCAAACTTTCCAAAGCTTCCAAGCGCTCCTGCGCCTCAATAAACTGATCAGCTGGCCCACCCTCGATGAAGTATTTTTCTTTGGCATAGGTGAACATTTTTCGCACAGCGTTTACAATGGTAAACGTGACTCCCGACTGAGCCCATGACGGAAAGTTCCCACCTATATCGAGCTGAAGGATGTACTCGACGTCGTACACGTTCTCCACGAGTTTTTTCATCGCAAACGAGAAAACATGCGTAGTCGCACGCGTCTTTCGCTCAAACTCAATTGGGAAGAGGTCCTTGTGGAACTCGTCGGCGCACTCGAAGCCCCAGATGATGCTTCCGATTGCCGTCCCATCATCCTCATCGAAAAAATCATTAACTCCACAAACTGTTAATTGCTCCCTTGCGCCGATGATCCCTCCCATCGCCGGCTTGGTGACAGCATGCCCAATGCCGCAGCGACTGACGATAACATTTTTAGATCCATAGAGCTTATTCGCCTCGACGAGATCCAGAGGGTGGACCTCGCTGACTGCCGCTATGGTATCGTCCCAGGCTGATCGCTGGTCCAAATCCATAACCAGAGCTACGGTTCGACTCAGCACCGATCTTCCACTCATTGTTGTTTTTAGCCTCAAAAGGGGGGTGCCGGGGGAAAGGTGATGATTATTTAGTTGTTCGATGCTCATATCGTTCTTATCAGTCCGCTTTTGTACGATTTTCCACGATTGCAGAAGATTAGAATCACTCGATTGCCCATATAATTCTCTTGCAAGTGGAGAAACCTCTTGTATTCGCTCAAACACTTTTGCTTGTTGTGGCACGGCAATAGAAGCCAAAGCCTTGTTGAGTGACCGTGGAAGTGTTGTCTTGCTGCTATATAATGGAGTTGAAAGGGAATGAACCTCTGTGATGGCGACAAGAACAACCAATAAAAGTAAAGTCATATTGCTGTAATTCCTCTCAAAAATTGCTGGTGGGAGAGAACTTCTTTGAGAGTCAAAAAGTGGTGTATGAACCTGTGCTACGAAGTGATTCGCTTCTTGGTTCTGCTAACAATCGGCACGCTTTTTCACTTTTTCTTTTTTGTCTTATTTGTGTTCAAGCACTCGAAGCAAGTTATTTTCAATTTTCTCGCTAGACAATTTGCCACACTCCACAACCCACAAACACATAAACACACCATTCTCGCTCAGTAAACACTCCTTAAATCTCCCTCCCCCCATGTCAAAGTCCATTTCGGCCCTCGAGCTGCAAAGAGATCAACTACTGGAATCTCAGAAAGTTGTGTCTGACAAGTTCAACAACATATTAACAAAGAAGGGAGGCTTAAACGAAACCTCTACACTTGTATGCCGCAACCTCCAAGCAGCAATAGCAGTAGCCCAACAGCCTGGCTTTTTTGAATATCATGAAGTGTCTGACGAGGCAAAATCAGTAGTAAAGCAATCTGAACTCAAGAAGCTTACCAAGCAAATCCAACGGATCCAAAAGGAGATCGATATAGTCAACAGCGAGATACGCGCCACCCGGCCTAAGCCCCAGGTCGTCCCCCCCCCCACAATAAATGGTTTTGCCGGGTGGTTTCGCCAATATGGTGAGCCTAAGCCGGCGCCGATGCACTTCATGAGCGAATTTAACAATGATCCAAAGATTTACGGAGGGACAAATCATCACGCGGGGTTCAAGACACAATCTATCCAGATGAGAAAGGGGCACTTGACAAGATAGTAGATTTGATATAAATTTTGTGACCAGGTTTTTCATTATTGGAAACTACAACTAACCCGACCGGGGAATCCTCAATATCCTCGGCTCATTCTCCACTGCGCAACGACGTCCACTTTTTTCTCTGTTTTCGGTCTTGGTGCAGGTTTTAGACGTGGCAGTCCATCCGCCAATTTCTTTTCCTCCACCACACCTACCACCTCCGCCTCCGCCTCCACCTCAGGCCCCACCTCCTCTTCTTGCTCAAGCTCAAGCTCAATTTCTATCGCTTCAACCAACCCCCTTCTCTGTTCAATCTCCCCCACCTGCTTCACGGGAGATACGTTCTTCTCCCGAAGCAAAATATCCTCTTCCCGCCTCCTCAGCTCCTCCAACCTCTTCTTCTCTAAGTGCTTCACCCTCCTCATCTTCTCCTTCTCCTTCTTTGATGCCTTTTTAAGAAGGCTCGTTGACACGAGCGCGTCCAGACGCCGCTCTGCGTGGTTGCTCAAACCGACCTCTACCCATGATTTGCTCTGGTCAACCTTTCTGTGGAGCATCCACTTCTTCTCCGTTTCCATCTCATTCTCACGCCCGCTTCGTATGAACCTTTTTACATCATGATTGTCATGATTCCTGCTCGCTTCTGGCTTCAGAAATAGTAATTCACTCTTCAAGCTGGCCACTTCCATCAGAAGCGCGTCTCGCTCGTCCTCCACCTTATACACATACTTCAAAAACTTGTACTCCCCCCCAGTTGCCTTGATTCTCATTCGTAAGCTCGGTTTCTTTACAAAGTCCCCTCTCAAATATTTCACGAGCTTGCGAGCCATGTATCCGCGAATGTTCTGCGCCGAGCGAAGCGAGGCGCATTTTTAATGAAGGACGAGCGAGACGAGTGAAGTGAGCCAAATGAATTGGGTGGGTTAGCTTAGTAGTGGATGTAGCCGTCTGCAGCCATTTTGCGCACTTCAGCGCTGAATCACCTTTTGAATTTTAATTGCCAAGTTCCTAAACCTCTTTGAAAACATATCGGGGAGCCCAAGAACAAACCTGAAGAGCTTCCGCGACGCGTGATGACGAACCATAGCTTGAATTGTTCCAGCAGCACTGTCTTTGCGCATGATCTCTTCCCATTGTTTTTTCTCATTCAGCAATTTGCTGCTGTGGTGGGTTCCAGTGCTTGCTTGGTTGTTGCCAGGCTCAATGCGATCGCCATCGACCTCCTCCTCATCACTAGAGGTAATTCCTTCTAATTGTGAATCTGAATTTGAATTTGACGCCTCCTCGTCCTCGTCTTCCTCAAAATGGGGCATTGTTTGAAGTTCCTCCAAATCGAGGGACATTCCGGGGGAAGTGATAGTGAATTTGCGTTTCTTTTCCTCATCCCCCCCATTGGAAGTTGTTGTGAGAGTATCTGCAACATCCATGATTTTATTGTTTTCGTAGATGTACTGTACTGCAGACAAAAGTTAAAGTTACAAAATTTTAAATTTAACATGAAAAAAAAAAATTCTTTTCCGGAACTTTTTGAAGCCATCCCAACCATCCCAAGCTAGCTAAACATTTCTTAAAACCTCCGTGTCCATCTCAACTTTTTGGGGTTTATATTTTTGAACGCCGGCTGAAACCAACAACACTTTTGGTTAAAATTTCATCTTTGTTTCCTCCCCACCCTCCCAAATTCAACTCCTATTCACCTCATATTTGATCATTTTATAAATGTCCCAATTCGAAAGCGAATCAATCGAACTAGCCGAAACCCTGATGACATCAATAGAATCGAATGGAAAAAAAAAATCCACAAACAAGGAGCCACGACAGGAAATCTACAACCTTCTCCTAACCCACGTATCCCAACTGGATCTGATTTCAATCTCCATCCGAAAAGTAATTTCCGACGTCTGCTTTTTGGTGAAATCTACCAATTTGCTGGAGAGCCAAGGCCAAGGCCAAGTAAACTCCGGCTTATCCAGCATGAGCGTTAATTCCCACCGCCATGCGGTCCTCGCCCTCTTCTTCGCCGTGTACCACGTCGTCGTAAACGGCTTTCCCAAGCTCCGAAAGAAGCTTGAGGGCGGCTCCCACCGCATTCTCAGCCCGCCTGCGTACCTGGAGTTCCTGCAAGGTTGGGTTCCAACTCTGGCCACGGTGGTCTTGCTGGTGGTGGACTTTGGGGGGGAGGTGGGGGGGGAGGGGATGATGAAAATTGGGGGCAAGCACTCACCGGGCGTTAAAAATGCGCTTGAATATCTGAAGGGCGTTGAAGGGATAGATCAGAGCATGGTAGTAAAGTGGATATTGAGGTTCGAGGAGCAGGAGGGGGGGGGCTGCTGCTTGCCAGCACCCGTGGCAGCCGTGGCAACTGCAAATGCAACTACTCCCGCAATGGCAATGGTAACTGTAGCTGCAGTCGCAATATCACCTGTCTCTGCCACATCAGAAACAGATATAGATGTTGCCTCCACAACCTCCTCTTCCAAATGCGAAGAAATAAATATGTGGGAATTAGGAAAACCAGTCTCACAAATCAACGAGCACGTGTCTAGACTGTTTCGAAACTGCAACAACGTTTTAGAAGAGTCTACCACTCCCACACCCACCCCCACCGCCGCCACCACCACCGCTACCACTACAACACCTATTTGGAATCTCCGGCTTGACGGCTGCACCCTGCTCCAAAGAATCATAGCAATCTTCCACCCGAGCAAGCGCACCGAGTTCACTGCTTTTTACTTTGTCCACCACTTAGTAGAGTTCTGTTCGTTCGACCAGTCCGAGCTAGCCGCGGCCGTCCTGGCGTGTTTCTTCTTGAGCTGCAAATGCACGGACGAAACGGAAATTACGCTCAGAGTTTTGCTAGCGAGCCCGAAGCTTAGGGCGCTCGAACTGCCGAGGTGCACCAACATCAGTAGCAGTGGTACTATTCAGCCGAATACCTACGGGAACAACGCGGGCAATTTTAATGACAAATTGATTAAGGTGAGTGAGTGGAAGTGGAAGTTAGCAGCCAAAAAAAACTTCACAGCTTCTAACAATACAATACAATTCAATTCTTTCAGGCTTACGAGTTCCTCCTCCTCAATAGCCTTTCCTTCGACCTCAATGTGTCGCATTTTTCCCCGCTCATGCATCTCAACCCGAACGAAGAAACCTCCAAATCAGACTTCGACAGAATAAAAAAGAGCGCAAACCTAAGCTCAGATAACGCCATAGAGCTGGAGAAGCAAGTTCGCAAGCTAATAAACCGGGCAGAGTTCCACCACAGCGGCCTCCAGCTTCTCAATTCTTCGTTTTATGTTTTCTGCGGCATTGTTCGGCTTGTGAGCAGAACGAAACGAATGAGCATGGGAAACGATTGGTACAAGGAGGTGGGCGTCAACGAGTCGCTGGTTAAACAGTTCGCTGAGCACTTGTACTTCGTGCACGATTTCTTGAGGAAGCAGCAGGAGGTGGTTGAGGAGTTTCACGACTACGAGAGCAGCGACAACAACAACAACAACAACAACAACAACAACAACAACAACAACAACAACAACAACAACAACAACAACAGCAACAGCAACAGCAACAACAACAACAACAACAACAACAACAACAACAACAACAACAACAACAACAACAACAACAACAACAACGCAAGCAACACAAGCAACACCTGCAACACCAGCAAAACCAGTAACATCAGCAACACCTCCACCAACAACAGCAACACCAACAAGAAGAAGCCAAACGTTGATTTTTTGAAGGTGGGGGTAGACTGTTCCAAGCTAAAGAACAATTTTGATAAGTTGGTAAATGCTAAGAAGAAGAGCGAGCTGCCGGAGGAGGTTCAGTTGAGGTTGGCGAAGTTGCGCCAGGAGAAGAAGAAAGAGAAGGTTCAGAAAGTGGAAAAAGTGGAGGAGAAAGAGCCTCACAAACTGAGCGGCAAAGAGAAATCGAGGTCTAAGCGGAAGCAAGAGTTAAGCGGCTACTCGAGAGGGTCAAAAGGAGGAGGAAAAGGATCCAAAGGACGGAAAAAAACCAAAATCTAGAGACTTTCACATTTTTCATTTTAATCTTCAATTTTCACCTGCTGCCCTCCATGCCATTTCCTTTCTCATCTTCTCGATGCCTTTGATCAAGATTTCTCCGCTCACAACCCGGACGTATACCGTGTTCCGCGCCACTCCCTCCTTGACGTCGAAGTTTTCTGCCCAAAAACCCTTGATCGTCATGACTACGGGGAACACATCTCCCAGTTCGTCCTCTTGATCGTCATCGACCATCAGCCTCTGCAGCCTGCTCGGGCTGTCACTGTCGTCATCGTCGACAATAATCACGCCTCTTGCACCAAGCTCCTTGGCCAGTGTGATTTTTTCGCCAAAACTGCACCCTCCCCCACGCATAATTGCCACAACCGCACCGCTTATTTTGCTCACGTACTGGTCCTTGTCGCACCCGTGCGGAGGTTTCGCAGGCACAACTGTCGCCACTCCGTTGTGGGTCGAGTAGGGCACGTTCGCAACTTCCTTCTGAGCGAGAGTTGCCGGCAAAAAGGAGTACGGAAATTTCTCGGGGAAGTATCCAAAGTTTGCCCATGTTACGTCGAAGGCTGCGCGCGCGGAGTGGGTTAGTTCAGTGGCATATTTTTTTCTCGTCTTTTAGACTAACCTTTGTCTCCAGTTTTGCTGGAATACATGACCCCCCTGGCATTCTCGTTGGAACTTTCGAGTTCAGGATAAAGATCGTCTTCAAAGTCGGAGTAGTCTTCGTGGTCCTCGTGAAGGATCTCGTCCAAGTGTTTGTTGAAGCACGTGATTTTCCCCGAAAGTGGGCTCGGACTCTTTGCCATTTGAACGAGAGCGTGCCCGATCGGAAGCTGGGCCAACGACGCAACAGGACTGGTGACGGTGGAGGTATCAGCTCCTCCTGTTGGGATGCTTTCTTGGATCTTGAAGCCCTCAGTGTTTACAATAATCACCCCCTTAGCTCCCGCATGATTTGCATGCACCGGCTTGTTCAGCATCGGGCACAAGCCACGACTAGCCAGCACAATGGTGCTCTGCGCGCCATCCTCACCCAACAAAGAATTTTCCTCCGCATTGAGCAAATCGTAGTCGCACGCGAGAGGATCTTGGTTGGGCATGAGAATTATTTTGCTGCGCCGAGCGAAGCGAGGCGCATTTTTAGTGAAGGACGAGCGAAACGAATGAAGAGCCAAACGAATTGAGTGGAATAATGTTAGTTTAGTAGTGGATGTAGCCATTATGTCTGTAGCCATTTCGCGGGATTCATCGCGAGTATGCTCGTCTTCATCAAGGCTCGCTCGCTTCGCTCGCTCACCTGTCGGGCAGTGATGGGTCGCAGTCAGCGTCGCCGCCCCAATTGACCGATGGGACCACATACCTCCCGGCAAAGAGCAAAGGGGAACTAATTTCTAAAACAAACTTGCCCCCAGCCTTTCCGCTGATTCCAACTTGCTCAACCTTTTTGATAAATTCCACGCGCGGAATTTTAAATTTCAAATTGCGAGGGTAGCTGCACCGAGCGAAGCGAGGCGCATTTTTAAAGAAATAAGAGCAAAACGATTGAAGCGAGTCAAAAAGAATTGGGTGGGCTAGTTTAGTAGTGGATGCAGCCGTCTGCAGCCATTTCGCGAGATCCATCGCGAATATTCTCATCTTCCTCAAGGCTCGCTCGCTTCGCTCACTCACCTACAATCAAAGATCAGCTTGGAAATTTGTGATATCCCCATGTCGTCAGTGACCGGTGACCCGCAAACGTCAACCAGCTTGTCATTGGTTTTGATGTTTGCAACGTCTGCCTCCGAGTTTGGAATAACATCTTCAAGTAGTGACGGTTGAGCTTTCCCAAAAACTAACCCCAACGGTGTGTCTTCATCGTCGAACGATATTGTGTACTGGAAGTTGGAGTTGGAGGCTCGTCCGCGTGCTATGATGGAGGATTGTTCCTCAGTTTGGCGAACGCCAAAAACATTGTTTGCCAAGTTTAAGGCGTCCGCCTGCGCCGAGCGAGATAAGCGAATAATAATTATTAGGTTGCGTTTTTCCCCTTTTACTTTTATTCGCTCGCTCACCTCCTGCTTGGTCTGTTCCCTTTCTTTTCTCTTTTTTTCTTTCTCCCTCTCCTTCTTCTTCTGCTCTCGCTCCTTTTTCTTTCTTTTGTACTCCTTCTTTTGTTCTGGCGTCATTGGGTTGGAGGAGGCGGAGGAGGAGGCGGAGGAGGGGGATGAGGAGGAGGAGTTGTCGTCGTCGTCTAATTCGTCAGGGGGGAGGGGAGGGGGAGGTGAGGGTGTTGGAGTTGGTGGTGGGGGCGGGGAAACGTTCTGCTGTTGCTGCTGCTGCGCTTCTTGCTGCGCTTCTTGCTGCTGCTGGTGTTCATGCTGCTCACGCTGCTGCTCCAACACCTCTCGCTCCCTCCTTTCCGCAGCCACCCTCTCCTGCTGCTTCGCATGCAACACTTGATCCCTCTCCCTCTCAACCAGCTCAGCCGCTTTGATTCTCTCCCTCTCTGCAGCTTCCATCTCCAACTGTTTCTTCAACGCCTCGATCTGCAACTTCTCCTTTTCCGCTTTGAGGAGCAAATCTCTATTAATTTCCTCATCCCTTTTCTGCATGTCTCGCCTAACCCTCTCCTCCTCTTCAGCTTTTCGAATGCCCTTTTCGGCCATCTCGTACCTCCGGTCTTGGTCGACGGGCCGCCACTTGAACTTCATGCCGTCTTGCGGCCCAAAATACTGGATTTTGATGAATCCCGTCACTCCGAGGGTGCCGTCGTTTTCCCCTTCGATGTTGTCGCCGACGCCGTCCGCATACTTTCGCCCGTTGTCGAATTTGTGAACGTTGTCATCATCAATGTTGCTGACTATTGGAAACACCACCCCATCTTCGTATTGCGACGATTCTTGATCGTAAAAAAAGAGGGCAGGGTTGGATAGCAACTCGTCCAATCCAACACTTGAGACGGGAATATCGTTCACCGCGATGAGCACATCGGAGGTAAGGGGGAGATACTGCTGCTTGGACGCAGACTGCGCCTCGGTTTGGAGCTGGTAACCTAAAAATTTGGCCTCGGTGAAATTCTGGATGTTGTACTGCTTATCGAACGAATGTTTCTTTTTTATTTCGGCAATGGCATTTTCCAGTTCGTTTTCATTTTCTTTTTTGTTTGCCCCGGTTTGGGAACTTTGGTCGTGGTCGGTGCATTCGGAGCAGTAGTCCCAGCCAGAGCTGGTACCGCACCAGAACTTCCCATCCGAACCCATGTCCGTGCAAACACCCTTGGCAAATTTTGAGCCTTGATAATGGAACTCGATGCAGATTTCTTTCGTTTGCTTAGTTTTGCGGTTGTGGGTTTTGCACTGGGAGGCGAAGGTGTCGGTTTGTGGTGTGGTTGTGCCTGTGGTTGTGGCTGTGGTAGTTTTAGGTGTGGGTGGCGGAGGGGGTGGAGGAATTTTGGGGGTGTTCGCTGCCTTTTTTACTCTATATGGAAGCAGCTTGATGTCCAGAAGTGTGTTTGACTTGGGTTGAAGTTCTGTCTCATAGTCGAGGGTGGCATCTTGCAACCGATTGGTGGCAATTGCCTTCGCCTTTGTTTCTAAAAGCGTCTCAATGATGCTATCCTGGATCAAGTTGTCGAAGAAATTGTCTTGGTTTTGGTTTTGATATTGGTTTGGTTGCGAGGTGATGGGTAAGAGGGAAAGGAAGACGATTGAAATGGTCAACATGTTAGTTGTGAAGTTGAGAAGGGAAGTTAATTGTTCATTATGTTCTGGAGCAACCAAGAGCAACTAAGCATAATTAAAGTTTAGGAAAGCTAAAAAAAAATAAGAAAAACAAGAAAACTTGTAACCTTAAAAGTGAACACCCATGACCACCAACCAAATCGCTGCTTCGGGGTTGGTCGCACACGAAAAGTTTCCTGAACTTCTTCTACGCTTGAGAGCTCTCGAGGAAGAGGGAGGGGCGTACTTGGCAGAAACTATATTTCCGAATTTTATGAGTTCTGAATCCTCCTGTGGTCAGGCTGGCGCTGCGGGCATTGCCGAGGAAGTTGCTGTGTACAGAAGAAAGCTTGGTATCACGCACATCCATGAAGAGGGTCACAACAGCTTGCTCGACGAATTTGTCTTGACAAACTGCTCGTACTTGGCTCAGATGGCCGATCAACTTCGAACCAACAACAACAACAATCTAAGCTTCGCCACTGTGCCCGACCCCGTGTTTGACAATCCCACTGATTTGGGTATTGTCGAAAATTTACTCTCAAGATGGCAACCACCAGCCACCGATTTTATAACGAAGCAGAATTTTCTTTCTGTTGCGCCTGAGCAGCTCTCGACGAAAGACAATGAGGTCGAGGTCGACGAGAGTCGCAACAACTATTACCTTGACGACGATGATGATGAGTACGAGGAGAAAGAGCCGCCGAAGAAACGAAGTAAATTCTCCTCTGGCTCGAAACAACTAAAAAAATCTCGTGATCGAGAGCAGACCCAGACCATGCTCACAAAGGCCCAAAGCAATTTTCTGGACCTGTGGACGTTGGAAAACATTGGCAAAATGGCCCAAACCCGCCTCAGTGAAGCTGACAAGAAGCACTTGGCCAAGCGGACGAAGCTTTCGCTCTCGACGATTACTTCTTGGGCGTGCAATAGGCAGAGGAAGCACTTCGATCCTGTTGTCATAAACAGCGAGAGACAACCAAGGAACTTCATCGAATTCTCAATGCTGGCAGCGTACAATTTACAGTTCGGGAAGTTCATGCTGCCCAAGCTGCCTTCTGCCACGTCCAAGGCCAAGAAGGGGGGGGGGCGGAAGAAGTCCAGGAACTGAATAATTAGTAGCAAATTCTGGTCTGTTATAGCATCATTATTCATTCTTCATTTCTCTTTTCTGTGATCTGTTATAGCGTCTTTTTCATTGTTATTGTGTTTGGTTTGGTGTGTGTGCTGGTTGGTGTTTTATATATAAAATCTATCTCTCATCATTGACTCAATCTAGAAAGGGCGGTCTTTCAAAGCGGTTTCAGACACAACGTACTGGTCAGCAGCAGCCTTGTCGGCCTTGCGAGCATTGCACTGGGCGTCAAGCTCCTCCCTGTACTGAGCCTGTTTGCTCTGCGCAATGAATTGAGTTGAGTTGAGTTGAGTTGAGTTGAGTTGAGTTGAGTTGAGTTGAGTTGAGTTGAATTGAATTGAGTTGAATTGGTTAGTGAGGGTCTGCGTATTCTTGCTCAAAATGAGCATCTATACGATGCTCGCTCACCTTCCTCACACCGTCGACCTCCGCCTTCATTTGCTTCTCGACATTGCCTGTGGGAATTGCGAAGACCGCCCTTTCCTCAGTTTGAGCCTGGCTTTTCACAGCAGCGTTATCCACAATCTGCTGCTGAAGCATGTTGGCATACTCAGCCGCTTTCTTTTTGCGGTCATCCGAGTTCTGGTTTTCTGAGCCGATAATCATATTTTAACTGTGTGTGTGGATTGATAGAGTGGGTGGATATATAATTTTTGCTTTAGTAGTTGTCGTTTGCAAACGATGGTAATGCTGGATCAGTTCAATAAAAGGCAACAGATACATCCATCATACATATCCAAAGGACGCGATTGACCCTTCCCCTTACGTTATTTAGAAAGATATAATTCAAACTAATTGTTTGCACCAATTTTGAAAATTAATTGAAATTAATTGAGATGTGATGCACATCAAAATTTCTGCATCATGAAGTTCCTCGAAACTATTGCTCAGAAGCTAGTCCCTCTCAACAAGTTGAATCGAGCTCTGCCAACTTCACCAGCGACGATACTGCTTCACAATCCTTCGTTGTCGACAAATGCAATCTTCCTGACTCCACCTCACGTGGAAATTTTTACCCAAGCAACTTCAAAGGCGCTATCGAGCGACAGGTCTGTGTCGTCTCTTCTGCTGGATCTTCGCGTCCCCACTAGCAATATTGACGAAACTTTGCACTTTGCAGGGGCTTATGCCTCCAATCACCTGGCACGAAATTCACATTTTTTAATTGTAACTGATCACGATGACCCTATTACATCAGCTATCAGCGAGGGGTTGATGAGGTCACTCTCGAAGGAAATTGGGTACAAGGGGATAACCGTTAACTGCGTGGAGGTGAAGGGCGATGATAAGAGGAGTGATTTGTTAAATTATGAAAGCGTAAAATTTTTCCTTTCCAACGAGAGCAGCTTTATTACCGGTCAGAGCTTGATTGTTGGTGATGGAAGCAGCAACAGCAACAGCAACAGCAACAGCAACAGCAATATCGTGGTCACAGGAGCAGCGAGAGGAATTGGATTCGAAACTGCTAAGGTGCTCGCAATGCAAGCCGACTGCAAAACGCTGTTGATGGTCGACCATCCGGCAATGGAGAGCACGCTCGAAGCATCCAAGCAGGAGATTGAGGTTCTCACGAACGGTAAAGTTGAAGTTACCTCTCTCTCTGCTGACGTGACGTGCCCCGACACTGCCTCTAAAATGCTTGAAAATCTCAAATCTTCAACCGTTGACGCCTTGGTGCACGCTGCTGGCGTGACGCGGGACAAGACACTGAAAAGGATGAAATTGGACGTTTATAAACAGTGCATGGACATTAATTTCCACGCAGTGAGAAACATAGATGACCACCTGCTCGCCAACAACATGTACAGCGAAAACGCGAGAATTACCTGTCTCGCCAGCACCAGCGGCGTGGCCGGGAATTTCGGCCAAACTAATTACGCAGCCAGTAAGAGCGGGTTAATAGGTTATGCGAAGTGGAGAGCAGTCAACACTCCAAACGTGACGGTGAGCGGAGCGCAGCGAGCGAAGCTGCGTCCATTGCGACGACCGCAGGGAGGATCTGCGTCCATCAAGCCGAGCGCAGCGGGAAAGCCAAGCGCAGCGGAGAGCCGAGCGCAGCGGAAGGGGGGGTGGCTGGGGGGGTCTCTCCCCCTCCACAACCCAAATAATTTCCACACCTCAATTTTTTTCAAAACTAACCCGCATTTTCCACAGGTAAACTGTGTTGCTCCGGGCTTTATACAAACGCCAATGACAGATAATTTGCCAGTGGCTGGTCGGATAGTTGTGCCTAGATTTCTGACGAATCTGAAGTGCATGGGGAAGCCCATTGATGTTGCCACAACAATAAAGTTTTTGAGCAAGCCAAACTCTGGAGTCAAAGGTAAAGTATTACGGATTTGCGGAGGGCTGCTGCTGGGAAAATAGTTGATTCTAAATTCTCCTCATAAGTTTATCGTTATTAGCCCTTCCTCCTTCATTCGCTTCCAGAAACCTGGCGGAATAATGGTATTTGCCAGTTCAACGTTTGACTTCACTCTACTCGGTTTGGTGGTGTTCAGCGCGACTGCGATGATTTGAGGGAAAAGAAACGAGAACTGGACGCAAACCGCTGCGGGGAGGACGTCAAATGCCGAGCATAGCGCTGTGAATTTATCTCTCCATTTAAAAGCGTCCGGCCGGTCCTGCGCCGAGCGAAGCGAGGCGCATTTTTAATGACGCAGAAAAAAACGAACGAGTCAAAAGAATTGAATGGGATAAATCTTAGTTTAGTAGTGGATGTGGCCGTCTGTGGATGTGGCCGTCTGTAGCAATTTCGCGGGATTAATCGCGAGTATTCTCGTCTTCATCAAGGCTCGCTCGCTCCGCTCGCTCACCTCCTTGGTTATTTCGACGTAATCGAGGTGGGAACCGCCGATCAGGAAGCCTGCATTGAAAACGGCAGAATTGATGACGTCAACCTTCTGATTGCCGAGTTTTGTTAGGAGTTTACGAGCATCATCTTTGTGGGTGAAGGGGGTTATAGAGCAGGCGATCATGGCCCAGTCGAGCATAACGTGATCGGATACAAAATCAATCACCGACACATCCTTGGCACCGACGCCTATTGAGTCAATTTTGCCGGCAGCCTTTAGCTCAGCGAGTGCCTTGTACGCGCCCAACACATTAGCACGGCGTTGCGCCAAATCCGCAGGATTGGAAGCTGATGCGAGATACTCATCTGGATCGTGAACTGAGACGATGCGAGCTTCGTACTTGCCAAGCAATTTATTTCCCTGTTCGTAGCACTCCATAATCCCATCGAACGAAATAGCTTGTACTGCGTCGTTCTTAAGGTTGATCCACGCCCCTGGCTCGAATGTTGGCTCTTGTGTGGTTAAAGGAACTCGCTTCCAACCCAATTTGTTGCTAATCAACACTTTGTCAGGCGGCACGCCCAGTTCATCAAGGCAGCGCCCTAGTTCCTCAAGAGCAAGCCCCGCTCCGTACTTGCCAGCACTGTCGAATACAGCGGTCGGCATCGACTTCAGAATTTGTTCCACCACGCTTTTCTTCTCCTCGTGGGTTGGCTCTGAGAACAAGTTCCCAAGTGCGCTTGTCCCAAACAGGACTTTGGGCAGCGTCATGTATGTATGTATGTATGTATGTATGTATGTATGATATGGATCTTTTGGAAAAATTTGCAAAAAAATTTGGTTGTTTTTTTTTTTATCACTTTATCGCGCGTCCAGGTGCGAAGCCATATAAAAGAACTACTAAAACACGCAAACGCTAAAGACAAACTAAAAAAATTATGAAGTTCTTCCTTGCATCAACCTCCATTGTCGCAGCATGTGCAAAATCAACGCAGGTTAGCTGATCGAAAGCTTGATCGATTCAGATCTAACACAAAAAATCTATTCTTTTAGGAAGAGGACGTGAACCGAATCAATTCGGTTCAGTCGCTTTGGAAAGCCGGATATCCCGCGAAGTTCCAGAACCAGGCTCGAGGCTCTTACATTAAGGATCTTTGCGGTGTGAAGGATCACGATGAGACGGGGTCGGTCTTGAAAAAGCGGGCTAACGACCCCAACGATGAGCTGTTCCAGATGGGACCTCTGTACACCGGCGGCAACTTGCCGGCCAATTTCGACTCCGCCGAAAACTGGCCTCAGTGCGCCAAGATCATCGACGACATTCGTGATCAGTCCCACTGCGGGTGTTGCTGGGCTTTCGGAGCAGCGTCTGTTGCGTCGGACCGCGCTTGCATTTCGACTAATGCGACCATTTCACTTCCACTTTCAGCCCAAGACACTTGCTTCAACTCCCAACCCAACGGTTGCGGTGGCGGAGGCTTGGATACTCCATTTCAGTACTTTCACGATACTGGAGTTGTCACCGGAACCCAGCAGCTCGATGACATATCTGACGAAGCATCCGATCCATTCGATGGAGCCAATTTGTGCTCGGCATTCTCCCTCCCTCATTGCCACCACCACGGCCCTATCAAGGATGGCGACCCGTACCCTTCCGAGGGAGACGAGAATTGCCCCGATGGCATGGAGTCTCCTGATCCCTTCGACCAGTGCGATTCAAATGCGGTTTCTCCTCATGCCGATTTCGCTTCCGACAAGGTGGGTGGGTGCCTGGTTGCAATGATGACGCTTTGTTCTCAGACAAGAAAATACTAACCACTCCACTCCGCTCCCAGGTCGGATTCACCGGCACTGTCTTTCACTACCCTTTCGACGTAGATACGATCAAGAACGCCATCATGACCGGTGGGCCTGTCGAGACGGCCATGACGGTTTATGCCGACTTTGAAGATTACACCGAAGGAATTTACAACGCGACCACCGACGAGGTGATCGGAGGCCACGCCGTTAGGATTGTTGGGTGGGGCACAGACGAGGAGTCTGGCGTGGAGTTCTGGAAGGTTGCCAACTCTTGGAACATATTCTGGGGGGAGAAGGGCTTCATTCGCATTGTTTCAGGCATAAATTTGGGTGGATTAGAGCAGAACATTGTTGCCTCCTCGGCGGATGCAGTTTGGGGCTACATGAAGGATCTGCAATAAATCATAAAGACACCATTAAAATTCCCACATCTACTAGTACTTGCGCCTATTTTAATCCAGCTCAGTGGGATTATCGATAATGATGCTCAGTCCATAGACCGTCACCAAGCAGTGCATCGTGCTGTTCTCCCATGTGACCTTGCACACCCCGTCCTTCACGGTGTCCCAGTAAGTAGACCCCGAACTGACCATTCCACCCCCATTCTTCTGCATGATTATTGCTGTAATTACATATTTGTACGGTCTGCTCAATGACTGCAATTCTTTTAAGCAAGAGTCCTGTATGATGATGTGGTGCGGTGTTTTGGTGTGTGTGTGTGTGTGCGTGTTAGTCTCG
>Ga0302116_1001153_pt1 | contig 15990 bp, 20 predicted proteins | sample AG5_SCM_MG_FD_203124 | JGI IMG/M metagenome (GOLD analysis project Ga0302116, IMG submission 203124) | Marine microbial communities from Western Arctic Ocean, Canada - AG5_SCM | ecosystem: Environmental > Aquatic > Marine > Oceanic | place: Canada: Western Arctic Ocean | collected 2017-10-01 | reverse complement strand
GAAAAGGGCACCACCCCCTGCTCCTGTATCTGACTCGCCACGCTGACAACGTCCACGGTGCTCGGGTGACTCTCCCCCAGCTTGTCCTTGTAGATGGTGCTGGCGTCGAAAATCAATTGACTCGCCCTGTCCCTCTCCCCCACAAACAGCAGCAACAGTCCGCAAGTGTACTGCGTGAGAATAATGTTAGTTTAGTGGCTCGTACTCTCGTCTTCAACAAGGTTCGCTTACCTTCACCTCGCCTGTTGCTATGTGAACATCTCCTAATAGCTTCACCCTCGTACTCATTATTCGGTTCAGCATGTCGATCCCCTCCTTCATTTGGGCTTCCGAGAAGGTGTCGGCGACGTCGGCATCGTTTCGAACGAGGGCGAGGAACTTGTACCAAATGTCTACAACCTTGTCGTAAAATGCGAGGGCATTTTCGATCGAGTGTTGGGTGTAAAAAATGTTTGCCATGTGGAAATACCCCCCGCTCGTGTCCACGTGCTCCGGCCCGACCTCCAAGCTGCTGAAGTACACGTCCTTAGCAAGTTCTTTCAGCGCCTCGTCCAATTTCCCTTGGGCCGAATAGAGTTTTCCAAAGTTTCGGTGGAGCTGGGATTTGATTGAGTTGGAGGAGGAAGGATTGTTGAGAATTGCCCAGTTGGCCAAGGAGAGGAACTCCTCGCACTGCTGGAATTTCTCAAGCCCCAGATTGGCTTCCGCTAATAACAAATACGGCGGCACACTCTCTATGCTGCCATCGCCGAATATATCCTTCAGGAAGGACAAAGCTTGGATTGCCCCGGGGATCGCCAGGGCGTACTGCTGCTGAACAAGCATCTTGGATGCTTCCTGCTGGCAGAGGTCGATCAATGCTCGTTTTGACATGTTAATTGTGTAATCCCGCTTGGCTCGGTCTTCTTGCGAGCCGACTAGCACTGAAGCCGATCGTAGAGGACCAAGGAGGGGGGCAATTTTGTGCCTGTGAGGGTGGGGGTGGGGGTGTGGGGGGGGGGGGAGGGTATTGAGTAATTAATATAAAACTTAGCAACAGACACATGGCGTACTCACATTATCCCATGCCAACTTTGCTCAGCATGTTCTCTTTTGGCGTAGAATAAAGTGATGTGCTCAGAAACAATCTTGACACCTGCAGGCTGGCCCGTTAGCTCGCAAATTGGCTGGTTTCCCTTGCTGTAAGCGAGTGTGTTTAGGTTGATGATGGTGTATTCTTGGTTGGAGGATGACATTGTATATTTTGGGGTTTGGAAATTTTGGAGTCGGTGTTGTGGAAGCACTTGGGGAAGTGGGGGGGGGTGGGGTGGATTTGAGCTTGTGGTGGTGTGGGACCTGTTGGGGTGTGAAAAGAATTATTGGATGTTGTCGTTTTGTGAAATCTAACCAAGCTGTTGTTTTTTTGGAAGTTTTGTGTTTTGCATGCAAGTGGAATTAAAAAGTGAAATTTTTACCATGGGCCATGCCAAACCAAAGAAGAATGACGAGTTTAGCGATGTTTCAACTACAGATCTGCACTTGGGTGGTGTCAGAGAAAGCTTACTGACACCACGAAGGATTTTTTTCATGCTGACAATGACAGCATTACTTCTTCTTTTCATCTTGGATCAAGCTAACAACAACATATTCTTCAGCACATTGGCTAGCATGACCCACTACTTAGAAACCTGCAATATATTCTTGTGCATACTAATTATTGCGTTGCTGGGAATTCTGACTCCTCCAACTGGTGCACCATACTTTCCATTTCCTCTGTTGACTGGGTTCGTGTTTTTCTACCGAACGGGCAGTCACTTTTACGCGATCTGCATTACGGCATTGATGGCCATGGTGTGGTTGACGGTTGGGAGCTTGATCGTGCTCTGGCTGTCAAGAAACTTGCTACAGGAAATGGCAGAAAGGCTGAGCGAGAAATATCCAGTTGTCAAGGCACTTCATACAGTGTTCGAACATCCAGGAACGAGTCTTCGGCTGCAGTTCCTGCTTAGAATTAGTCCGGTTATTCCGAGTGCGTTCCTCTCCTACATACTTGGTAGCATGCCGATCAGAAAGCGCGAGGTGAGCGAACGAAGCGAGCGAGCTTTGAGGAAGACTCGAGCAGTGAACTCACCCACTCAATTCGTTTGGCTTGCCCGTTTTGCTCTTACTAACTTCATTAAAAATGCACCTCGCTTCAGTTCACGCTCGCCTACCTTGCCAGCGCATTTCTACAAGCAATTCCTCTAGGTTATGTGGGAGGGTTGCTGCACCATTTGGAAGATTACGAAGGCGACGTCAGCGATCCAGCAAGTATGACCTTGCTGATTGTGGGCGGAACGAGTACTGTCGCGGGAGCTTGCTTCATCACATGGTTTACGAAAAAGAAGCTGGACGAAATTATCGAGCAGGAGGGACAAAACCAAAAAGCTAGTGATCTGGGGTTGGTTGTAATAGGAGGAATTAAGGGCGCTGATGGCCAGCAGTTGGCCGTGCGAGAGGTTTTTGCGACGAGTTTATAGAATCTAAAGTATTTCTTCCTTCCTATGTTGTTTATTTCACCTACTGTTGGCCAAGCTCAACGTTTACAGCGCGCATTTCACCAGTGGCAAACCACGCGTCTCCTTCGTCTCTGTTAACGAAATCTAAGTTCCCGACACAGAAAGCTTGTAACCATTGCGAGTGCGAAGCAACGGCTATGATTGGGGGCTTGGCGGGATCTCGGGGCATCTTTCGGAGGTAGTCTAGAAAGCCCTCGCCACGGGCAAGGACCTTCTCCTTACTCTCTTCGAGAGAAGCTGATCGTTGAGCATTGGTTGCTTTGAAGTCGCAGTTTCGTTCGTACTCGTCAAAATTCACCCCAAAAAAAACAGTTCGAAGATCAGCGGCTGGCGACAGAAGATCGCAAAACGAGCCATTGCACTCCTCCGAAAGTAGATCGTTCGCAACAAATGGAATTGCGTTGTTGGACCCGGGCGCTAGATGAGGGAACGAAAGAAGGGCGGTTTGAATGGCTCGTTGCAGCGGGGAGACGAGCGCCATGGTGGGAGGGAGGAAACCCGGGTTGCATGTTCGAGGACAAGAATCCATTGCTTGACCGACCCCAGTGTTGGTGAGCTGAGGATCGCTCGGACATTCAGGGTGGAACTCATCCTTGTCAGGGTTTTTCGTGAGGAACAAGTTGTGACCAGCCTCCCCATGTCGAATCAAGAGGAGTTTCACAGAAGAGGAGGAGAGAGGAGGCAAATTGTCGGCAATGATGGTGGCAACAGGTCTTGAAAGCTCAGATCGTTTCATGGCCTCGACGACTGCATGATAGTGTTTCAGCTGGCCGGGATTGAGGTTGAGAGGCATTAATTAATTTGGACGGGTGCTTTTTCGAAACTCCGTGGGGGACCGAGTTCCGCCCGCTCGCGTTCTCGCCTTCGTTGTCTTTGTGTGTAACGTGAAATGTTACACGTTGAGTAATTATAGATTTTTGAACATTTTTTCTTTCCTCCCCCACTCTCCCCCCACACGACAAATTTAACTATAAAACCTCTATCTGACCCTTCTACAACTTCGAAGGAACTGGCTCTGCAAAAAGAGGGTAATTTCCTCCCATTGAGACGATGGACCCCCTCCACCACTTGAGCGTTTGCATTGACAACCACCGAAACAATCCTCCCCCTCATCTCGTTGAAGCCCCGTCCCCCCTTACCTTTTGCCGGGATTTCGTGGCTAAAAACTCTCCTTGCACCTTCGCGAATGTTGGAGAGCATTCCGTTCAATTTTCCGAAACGATTAGATCGCTTCCGGCTCTCGAGGAGCTTCTCAAGAACGAGATTGTTACAGTAAATGTAACGCCTTCCAAACAGCAAGCGGATGCCATCCAATCATACAATAATGAAGAGAAAATGTTCCTGAAACCGCACGAACAAAAAATGAAGTTCGGCACCTTTATCGAAAGATTAAAGTCTGGCGACCCTTTGGATGACGTGTTTTACCTTTCCGCACAAAACGATAACTTGCGGAGAGAGCTGCCAGCCCTAATTTCCCACATTCCTTCCTCGCTGCCTCTTGGGGAAAAGGTGTTCAATTCGACCCTCGACGCCATAAATCTCTGGATTGGCAATGGCAAATCGACCAGCAGCACGCATCACGACTTTTACGAGAATCTGTATTATGTAGCTGTTGGGCAGAAAATCTTCACCGTCTACCCCCCATCCGACTTTCCCTTTCTGAACGAGGTGGAAATCAAATCAGGAACTTTTGCCAACGACGAAAACAATTGGGAAGTAGATCTCGACGCGCAGAAGGTGAAGTGGCTAGATGTCGAAGGTCAGAGTGAAACCGACAGAGCGCGGTGTCACGCAAAGCGCATCGTTGTGAACGCGGGGGAATTTTTTTACCTTCCAGCCCTTTGGTTTCACCAAGTAGAGAATTCAAAATCGCCAGAACACTCTGTCTCTGTCGCCGTGAATTATTGGTACGATTTAGATTTCTCGCTCCAAACGTTTGCCTTTTACGAGTTCACAAGAAGTGTAGCAGAGGAGTACAAACAAAAAAATAATAATAAGAAGTTTTGAAATTTAGGTTTCGCATATTGGATGCACCGGTTTAGTAGCAGCATGCCCTCATGCAAAACCCGTAATTCTGCCTCACTCGCCGCCTCCCTCGTCGACGCCTTGCACGTCTTCTTGTGCTTCTTCCACGCCGACTTCTGGCAAATGGCGGAGCAGAAGTAACTGGTTTTGCACCGTGCGCAGGCTTTCGTTGTGGCGGTCTTGCAGACGTCGCACTTGTGGGTCGGCTTCTTCAGCACATCCTCCACCTCGACCAGCTCAGTCTTGTCGTACTTCATGTGCTTGATGAAGGTGCACGCGGTGTTATAGACGCCGAAGACCTCCTCGTCGACAAACTGTTTGGGGAGGTGTTGTCGGAGGAGGGTGGGGAAGGGGGTGGAGGAGATGTACTTGGGGGTGAGGCGGAGGACCTTTACGATCTCTCGGCAAGGATTGAATTGGGATTGCTCAGCAAGCTGAAGATGAGAGTATTGAGTCGCTGTTTCTAGAAGTGACAGTGGGTGCCGATGGATCATTCGAAGAGCAAGAAACATGAGGGAGTCGCTGTATATCTGGCTATAGCAAGCAATGGCTCGAAGTAGATCAGAATTGTAGTATTTGAGCACTTCACGCACCAACTCGTCATCGTGCTCATTGATGAACTCGTGGCAGTCTGCCCACGATCGTGATTTGAACCACTTTCGCTGCCATCCAATGATGTGGCAGTCGTCCATGCTCATCTCTCTCCTTGTACTTTCTCATGAGCAAATCTTTGTCCCGATCTGCATCAAGGAAGGCACTTTGTACCGCGGGCCAATCACGCTTCTTGTGAGCCACTCGTTGTGCTCGTTGGTTGCCGGTAAAACGTGATTTGGACTCTCTATCAAATTGAGTCGTATCGTGCTGTAATATTTTTTTAGTTCCCGCAACCCTGCTTGCCCGCTTAAGTTTATGTGTCAGAAGTGCTTATGCTAAGTAGCATAGTGACTAATATCTTTTTCTTTTGCGACGAAAAAATAAATTCTCAAGTAAAAAGCACTCGTTTGCTGCTCCCATCTAATGTCCACTTCCGAACTTCTCCGAGAGGCCAACTGGTCAACAGAAGATTTATTCAACTTTCGAAGAAAGCACACGGCAGAATCTCTTTCGGTCTCGTATGCAAACACCACTCCTCTGATTCCTGTATCTGCCTCCGGGACAAAAATCGTTTCGCTAGAAAACAACAATCACATAGCCTACCTAGACACACGCAACAACGTGCCCCATGTTGGCCACAATCACCCCTACGTTGTTCAATCAATTACCTCTCAGCTATCTGTGATGAATACCAACACACGCTACCTTCACCCTTCTCCCGTTCTCCTAATGAACAAACTTCTAAAAACATTTCCTCCCGCCATGCACGCCGAAGAGGATTATGTCGTCTTTCTTGTGAATTCTGGTAGCGAGGCGAACGACTTGGCGCTTCGTCTTGCGCAAGCGAATTCCAACAATGACCCCAACTCTCACGTAATTTGCGTCGAACGGGCTTACCACGGCCACACTGTCGCAACTGTTGGTCTGTCGCCCTACAAGTGGGGGAAGAACAACGAATTCAAACCCGACAACGTTTCAAAAGTTTCGTGCCCCGACACTTACCGTGGTGGCAACCGAACAGCTGAATCTTTTGCTTCGGAAGTGGGAGACATCTGCAAGTGGAAAAAAGTTTCTGCTTTCATCGTTGAATCGGGAATGAGCGTTGCTGGCGTGATACTCCCTCCGCCGGGTTACCTGAAATCCTGCTACGAACACGTTCACAAGGTGGGCGGGGTAACAATTGCGGACGAGGTTCAGGTGAGCGAACGAGCGGAATTTTCTACATCCAACCACATCCACTACTAAGCTAACCAACCCAACCCAACCCAACCCAACCCAACCATGCGCACAATCTCGCTTCGCTCGGCGCAGACTGGCTTCGGACGATTTGGAAAATTTTATTGGGGCTTCGAGCAGCAAGGCGTCCACCCCGACATAATAACGGTCGGCAAACCATTCGGCAATGGGATGCCGTTGGCCGCTGTTGTTTGCAGAAGGACGATATCCGACAAATTTGACGCGTGCGGAATAGAATATTTCAACACTTTCGGTGGGAACTTGGCCAGCGCAAGCGCCGGTCTCGCAGTCCTCGCCATTGTTGAAAAGGAATCGTTGCAGAGCAATGCAGAAAAAGTCGGATCATATCTGAAGCAGTCTTTCCTCGATCTAAAAAACGACGCTACCAACAACCTCAATTTAATCGGCGACGTTCGAGGCATGGGGCTTTTCCTCGGCGTTGAGCTGGTAACTGATCAAGAACAAAAGATCCCAGCCACCAAGGAAACTTCCGTCATGTGCAGCAAACTTAAATCAGACTATCGCATATTAACGTCTATTGACGGCCCGTACGACAACGTCCTTGTCATTAAGCCTCCAATGTGCTTCAGCATGGACGACGCAAACGAATTCCTCAACGGTTTCAAAAACGTCCTGCTCGAAATCCAACAGATTGACATCTCCAAATTAGAAATTTCCCACACCCCCACATAGACCCCCCCCACATAGACATAGCAAAACTCTTTCTATGTATTATATATATTTTATTTTAGCTATCCCAACTTGGCCACAACTGCGCTCTTCAAGCCGGGAGACACGGGACTCGCCCCCAAGAAAGTATCGCACAATGCATTGCAAAACACCTGACTAACAATCTTTCCGCCTCCTCCGGTCGTGCTCCTGTAATGCATGGTATCACCCTTGATGGTCATGACCATCTCTGTCCCTTGCACCAGCTCCCCCGGGGGATTCAACGACTTGAACTCCTCGAGTTTGTCCATGTCCTGCCCGTTCATCCTAGGCGTGAGCGCCTCCATAATAGCGGCCGTGTACTTATCAACACTCAAGTTCATGTTCATGACAATCCTCAACGATTTGTCTGTGTTGGCGGCAAGGAGCTCGGGCTGTGACTTTGCAGACGAGTAGACTCCAACAGCGTACACTTTCACGAAACCGTACTTCACTCGGACGCCGGCTCCGATGAAGTCCATGCCGTCCACCATTGATGGGAAAATAATTCCCGTTTTAGGTTCTGTGGCTGCATTTATTGTTTGGGGGTATTGTTTGGGTGAGCTGGGCTGGGGAGCTGAGCACTGGGGAACTGAGCACAAAATTATAAATTAACCTCACCTTCGGAGGATAAGGAGAGAGCAACCACCTTGCCTCTGGTATCCTGTTGCTCGCACTTGGCCTCAGGCGAACTCGAAACGAGCATGCTTCCAACGGAAAGACCAACAAAGGTCACTGCTAAGGAAAAAGAGGTCAAGTTCCCGGCAATCTGGACTGGAGTTGTAGTTGATTGAGGATTTGTGCTCTTCTTGGCAGCATTTGAAAATGTTCTACCACAAACAGGCGGCGCCCTCAAGGAACGTGACGCCAGTCGGGCGGCGGTCGAGCTGAGCATCTTGAAGTTGGTTAATTGAGTGGGTTGTTATTTTTGAATTATATTATTTTTTTAATGCACTTTTGGGGGCAAAGTTAAATTAACTCCCCACTCAACTCGCTCCCCCACTCAACTCACTTCAATTGACAACGCTTGTGATGGTGGACGTAGACGTGTCCAGTTCAGAGAGCTGCTTCCTCACTCTCAACTATGCATACTATCATGTAATTGGTTGCACAGGCTTGTTGATGTTCTGCTACCTTTCAAATACTTCAACGAAATACTTCAAAGCAGCCAACAACTTTGGTGTTTTTGCGATACTGTCGGACTACGGACTAATGTATCTCACCCGTAATTTGCGAACAATTTCGGTTGTCCAGGAAACTGATTCTGACGATGTTGATCAGCTGCATGGAATTGGGACGTTTTTGTTCTTTCTGTGGTTCGATTGGTTGGGCGCTTTCGCCCTAATTATTTGGGCCAGGACTGTTGCGGATGTGGTGAAAGTCGGCAAGATCCCAAACCTCAACACCTGCCTCGTGGTATTTCAGCAAATCGCAATGTGGTGGAGCGCGCCAATTTTGTCGCAACATATGCAGCTTGACGATAGAAAATTGGTCTTAACTCGTGCGAGTCCAAAATTCACATATTTCGTCATGCTACTGAGCTTCACGTACCTACTTTTCAAGTCTTGTGAGATTAAGACTCGCGAATATCTCTCCATTGTGATTGCCGGAATTGCTGCGGCTAGCTTGCACCACGCTGCGTTGTTTGTCAACAACATGCGCGGCTACGATTCAATTTACAGTCTTGCGCTCACCATGTGCACAGAGTGGCCTGCACTGATGTGCGGGGAGGCTTATTTCAGGAAAAGTTTTCCCAAAACTAGACACAACAAAAATTTCAGAAATTTCATGCTAATAATACTACTGTCGATGATGGCACCCCATTTTCCGACCGACTTACAGGCAACTGAATTTTTGATATCCGTCATCCCCGGGCATCATATGCAAAAGTTCGGCACAGCCATGCTGAGGTTCAAGACTTGCACACTTCCGTCCTACCTCCCCGAAACAATGCGGTCCGACTTGACTTGCATGAAAAAAGATGTGGACGACATTTGGATTATCACAACCCCTGCAAAAAGCGGAGCGGTGCTTAGCGCCAAAATACTCCTCAGCATCGCATTGGAGTGCAACTTCTGCCTCGCTTCGGGAACTCGCGATTCCGCTGGGATCCCAGGGCCAGGTACGCACGTCCCGACTTATAAAGGGAACGTCCTGCACGCAATCATGAACATGGACGAGTGGCCATCGTATGTGGAGCAACATTCGTCCACGAACTCCTTCAAATGCGTGGTCATCACTCGCGATCCCCTCAATCGGCTCAAAAGTTTTTACACATATGCAAGATCTGGTGGCGAGCACTGGCTGCGTTACGAGAGCGACATAATGACGAGCTTGCGGACTGCTGAAAATTTGGAAGAATCCGTTCAAATTTTCTGGGATCGTGTTGGTAAGGAATATTTGCTGTCCTCCCACACAGCGTATATGAATGACAGCAGTTTGGGTTGCTCGGAGATCAAGTTTGAAGATTTGTCGAATGATTTTGGATCGGGAATTGGACGGCTACTAGATATTTTTGAAGTAAATGAGAGCGCTCGAGGTCACCTCGTAAAAAAACTGATGCTGCACGATCGGTCCAAGGTCAGCGAAGCAGAGCTTGTGAAGGATATTCACGTGTCGAGTATGAAGTTCAGTATCGAGTTTAAGAGTGAGTTGGAGAGAGTAATGATGGAAGAAATAGAGGAGTTGGGGGAAACAATTAGTCGCATGCGAGCCGAAATGAAATCTACTTTCAAATGAGATCATCTTTGTCTTCTTTTTTTGCCTTTATTCTACCTTGTAAATTGTAATTCCGACAATGACGCAGATATCGTCGCAGCCGCTACCTTTTGCGGCATTGTCGTGGTTGTATGCTGCCCCACCGTTCCGCTCCTCGTCCCGATCCTGTTCCCGATCCTGTTCCCGATCCTCGTCCCGATCCTGTTCCCGATCCTCGTCTTGCTCTATGACGTTAAAGACTACGCTCAAGCCGTCTAGGATCTGACAGCAAACCTTCCCCTCACCCTCCTTGTTCCGCTGGACGAAGCCCCCCTTCCGAAGCTTACTTGTTTGGTGCTTGCTCCTGACGTCGACGGCGAGGACCTCCTCGACCATTTTCTTGTACTGGGCAGGTTTCTTTTTGTAGAATTTGGTTTTTTTCGACCGCGAGAGCAAGGCGGCGAGGAACGAGACCACGTCGTCTCCCCCCTCCAACTCCAAGTTCCACTCGACGACCCGCCGCCTTGATAGCCCAACGCTCAGCCAGCTGGGGAGGGGGCAGTCGATTCGACCTTCTGGCAGAATTAGGCTGCTCCCGCCAAAGGCGCTGACGTCGTCCTCCTTCAGGGTGGGAGGGGGGACCGGGAGGGACCTGCAGTGCCGGAGGGCGGACCTGTACTCGTAGAAGCCCACCGAGTCGTAGTTCGGTACGTAAGGCTTGACGTCTAAAATGGGAGTTCCGTCGACGAGGTCTACGCCGCTGAGAATTAGCTCGAAGCGCTTATTGTTCTTCTTGCTGGGGAGGATAATCTCCTCGAGCTTGACGAGGCTCATCCCGATCGGGTTCGGACGGTGAGGGGAGCGGGTCGAAAGGATCCCGACGCGAGCCCCGCCGAGGGAAGGGGGGGCGATCTTCGAGGGGAACACGTAGTGCCTGTTTGAGTCGTGCTTGTTGGTAGAGGAGATTCCGTCGAACTCGGTGGGCTTTGAAGCCGTGGGAGTGGTGGAGGTGGAAGTGTGGGAGTTGGACGCGTTGGCGTTCCCGGCATCAACCTTGAACCAGTTGTTGTTGCGGTGGAAAACCCAAATAATCCATACCCAAGTGAAGTTCTCGAGCCCGTCGACGATTCCAACGCCAACGCGAGTTTGGTCGAGCTTCAGGGTTGACGTTATGGATGGGCAAAGGGAGGACTGTCGTGGGGTGCCCACACACAGAGGGAAAGGAGTGGAAAGAGAGCCAATCGGAGTCATTGGGAAGGTATTGGAATCATAAGAAGGGCGAGACTGTGTGTTTCCTGGTGTCGCATTTGGGTTTGGGGTGGGGGTTGGGGTGGGGGTTGAGGTGGGGGGACGTCTATGTTTCACCCTCTTCCGAACACGATGTTTGTTTAAGCGCCGATTCATGATGTAGTTATACGACAGGCTCACAGAGAGCACGAAACAGCAGCTGGCGGCTGCTTCGTTTTTTGAGCTCATTAAAGAATCGTGGTGTTTAATCACGTGTTATGTTATACTTCTAATCAAGAAGTTCTACTGTTCTAACAGCCCCTTATATAGGGAGCAGTAAGGCAGAACTGACGGTGGGAACAAACACGAGCCAATTATTATTAAGCTAAAGTCATATGTTTAAATTGCTCCAAGAAGTTGATTTTCTAAACCAAAACCCTGGAAATCAACGTCACCTGCGTTCCCCTCCTCTCCCAGCCAACCCAGAGGAAAGTTATCATTGCACATCCATGTCCTTCATAAAGCCCACAATCCCCGCCAAGATCTTCTTCTCTAGTCTGGTGCTTGGAACAGGTGGTCTTGGAGTCTGGCAGACCGATCGGTACTACAGCAAGATCACAGCAATAGAGCATCGTCGGCGCGAAATCGTCAGTGGTAAAATTCGTGTGTATGATTGGGACAAGGCAGATACACCATCTTCTTCTCAATCTCCTTCTCCCTCGTCTTCTATCCCAGAACGATTTCACGTGACTGGAATGTTCGACTACGACAACACAATTTACGTTGGACTTCGAACACCCCCCCCTGGTGCCCAGCCAAAAAATACACAAGCTCAAGGGCTTGCTACGAACCCCCAAGGCTACTGGGTTGTGACTCCCTTCTTAAGAACATCTTCTGTCTCGTCTTCATCTTCGTCGACATCAGCAAAACCCTGGTGGAAGTTTTGGGCAACCTCCACCACCTCTATCTCTACCTCCCCCCCTCTCTTGTCCGATTCAAATGCCAACAGCAACGTTCTCCTCGTTAACCGAGGCTGGGTTTTCAAGTCCATGGTGGACAGCGACATCTCCCACCCGACAATGCTCTTTGATAAATCTCCCCAGCAGGCAATTACCCAAATTAAAGCAATCGAGTCATCCTTTGACCGAAAAACGAGATTCTCCCCCCCCCAAGACCACAACCCAGAGACAAATACCGAGCGAAAGTTGCTGTGGCTCCAGCGGGAAGCCGCCACATCTTTGTGCGGCCTGCAGCCCGACGCAACATTGCTCACCCAGGTTGATGGAAATGTGAAGGACATGAACTTTCCGATCCGCCCCAACGAGAAGGAGGTGAGCGAGTGACACGAGCGAGCCTCGAGGAAGACGAGAATACGAGCCAGCGAGCGAAGCGAAGCGAAGCGAGCTAGTCACAACTAGTGTACAGACGAGAATATGAGCCACTGCTAACCCCTTCGCACCTTCTTCGCTCGGCGCAGTTCTTGCTCAAGTTCAATGTCATGCCAGAGACGCACTTTGGATACGCTGCTACTTGGTTCGGGTTGAGTGGGATTGGGAGCATCATGACGTTTGTCCTTTTTCGCGGGAAGAGGATTAGGTAGGTGAAATCAAATAGGAACATTTTTTAGATTCTCTTCTCTCATTTGTTGCCATGTTGTTTCAGTAACCAGCCAACCCATCATCCCCAAAGTCAACTTCCATGTCCTGGTCTCCACCTTCGTCCCTCCCCTCCTCCTCCAGAGCAAGTCGGTTGTAATCAAGGAAGGCAAATCGGTCCCAGTCGGAGTCGAAATTATCCTCCCTCTTCTGCCTCTCCATGAACGGGTCTCTCTGCTCGAACTGCAAGTACTTGTTCAAGTTAAACAGCGCGTCGAACAGACTCCCGCTTACCCGCTTGCAAAATTGCTGCAGGAAGTCGGAAGTCTCGAGTTGATGCTCGTTCTTCGGTTTTATCATGTCCAACATTTGGCAAAGCATGTCTTCGAAGGGAACGACTTCGTGGCCGAGGCAGCTTAATCTATTCTGCTGTTCTGCATAGAAATGTTTAAGTTCCTGTAATTGGGTTGGGGGGGGGGGGGTGAGGTGGTGGTGGTGGTGGTGGTGAAGGTTTGGGTTTGGGTTAGATTTGTGTTGCTGCTCGCTTCGCTTCGCTCCGCTCGCCACTCACCATTGGATTCAACAGGTTGTCACCGTCCAAGTCAAGACACTGAATCCAGTATTTGACTGACACCTCGTTGGCCTTATCTTCCTCGCTGAGCATGAAATAAATGAAATCCTCGTAGGCCATGAACTCACAATTCTGCGTCCCAAACGGCCTCGGAGCCGCATCGAAAACTCGGTCAACGATCATGTGGCTCAGGCTGTGGTCCCCGTACTTGAGCAAGTCATCCCTGCTTATCTGGTAGTCTCTGTCGCTGTCAAGCTCCCAGAACCGGCAGTACAAGACGTAAAAGTGCTGCACCGAAAAATGTTAGTGTGTGACTAGCTCGCTTCGCTTCGCTTCGCTTCGCTAGCTGCTCGCTGCGCTCGCTCACCTCGTACGAAAAGTACTCGGTCACCTTGTTGATGTCCTCCTCCTCCTCAACCTTGACAAACGCCGCGAACAGGTTGCTCTTCCTAGCCTGCTTGGCAGTGATGATCCCGCTGTGCTGAGTGTCGACGATGTAGAAAATTCTGGTGATGACCGTGATGGCGTACTTCTCCTGGAACTCGTCGTGGTCGCTGAGGAACTCTAGTCCCGGGTGAAACACGAGCAGCTCCTCAATGAACGGAATGAAGTCCTCCCGAGTGATGCCGTTGGTTTGCTCGCCGTTGGCCTTCTTGTGGGTGTTCTTAACCAAATTGAAGAACCTGTCAGCCTCGTCGTAGGGCTCGATGAACTCCTTGTAGTACTTGCAGAACATTGTGAAGGTGACTCGCTGTTGCTGTGGGGGCTGCGTTTCGTCCGCACTCTCAACTGGCGCATTCGCATAATCGTACTCGTACAGGTCCAAAATTCTGTTGAACAAAACCTTGTTGAAAAACGTCGGAAAGCCGCACACGTCCTTGACGACGGTTTGCCCGAACTCCGCTATGGTCAACCCCTCCCCACCCTCCAATCCGCCCTCCGTCCCGAAGCCCCGAACGATCCTGCCGAGGGCGTTCTCGAGCGAGTCGGCCGTGATGGGCCGGCCGCGGCCGGGAGCCATGGGGAGGAGGGACGATTGAATGGAGGGGGAGGTGGGAAGGGAGAAGGAGTTTTGCCGGAGGCGGGTGGATTTTGGAGAGAGGGCGGAGGGATGCGCAGTTTTGAAGTCTAGGTTGGTTGTGGGGGCGGAGGCGGAGGCGGAGGCGGAGGCAGGGTGGTGAAGAATTGTTGGCATCGACAAGGTCGTGTTCGTGGGGCTAGGGAACGTTTTATTCTTCTGCTTCTTGGGAGGGGTTTGGAGGGCCGTGGGACTAATGTTTTCATTGCTGCTGTCATTGCTGCTAATGGAGCTGGAGCTGGAGCTGGAGGGGGAAGACGGACTACGGGATGGTGAAAATGATCCGCCGCCGCCGCTGTTGTTTTTCTTTCGGGGGGAGAGGGGGAGGGGCGACCGCTTCATCGACGAGGACGAAGGGTTCGCTAGGCCGAGCAAGATGGAAGAGTCAGTCACGTGGGGGGGAGAGTTGGTTGCAGAATTCTCCTCAAATGTTGGGAAGTAGGAATCGTCAGAGGCCAGAGTGAGGTTGAGAGGGGTGGTGGCAGGGGCATTGGAGGAGTTGGAAGAGGAATTGGAAGAGGAAGAGGAAGAGGGAGAGGTTGGGGCGACCTGATCAGGGGAAACACAGACAGGTTTGGGGTTGGGGGAATTCGTATTATCCTGGTTTTCAAACTTTGGAGATCGTTTTCGCTTGTGGTTCGAAAAGTTCGTGTGATCAGAAATTGAGGCCAGGATCCCGTTATAGGCGAAGTCGTTGTTCAACCACTCTATCACAAGCGCATCCATAACCTCCTCTGCTCCCGTGTCGTCTGACTTGATGAACATTTTTAAATTTTTAAATTCTGAGAAGAATTTGCGAAACGAAGCTATGTCTCTAATTTTTTTTGTAAGGGGGAATTGTGAGCTTAATTTACAATAAAAGGAGCAGTTCACTGCTTGTCTAGTGATAGAAAACAAGTGATAAAAAATGAAGAGAAAATTTAAAAAAACTAAAAAAGTAAAAATCAAAACATCTGTCTCTCTTCCTTCCTGGTTTCTTGCCCCCAACCCCAACAAAATTTCAATGAAGAAGAAAATCACCGACTTTTACTCGAGTTCGCCTCCTTCAATTGATATGGATATTCTCGATCAGGCTGACAACAGGCGGTCTCCCCGATTGACCCCTCCCCCTTCGCCCCCCGTTCCCATCCCCGTCGTCCCCTCCTCAAAATCAACATCAACACCATCGTCGAAATCTAAATCCAAAATAACCTCCTACCTCCCTCACCCGACCGTGAAACACACGAAAAAGAAACCCGTCGGCCGCCCCCCTAAGAAAAAGAAGGTCCGGTCCTTGTCGATCAAAAACTCCGCCTCCAACTCCTCTCCATTCGACCTAACCCTAACGCCAACCGGTCGTGTAAAGCAAGTTGGTGTCGGGAGCGGAAACTGGCGTGGTGGGGGTGTTCGGAAGGCACCACAGGCACAGACACAGGTACAGGTACCGGCACAGGCACAGGGCTCACCCTCTCGGGGGGGGTATAGCGCTACGTTCGACGATGATGATGGGAATGATGATAGTGACTATGTTGAAGAGGACGATGGAAGCGACAACAATGACACTAAAAAGTCTGCGGCGGCAAAGTCTGCGTCGACATCGTCGAAGCGAAAGCGCCGCCCCCGGTCATCCTATGCGGCATCCTCCGATGCAGACGCAGACGTAGACGCAGACACAGATTCAAAACACCCCCCCAACCCCAACTACACTCTCAACAAAAATAGAAATAAAAATAATGTACCGGC
>Ga0302116_1001151_pt1 | contig 16013 bp, 14 predicted proteins | sample AG5_SCM_MG_FD_203124 | JGI IMG/M metagenome (GOLD analysis project Ga0302116, IMG submission 203124) | Marine microbial communities from Western Arctic Ocean, Canada - AG5_SCM | ecosystem: Environmental > Aquatic > Marine > Oceanic | place: Canada: Western Arctic Ocean | collected 2017-10-01 | reverse complement strand
TGCTAACAATGCCATTCCTCCAACAATTATTATTAATTGTCTTATGAATTCTGCCAGAGTACTTGTGAAAGTTTCTTGAAGCACTCCAATATCAGATTGTAAGCGGTTGGTTAATTCACCTATTCTTTTACTGTGAAAAAATGAAATTGGCAAATCAATGAGATGGCTATACATCCCTTGCCTTAGAGAAGCTAAGGCATTTTGAGCAACACGTTCAAAAAAAAGAATTCTCCCGAAACTAAAAATAGCTTGGGAAAGCAATAAAACTCCCAGAGTCAAAGCTATTCCATCAATTTTTTCAGGAGATTTTTGCGCTGCGTCAACTAAATCGCCGAGAAAAGAAGGGAAGGCTAGAGCTGTTCCAGACGATAAAATCAAAAATACCATTCCAAATAAAAACTCAGCTTGAAATGGCTTTATGTAAACGTACATTTTACCGATGCCCCTTAAAGCCTGCCTTGAAATTTTTCTTTTATTAGTGTGAGACCCAAAATTTCTACTCACTTTATTTCTTATTCTTGTCTTGAAAGTCTAGAGACTTTATTCCTAGTTTTTTAAGTAATCTTTTTGCTTGAATTTTTATGCCCTCTTTCACCTGAGTTGCAATGCTTTTATAAATACTATCATTTGGGCGTGGAATAAATCTGGAGTCGCTGTATTTAAAGCCTTCACCAATTTCTGTGTAGTAATAAGCATAAAAGCTTTTTCGACTTTCCCCTTCAGGAATATTGATGGATTTATATCCATGCGGGCTATTTTCATCAGTAAGGAAGATAATAGCTCGGTTAAATAAAGGAGAGATAGAATGTTCGCATTTTGACATATCGGGATTCCAAATTTCTAAATTGCCTCCATATTCTTCTTTCCAATTTTTATTCAAATAAATAAGTAAATTTATACGTCGCCACATTTCTGATTTTGGATCAAAATTTACATCAATATGAACATCAACAAAGCTACCATTTCCGCCTTGATGGATTCCAGATCCAAGAGAATTATTAGGGGTAACAAGTTCAGGTATTCCAGTGAGTTTGCTCATCCAGTTTAGAAACTCCTTTCCCTGAATCATTTCCCTGACTTCAGTGAACGAAGGATCCCATCGCTCGAAATGATAATCTTCAACTTTATTTTCATTTAGGCTCTTCCTCTTGACTTTTAAAGAACTTAAAGCAGGAAATTTTGAATATAGTTTATCTGCTATTTCAGCAACAAGAAAGTTGTCTAGCACAACAAATTTACAAGGAGATCTAGATTTAAAATCACTTGATATTGATGAAATTGAATCTATGTGTTGGGGATTAATCTGCATATCTCCGGCGTAAAAGAAAATATAAAATTTTTGGTGAAAGTCGATGCAAAGGAAGTGCTAAACCTTCAATTCCAGTATAAATTTTATGAAATCGTCTTGTTTTACTGAATCTATAAATTTTCTTAGCTAGTTTTTCAGGACTCATTCCTTTTTCTTGAGCTCTTCCAATTTTATTCAGTTTTTCTCCATTTGAGGTTAAAGCAGAACTCATAATTTTAGTTTTAATGTTTCCAGGGCTGATAATTTGAACTTTAATTGGTGAGTTATAAAGTTCTTCCTTCAAGGATTCCATGTAAATCTTCAATGCGGATTTACTTGCTGAATATGCAGCTAAATTCCGCTGACCAAACTGACTTGCAATACTCCCGATGCAAATAATTCTGCCAAACCCTTTTTTCTGCATTTTAGGTAGAAGCAATTTTATCGTTTGAATTGGTGACCAAAAGTTTAAGTTAAAAATTTTGTTTTCAACTTCAATTTTAGTGTCCCGCACATTTCCCCATTGAGCGATTCCGGCATTTAGAATCACAGTATCAATTCCTTGATGAATTTCCCATAGGTTTGAAATTAATTGTGGTAATTCATCTAATTTTTCAAGGTCTGCAATTAAAATTGTGACATTTTTAGGCTTTGAACAAGAGGAAATAACCTTTTCTAGTCTTTGTTTTGATCTTGCTGTGGCAATAACATAATGTCCGGAATTACAGTATTGACGGACTAATGCCGCTCCAATTCCTGATGACGCTCCGGTAATCCAGACTACTTGCTTCATATTTCAAAGATATCTATATGTGTAAGTTGAAAAAATTGAAATATATTTGCCGCCCGAATAAGTACTATTAAAAATGAAACGCACATACCAACCTTCAAAACGAAAGCGCAAGAATAAACACGGTTTCCGTGAACGCATGGCTTCAGCTAATGGACGAAGAGTCCTAGCACTAAGAAGAACACGTGGACGAAAAAGCTTGACTGTCTCAGATGAAAGCAATCATAAGGGTTAATGCGTCTAAAAAAAACATAAAAAAGGTGTTGAGTTATCAACACCTTTTTTTTTGTTCCAATTTCTTCCGATTTTTGAATTAAATATATAGACATATGCCCAAAAATTCTAAAATTAAATCAATATTAATTATTGGCAGCGGTCCTATCGTGATTGGCCAAGCATGTGAATTCGATTATGCAGGATCGCAGGCTTCAAGATCATTACGAGAAGAGGGGATCGAAGTGTCTCTTATAAATTCTAATCCAGCGACAATAATGACGGACGAAGTTGTCGCAGATCATATTTACTTGCTTCCATTGGAAGTGGAGTCATTGCGAAAAATATTAGAAGAAAGGAAAATTGATGCTGTTTTGCCTACTATGGGTGGTCAAACAGCTTTGAACCTATGTATTGAAGCTGACAGTCAAGGTCTTTGGGCTGAGCATAATGTTGAAATTATCGGTGTCGATATAGATGCGATAAATATTACTGAGGATCGTGAGAAGTTCAAGCAGCTAATGACCGAAATAGGTATTCCAATGGCACCGGCAAAAATCGCTAAGAGTTATCTTAAAGGTAAAGAAATAGCTCAAGAATTCGGTTTCCCATTATGTGTTCGGGCTTCTTTTACACTTGGTGGAACTGGCGCTTCATTCGTTTGGAACAAAGAAGAATTTGATGATGCTTTGCAACGAGGGCTTGAGGCTAGCCCCATTCACGAAGTATTAATTGATAAGGCTTTATTGGGTTGGAAGGAGTTTGAGCTTGAATTGCTCAGGGATAAAAATGATAATGTAATTATCATCTGCTCCATCGAAAACATGGACCCTATGGGAATCCATACTGGAGATTCTATAACAGTCGCTCCAGCAATGACATTGAGTGATACAACGTATCAGAGAATGCGTGACATGGCCATTCACATGATGCGCTCCATTGGGAATTTTGCTGGAGGATGTAATGTACAATTTGCAGTTTCTCCAGATGCTGAAGAAAAAATTGTTGCTATCGAGATTAATCCAAGAGTTTCTCGTTCATCTGCCTTGGCTTCAAAGGCTACAGGATACCCAATCGCTAAAGTTGCATCGAAGTTGGCTATTGGATATACTCTGGATGAATTAAAGAACCAAATCACAAAGACAACAACAGCGTATTTCGAGCCTACATTGGACTATGTAATAGTTAAAATACCTCGATGGAATTTTGATAAGTTTGAAGGCGCTGACCGACGTTTAGGTCTTCAGATGAAGTCCGTGGGTGAAGTCATGGGTATAGGTAGGAGTTTTCAAGAAGCCATTCACAAAGCAGCTCAATCATTAGAAATAAGGAGAAATGGTCTTGGAGCTGACGGAAAGGGGATTTCTGATCAGAAAATTATTCTTGATAAACTTGAAAATGCTTCTTGGGATAGAGTTTTTGTTATTTATGACGCCATACAAATGGGCATTCCACTAAGGAAGATCAACGATATCACAAAAATAGATATTTGGTTTTTAAAGCAATTTGAAGATCTTGTTGAAACTCAAAGTCAAATAGAGAATCAAACTTTAGATTCTATATCTTTTGAGTTATTACTCAAGGCAAAAATGAAAGGATTTGCGGATAGACAGATTGCCCATATGACGAATTGTTTGGAGTCGGAAATACATATAAAACGTACAGGCATGGGGATAGAACGAGTTTGGAAATTAGTTGATACGTGCGCAGCAGAATTTGAAGCACAAACCCCTTATTATTACAGCACTTTTGAATTACAACAACAAGATTCTTCAGGGAAAATTTTTTCCGAAAATGAGGTTATTACGAGTAATAAGGAAAAAGTTGTAGTACTCGGCAGTGGGCCCAACAGGATTGGTCAAGGTATTGAGTTTGATTATTCATGTGTTCATGGAGTTCTCGCTGCAAAAGAATGCAATTATGAAACAATCATGATTAATTGTAATCCAGAAACTGTTTCTACAGATTTTGATACAGCAGATAAATTATACTTTGAGCCAGTTTTTTGGGAACACATCTATGATATCATACGACATGAAAAACCTAAGGGTGTAATTGTTCAATTAGGCGGTCAAACAGCGTTGAAACTTGCGGAAAAATTGGAAAGATTTGGAATTCCAATACTAGGAACTAGTTACGAGAGTCTAGATTTAGCAGAGGATCGTGGTAGATTTTCAACAAAGTTAAAAGAATACAATATTCCGTATCCTGATTTTGATGTCATAACTCATGCTGATGAGGCTCGTGAAGTTGCTTCTAAACTTGGATACCCAATTTTAGTTAGACCTTCATATGTTCTTGGAGGTCAAGGAATGAAAATAGTCATTAATGATGATGAATTAGAAACACATGTTATTGAATTGTTTAAGGATTTTCCAGGGAATCGGGTCCTTTTGGATCATTACCTGGATGGCGCTATTGAGGCAGAAGCTGACGCAATATGCGATGGAGAAGATGTTTATATTATTGGAATAATGGAGCATATTGAACCATGTGGTGTCCATTCGGGAGATTCCAATGCAACATTACCTCCTTTTAATTTGGGACAATTAGTGATGCAACAAATTATTGATCATACTCTTACCATAGCTAAAGGTCTTGGTACAGTAGGTTTAATTAATATACAATTTGCTGTAAAGGATGAAAAAGTATTCATTATTGAGGCAAATCCCAGAGCTTCTAGAACAGTCCCTTTTATTTGCAAGGCATATGGAGAGGCATATGTAAACTCTGCTGTTAAGGTTATGTTAGGTGAGAAGAAAGTCAAGGATTTCAATTTTGATCCTAAACTAGAGGGTTGGGCCATAAAAGTTCCGGTTTTTAGTTTTCACAAATTTCCTGGGGTAAATAAAACCTTGGGTCCGCAGATGAAATCCACAGGTGAGGCAATTTATTTTATTAAAAATCTAAAAGATCCACTATTTAGAAAATTATATTCAGAAAGAAATTACTATTTATCGAAATAGAAGCTTCGTCGGTCTTTATATACATGATGGTAGACATAAGGCAATAAGGTTTATTCACAAAGAAACGAAGCAGCCGGTGAACGGCTTTGATATGCTAGTCGAAATTCTAAGTAAAATAAGCTCAAGGGATTTAAAAGTAGTTGCGTTCAACAGATTCACGCCATTGAAGGTTGTGTTCCTTGGTGACTATCGACGTCTGCGTTGACCGCCCGATCCGCTAAGCTGTTTGTTTCCTGAACCATTTGATCTTCCATTGCTGCTTGAGCGATGTCGACCACTAGCACCTCTGCCACCTTGTTTTGGTGGGATGCGATTGGCCGGCACGGCCCATTCTTCTTCTGCAGCATCTGCAAAGGGATGGTCTGTTACAAGAGGTATGCGTTGTTTAATGAGTTTTTCGATGTCTTTGAGGTAGCTGCGTTCTTCTGCCATGCAGAAGGATATGGAATGTCCTGAAGCCTCTGCGCGGCCTGTGCGGCCAATCCGGTGTACATAGGTTTCACTGACATTCGGTAGGTCGTGATTGATGACCAGCTCTAGGCCAGATATGTCAATGCCACGGGCTGCAATATCTGTTGCAACGAGAACCCGCATGCGGCCTTCTTTGAATGAAATCAATGCACGCTGCCTTGCATTTTGGCTTTTGTTCCCATGGATGGCAGCGGCTTGAATGGAATGATTGCTTAGATAGCTTACAACCTTGTCACAACCGTGTTTGGTACGTCCAAAGACCAATACCTGTGAATCAGTGTCTTGTAAAATATGGAGCAGAAGTTGGCTTTTTTCTGCTTTAGCCACATAGTACACTGACTGGCTCACCTTGTCAGCTGTTGGCTTGTCTGGTGAGATGGTGACTTGTTCGTAATGGCCCAGAATCTGCTTGCTTAGGTCAACAATAGACCGTGGCATGGTAGCTGAGAAGAAGAGACTTTGACGTCGCTCGGGTATGAGGCGGAGCAGTTTTCTGATGTCATGAATGAATCCCATGTCAAGCATCTGGTCTGCCTCATCAAGCACGAAATGGCGAAGATATTTGAGGTTGACATAGCCTTGATTGTGCAAGTCAAGCAATCGTCCAGGGGTTGCGACGAGGATGTCTACACCGCGTTTGAGTTGCTTTACCTGAGGGTTTTGTCCAACACCACCATAGATCACAGCACTGCTTATGTCTGTATTGGCACTGTAGTGCTTGACGCTGTCTGCAATTTGTATGGCTAGCTCTCTTGTGGGGGTCACAACCAATGCTTGAACAGAGGTTCCTTTGCCGTAGCCATTTTCCATCAACTGCTGTATGATGGGGATGGTGAAAGCTGCGGTTTTCCCCGTTCCAGTTTGGGCACAACCAAGCAGGTCTTTACCTTCAAGCAAGATGGGGATGCTTTGCTCTTGAATGGGTGTTGGTCTCTCGTAGCCCTGAGTGTCAAGCGCTTTGAGAATGTCAGGATGAATTTCTAACTCTTTGAAGGTAATGATAGTGGAAGAATAAGTAATGAGAAAAGGACGCGATGGTTCAAGGATTTATTTGGCTAGTGCTGGTCGTAAAGGTAGTGCCATTGAGAGGGATACAAGCATGATTAGCTTCGTGTCATCTCACCAATCAGTAATTAAAACCTTAGCAGATTGCCGTGTGCCATCTCTTAAAGATATTAATAGAAAATAAACCCCTGATTGATTAATTTCTATAGGCCCTTCGGTGCTTTCAAAGATTGTTCTTCCTGCAGCACTGATGACTTGTATGTGCTCAATGCCCTTATCGGCCTCTATGTTAATGCTTGATCTGACTTTAGCAGGATTTGGGAAAACTTTCAAACCAGGTGTTGTCTCTGATTCTGGCAAGCTCAAAGAGAAGCAGGCATCAGCAGTAACATACTGGCGCATGTTCCAGGACACTTGGCAACTGTACATGTAACCCTGATTTGAATTCCACGATGCGAACATGTTCATCCAAGGTGAATCTGTGACAATAGGTCCGCGTATTGCCCCATTAGCGATTGTCGTTTGAGTCGAGTCACCATTGCCCATACATATTTGCCTAGCAGCGGGGTCTCCGGTCCAAGCAGCTTCCATCAAGCTGTGAAGTAATCTGCTTCCATACCAATAGTCAAGAGCGTCATACTTACTTATATAGACCACGAATTGGCTTGAATCCTCTTCATATGTGCTTGTTGTGAAATGCGTTGCCCAGTATATATAGTTGTTGATTGTGTCACCCCTCAAAATCATAAACTCCTTATTACTGTCAGGCACTCCCATGAAATTGAATATGTCGATACAAGTTCGGGGGTCTACAATGTTATCCCAGTCAGACAAAGTCATGAGGTAGAGCACGTCATCTGGCATTGCAGCAAGTCCACTGTCAGTTTGAGTTTGTATATCATTGGGCCAATCTTCCGTAAAGCCGATAAAGCTAGCGCCCGCATCTGGCCATGAAAATCTTCCATTTGCTCCCCAATTGTGATTGATGTACATTTTCAAGCTTAGCCAGTTTGTGATGGCAGCCCCCTGGCTCATTCCGTGTATACCTACCCTTGAAGTATCTATTTTATTTGCATGTAACGCCGCAATTTCATTGACCATTTGATAAGCGCAGCCATAGTGACTCGTTGATGAATTCCATTGCATCGTCACACTTACATACCCATGGCTTGCTACGAATTCTCGGTAGAATTGACTTTTTTTATAATAAGTGCTATCAGACAAATTTTGGTTAGAACCTCCAGGAAATCTAAAGACCACTGGCTTTTTGGAACTTATACCCGTTGGGTAAGTGATAATTCCCCTGATGGTATCCGTACACTCGAGACTTGAGTCTGGCGCGATGGAAAAAAACTCACTTGTCACAGCTGCGGTGCCAAACGCACCATACCCCTGTGTAATGGGAGGTACAGGGCCTTCAAATGCCCATTGTGCGTGCATGCTAGGCATCGCTATAATTAGTGATATTGCAAATAGGTATCTTTTGAAATGAAACATGTTTAATGGATTATGATGGTTCTTCGTTCAGTTAAATAAACAACCCCAATCAGCGAGAGCTGATTGGGGTATGGATTGATGGAAAGCCTATAGCGGTTGTTATTTAATCACTATGAATTTTTCTCTTGTTTTACCGCGATTGGTATCTAGAGTCAGCCAATATGTTCCAGAAGGCAGCTTAGTGATGTTCATATTGAAATCATTTGATGTCGTTGCTTCGATTGGAACATCAAGGGCTACGCCCGAGATATTGAAAACTTGAATTTGACTCAATAAATCTTCAGTAATCATGCCCTGATTAAGATTGACATTGATGAAGTCTTTAGAAGGGTTAGGTGATAGTGTGATAGAAAGCTCTGGTAAGTCTTCAAGGTTAGCGGTGTTTTTCAAAACGGTTATGTTGTGACAAAATCCAAATGTGTCGATGGCAGGAAACCCGAACATTGATCCAGTTACTTGATACCAACTGGTAAAGAAGCCGCTCTCTATGCCTAGGCTTGGTATGTAGAATGTGGTGTCCGATAGAGTAGGTGTTCCTGACAGTTTTATGCAAGTTTTACCAGAATCTCCTGGGTAGAATACGGAATCAGCAGCCTCCCATGTTAACCATGACGGCAACACAGTGGTGTACAAAAATGCAGATTGAATAGTTGGAACCAATAGCGTGCCTGACGGCATTGTATCGCCAAGCATGCCCGTTAAAATGACTTCAAATGGCTGACCGACGGTTGCAGTTAAGGTCATCATAGGCTGGGTGCTGTCACAAGCGAATGATGGTTGGGCGCCATTGACCCATAGGCCAGACCATTCTAGAGACGGGAACCCAATCGAAGCCAAGGAAGGCGATAATGAATCAGGTGTGCAAACTTGAGCATTCATGGTGAAGCCAAATGTGATACTAAATAGGAGTATGAGTTTTTTCATTTTATGAGATAGATTAATTTTTATGAGGTCGATTACTTGTTTGCAAAAAGAATCAATATTTCATAGTTAGTTGTTTCAAATTGGTGAATGTGAGTCGGTGAATTATTTCTGACCCTTTTCCTGAGAAGTTTATTTTGTAGCCAGAGACAATGCTAGCGCTTGTTTTAAGCTTATATTTGACTAAACACATTTAACTTGAGACGAGCACTTATTGAAAGTGATGACTTCTGTAAGGGAATCATTAATTTACTGCATCCTGAAGATAAAAGTCGATTTGATCATCAGTATTTAAAGCCATTTATTATTTCTACATCAGTGAAGTGTAAGGACAAGATGCCAGAGGCTTTGTTAAAAAGAGGCGTAGTATGCATGTTGGGGTCTGGTGTTATTGGTGTTAAGCATGTATTTGAGGAGGTAAAGTGTTTGACACATTTTTATCAACCTGGTGATTTCCTCTTCAATACGGAAGTACATAAGACATTAAATATTCAGGAGTCGGAACGTATAATTTACGATGAGGTAAAACTATTTTGGATCAACTATCTCGATCCCGCATTCAAGAGAAATTTGCCTGAGGTGTCAATTGAGTTAGAGATTCAGTCGTCACTGTTGAGCACTTATCAATATCAAGGGTATATCAATAAGTTCGGGATTGATAGGCAGAGGTATTGCGAACAATGGCTAAGAGATAACCCAAAACTCATAGGTATGCTATCAAGAAAAGAATTGGCCAATTACTTTGGCGTTTCAACATCTTCATTGCAAGTTTTGATCAAGGATTCCCTAGGGAAATAAGAATGGATAAAAAAACAATCATTTCAAATGGGTTGGTAGCCTTGACTGGAAGCCCAGAAAAATTGGCGATGTTTAGCGAGTTTTCTGAAATTTTTGAGGGCCCTATCTATGTTGAAGCGGGAAATAAATTGTGGAGTGTGGGTAACGACGAGGGTTACTTGTGGTTCGTTCAAAAAGGCTATGGGTTTGATAGAATACTGCTAGAAGACGGAACAAAGATTTTGAATGGAATGACTGAACCTGGAATGTTTATTTGTGACGAGAAAAGTTTATTAATGGGTGGTAATCTAGTAAGTGATTCGATCCTTTACACAGAAGCTGTGGTTTACCGTGCGAGATATTCGGCGTATCGCCAATTCATGAGAGATCAAGAACATTTTAGGGCATTGCTTATTTCCATCAGCGCACATTTTCTGCAATTACGGAAGCTTAGGTTGCTGAAGATGAAGCACATGAATAAAGCAGACTATTGGAGTGCCACGCGCAACAGATTCCCGGGTATTGAAAAGTTTTGTTCGCAGACAGAGATTGCCAAATATTTCGGTGTTTCCAAGTCAACTATGCATAGATTGATGAAATAAGCCATTAATCATAGTGGACTTATCTCCAATCACTTCCCGATACAGAACCTACTAAAAATAGTGCCAAGTAAGTCATTTTCTAATACTTCATCCGTGATGCTACTTATTTGGTCAAGTGCTTCTCTGAGATCAAAGGCTAGCAGCTCACCTGAAGTGCCTTGATATAAATTGTCTTCAGCACATTTGAGTGCCCCTAAGCTAGACTTGAGTGCTTCTGCATGTTGGGTGTTTGCAATGAGAATCTGCTCTATCTCAGGCATCTGGCTTGTTATGAAGTCTTGTAGGTAACGTTCTAGTACCTTGAGATTCATGCCAATGCTTCATTTTTTTTTATATCTCGTAAAATTCTCTCAAGAATATTTTGAGCTAATCCTTCTCGAGTATATTTTGTTCGATGATTTATTGGTGCTCCTTTTGGCCTTTTATCAATATATTCTTCCAGCGCTTTAATGGCAGTTTTAGAGTCTTCATGAAGACTACCTGCTTCACATTTATGTAAAATATCTTGGGCGTCACCGTCAGTAGGCCCAAATCCCCAGACAGGTAATCCGCTTCCAATATATTCAAAAATTTTACCAGTAAGTATTCCCTTATTTTCAGCAATTTCAGGAATTAATAGTAAAAGAGAATCTGCCGATTCCATTAATGCAACAGACTCTCTGTGCGAAATATAGCCAAGAGATTCAAATTGAAAGTTTAAATATTTATTTGATAATTCAGTAAGATGATTGACACATTCTTTTGCTGGTCTTCCCGCTATTTTAAGACAAAAATCATCCTCCATTTTTTTTATTATTTCCTCTAAGGAATGATAAAGCAAACTCAGTGGATAATCAAGGGTTAACGTTCCTGTGTAAACTAAAGTAAAAATTTTGTTTTTTGACGGATTTTTTGTCTTAGAAAAGTCTTCCGGATCATAACCATTTGGTAATTCCAAGAATTTATCTTTTTGAATTTCAGGTTCTTTGTTATTTAATATTCTAATCAAATCTTTACTTACAGAAAAGACCCCATCTGATTCTTTTAAAACACTTCTTTCTAATTTCTTGTCATATGCCCTTGCAAAAAACAATGGGTAGAATTGGTGGTAGTAATAAATATCTGTCCATGGGTCCCGAAAATCAGCATACCAAAGGCAATTTATTTTTTTTTTTAAAGCTTTGCCAATCAAATGGGAGGAATGGGGAGGCCCACTAGTGACGATGGCATCAAATGGTTGTTCGCTATGAAGATCAATGGCTTTTTTTATGGCGTATGTATTCCATCCTCTTCTTGGATCTGGCAAGAAAAAATTACCTCTTATAAATCGGGAAAGCTTTTGAATGGGACCAGGTTTTCCTGCTTGATTTGCAAATCCACTGAATGGTATTTCTTTTCTTCTAGTGATCTTCTGATAACTATTAAACCAGTTTGTTGAGTGAGATTTATGAACTTTAATATTTTTGGTCTCTACTAATAAAGTTGTGTCCAGAAGTGGGTAAGTTGCAAATTTCTCGTCAACTGTTAATACTTCTACATCCATTCCTTTCTTAAGAAGTTCTATACTTGTTTTTAGCCAGCGCTGAACACCGGGCCCTCCTGATGGAGGCCAATAATAAGTAATAACAAGTAACCTCATTAGATTTTTTTCTTTGAATTTATCTGGCGATACTCTGAGAAGCCTGCAAAACTAATTACTGCAAAAAGTAATATGCTAAATCCGAGGTTCACTTTTTCCCCAATACGATATGTTTTAGGATTGAATGTGAAAACTACTTCTTTGGTATTAGCAGGAATCACTGCAGATCTCAAAATATAATTAGTCCGTAATATATCTATTGGTTTTCCGTCAGCCATGGCTATCCATTCTTGACTAGGTGCCGAATAGTATATTTCAGAAAATACTGCAAGCTGATCACGGTTAAGATTTGAAACAGAATAAATCATTTTATTCGGCGCATAATTCTTTAATTGAATAGATGCACTTTTTGTACTGTCATTTTTAGTCGCGAGCAACTTAATCCAAGTTTCAGCATCATCTTCAGAAATGAAATCAGGTTCAAAAATTGCTGTTTTAATTGGATTAAAATCAGTCAAAGAATTCATTGCGTCATCAGGACTGCTTACTAGTTTAATTTCCTCAGGGAACCAAGCGTGACCGCAGGCATCAGGGTTTACCTGCGCTGTGGTTTTTTTTTCACCATTGGGTACTATAAACCATTTAGCATTTAACATGCTAAAAATCGACATGTTACCTTTACTCATCTGATTTTCAATGAGATCTTGGTATCTCGCTAATTTCGCACCATGGTAACCTCCAATAGATTTGTGATGAGCAGATGTATATGCATCAGATGTTAAGCCTACAGTAGTGTTCAAGACCCTGTAATGAGGATCGTTATCTTTCAAAATCAATAAGTCTGTCGCACTGGGTTTTTGCTGTTGATCTAATTTTCTTGAAGTTATTAAATCTTCAGAACCAAGTTGATCTTTATCGAATTTCCATAAATCAATAATAATTAGAGAACATAACGTCAGCACTAAGACTCCAATTTTAATTTTCTTCTCAATGAATAACCAAATGGAACCTGCAGATAAGACAATAAAAAGTAAAGTTTGTAAAGCAGAGCTTTTTAAAAGGGATTTACGATCATTTAAGATCACATCCATTGGGAATCCTTGACTGGATAAGTTTGCGTCATTTGGCCCTTCCAGACCAAGTAATGTGGGTCCCAAAAGCCAAATTAATAATGCAAATCCACCAGTAATAAGTGTTGATTGCATTAGTATCTTCAAAGCTTTTTCCCTAGATTCTCCTAATAAAATATCCAATCCTTTGAACCCAATAAGTGGAATTATGACAAATGCAATTACCAGTGCCATGCTCGGAACTCGAAACTTATTGTAGAGAGGTAGATAATCAAAAATGAAACTATTTATAAATTCAGCGTGTTTACCCCAAGCTAAAATCAAAGTAATTAATAATGCGGATAAACTACCCCATAGAAGTGGTCCCCTTACTAAGAAAAGTCCAATGACGAAAAAGAAGAAAACTACTGCACCTATATAATATGCCCCATTGACTAATGATTGATCTCCAAAATACAAGACGCTTCCGGCATACTGATTGGCTACTTTTGTTGCTTGGGATCGTGGCATTTGTTGAGAAAAATTATTTGTTAGGACTTCGACTATCTCGGTACCTTCATAATCTTGTTTGGCTCCTCCTCCTGTTGCGTTAGGTATGAACAGATTTAAGGTTTCACCAATACCATATGACCAGCTCATCGCATAGTCAAAATCTAACCCTTTGGAATTCTCTTCTTGAGAATTTTGAGCAAGAGCAGAGTGCCCACCTCTCATGGATTCTTGCGTGTAAGCATAGGAAGACCAAAGATTTCCAAAATTTGGACCCACACCCAACATAGCTGCCAAAAAAAGTAGTAAACAGCGTTTCGCCCATTTATTCATTTCATCTTTTTGAAAAGAATAGACGCCATAGGAAATTACCATTGTTAATATTGGTAGTGCTGTATAATATGTAATTTGAAAATGATTTGCATGGATACTTAGACCAGTAAATAACGCAGTTAAAGCAAAGCCAAGCCAGATACGCCCTTTAAGAGTTAATAGAACCCCCATTAAAAGAGGTGCTATATACACTGCCGTTCTTATTTTTGCATTATGCCCTGCAGCAAGAGAAATTATAAAAAATGCGGAAAATCCAAATGCTAAGGCACCAATAAGAGAAATAGATGGTCGGACTTTTAGAGTTCTGAGAAGCGCGAAAAAGCCTAGCATCAAAGATATGATTATATAAATTCCTGATTTTTCGATAAGGATTTTATTAATTCCGCCCTGAATATATGATAACCAATTATTTGGATAATTAGTGGCGATTTGAAATGTAGGCATTCCTGAGAACATCGAATTAGTCCAAAGAGGTTCCTGACTATTTTCATTTCGAAATTCTCTTATTTCGCGACCCTTTGCAAGCCCCATAAGAATGTCATCTTGCTCAATGGTTTGATTTTCAAATACTACTGGCCAAAAATAAATGATGGCAGAAAGAAAAATTATTAGAGGGGCTAAATTAGAAATTGTTAATTTTTTTTTCATCGGTTCAATTAAGAGGGTGACAATGTACATCGAAAGGGCAATGTTACGAACAAAACATCGTTACTTTGGTCTCAGTATGAATCTAAATTCTCTTCCGAATGCCATTATTGCCGGAGCACCTAAGTGTGGGACTAGTTCTCTGTATTTCTGGTTGTCTGCGCACCCTGAGGTTAAAGCTTCAATGGTTAAAGAAACTTTTTTTTTCGCTGATGAAGTAAATCGATTCAATAGAAATGCAAATATTATTGATCATACTATTGATAAATACACTTCTTACTTTAAGTCTCATGATTCCAATGAATCTAAAATAAGGCTTGAGGCAACAGCACCTTATATCTATTATAAAAATGCTTTAAAGCACATACCTGTGTTAGCTTCAAATCCCAAGGTTATTTTTATTCTAAGAGAACCTTCATCTAGGCTATACTCTCAATATCGCTTTGAAAGTCATCGAACAAAGAGAATAAAAATGGACTGGAGAGACTACGCTCAAGATGAAGTGCTAAGATCTCATGGTGATTATGAGTTCTATTTAAGAAAATGGATGGAAGCATTAGGTCCAGATAGAATTCATGTTTGCACTTTTGAATCTTTAGTGGAAAAGACAAATAAGTGTATGATCGATATCGCAGAATTCCTTAATATTGATTCTTCTTTTTATAAAGATTATTCTTTTGTTCAGCACAATGAGACAGTTGCAATAAAGAGTAAGTTTATTCACCGAATCGGTTTATTACTTCAGAGTTATGTTCCACATTCGATTCAAGAGAAAATTTTACCATTTTATTTATTTTTTAATTCGGGAAAGATGCCTGAGAAAAATCCAGTTGACAAAAATATTCTTGAAGGAGTCAAGTATGAATATCAAGAATCTATTGAGAGATTAAAACTTTTATTTCCTGATTTAAATCTAGATTCATGGGAATAGTAAAACGTCAATCTATTTGGAATCTTGCTTCTGGATATTTGGGTGTTTTTTTTGGGGCCATGAATGGACTTATTTTATTTCCATGGGCATTCCCGCAAAATCCTGAAGAAATGGGATTAGTGAGATGGGTAATTTCAGCATCTTTGTTGATAGGTGCTGTATCTCATCTGGGTTGGCCTCAGACTATTGTTACCTATTTTCCTCGGGTAAGCTCTGCTCTGCATACTAGGATTATAAATACAGGTTTACTTGCTTCAAGTATTTGCCTTTTAATATTATTTCTAGTCGCTATTTCATTAGGAGATTCATTAATTATCTTTTTTATGAAAGATTATTTTGACCCAAGCTTTTGGCTTGTATTTCCTTTTGCGGGAATATATATAGTTTTTGAATTGTATTCTTCTCAACTAATTCATAATCAACAAGTTGTATTTCCTTACTGGTTAAAAGATATTGG
>Ga0302116_1001149_pt1 | contig 16042 bp, 5 predicted proteins | sample AG5_SCM_MG_FD_203124 | JGI IMG/M metagenome (GOLD analysis project Ga0302116, IMG submission 203124) | Marine microbial communities from Western Arctic Ocean, Canada - AG5_SCM | ecosystem: Environmental > Aquatic > Marine > Oceanic | place: Canada: Western Arctic Ocean | collected 2017-10-01 | reverse complement strand
CGAACACGATGGCGAACTTGTTGTGCGCCTTTACCAGGGCGTCGAAGGTGAAGTCTTCCCGTTCCTTCTTGTGCTTGCACGTTTCCGCGAAGCACATGAGCTGGGGGGTTTCAACCTCCAGGGAGCGAGCGAGGCCCTCCATGGCGTCAATCGTGGGCTCGCAGAGCTGGTTCCACCAAACCAGCTTACGCCCCATGTGGTGGTGCTTGCTGGGCTCGTAGAACCCTTCTTCCGCGTCTTCAATAGCTTCGGACATGTCAAAGCGTGGAGCCGCGACGAACGAGCTGGTGGCGTTTCCGTCGGTGTCAGCGGGAACTTCGCCGTCGAACGCGCCTGATTGTAAAAAAGAAACGTCAGTCTCGTATGGGCAAGCAGTCGGCGGAATGTGGTAAATGGGAAATACTTACCTTCCTCCGCGCACATCTTCTTGAGGTCGTTCGTGGTGGACACGACGACGGCGTAGTGGGATTCGAAGAGCCCGAGTTTTTGCACGTACAGGGCGTGGCCGATGGTGCACACCTCCGTGGCGTCGTTCAGGGCGTTTGCCCAGTCCAGGTATGATGATTCGTACTTCATCTGCGCGTACGCCGCCTTGGCGAATGGGGCGTCCGGTTCGGTGCGGCACGGCAAGGCGCCGACCGTGATGGCGTCGTAGTGATCCACCTTGTCCACGACTTGGTCCTTCATTTGCTTGCACGTCATTCTCGAGGTTTCGATGGAGCCGCACAACGTTCGCACGGTGGGCTCGCAGGATCCGAAGTTCCTCGCGCCTGGGTCGCAGTTGCGAGGCGCCGGCATCCCGCAGTCGCTGTTGCAGAACCCGGCGGTCGCCTTGTCCGTGCACAAGGTGGTTTCGCCAAAGATGTTCGGAGGAGGGACTTCGCACGCGATGTTCATGAGGAGCGCTTTGCTGTCGTTGTACGACGTCACCGCGGGGAAAGACTCCCTGTTTTCCACGAACACCAGGTCGTTTCGCCACTCTTTTTCGTCGCTCACCACGTACTCGCCACTCGGCTTGGCCCCATTCCCCACGCACTTGCGGTACTCGGAAGACCCGAGACGCGCCTTCGTGTTCGGGGTGTTGATGCGCGCGGCGTTACCCACGGTCATTCGCGAAAGAAGCTCGATGCTTTCCACGCGCGCTTTCTTCAGGCTCGCGAACGAGTGCCCCTTCGTGGCGAGCACCTCCGCGAACGTGATCGCGCGCGTCTCCTCCACCCCGAGCGGCGCGGCGTAAAAAGGCGTCTGCCCGGACGCAACCATCGCGAGGGCGCCGAGCACCGCGCCCGCGCCCGCAACGCTCGCCACGACGCGCGAACGCGAAGACGTTCCCTTTTCCTTCTTCAAACGCGGCGCAGAATCAGGCAGCGCGCCGTACCCATCGCCGCCCGCGGCGGTGAAGAGCGACGTCCTCGAATCGCTCATTTTACCCGGTAACACCACGAGCGTGCCCTCTCCTTTCCAAGATCCGCAAACGATCTCTTCCAGGACGGTGACGCGTGTGAAGCACCACCTACGGGGAAACGGACGACCCTGAACCTGTCGGGGCTCCTGTTACTCAATGGAACACGCGGTCGCTTGGGACGCGCGCGCAAAGAGTGGGGAGGGGCGCGTCGGCGGGTCCAAGAAGTAACCGCGGATCGTGAACACTTTGTTCCTGTTTTTTTTCGTTTTGGGCGGTTACATTTCTCTATGGGCAATCAGACTGAACGCCTAATTGAACGCTCAGTGTTCCGGTCATCATGTTGCCATGGAGAGCGCGCTTGGAGAACGAACCCATGGGCCGCGTACGAATGCATCGATGGATACGTGTGACGTCCGAAACGCGCTGAAAAAGTTAAAACCGCGCGACACGCATGGCGCGTGATGCTGCCGAAGCGACAGTCCGTCGGTTCAGAGAGACCAATCCGAGTGATATTTGAAGAGGTCGAAAGAGAATGATGCCTTGACAATCAAAGCTCGAAGCTCCGCGCGACCTTCGAGTGTTCGATTCGTACTAGGATTTGTGTGGCAGATTTGCATGAAGACGTGTTCACGTCGTTTCCTCGCGATCGTTCAACTTAAAATATCTCAGCGTATTAACAACAACTTTTTCTATACATGTTCTCGCACAGCGTCGGCGGGGTTTGCGTTCCGCCGCACCCGCGCTTCCAAATAATGGTGTTTTTTGTTTGCCTTCTTTTCTTAAATCTCAACCTCCGGCTCCGTGGTGAAATCCTCATCCACCGTGAACTTGCCGGACACCATGGCGACGTCCATGTCGCTCAACTCCCCGTCGAACACATCCACGGCGAGGATCCCCGCGGAAAGGGGAACCGTTTCCTCGACGTGGCACGTGCCCACGTAGTTATCCCGACGCGGCCCCATGGTGACGTCGCGAATGAACCCGTTGAGCTCGTTCACCATGCCGTTCCCCTCCGCCACCTTGTCCCCGTCGACGTACAAGTACATGTACCCGTCGTTGCCCAACACGGCAGCGATGGTGTACTCGTTGTGCAGGACGAAGCTGGACACATCCTCCTCCATGGCGATGATGGCCATCTTCTCGTCACCCCCCGCGGCAAGCGAAGGCGACGCCTGGAACGTCAACACGCCGTCCTCCACCTTGATTTGAAACGCGTCGCCGTCGCCGTTGCCCATGTGGAACAAACACGCGCCGTTTTCGGGGGCGTGCGTGAATTTGAGCCGGATCGTAACGGACACGGCTTCGTCCTTCATGTCGCGCATCGCCGGGAGCTTGATGTCACCGCCGTAACCAAGGGAAAGGCCGTCGGTATCAACGACGTCGTAAGCCTCCAGGTTTTCAATCTCGCCGCGCTCCACGTGCGTCCCGTGGGATGTCGCCTCTCCGATCGTGCCGGTCACGGCGCCCTTCGCGCTGGGGAGCCACGTGACGTGCCTGGCGTCCACGGAAACGACGGCGAAGGGGCCTTGGTACCTGGGCGCGGGAGGTGACGGTGGCGGCTCCACCGCCACCGGACGCGTGTACACGTCAGGCGTGGTGTGGTGCACGCCGTCCAACCGGTCCTGCGCGTCACTCGCCCGCGTCGTCATCACCGCCATCTTCGTCTTGAGCGTCTCGACTTGCTTCTTGATCTCGTCGTACGCGACTTTGTTCCCGGCATCCGCCGCGCGTTGCATCTTGGAGAGCAAATCGAGGACGTCCATCTTGACAGCCGCCAGCTCCTTGTTCGCCAGCTCCACGTCGGAGACCAAAATTGAGTCGTGCGCGCTCGGGCCGGGCACCACGGGGTCGAAGCCGGGCGCGACGATCGCGGCGGTGTTGTACGCCCGCAGGGCGTCCTCCGCGCGCGTCTCCGCGACCCGCAGCTTTGATTTCGCGGTGGCGACCTCGGCCTTGAGCGCGTTGTACGTGTCCAGGTCGCCGGAATCCGCGGCGACGCGCATCCGCGCGAGTACCAAAAGCAAGTCCTGCTTCAGCTCCTCGACCTTTTCAGTGGAAGCGACGTGCGCGATCTCCGCTTCCTCCGCCGCGGCGTTTGCGCTGACGTAGGTGGTTTCGCCCTCCACGGTGACCTTGATAAACTTGTCCTCGCCGCCGGGCGCCGCGTCGGGCGCCGCACCGGGCGGTGCGTCGGGAGGCGCCGGGACGTAAGTCGGCGGCTTGCCGGCCACGGTGACCTCGACGAACTTCGGCGGCGCAGGCGCCGCCGGACCGGGCGCCGTGTCGTGCGGCGCCGGGACGTACGTCGTGACGCCCTTCACGGTGACCTTGATGAGCTTTTCCTCGCCGTCAGGCGCGGCGCCGGGCGGTGCCGGAACGTAAGTTGGCTCATCATTCCAAATGAGCTCGATGAACTCTTCGCTGTTGTCCGGGACGTAAATTTGCTCGCCCTGCACGGTGACCTCGATGAACTGCACGCCTCCCGGGCCGCCAACCAGCGGCGCGGGCGGCGCCGGGACGTAAGTCGTCTCGCCATTCACGGTGACCTCGACGAACTTCGGCGGCCCGGTAGGCGCGTCGGGCGGCGCCGGGACGTAAGTCGGCGGCTTGCCAGGCACGGTGACCTGGACGAACTTGGGCGGCGCCGCCGCGCCGGGTGCCGCGCCGGGCGCCGCGCCTTGGTAGCCGTGCTTGGTGACGAGCGCGTACGCGTCGGCGAGGTTCGTTTCCGCCACGGAAAGCTTCGACTTGGCCTCGGCGACTTGCGTTTTGAGCCCGGCGTACGCCTTGGCGTCGCCGCTCTCCGCGGCGGCGCGCATGTCGTCCAGCTTCTTGAGAAGCGTTGTTTTGAGTTCGTCAACCACGTCCTTCGCCTCCGCAACGAGCTTGTCCATGGCGACGTACTTAGTGGTGCCGCCGGCGTCGACGACCTTGACGTAGTGCGTGGCGGCGGCGGCGGCGGCGGGGCCGGGGGCGTACGCGGGGGCGTACGCGGGGGCGAGGCCGGGGGCGAACGACGGGGCGAGGCCGGGGGCGTGCGAAGGGGCGTACGCCGGCGCCGACCCGGGCGACAGCGCGACCGTTTCCGCCGCGACCTTCGCCGCGATTTCCGCGGAGACGTCCGCCGCGGATTGCTGCGCGTTTTTGTGCTCCAAGCTCTTCGCTTCCCACGCGTCTCCGGCTTCGGTGAGCTCGGCGAGGTGGTCCACGCCCGTGGCGTACGCCGCTTCCGCGCCGTCCAGTTTCTTCTGCAGGCGGTCAAGTTGTTTCTGCGCGGCGTGCTGCGCAGTCGGGTCGCTCGCGTCCGCGGCAACGAGCACCAGTTCCTCCATTTCCTTGGTGATTTCATCCACAAGCGCCCGCGCTGTTTCCGCAGAAGCCTGCGCCTCGGTTTGTAAACGCGTGAACCCGGCCATTTTCTTGTCGTGCGTCGTTTGGTCAAACACGTCCGGAACGTCGGAGCGCGCGTTTTCAAGCGCCACGTTTCGTTCGTGCGAGGTTTGGATGTCCAGTGCGGTTTTTGCGGCTTCCTCAACCGCGTCCTCGGCGGCGACGACGGCGTCTTTGGCGGCGTCGCGCTGCGCCTCGGCGGTGGCGATTTTTTGCTCGTCCGCGGGTTCCTTGTCCTTCGCTTCGGTGACCTTCTTCTCCAGATCCTCAACCACTTCGTTGGCATCCTCAAGGGTTTGTTTGGTGGACTCCACCACCTTCACCGCGTCCGATATCGCGGCGGCGCGCTCTTCAGGCGAGATGCCGTTCGTGAGTTCATCCACCAAAGCCCCGGCATCCGCGGCTTTGACCTTGGCGTCCGCCCTCGCCTGCAGCGCGGCGGTGAGCTGCGCTTCAATGGACGCGACGGCTTCGGCATCCCCCGACCGGTGCGCGTCTTCCAGCGCGGACGTGACCTCCTCCACGAACTTGTTCGCGGTTTCAAGCTCCTTTGACGCGTCTTCCCAAACCTCCATGGCTTTCGCGGGTTCGTCCGCAGGGTCAACCTTCGTGGCGTCGTGCATGTGAATGTCAATCACGACAGCTTTGGTTTCCACGACGGTTTGCGTTTGCGTCTCCACGCTCGCGTCCGCGGTTTCCAGCTTGCCGTAAAGCTCGATGAGCACCAGCTTGGCGGCGGCGCATTTACTGGGGTCCGCGCAATCCGCCGCCGCGGCTTGCGCCACTGCGATTTCTTTTTTCAACTCGACCACGAGCGCCACGGCCTCTGCAAGCTCGCCAGAGGCGACGACCCAGTCCGCGGAAGCCTCCGCGATTTGCGTGGCGTGAACCAGCGCGCGCTCCGTTTGTGCAACCGCGTCGCGCGCGGTGTCAACTGCGGCTTGTTTATCTTCGCAGGTTGAAACGCAAGTCGCGAGGGACTTCTCGGCGGTTGCCAGCACCACCTTCGCGCCGTTAACCGCGTGCGTCGCGGTCTCCACCACAGCGTCCGCGGCGGCGGCGGCGTGCGTAACCTCCTCAACCGTGCTCGCCGCCTCGGCGCGGTGCGCGGCGGCGGACTCGGTGGTGCTTTTGGTGTCCGAAGAGGTTCCGCCGGGCGTCGTGGTCGTGGTCGTCCCGGTTTCGGTTTCGTTGGCCCAGCTCTCGTCTCGTTCCGCGGCGAACTCCGCCGCGGCTTCGGCTTGCTCGGCGTCGCCGATTACTTTTGGGTCGTCGGCGAGGTCGGGTTCAGCGCCGCCCACAACCTTTGCGGATCCCGCGGGTTCGAGGTCCACGACGTACGCCAGGCCGGCGTCGCGCAGCAGGCTGACAAAGTCGCCCCACTCCACGAGGTTGAGGTAGGACGCGATGTCCGCGGGGTGCGCGTCAGTGTACACGCGCAGGGTGAACATCACCTGGGCGTTTGGTTTCAGGTCTGCGTATGGAACCGCGGGCGACGTGGACACCGCGATTTCAAGCGGCGCCGGCGGCGGCGCCACCACGGTGCAGCACCCACTCATCGCCGAGTCCGGCGTTCCCGGGGGCGCGTTTGCGATGGTGAACGCCTTGGCGTTGCGCAGCAGGTTGTCGTACTTCGCGTACCCGGCGGGGAACTGCCACCCGGAAAGGTCCGCGGTGAGGCTCGTGGCGCCGTTGAAGAAGAACTCCCAGTTCGTGGCGCTTTTTGGGTTCCACCCCGACACGTCAGCGTCGAAGGCGGAACACCCGCTGCAAAAGCCGTTGGCGAGCTGCACGGAGCTCATGTCCCACCCGCTGATGTCCTGGTTGAACGAAGCGCACCCCGCGAGCATGTTGTTCATGTCCGTGACTTGCCCGGTTTCCCAAGACGATATGTCCTGGTTGAAATCAGACGGCACGGCGCCGCTGCAACGAAGCATGTGGCCAAAGTTCGTGATCGCGCTGACGTCCCAGTCGTTCATCACGCACTCGGCGCCAACCCACCCGGATTCGTCGCACGCGTTCACCGCGGCGGTGACGTCGATTTTCGAGGTGAAGGCTCGTTTCGAACCGAGGGAGGCGCTTTCGTCGGTGTACGTAACCACGTCGGCGATGACCACGTCGTCGACGGTGATGTCGGGGTCCGCGGGTTGCACGGTAACCGCGACGACTTGCTTGAAAACCGCCTTGGCGTCCGCCGTGAACGACCCGAGGTCGTACCCGGTGAGGATAACCGTTTGCTCCACGTACTGCGCGCCCTTTGACTCGGCGCGGTCCAGTTCGAACTCAGCCGCGGCGTTTTCGAGCTCCTTTTCGTCGTCTTTTGTGTCGTCGCCGCCGGTGGTGATGCTGGCGCGCGTGATTTCAGCCTCCGTCGCCGCCTCTTCGGCGTCCGCGAGTTGTTTTTCAAGGGTCTCGACGAGTTCGTCATCCACCGGGTCTTGAGTCTTCGCGTCCTCGAGCTGCTTCGTGACGACGTCAACAATTTTGATCGCGTCCGCGAGCGCCTCGGTGGCTTGCTTGACCACGGTGGCGGTTTCAAGCGCGGCCTTGGCGGTGTCAACCGTTTCGGTCGCGTCGCTAAGCGCCGCCGTGGCCAACACGAGCTCCGCCTTGAGGTCGTCGATTTTGGCGAGCGGCTCCGCGGCCGCCTCGATGGCGTCGACGAGCGCCACCTCCGCGTCCTTCAACTCCACGAGTAGCTCCTCCTTCTTCGTCTCGGCGTCAGTCTTGGCGACTGTCAAGTCCGCCAAAGCCGCCGCCGCCTCGGTGAGTTGCGTGTTGAGGGACTCGACGTTGGCTTCGTCCACGGGCTTCGTGGCGAGCGCGTCTTTCAGGGCGGACTTCACGTCATCCACAACGCGCGCTTGTTCGCCGTGCGCGTCAATCGCGGCCTGCGCCTCCGCGACCTGCGTTGTGATCCCGTCCACCACCGTTTGCGCGTCGTCCATGGCGTCGATCACCGCTCTCGCCTCGGCGATTTCTTCCTTCAAGTCGCTCACCCCGCCCATGGCCTCCGCCTCGGCGTACTGCGCGTCTTCCACCGCGGACGCCAGGGCGTCGACGCCGTGTACGTCCCTGTCCGCTTTGTCGGTTTCGTGCGTCGCGGTCGTGATGGCGTCGACGATTTGCTTGGCGTCATCCACGGCTTGCGCTGCGGATCCAGACGCGTCCTGCGCCGCGGTGAGCTGCGCGTTGAGGACGGCGAGGTCGTTTGATGCTTTGTCGCTCGCGATTTTGGTTTGACTCAAGCCAGCCTCTTTCTCCGCGAGTTCCGTTTCCAGGGTCGCCACGCACGTAGAGTCGCCGTCGTTGACGCACGTCTCCAGCTTGGCTTTGAGTTCCTCAACCACTGCGGTGGCGGAGGCGTGCGCCGCGATCGCGGTTTCCGCCGCATCGATCTTGGTTTCGATCTTCTCAACCACCTCACCCGCGGCAACCGCGGCGGCGGCGGCGTTTTTCCACGCGCCGTACGCCTCGTCCGCCGTGTCCGTGGTTTCGGCGACGATGTCGCCTTGCTTGATTCGCGTCACCACGGCTTGCGCGGTGGTGACCGCGGCGGCGGTGGTGGCGACCGTGTTTTCCAGGTTTTGGAGTTCGGGCAACAGCGTGTCCACCAGCTTGGTCGCAGCCTCGGAGGCGGCTTGCGCGTCCTTCAAGTCCGTCTTGGCCTCCGCGAGGGTTTCACTCAAGGACTTGACCAGGTCCTGGTCAACCGGCGCAGCCGCGTTTGCGTCCGCGAGCTTGGTTTCGATATCGGCCACGGCGTCCGCGGCGTCAACCGCGGCTTGCACGATCACGCGCGCTTCCTTGATCTCAACCTTCAACTCGTCCCTCGCGGACTTGGTGTCTTCAAGCGCAGCTTCGGCTTCCGCCAGGCTGTTCAGCGCGCCCACGAGCTGCTTCGCGGTTGTCGCGATTTCAACCGCCTCGGTGTGCTCGTTTTGCGAATCCGCGAGCTGCTGCTGCAGCGCCTCGCCAGTGCGGTGCGCTTCCCACGCATCAGTCTTGGCATCAGCAAGGTCTTCTCTGATGATCTCAATCGCGCGCAAAGCTTCAGCCGCGGCGCTGTCCGTGAGCTGCGCCGCCGCGGCGACGGCGCTCTCGAGCTGTTCTTCCAAATCCGCCACGTTTTGGTCCGCCAACGCCGTGGCTTTGATCGCCACGTCGAGCTGTTCTTCGAGTTTATCAACCCTAAGCTTGCCTTGCGCAGCATCGGATTCGGCTTGTTCCCACGCATCCGTGCCCGCGTTGTGCACCACGGGCGCGTCCGCGGTGGGAATGGTGGCGTCCAAGTCGACGGCCGGGAAATCCACCGCCGATTTGGGGGGTCCCGGTACGACCGGCTGGGGAGTCGGTTGACCCGGTACGACCGGGGGGGTAGTCGGTTCGAAAGTCGGTTCGTCGTCGGGAAGCACAGCGCCGGGAGGCGAAGGCGGCGGCGGCGCCGGCGCGGGAGGGGCGTGGCACGCGTGCGCGTGCGGGTCGAAGGGAATTGCGACGCACGTGTCCGTGTCCACGAAATCCTCGAATCGGTTGTTCAGGGACACCTGGCACAGCTGCTCGGCTTGGCAGGCGGACAAGCCGCACAGCCCTTTGTCCGCGCCGGTGTCGAACCGGTCGAACCGGGCGAAGTCTTTTCCGTACGCGATGGACATTTCCTCTTTCACCGGGTGGAAGCTTTCAAACGCGGTGATTGTTTGCGCCAGCGCCGTGTCCTTGGTGGTGACCAGCGCGTTGTACTCGGAAACGCCTTCCGTGTATTTGGCGAACACGGCCGCGAACTTGTTGTGCGCCTTGACCAGGACATCGAAGGCGAAGTCCTCTTGTTCTTTCTTGTTCCTGCACGACTCCGCGAAGCACATGAGTTGCGGGGACTCAACCTCCAGGGACCGGGCGAGGCCCTCCATGGCGTTGATCGTGGGCTCGCACAGCTGGTCCCACCAAACAAGCCTTCTTCGGCCCATGTGGTGGTGCTTGCTTGGTTCGTAGAAACCTGTCTCAACGTCTTCAATAGCTTCGGACATGTCAAACTTGTGAGCGGCCACGAACGAGTTCGTGGCGTTTCCGTCGGCGTCGGAGTCGGCGGGGAGCTCGCCGTCGTACGCGCCTTCCTCCGCGCACATCTTCTTCAGGTCGTTCGTGGTGGCGACGACGACGGCGTAGTGTGATTCGAAGAGATTGAGGTTGTGCACGTACAGGGCGTGGCCGATGGTGCACACCTCCGTGGCGTCGTTCAGGGCGTTTGCCCAGTCCAGGTAGGATGATTCGTACTTCATCTGCGCATACGCCGCCTTGGCGAATGGGGCGTCCGGTTCCGTGCGGCACGGCAGGGCGCCCACCGCGATGGCGTCGTACTTCTCCACGTTGTGCGTAACAAGATCCTTGATTGATTTGCACGTGTTCCGCGAATCAACGATCCGCGCGCACAAACCAACAACAGTTGGTTCGCACGACCCCCAGTCAACCGTCCCGGAAACGCAGTTCGTGGGAAGCGGCATCCCGCAATCGGCGTCGCAAAACTCCTTCGTCTCCGCGTCGGTGCACAAACTCGTGTCGCCGAAGACGTTCGGAGGAGGCACTTCGCATCCCACGCTCATCAGCAGCGCCTTTGAGTCGTTGTACGCGGTCACCGCGGGGAAGGACGTGCGGTACTCCTCGAACACGAGATCGGACTTCCACGCCTTTGCGTCCGTCACGGCGTAGCCGTCACTAGGCTTGGCACCAGCGCCCACGCACTTCTGGGACTCGGCGAGGCCGAGGCCCGCGTTGGCGTTGGGGGCGAAGATTTGGGGGCGCACGGTCATCTTCGTCAACTGCGCGATCGCCTCCACGCGCGCTTTCCTCACGGACGCGAACGTCTCGCCCTTGGACGCGAGCACCTTGTCGAACGTGACCTGCCTCAAGTCTTCCTCGCCGAGGGGGGCGCTGTAGAACGAAGTCTTCCCCGACGCCACCATCGCGACGCCGACAAGCGCGCACGCGCTGGCGACGCCCGCGGCGACGCGCCCGCGGCGTGAACCACCATTTTTCCTAGCACCCAACCCCGCGGGCTTCGAGCCGTAGCCCGTAGCATCCACGGTGGTGGGGATGAGCGACGTGTGTTCGCTCATCGTACCGTCGTACACGCTAAAGCCAAGGCTTTCGAACGGATCCGCAAACGATCTGTCCGGAAGCGACGGCGCAGCGCGAGACGTGCCCTACACACAAAGCCACAACCCTGACAATGTCGGGGAAGCGCTTTACGGGAAAGAACACGCGTGTCGCAGTGGACGCGCGTGCTCGTGTGCCGCTGTGGGGGGCGGGCGAGCTACGACACACAGGCCGATTTTATTCTCATACTGAAAAATCGTTTCTTGGAATGAACACCCCAACCGTGCTGACTGGAATGCATACGAAAAACCAAAAGGAAGAAAAAAAGGGTTCCGACTTTCCAGATCGTCAATCGCGTTCGGATTCCAAAGAGCCATCCATTTAAGTCGGAGTCTTTCGCCCGCGGCTTTTCAGGCTCGAGCGAGAAACGAGTCACAGGTTTTGGTAAATGAAGAAGTGTCGTACCATTTGACGAAAGCTGGAAGGAGCGTGGCAAGCAACGAATCACAAGAGTACTGAAAAAAAGTAGAAAATACACACTGTCTCATCACGGCAAACAAACCACTAAAGCCCCCCCCCCTTCCTACATCTCCGGTTTCTTCTTGTCCCGCGGCGAAGACCCCCCCTCCCACCCCCCCCCCCCCGACGCGCTCCCGCCGTTCTTCTTCGAGGGCGTGTTACCTTCTTTTTTGGAACCGGCGGCGACGGCCGCGACGGTTGCACCCTCCGCCTCGTCGCTTTTCAACGTTTCCTTCTTCTTCTCCCCCCCCGCGCTCGGCGGATCCACCCACATCTTCGCGGTGGGGAACCCGTCGTTGTCCACCGAGGTGCCCCCAGTAGCGCGCGCGGCGACGTTGTTGATCCAGGACCGCGCGTCTTTTTCGAACCAGCTCCCCACCGCGGACGGCGTGGACGCGACGGATTGAAGCACGCGCTTCGTGTCGTCGCTGCGCGCGATGTTTTTGGACCCCTCAAACGTGGCTTTGCTCAGCTCCACGGTTTTCGAAAGACTCGCTTTCGCGGTACTCCCGAGCCAGGACCAGACCTTGGCGCCAGTGCTCGGCCCGGTGGGAGGTTTAGAGCGTGGGTGGTCCGGGTCCGTTATCTCCACGTCCACCAGGAACTCGTCATCCATGGAGCCGGAGACGGCGTCGGCGTCTTTTTCGTCGCCGCCAGACGAGGTTAAATCGGACGCTTTCGCCACTTTTTTGCGATCGCCGTCCCCGAAGTCGTCGCTCGCGCGCATCTTGCCGCTTCCTTTTTTCGTCCCGAGCTCGCCAGTGGCGAGTTCTTTCAGGGACACCAGGTTCCGCTCCGCGCGTAACAGCGGGTCGTCCGTTAACACCGCTCTCAACTCTGAATCGGTAAGCACGTTCACGGGCGTGCCGCCCGGTTTCAAACTAGCTTCCGCCGGAATCAACATCCGGCGCGGCCATAACATCTCTTCCTTGATCCAGCTTTTCGTCGCGTCACTCACGGCTTTGCGTAACCAAGGCACCCGGTTCACCTCCAGACCGCCTCCAACACGCACGTCAAGTGCGATGACGGGGGGTTCGGGGAAGGACAAAACGATGGCGCCGTACCCCGGGTCTTTTCGAGACAACCTCGCCATCAACACGCGAACCGTTCCGTCGAATTTCACGTCGTGAATCAGCACCGGCACTCGCGCCAAGCCTTCCGCGAGCAGACCCATCGCAGGGACGACGTCCATGCCCGCCTGGATGTCACTTTCCCAGGAAACGTCGACATCGAAGGCCATGTCGTCGTCGCCGACGTCGTAGAAACGCGCGCCCGTGAGTAGGGGCGCCGCCTTGCCCGCCGTGACAGTTTTCAAAATCATTCTTTTAACATTCGGGTGTTTGACGTTGGCGATACTCTGTGACAAGCTTTGTTCCAACTTAGCCGCCAACAACCCGGGCATCATGTGGTCAATCACGTACTGCGCGGTTCGCAAACCAGGCACACCCACCGCGGCGGCGTAAAAGTCTTTTTCTTCGTTGAACGCGCGCAGGGATTCGTCAACCTCTTTTTTTGTTTTTTGCAGTCCTTCTTGAAACACCGCCTTCGTATCCGCGAAGGTTTGGTCCTTGTTGTTTATTGATACCTTCACCGCCTTTATTGTAGCAAGCACCAGGGTCCACACCCGACTGCTTAAAAACTTGAACACCCGCCACGCCTTCGCCACGTTCGCGGACCCGACGCTGATGAAAATAGTCGCCACGCCAAGCGCGGTGGAGAAAAAAACCCCACCGAACAAAAAAGAAAAGAAGTATCCCCAAAACGACCCGCCGGTCGCAACCACGGTCGCGGTCGCCGCCGTCGCCGCGGACGCCGCTGTTGCGGTCGCCGCCTCCGCAGCCAATGCAGCTGCCGCCGCCGCCGCGGGCACCGCAGCGGCGGTCACGGACAACGTGCCACGACGAGGACGCGCGAAATCTCGTGGACACGAGATCTGGCGAAGCGTCGTGGGGGATGTTAGCGCGCGGCACCCGAGGCCGACGACGGCTCTCGGGCGAACGCACACGCGACGCGTCAGCGCGGACGATAGCGCGCGCGCGGACCTTACGCGCGGCACAGGGGCGGCGCCGACCCCGACCCCGACGAACGCGCGCGAGGACGACGCCATGCCGAGGTCTCGCGTCTAAAGTGCGCTAAATGAGGGCAACGGAAGTGTGCCGTGTTCCGTGCGTCCTTGTTTCGCGTCGTCCAATGCGACGCAGGTCGGTGCACGACCACACGCGAACCGCGCGTGGAAGCGAGAAGAGTATGTCTGTGGCGCACGTGATGAGTGCGCGCAAGAGGTGTGGCGTGGGCGTGGTGCCAGGCATCTGGTCAGGCTGGCGAAAAAAAACTTTGGGAACGACCGTTGGGGAGAACAAAGGACACTTGGTTTCGCGTTGGTTTTCTGTGAGATTTTTTCGTTTTACGAGCGCAGGGTGGAGGGCGACGGCGAAGATTTATTATATCGAGAGTTATTAAAGTATACAAAATCGTGCGTCTGGTATTTACAAAGAAACGCGCCATCGGGACTAATACGGCATCGTTGAGAATCTGAACAATCGCCGTGTGGCCCATTCCAGCGGCTATGGACAGCGGCGTCCATCCGTTATTCGTCGCCTTGTTGACGCACGCACCCAACTAGATCAGCGCCCGCACTACCGCCTCGTGGCCCTTTTGAGCGCCGATGTACAGCGGCGTCACGCCGTCATCCCTTGCCTTGTTGATGTCCGCACCCAACTCCATCAGCGCCCGCACTATCGCCTCGTGGCCGTTTTGAGCGGCGACGCACAGCGGCGTCCCGCCGTCATCCCTCGCCTTGTTGACGTGCGCACCCGCCTCGATCAGCGCCCGCACTACCGCCTCGTGGCCAACTTCAGCGGCAATAAACAGCGGCGTCCCGCCGTTATCTGCCGCCTTGTTGACGTCCGCGCCCAACTCGATCAGTGCACGCACAACCGCCTCGTGACCCTCTGAGCGGCGATGTACAGCGGCGTCCCGCCGTCAACCGTCGCCTTGTTGACGTCCGCGCCCAACTCCATCAGCGCTCGCACTATCGCCTCGTTGCCGTTTTCAGCGGCGGAGCACAGCGGCGTCACAACGTTACCCCCCCACGGCTTGTTAACGTCCGCACCCGCCTCGATCAGCGCCCGCACAATCGCCTCGTGACCCTTGTGAGCGGCGATAAACAGCGGCGTCGCGCCTTCATTCCTTGCCTGGTTGACGTCCGCGCCCAACTCGATTAGCGCCCGCACCATCGCCTCGTGGCCCTGATGAGCGGCGAAGAACAGCTCCTTCCCGTCACAAGGGCAACCGTTCGCGCGCGCCCACAGCAGAAGTTCGAGGTGCCCACCGTGCGCCGCCCAGTCGCACGTTCCCTTGTCCCACGGGCAGCCGTTCGCGCGCGCCCACTGTAGCACCTTCAGGTGCCCGCCCTCCGCAGCTTCATGGCACGTGCTTATGTCCCACGGGCAGCCGTTCGCGCGTACCCACCGCAACACCTTGAGGTGCCCGCCCAAAGCCGCCGCCGAGCACGTGTCCCGGTCCCACGGCCAGCCGTCCGCGCGCAACACCTTCAACTGCTCGAGCTGTCCGCTCCTCGCCGCTGCCTGACAAAGGAGTTCTTGACGCGACAGGCGACCTTGCCGTTGCATGCGCTGCACCGCGCTTACACATCCGAGCTCCACGGCACGCTTTTCATCAAGCTCCTTAAGCCGAAGCCCCGTTTCTGCCACCAGGTCGCGCATCGTGCGGCTCACCGCTGGGAGCCGTGCGAGATCGGCGGGATCTTCGAAATACTCAGCTCTGAGGTGAGTGACGACCAGGTGGTTGGGGAGGCGGGAGAAGGCTTCGCCCGCGTTAGCCGTGTTGGCCGCGTTAGCATCGCGGCGCTCGCTCTTTTTCTCACGCGCGCGAGCTTTCTTACCGCCCATTGCGTTGGAAAAGTGGATGGTTCTGTGTCCGCGTGGTGCGCGTCGTTGTGCCTCGAGGCTTCCGAGAATGTGCAATCAGGCGCCTGGACAAAAAAAGGCACTAAAAACAATAAAAGCAAATCACCCATTACGAAGCACCATGTACATAATAAATACATCGCCGTCCGAACGCCGATTGAGACGTACATGGGCTCGTCGGAATCGTCACGATGTCTTCTACGCGCATGCCAAAGAATAGAAAGCGGCAGGTCCGCGGTCACCAAAAAAAAGAGTAAATCCATGAGAGTAAATTGTTCCGGATGCAAAAGAACGGGGCTGGCGGATTCCATTTCCCGAGATGAGCATCACCCATGTGCGCACCAGGATGGATGCCCGGGAGCCTCCGAGCGCTGTTTGACCTGAAAAAAAGCGCAAAAGATGCGAAACCCCCTTCTCTAGACGCCCATCGTCTCAGAATGCAAAAAACATGTCTGTCCGGGAATTGACTAACCTCTCGCGAACTAACTTCGTCACAAGACTAACTACGAACTACTTTCCAATCTCTCGAAAAACTCGGCGAGCGCGGGCTGCGCTTTTTTCCGCGACCCTTTCGCGTCGCCTTGTTCGAACGCGTTACCCCCGAACGCGCGCAGTGCCCGGTCACTTGTCACTAAACTCAAACCCCCGAGGCTGTTCCACAAAACGCCGCCGCGCGCGAAGAGCGCGTCGAGGACGTTTTCTTTTTCGG
>Ga0302116_1001143_pt1 | contig 16081 bp, 19 predicted proteins | sample AG5_SCM_MG_FD_203124 | JGI IMG/M metagenome (GOLD analysis project Ga0302116, IMG submission 203124) | Marine microbial communities from Western Arctic Ocean, Canada - AG5_SCM | ecosystem: Environmental > Aquatic > Marine > Oceanic | place: Canada: Western Arctic Ocean | collected 2017-10-01 | reverse complement strand
CACGATAAAACACCCTGGCGTGCTTCGAGCATGGAGAGGACATAGTTGAGTGGTGTAATGTCGAAAATGTCAACGATGTCGAGGAAAGAATCTGGTATTTTCTATATGTAGTCGCAACACTCCTGAGGGCCAGCATGGTTACGGGAAAGGGGAATTTATTATTACTTAATCGCGACTGTGGATTTTATAATTTGGGTTTCTTATTTGCACCGAAACAGCAACAGCAACAGCAACAGCAACAGCAACAGCAACAGCAACCGCAACAGCAACAGCAACACCAACACCAACACCAACACCAACACCAACACCAACACCAACACCAACACCAACACCAACACCAACACCAACAGTAACATCAACACCAACACCAACACCAACATCAACAGCAACAGCAACAGCAACACCAACACCAACACCAACACCAACACCAACACCAACACCAACACCAACACCAACACCAACACCAACACCAACACCAACACCAACAACACCAACAACAACAACAACAACAACACCAACAACACCAACAACAACAACAACAACAACCACAGCCCTTAAACCAAAACATGGACCAACTAGGGCCGGCGTGTGCAACACTTGCACCAATTTTGAGCTGGGTGCTTGCTGCCTCATCCCTGCCTGTTGTTCTGAAGATCAGAGCGGAACCATCCCTAACCCTGTCCCTGCCTCTCCTCCCCTACTCGACCCAAGCAATCAATGCTTTTGTGTACTGCATTTTCGGTTACACTACTGACAACAATGTCATCCTGGCCTCCAATGCCTTCGGTTTAGCCCTGGGCCTTTTCTACACCGCGACCTTCCTCTCTGCCTATTATTCACAGCAACAGCTCACAATGAAGAAAAACCCTTCCCTTCCAGGGACAGTTGGGGACCACCTCTACGGAGGAGTTGCTGTTGCGCTCTTCGCAATCATTTTGAACGTCCTGCTTCCTCCTTACTTTGCCACACAAGCAGTCGGAATCCTCGGAGCTTTTCTTTGCACCTTGATGTTCGCGACTCCCCTTGCGGCTCTCAAGGAAATTGTACGAAAACGAGACGCGAGCATAATTCAACTTCCGTTCGTTGGTGTTTGCTTTGCGAACACCCTCGTTTGGATAATATATGGGGAATTTGTGCTGGGTGATCGCTCAATTGTCTTCCCCAATTTTATTGGGTTCGGTCTTGCATGTGCGAACATGGCCCTCGTCGTGAAATTTGGAAGAGGTAGATCTGCTCATTCGGATAAAGAAGATGACTGCGTCGACCTTGAACTCGAGCGGTCGCAATCGCAGCCCACCGACGAAATAATTTCGCTTCGCTCCCACGAGCCGAGTCGGATAAAAAAAATTCACTGGAACGCCACCCTTGATAGGACCCCTACATAGCATAGTGAAGACATTTTAAATTGGAATATTAATGTTTGGGTGTTTTCCATCCCCCTCCTCCCCTTTATTTTTCTTTTCTTCCTTGCAGGTGTGTGGTCTGCGCGGTTGATATATTATTCGTGGATGTTTTCCCTGTCATCATCGTGCCTGTTACAATAATTGTTTTCACTCCCCTTTCACGCACGCCCCCCTCCCCCTTTACAGCTTATCGTCACCTCCTCCTCCAACAGCAGCTTCGCTCAAGCCATCCTTGGCAGCCTCAGTCGCCTCCTTCAACCCACCCCCACCAGCAGCCGGACCCGTCCCTGTCAATCTCTTGCTACTGACCAGGTCCTTGCTGCTAACTCCGAAGGCCTTCTTCTTCTTGGTGCTCGCGATCATCTGCATCGCTGCACCCTTGACCGCCCCGCCGTTCTTCTTCAAGGCCCTGATCTCCTCCTGGTACTTCTTGATCATCTTGTCCTTCTCGGCCACGGTTCCCCACATCTTGTTGAGCTCCGTCTCCAAGTAGTTGATCTTTTCGCCGTCCGCCTTGCTCACGCCGTCGGCCATTGCCAACGGGTTCGTGTCGAACACCAGGCTGCTCTCCCTGATCCTTCCGTCCTCCTCGTCGTCACCCCCCTTCCCCTTAATCAAGCACTTCAGGAACAGGAACGGCTCATCCGGATAGAAAGCCACCCATAATTCCGTGCACAGCACGTAGAAGAAGTAGAACAAGCTGAACACCACCAATACAATGATGATGTACGTCAGCGCGTTCAAGTACGTTCCACTCAGCTGTCCGCTCTCGAACATGATTCCGCTCAAGTTGACGAGAATCGCGCTGAACAACAGCGTGCTCTCAACCGTGTTGTAATTGTGCAAAAAGCTCAACTTAGGCGCCTTGATGCCAATGTCGATCAAGCTCAGCCTTCCCAACTTCGCCGCCTTGCTCCTCGCGTTTTGGTGCTTGACCAAGTTCAAGTTCATCAGCTGCGCTCAAACGAGTCAAAATGATTGAGTGGAATAATGTTGGTTTAGTTGTGGCTCGCATTCTCGTCTTCATTAAGGCTCGCTCACCTTGCTGCTCGTAACCTCGTCTATCATGGCGCTGTTCTCCTCGATGATCTTGTCGTACTCGGCCGTGCTCATGTACGGCTGGTACTTGACCTGCACGGCGTAGCTGACGATGATGACCAGTAGCGTCATGCTCAGCATGAAGAGCGTGTTGTTCCTGAACAATAGCGCCGTGATTGCGATCATGAACTTCCTCAGCAACACCAGCTCGATCCAGAAGAAGTACTGGGGCTTGTAGTAGTGGTATAGCCTGTGCCACATCTTCCTGAACTTGTACGTCCCGGCAGCCTTCAATTCTTCGTCGCTCCTCCTCCCAGCCTTGAGAACCTGGTCCAAGTAGCACGTTTTCTGGTTGTGGTACAGCAAAATTCCGCAGAACACTGGGAACCCGATCGTATACATGAAGAAGGTCACATAGGCGTAGGGCTCCAGCATTCGCTGGATGTGCCCGGGAGTGTAGCACAAGCCGTCCTCAGTTCCAACTTCGGTCATGTAGTAGAATCCGTCGCTGCGCCGAGCGAAGCAAGTCAAAAGAGTTGAGTGGAATAATGTTAGTTTAGTTGTGGCTCGTATTGCTCGTCTTCATCCAAGGCTCGCTCGCTTCGCTCGCTCACCTGGGGATGGTGCTCTGGCAGTTGAAGACGCTCAGCGTCTTGGTCGTCACGTACAAGTAGGTGTAGTAGAAGATCGTCACAGTGCTTCCGAAAAGCTTAGGGGCGTGGGAATGCAACCTCGCCTTCCTGCCCTTCATCACCTTCCACAGGTACTTGGCGACGTACGCAATCATCGCAAATCCGAACAAGGTCAAGGGCATGAGCTCAATGACGGTCCACTTCTGGTCGTAGGTGAAGTCCGCAGCCTGCCAGCACTCCGGTGCAACAAGGTCGATGTTCAAGTTGAAAGCAGACAGGTAGTTGTAGACGGATTTCAAGGCAGGCGGCCAGTCAACGTTGGCGCTACTGAAAATAGCCAACACTTGAAAGTAGTCAACACCAATCGTAATAATGCCCAAGTTGACCTGCTTCTTGTCCAGCTTGTGCGCAATAAAAGCTCCGCACGCCCCCACCATCAAGACCGTGACCGGAATCAGCCAAGGCTGATCCGGGCACTCTTCGCACGATCCGTTAAGCTTGAAGTAGCCCTTGGCGCAAGCACTGCACCTAACACTCTCGTCGCTGTACCTCTCCTCGCAGGTGTTGTTTCCCAGGCAGCTGCTCCCGGGCATGCAGGGCCACATGCTAGGGCACTCGGCCCTGCGCGTCGCGTTCTGGTTCATCTCGGAATCGCAGTACAAGCTCTGACTCTCGTCAGTCACGTCCTGCAGGATGTTCCACCACCCTACGTAGCTCCTCGGCAAATACAGGTTGTCGACGTCGCAGACGTACCCTGTCTCCTCCGGCTCTCCGCATTCAGCGCAGAACTCTCCCGTGCCACCGTACGTTCCGATCTTGCACTCCAAGGCGAACCTGTACATATCATATTGTTTAGTTTTTGCCAACCTCACTCAAAATTAGCACTCAATCACTCACTCACCTATCAAACACCGCACTCTCGCTGAAAGCAACCTGAACGTTAACGTTCTTCTGGCCAACGTAGCTCTTGCTGCTACTCGCGCACTTCAAATAAGGCTCAAAGTCGAACATGGGGTCGTCGTTCGTCCAAAACGCGTTCTCGCACAAAACTTCCCCGATTGTCATGTTCACCGCGGTCCTCCACGGCCCAAAGTTCTCTCCGAAAATCCGAATCATCTCGCTCCCGCTCGCGTCGCCGCTCTTGCTCCCAACAACGAAGTTGATCTCCGGTTGAGCATAGCTGAACGTCGCGTTGGTGTTGAAAACTCCCTCCAAAGTCATCTTCACCTCCAAACCGCTTCCCAAGCCCTGCGGCGCAGTGCACACGACCTCCGTGTGGTCCTGGCTTATAATTGCGCAGTTGGTGTCACGCGTAACCACCCCCGCAGCATTCACAATTCTTCCCATTCTTCCCCCGTCAATAACGTGCCCCGCAACATATCTAGGGTCGCTAATCGTCACCACGGCCCCGTTAATTCCGAAACTGGTTCCAACCAAGGTGATTGGATAGCCTCCCTGCGTGTCCGCAAAGTCCACCGGATTCAGTCCGTAAACAACCGGCGGCTTGTAGCTGAAGCAAGCAATCACCTGCCTGTTTCCGCACGTCATCAGCTCCTCGTCACTAACCGCCACCTGGTTTCCAACGGTCAGCACCAATTTTTTGTTCCTTCCTTGGCCCTCCGGCACGTAGAACTTAATCTGCTCGTGGCTCCAGCTCACAATGTCGGCATTTGGCACGCTCACATCGGTGTCGCCATCGTTCTCTCCTTCCAAAATGATGCTCCACTGCTTGCTCTGGACTCCAAAGTTGGTTCCAACAATAGTAATTATGTAATTGGTGGGCCTTCCGCCGCGCGTGTCCGTTTCCAAACCGTTCTCGTCGCGAGGGTAGAAGTTGGCAATGTTGGGGGCGGCGTAGCTGAAGGTTGGTCCCGCAGCGTTCACCTGATCAGTGACGTTCACCGTAATCGGCAAGTTTGCTCCTTGCCCGGCGGGCACCTTGAACACCAACTCGTTGTGGTCGAAGCTGGACGTGACAACTGCGCCGAGCGAATAAGGTGCGAAGGGTTTAGCAGTGGCTCGTATTCTCGTCTGTACACTAGTTGTGACTAGCTCGCTTCGCTCGCTGGCTCGTATTCTCGTCTTCATCAACCCCCCCCCCCCCGCGCTCCGCTCGCTCACCTGGGTCACTCCCGAACATCACAACCGGACCGCTCTTTCCCAAAATGTTGGCAAAAATGGCGGGATTTCCAAAGTTCGCTCCAGTTAATGTCACCAGTGCACAGTTGCTGTATCCGTCGACATCGCAACTTCCCTTGGTGTCCGTCACGGCGCTGTTCACGTTCAAAGCAATTAGCGAGTCGTTATCGATTGTGGGAACGTTGTAGCTGAACCTTTGGCTGTTCGCGTTGACGGTTGTTGACTGGCTGCCAACCACCACCCGAACCGCGTGGGCTGCACCAACTCCGGGGGGAAAATTTCCGACCAAGCTGGTGTGACTGCTGGTACTCGTGGTAATCTCGTAAGGGCCGTAGTAGATGTCCGCGTCCAAGCCGAAGTTCAGTCCCCCGATCGTTACGGCAGCGCCTCCAGATGTCGCATCGACCGCCACGCTCATGGTCTCCAGCACTGGCGGGTCGTAGTTGAAGCAGGGCGCAAGCGTTCCCTCGTTACTGTCCATGTTGTTCCCGCAGCCCAAACTTGGCGTCACGCCGTTCTTCCTGATGACGATGTTGTTGTTGACGTCTTGGCCTTCCGGAACTTCGCAGAAAATCTGCTGAATGAACTCTTCTTCGTTGTAGGCAACGTCAATCTTGTTGGTCAGCAGACTCCACGTGCAGCTAGACTCGCTGCTACTGCAGCCCGCGTTGGCAGACACTTGTCCGTACTTGGCGGCGTCGATCGTGCACACGCGCTGAACTCCGTCGCCCTTGCCAATCTTGATCTCCAGTACTGCGCCGAGCGAAGCGAGATTGTGCGACAGTCATTTTTAATGAAGCAAGAGCAAAACGAGGAAGGTGAGTCAAAAGAATTGAGTGGAATAATGTTAGTTTAGCAGTGGATGTAGCCGTCTGCAGCCATTTCGCGGGATTCATGGCGAGTATGCTCGTCTTCATCAAGGCTCGCTCGCTTCGCGCTCACCTGCAGGGTTGTCACCACAGTACTGGCACAGAATCTCCAGCACCTTTCCTCCGCTAGTGGGGCTGCTAACCCCCCCAGCACCCGTGTGCGCGTTGTCCAAGCTGTTGAAGATAACGCTCGGGTTTCCGGTCTCGAAGGCAACGACGTTGCTATCACGCACGCCGACCTTCACCCAAAGGTTGCCCGCGTTGTGGGTGGCAGTGCAGTGAATCTCGCTGTGGGAAACGACCTGGACACCAGCAGCGTTTGGGAACGAGTTGACGCACTGGAGCGGCTGCAGCGCCGGCGGCACAACGCCGCTTCCGGTCGGCTGCAAGTAAACCAGGGGTGTGGTGGAGAAGCTGTCTCCCAGAATGATGATTGTGGGAACGGTGTCACCCTCGGCCTGCACACTGTGCACGCTCTCAATGGTCGGGGGCTTGTAGTTGAAGAGCCTCTCGGGGGTGGATGCTTGCCCTCCGACGGTTAGCACGACGGGAATATTAGTTCCTTCGCCCTCCGGCAGCAAGAAGGTCAAAATATCCTCTCCTTGGGGGAAGGCTTGGATCGGCGTGCTTCCAAACGTAACGACGGGGGTGGCGGCCGAAATGCAGCCCAGGTTGGTTCCGGTCAAGGTGACCTGAACGCCACCAGCGGTGGAGAAAAGCGCCGGGTTGGGAAGGTTGATCACTGGCGGTGCGTAGGAGGTCATCAGGTCGGTCGGCGACACGCCATCGCCAGCGTCGGAGAGCTGATTCGCGACGGAAACGCTGAAAGTGTGTGTAGTTAGTTGTTGTCTCTCGTCTCTCGTCTCTCGTCTCTCGTCTCTCCGTCCCTCGTCTTCCACAACCCCGCTCACCTCCAGTGCAAGTTGGCTCCAACACCCTCGGCCGTTTGGCAAACAATTTCAGTGTGCCCGCTGGCATCAGTAGCGTCTCCGGTGATGACGCAGCTAGTGGCCGTGTACTCGGTCGCGGTGGGTCCGTACTTCACGTAGTCCAGGAAGTGGCTTCCGTAGGTGTTGATTGCGTTCGTGGTAGACGGGCCGAAGTAATCTCCGGTGATGGTGACGGCTTGGCCTCCGTAGTTGGAAGCTCCGCCGTCGGGCGAGTTGATTGACGTTATTACCGGGGGAAGGTAGTTGGTCACAGGGGACTCGGATTCTTGAGTATCAACCTCGACGTGCCAGCTCAAATCGCCTCCAGCACCCTTGACGGTCTGGCAAGTTAGCTGCACATGGGCAACCGAAATGGAGCAAGTTGCGCGCGCGTCGAACTCGGTGAGAGCATCGCCGTCCTCGTCCACACCGAAATACTTAACTTCCGTAACTTTGCTCATGTCAGTCCCAAAGTTCCTCCCGTGAACAGTCACCACTTGGGCTCCTCTAGTGTTCGCGTCACTGCTTCCTGGGCCCTCGTAGAAGGCAACAATCGGTGGCGCGTAATTGGTGTTGGCTGCGTACGCAGCACTCACCCTGCCGCTCACGCTGATCTTCCAGGCGTGATCCTTTCCGGTTCCCGGCCCGGTGTCGCACCTTATGTACGTGTGGGCGGTGATGATCTCGCAGTTCGCGGCGGTGAACCAAGAACCGGTATCGTCGGCAGGTCCGTACGTTGCGGTCAAGTAGCTGTAGTCGTTGTCTGGCTGGCTCGGCCCGAACATACTCCCGGCCAAGTAGACTCTCTGCCCTCCCTCGCTGCTAGCACGGTAGCTTCCCGGTCCAGTGACCGCGTTCAAAATGGGGATGCTGTAGGCCATCGTTGGGGGGGAGCTCTCGGTCGAAGTTTGAGCTGCGCCGAGCGAAGAAGGTGCGAATACGAATTGAGTGGAATAATAATAATATTAATAGTTAGTAGTGGCTCGCTCGTGTGCTCGTCTTCCTCAACCCCCCCCCTCCGCTCCACTCACTCACCTCCAACAGTAACCCTCACGAACATATCAATTCCTACTCCGGCCACACTCGTGCACCTGATCTGGGTGTGGGCAACTGTTACCAAGCAGTTCGCAGAGGTGTAGGCGTTACCGTTGGTGTACATGGCACTACTCCCGTACAGCACAACTGGCGCGTCGGGGGAGTTGGATTCGGTGGTAGGTCCAAAGTTGGTTCCGGTGATGAAGATGTAATCGTTTCCGGCCGTGTTGGCTGCATTGGCTGCAATGTTCGTGTCGCTGTTTCCGTTCTTCAGTTGCAATGAACCAACGTTGGGGAGCGTGTAGCTTGATGGAGTTCCGAAAGCTGCGCCGAGCGCAGAAAGTGCGAAGTAAATTGAGTGGAATGATGTTAGTTTAGTGGTGGCTCGCATATTCGTCTTCCTCAACCCCCCCCCCCCCCCGCTCCGCTCGCTCACCTGGTGATACCAGGCTGCCGACTTGAATCTTCCAGCTGTGGGCCCCTCCAACGCCGACAATCGTGTCGCACTTGACAACAGTATGTGCCGTTACGAACTCGCACGGCGCAGTGATGTACGGTCCGTCTCCGTTGGCATTCTCGTAGATGGCCCTCACTACATTTCCCCCGCCGCTAGGTCCAAAGTTGGTTCCAGTGATTGTCACCCCATCAGCCTGCCCCGCAGTCGGGATAGTGGTGCCTGGAACTGCAACACCCGAAATTATGGGCGTGCTGTAGGCGAATTCAGGCGAATTGCTAACTCCGCTGAAACTCGTCGTGCAAGTTTTGGTGTTGGCGTTTCCGTTGGCAAGTGTGTACGGCGTTTGTACATTGATGACAGCCTTGTAGCCGCCTCCAACGCCAGCAACTGTCGTGCACATGATCACCGGCGCGGCAAGGTCGGCATCGTTCGAAATTGTGCGCACAATGTGGCAGGAGGTGAGTTCAAACGGGGTGGCATCGTCTGATGCATCCCACATATGAACAGTCACCGCAATGGCGTCATCCGCAATTGCGTTTGGCAGGTTCGCGGCCGCACGAGCTGAATTGATTTATATATGGGTTAGTAGGTAGTTGCGGTTGAATTTGCGGTTGGTTGAAATGGCGCTCACTCACCTGCAGAAGGGGCCAAATCGCCACCGTAGAAGTAAATCGTCTGACCCCCCGAGGTGAGGAAGTTAGCCGCGGCTGTGCTGGCATCGTAAATGTTCGTCAAGCCGCAGTCGGCAACGTCGGTGACTTCAATCTGAACGATCTCGGTGTCGGTGGCACCACTCCCGCTGTTGTCGGCGACGGTCAGCTCGATGGAGTAGAAGCCGTTGTTTGGGTTGGGGACGCAGTTCGAGCCTTCACAAACGCCCTGCTCCTCGAAATTCCCCGCAATGTTCTGGGTCAAGGCTCCAGTGTTCTCGTCGACGCAGAACAAATCCTCAGCCGCGCAAACGTTGCCCGTTTCAGAGTTGTAGTTGCCGATTGAATACTTCAACCCGCAGTTGGCGCCGCAAGGCGTGGCTGACGGGAAGTCCTCGTCAGTCGCGGCAACGTTGCCAACCGCGCCGGTGGTTCCCTGCGCCGAGCGAAGCGAGGCGGATTTTTTATGAAGCAAGAGCAAAACGAGTGAAGCGAGTCAAATAATAAGTGGAATAATGTTGGTTTAGTTGTGGCTCGCATTCTCGTTTTCATCAAGGCTCACTCGCTTCGCTCGCTCACCTCAGCTTTCTGGAAAACTTGTCCAGCGGTGATTGAAGGAGCCTCGGGGAGGTTGTTGATGTTCAAAGTGAGAGTTGCGGTCTCGGTCGCCCCTCCGGATGTTCTGGGACTAACCCACTGGATAACATACGCGTAGGTTGGCTTAACTTCATAGTTGAGTGATCCTGAGGAGCGGAGAGTCAACACACCGGTGTTTGCGTTGATCAAGACCGCTTGGCTGTTCACGTTCCCAGCTTCGGGGAATGGGGCAATCAAGGTGTAGGTGCCTCCGGAGTCCGCAGCGTCGGGATCGGTGACAAGCACGGGGGGCAGGTTCACGTTGGAGGCACTCAAGCGACCCCCTGGGGTCAAGTTCTCGTCGGCGGTGAGGGTCAAATCGTTGAACACGGTTGGCTCGTTCACGTCGGTGACGGTGACGGTGACCGCACAGTCGACGTGCAGCGCATCTGCCCCGCCCTCATTTTCAGTTGCGCGAACGTTCAGGTCGAACGATGTTGTTGTCTCGTAGTCAATGTTGACGGCTGCACCGAGCAAAAGCAGGGGGAAGCGAGTGAGCAAAACGAATGTAATTTAGAGGGATAAGGGGTTAGTTCTAGCAGTGGCTCGCATTCTCGTCTTCCTCAAAGCTCGCTCGCTTCGCTCGCCCACCCGTGGCAACCAAATTCGTGCCGGAAATGGCAAATTGGCCATTTGAGTTACCAGCTGTGATGCTCAAGGTAAAGGCGTCACCATCAGTGTCGTGGATCTTGTTAGTTCCATCAACCAAGTTGGCCACGACGGCCCCGTTGCTAGAGTTCTCGGCGATCGACATGCTTCCAAGCGTTCCGCACTGTATTGCGCCGAGCGAAAATGAAAATAATTTAATGTAAAGTATTGTTAGTATGAGTTTTTGTATTCTCGTTTGCACAAGGCGCGATCGCTCGCTCGCTCGCTCACTCACCAGGGGCAAGTCGTTCGTGGGAGTGATGGCGATGGTGAATACACCAGTGTCAGCTCCTGCGGGATCGGCTCCATCGTTGGCAGTAACGGTGCCAACAATTACCGCACCCTCCAAGATATCGGGTAAAGTTGAAGCCGTCCTCAAGACTCCGGTCGCCCCGACCAACTCAAACAATCCTGATGCATCGCAAGTACCCCCACCCTCGGTAGCATGCTTCGTGCAGCTGCTGATGGAGATGCTCGGATACGTGAGGGTTCCCCAAGGCGTGCTCGAGGAATCCCCGTCAACGGCAGTAATCTGGCACACCGTGGTGCCAGAGCTCGCATCCTTGCTAACGAAGCAGTTCCCGTTGCTCAAAACGGGCACGTCGTTCGCGTTAACAATTTCGATCTCGACCGTCGTGGTGGCAGTCCGCGCTCCGGAAGAGCTGTCAGTTGCAGTCATGACAATGTCGTAGCTCGGCGTTGTCTCGTAGTCCATATTGATCAGGGCCTTGAGCGCGTAGTTGTTTGCAACGCCGTTGGCGGCAGCAACCAGCGAGAAGGGCGCAGGGTCGGGGTTTGCGTTTCCGTTGACGGAGGTGATGGCAACGCTGACGGTCTCGCCCTCGTCGTCGTCTCCGACAATGTAAGTGAGGTCCTGTCCTCCAAGCCCAACGAGGGCATTGATGCCCAAGTTCTCGACGATCTCGCCGTCGGGAGCGTTTACAAAGGTTGGGTCCTGTCAATGTTTGGGTTAGTTAGAATTTTATTTTCCACTGCATATTGAAATTACATTGCTCACCTCCGCAACATCCCCAACATTAATAGTCAACGTCGCAGTGCTTGCCGCTCCGCTCGGGTCAGCCACGCTAATGGTGTAAACATACTGGTCGATATTCTCGTGGTCAAGAGTCCTCCCGCTCGCAATATTAACCACCCCGTCTTCATCAACGTCAAAGGTTTTACTCCCCGAGTCCTCCCCCCAGTTCGTAACGGTGTAGGTGACGTCATCCCCCTCTGGATCCTGCGCAACAAGCTGCGTGGAATCGTCGGGAACCCTCGCCGGAGCGTTCGCGCTCTCCGGAATGGAGTACACAACGTTCCCCATCGAAGGCGCCTCGTTCGCATCTTTAACGGTCACAAGAACAATAACGCTGTCAGAGAGCCCAGTCTCATCCGTCGCAGTAACAACGAGGTTAAACGTCTTCTCACTCGCCTCCCCCTCGAAGTTGAACAACGCCGGGTTCTTAACCTTGATCTGCCCGTACCAGTAGCTAATCGCTCCGGTCGTGTCCTCCGCCGAGGTGACGCTGAACCCCTGCGATGGGGCGGAGCCGGGATTGCTGCCGTCGCTGATCGAGTAGGCGCACGTCGCGCCCGCGTCCTCGTCACTTGCGATCAGCCGGGGCCCAACGTTATCACCCAAGCTTGCGCCCTGTGAGTAATGAAGATGAGTGATGTGTAGTTGTGTAATGTTAGTTAGTGTCGACATGTGTGCGAGTCGAGTGCGAGTCGAGTGCAGTTTGATTTTTATTTTTAATGTATCCCCCCCAAACTCAACTCACCTGCGTCGCCCCAACCTCAAACACAGTCGCAAACGTCCCCTGCGCATAACTACTCGGCAGAACCGGCGCCTCCTGGCTATCACTAATCACAATCGTAAGCGTCCCCGTATCGCTCAGCCCCCCCTGATCAGTAACCTGAACCGTGAGCGTGTACCGTCGATTAACCGCCTCAAGCGCCTCAAAGTTAACGGGATTCTGAAGCGATATTAGCCCAGTCGCCTCGACAATCGCGAACTTGTTATCGCCGTTCCCGCTCAGTATGCTGTAAAGCATGCAGTCCTCTCCCCCCCCGCACGCGTCCGGGTCAGTAACTTGGCTGTCGAGGGCATTCACCGCGCTCAGTGCCGCGCCAACGCTGGTTGATTCGGGGATGGTAATGTCGGAGAAGACGCCTCCGTTGATTACCGGGGCTTCGTTCACGGGGAGGACGTAGACGACTACGGCTACGTCGACGGTTGAGGAGCCGGCGCCAGTGATGCGGACTACGAGGTTGTACGTGTGGGAGCTCCCTGCGTTATGAGTGGGTTATGAGTGGGTTAATGAGTGGGTTATGTGGGGTTAGTCGCTGGTCTAAGCTAAGAAAAAATAAACACAAAAAAAGGGCAAAGGATGCAAAGTGTGCAAGGATTTCAAGTATCACTCTCACTCACCTCCGCTTGGGCTCCCCCCGTCATACTCCAACCCACTTTTAACGGTAATAATCCCCGCGCAGTCATTAACATCAAAAGGGTCCAGACTCGCATCACTCGCTCCGTCGTCCGGACTAAAACTAACAATGCTAAACTGCAGCTCCTCCTCCCCCGCAGCAGTCGCCGCAATCATACAAATATCATTTGAGACCCCGTCGGCTCCGGTCGTGCCGGCGATCTGGTTCACCGCGGTCCCTTCACGGACGTAGCAGACTAGGTCCGTACCGGACGGAGGCTCGGCTACGTCCTGGATGACCATCGTGACAACCTGGGTATACGCGTGCGACGCCGAATCCGTGACTCTGACAGTAACGCTCACGCTCCCCCCTGAGCCGCCAAGAGCCTCGAAGTCCACTGCGCTGGTAAGCTTGAGTACGTTGGTACCTTCAGCAATCGAAAAGTAGTCTCCGGGAATTTGACTCGCGACGGTGAATGAGATTGAGTCGCTCAGCGCGACACCGACCCCGCCGCACTCTGTGGGAGTCTTCAACCCCGTCCCAGCACACTCAGGATCAACCGCCTTCAACGTCCCAATATTCGTCCCAACAACCGTCCCTGAAACAGGAATAGTGCTCGCCGTCTCCTGAAAGCTACAAACGTTATTCCCGTCCCCGCAGCTGCTCCCGTCGATGACGATCAGCGTCGGGGCCTCGTTGATGTTGTTGATGTTTACGGTTATGGGGAAGGTTGTTGATAGGGCACCTCCCGAGCCGTTGTCCTGGACGATGAGGTTGAATTGGTGTTGGGGGGAGGTTTCGAAGTCCACTGGGGAGACGAGGCGGAGGCGGCAGGAGGAGTCGACCTGAACGGTTACGGTTATGCCGCGAGTTATGCCGCGAGCGAAAGTGTTACGGAAGTGTAAGATTTAGTAGTGGTGGTAGTGGTGGTAGTGGTGGTAATGGTGGTAGTTTAGAGAGTGGTGTAGAGAAAGTGGAAACTTGGTAAGTCGATGCAGCTCGCTATTTAAGCTCGCTATTCTATTCTCACCTCGAAAAACGGGCTCGCTCCAACCAAATTACACGAGTGCGTCTGGCCGTTGTCCGGGTCGGTTATCCCCGGCCCGAAAGAATGAACAACATTCCCAACCCCACTACCCCCAGTACTCGTCGACATATCCTCGTCGATACTGAAAGTGGAGGTTCCGACTCCGCTTGGAGCCTCGTTCAAGTTATTCACCGTAATGGTGAACGTCTCCTCCCTGTACCTGTTCGGGGTGCCGTTATCGGTGCTCCTGACAGTAACTGTCGTCGTTCCACTACTCGCACTACTCGTGGGGAACAGCGTCTCGAAGTTCAAGTTCGCGTTGAAGGTTAAGGCGTTACTCCCCGAGGCAATCGCGAAGGGCATTAGGTGTTCGCTTGGGCCGCCGAAGCCTACGATGGTGTAGGTGTGGGTCTGGTCGTTGTTCTCGTCCGCGGTGCTCAGGGTGCCGACGTTGCCGGTGCTTCCGGAGACGGACTCGGACACGACCAAGTTGTTTAGGTAGACTGCGCTGGGCGGTGTGTTCTGCTCAGTGACTGCCGCTCGTAATGTACTTGCCACCTCCTTAGCTTGGCTGTCGTCCGGGTCGGTGAAAGTGATTTTCGCTCGGAGGACGACGATTGTCGCGTCGGTACTACTCGAGTCAACAACAAGAGTAATCGGTCCGTAGACGTCAGAGCTGTCCGGGTTTGGGAAGGGGGACCCGACCTGCTGTTCGACGACTTCCCCTTCCTGGTCGAAGACGCGGAAAAAGGTCACGGAGGTGACTCCCGCAACGTACGGTCCCATATCCCCACCCGTACTACACGGCACGAGCTGAAACGTGGGGTTCTGCCCCGGAACTTGGCTCACGGCAACGTCGCTCGTGATGAACGCCGCTCCGCTCGCCCCGTCGTTGGCCGTTCCGTCCTTGTCTATGTCCCAGCACATGTCAAGCAAGCTCTTGACGATTTCCGTGCCGAGGTTCGCCTCGTAGGCCGTTGAGACGTCCGCGGCGTTCTTGAGGGTGAAGATTGCCTTTGCTTGCCCGCGGCCCTCCTCGTAGGCGTTTGCGTTGAAGAACCTGGTGGAGTTGGGTGGAGTTGGGTGGAGTTGGGTGGAGTTGGGTGGAGTTGGGTGGAGTTGGGTGGAGTTTGGGTGGAGTTTGGGTGGAGTTGGGTGGAGTTGGGTGGAGTTGGGGCGTGAGTGTGTGAGTCACATGTTTGCGTTTGTGTTTGTGTGTACAATGCCAATCCAATCCCCACCCCGCCTCACCTGTTGTACTCGTACTTCCCAGCATTCAAACTGCTTATCTCACTCGCCCCTCCCGCGCCACTCGTCCCGGTGAAGGTGTGAACGACGTTCCACGTCGGATTCGCCACCGCACTGAGCTTGGCGTACATCAAAAAACTCACTGAGACAACTTCGAGGGTCTCACCTCCCGCGGAGGTGATGTCGCTGTGGTAGATGAACGCGGTGAACTGCGCGTTCCCCCCCGAGACAATGTCCGTCGGCTGAGATATCGTCACCAGGCTCAGATCCTCCATCGCGATCGGCAGGTCGTCCGCCCCGAGAACGTAAGCGTAGTTGAACTGCTTCGTCTGCCCGGGGGTAATGTACGGGTAGTGGAACATGAGGTTAATCGCCTGATCGGCGTAATTGGGACTCGCCTCGGAGTAGCTGCGCCACTCGTTGTGGTCTTCCCAGGAAGCTGACGCGTCGTTGTTGTTGAAGCCCCAGGTGTTTACGCGGCAAGCGGCGTTTATCGTCCCCAGGCCGCAGTAGAGTGCTCCGTAGGTGTTACCCTTTGCGGCGACGAAGCAGGTGTTTGGCTCATCGTCATCTGCGATCGAATCTGGATCCCCGTCCCTAACCTTCTGACTGACAACCCAGTTCTTCGTCGAGTAAGCCCCGGTGTGCGGCTGCTCCTGGTCGGGATCGACGGTCCGCATGTAGTAAACGTCGTCGAGGTTCGCGGAGCCGATGTTCTTCAGCACGACCGAGGTCGTGAAGAAGAGCTTGTCGCCGTCGAATTGGGTTACCTTGGTTATTTCCATTGGGCCGTCCACACCCACCCAGAGGGCGGACTGCTTGTTCCCGTGGGAGGTTATGTCGAAGGCAACTGGGCTGATTTCGCTGTGGGGTGGGGGGTGGGGTGGGGGGTGGGGGGTGGGGGGTGGGGGAGATGTGTTGTTGTGTTAGGCATGAAGTATTG
>Ga0302116_1001141_pt1 | contig 16099 bp, 8 predicted proteins | sample AG5_SCM_MG_FD_203124 | JGI IMG/M metagenome (GOLD analysis project Ga0302116, IMG submission 203124) | Marine microbial communities from Western Arctic Ocean, Canada - AG5_SCM | ecosystem: Environmental > Aquatic > Marine > Oceanic | place: Canada: Western Arctic Ocean | collected 2017-10-01 | reverse complement strand
CCATCCCGAGCGCTTACCGAATGTCATTTTTCCCGCGTCCGATTTGGCACCCACCTGGAGACTGCTGACCTCCCGCCTTCCCCCCACACACACAGATGGCAGGGTGATCGACCTGCCCTTCCTCAAGGATGCCACCGGCGCGTCCTTCCTGGACGTCCGCAAGCTCTACCCGACCACCCAGATATGCACCTACGACCCCGGGTTCAACTCAACCGCGTCGTGCGCTTCCGCCATCACGTTCATCGACGGCGACAAAGGGCGGCTCCTCTACCGCGGCTACCCCATCGAGGACCTCGCGGAGCACGGCGACATGGCCGACTGCGCGCACTTACTCATCCGCGGAGTCCTCCCCACGCGTAAACAACGGCGAGAGTTTCAGAGGGAGGTCCGCGCGCACAGGCTGGTCCACGAGCACCTCATTCGATTCTTCCACGGATTTAACCACGACGCGCACCCGATGGCGATACTCGTCTCCGTCGTCGGCGCGCTCAGCGCCTTCTACAACGACGACCACGACTATACGGACCCGGCCACGCGGGACCTCGCGGGTATGCGCTGCGTGGGGAAGATGCCGACGCTCGCGGCGTACGCGTACAAGACGGCGCACGGCCAACCCATCGTCTACCCCCGCGACGACCTGAATTTAGCGCAGAACTTAATGTATATGATCTTCGCGCTGCCCACGCGGCCGTACGACCTCGACCCGGTGGCGTGCCGGTGCCTGGAGGTCATCCTGATGCTCCACGCGGATCACGAGCAGAACGCCAGTACCAGCACGGTGCGCATCGCGGGGTCGTCGCAGGCGAATCCGTTCGCGTGTATAGCGGCGGGTGTGGCGAGTTTGTGGGGCCCGGCGCACGGGGGCGCCAACGAGGCGGTGCTGTCGATGCTCGAGGAGATTGGCACCGTGGACCGCATCCCCGAGTGCGTGGCTCGCGCCAAGAGCAAGACGGATCCGTTCCGGCTGATGGGTTTTGGGCATAGGGTGTACAAACAGACGGACCCGCGCGCGCGGTTGATGCGGAACATGTGCCACAAGTTGCTGGACCACCTTAAGATCGAGGACCCGCTGTTGGATCTGGCGATGGAGCTGGAGAAAGTGGCGCTCTCCGACGAGTACTTCATCAAAAGGAAGCTCTACCCCAACGTGGACTTCTACAGCGGGATATGCTTCAGGGCGCTGGGTATCCCGCGGGAGATGTTCACGGTGATATTCGCGGTGGGGCGGAGCGTGGGGTGGATATCGCAGTGGATCGAGATGGCGGGGGAGAACGTGTCGAGGATCTCTCGGCCGCGGCAGATGTACGAGGGTGCGCTGGAGCGGCCATTCGTTCCCATCAGCGAACGCGAGGGGGACGACGGGGACGAGGAGGACCCGATCGATAGTCGGCCGGACAGCGCCGATGACCTGCATCACCTGGGAAGGATGCTCAGCGTTCGCATCGCCAACTCACACGGCGCGTAGCCAAATGTCAAATCAATTTAATCTTATTTTCCTCGGAACGCACGTTGCCGGGGGTTGCCGAGGGTTGCCGAGGCGTCTATAGCCTAGTCAGCGGGTCACGTCGCCGCTCACGTTCGCCTGCACGCGTCACACGATCGTTCGTTGTCGATATCCGCGGCACGCAGGTGGAAACATGTCCATCACCGCGGCTCAAGCGAGCGAGGGCGCGAGCCCTTTCCCCGATAGCGCGGCTCTGGTCCCCGCGACGGACAAGCGAAGGCTCGGCCCTTCCCAGGCTGACTCGTGCGCCCCACCCTGCTGCTCGCTGTGGACGCTCAACGCGTTCGCCGCCGCGGTTCACGGCGCATGGTTCGTCATCTTCATCCTCCTGTGGCGCCTCGACGAGCGCGAGGACGGAGAGAAGCGCGATATCACCTATCCGCTCTGGGTGTCCTACGCGACGTGGGGAGAGCTTCCCGAGCCCACCTTGCCCCCGCTGCTCACCACCGCCCTCGAGAACCTCTCAACCGGTGGCCTCACCCTCTCGCGCTTCGTCGACTCAAACGCCGGGTACCCGACGTGTGACCCCCCGCGATCCGCGAAGGTCGGGGCCATGCCCGTCTCACCCGCGGCCGCGGACACCGGCTTGGTGCTCTCGCTGCACTGGCTCGTGGTCAGCTTCTTCGCGCTTTCCTTCGCCTTCCAGTTCGCCGCCGCGGTCTTCGACCTCGCGCGGCGCTCGCGTCGCAGGCGCCACCGCCGCGTGCTCATCGGTGACACCTCCGAGGAAGTCGCCCGCGCAGACGACACGCGCGACGCGGGCGTGCACGAGTCGGTGGTACGTTTCCTTTTATTACCGCATGGGCAATTAGAATGACGGCGTGTTTTGTTCACAGGGAACCTGGCTCCGGTTCATCGAGTACTCCTTCTCAGCCGCCGTCATGATCGTCGCGATCGCATTGCAAGTCGGTCTCATGGACGCCTGGATGCTGTTCGCGCTCGCGACGCTCACCTGGGCGACGATGATGCTCGGGCTCGTGGGCGAACGCGTCCTCGCGGTTGAGAAAAGGCTCCGACGCGTCGTGAACGATCTCGAGGAACGAAACACGGAGGTCTGCCCGGGCCTCGAGGCATCCGTGGTGTCCTCCCTCTCGATGGCGAGGTGGGCGGCGCACCTCACCGCCTGGATCACCCAAGGCGTCGTCTTCGTCGTCATCATCGCGCACTTCTTCCAGTCGCAGGGTACGTGTGAGTTCGACGGCACGGGCGAAGAAAACGTCGCGCCCGACTTTGTCTTCGCGATTGTCTTTTGCGAACTCGGCCTCTTCGCGCTTTTCGGCTTGACGCAGATGTGCCAGTTCCTATCGCACGACTACGGGTGGTGCGCCGGACGCGGTGACGACAAAACGTCCTCCACCGCGTGCTGCTCCGTGGAGGCTGCGTACATCGTTCAGTCGCTGGTGAGCAAGACGCTGCTGGGGTGGCTCGTGTACGGAGGGAACTTCGCTCCCAACTGATGACCGCCGGGTGAAAGCTCCTACCCGGGGATTCAGCCACGTCTCGCGCGACACGCGGTGTAACTGAGGAGGACTCATCACCAAGGGATTGTGATGATCTTGGCACACTCTCTTGCGTTCCGTTGACTAAAGCTGCATGTTGATGAAACGCAAGCAAAGATCATCACGCTCCCTTGACTCTCAGTTACACTGTTTCCGCATCAGGGAACCTGTCGCGCAAGACGTCGCCTCGATCCCCGGGATTGGACGAACACCGCCCGCGACCGTCGCGATGCATCGAACATTTTAGCGCTCAAGATCGAATCGTGAGTGGACGATCTTACCAAAACAGTGTGCATTGTCGGGTGTAAAATCCATACTTGTGGTTAAACACACCACAACACAAAGCACACTCTTGGTCCATCTTGAGCCCCGATGCAAAGCAAATGTTCGATGCACCGCGACTGTCGCGAGCGGATGTTCGGACCGCCTCGCTGGTTAACTAACTAGAGGGACTCGTCTGTTTTACTACGTCACGTTCGTCGTGTGATGACACAAATACACTACACTACGTTTACACTACGGCTCCTCGTCCGTGCCGCCCTCGTCCTCACCGCCCGACTCTTCCGCTTCGGCGTAAAGGTTCACCGCCGCGCTGAACATCGTGATGGCCAACGCCAGCGTCCACCTGTACCGCTCCTCGTTATCGAACCCGATCCACATCAGCAAAGCGGTGTTCCACACGAACCCGGCGACGAACGCGCCAACCTTTTCCTCCTCGTCGCACAGCTGCGTCACCAGCCTCTTGGCCCGTTCACCGGCGGGTGGAGCGCAGCACCCGCCAAAGCCGTCGTCCTCACTTTCAGACTCAGCCGCGTCGGATGTAGCCACGTCGCGGCACACGGCGCCGTACGACGCCGCGGCGACCGTCCCGAGCGACCACACGCTCGCGTACACCATCGCGGAACCCGTCGCGCCCATCGAACCCTCCGACAGACCCAGCCACGTGGACTGCGCAGCCGCGTTCAGAGCCACGCCGGTGGTGAAAGCGAAAGCTCCGGAGAGCATATCCCTCGCGCTCGCCGCGACCATCAACCCGGGTTCGAGCCGGAACACGGCGTGCGAACCCATGGCGCGAGCCGGCGTCCCTCGAGTTGGCGTGGCTCCATTCACCTCGCCGCTCGTCGCACCCTCGGGGAGAAGAACCTCGTAAGGCATCTTCCCCGAGTCGGTACCCGCGAGTACGTCGCCGCCGCCGGACACGTGAAACCTGGACACCACGAACGCGGCGCGTCCACCCACCGCCACCACAGCCGTGATCCACGCCGCGCACAAGCCGGTGTCGAACGATGACTTCACCGCGGATGCCAGCGCGACGTCGGCGGCGTGTCTCATCGTGCCCACCCAGGCTATCGCTAAGATCCACTCGCAGCATCGCATGACGCCCAACCGGACGACGTCGCTGACGTCCTCACCCGCGTCGTCGTACGGCCCCGGTCTCGTGTCGATACCCTCGGGCGGCGCGGCGTACCTCGGTCGCTCGCGCCTGAGGAGCCCGCGCAGAGGCCCGGTGCCTGACTCGCCCGCGCGCACCGCCCAGGCGAAAAGCAAGCTGAGCGCGACGACTGAGAGGGCATCTTGCCAGAGCCGGTCGTTCGGTAGGGTTCCCAGCGCCGCCACCGCCCACGCCCACATGCACACGTAGGTGAAGGCCGCGGCGATCTTCTTGTAGAGGTTGTGGCGGAACTTGCCTCTGTACGCGGTGGCCGCCGCGGTGGCGGACTCCCCGAGCCCGAGCGACGCTCCTCGCGAGGATCTGACGTCAGCGGCGAAGATGCGCTCCGCGTTGGCCCTCTCCTGCGCGATGGCCGCCTTGACGCTCCACCTGACCGCCGCGGCGGCGAGCGAGGTGACGATGGCGACGTATATCCACACCCAGATGAGGTGCAACCGGCTGAACCCGCGCGTCATGAGGGTGTCGATGGTGGTCCTCACGGTGCAGTCGCCGTGGCCGCTGAGGCACACGAGGCTGAGGATGCAGCGGTTCCACGCGAGGAGCGCGAGGTACTCGTGGACAAAGTCGAAATGCTTTATGCACTTGGACCTCAAGATGGAGAGCACCGCAGCGCGCGGCGACCGCGCGGGAGGAGCCTCCTGAACCTCCATACCTCGAGTCAGTCGAGCGCCCCACCACTGTGGGCGCCTCCTCGGGGATGTCAACTCGTTACTTTCGCTTCGTCGATACCAGTCACCGAGTCCTGGGTTTGAACTCGTCCGCAACAGCGCCCTCACTCATAAGCGGGCCCGTCTGAGGAGGGCTTCGCGACGCGTATCGGCGCAAGGCGGTGGATGGAGATCGAGTCCGTACACCACTTCGGCGCGGATCTCACCAATCAGACGCAGCAGGTGCGTGAAACTGTCCCGGTGGCGTCAACAACCGATCAAAGGGATTTCAAAAAACAATTCATCGGGAGTGCCGTCTCCGCAGCCCCGGCTTCCAGCGCCCTTCTCTGACCCTTCCTTCTCAACCCACTCATTCGACTCATTCCAGGCGCACCTCCAGGCGGTGTCCGAGGTGCCCAAGGGCGGCACGGGCGCGATGGACGTGGCGCGACTCGCCCAGCTTCTCCAGGAGACCACCGCAGCTGATGCACAAAGGATCGCGGCAGCCGAGCGCGAGCTGAGTGCCGCGTCGGACAACGCGGGGTTCGCCGGCGCGCTCCTCCAGTGCGTCGGCGCGGCGAACGGGCCGGACCCGAACGCCGCGGCGGTCGCCGTTCCAGCCGCCGCGGCGCTCCACAACTTCGTGCGAAGCAGATGGCCACACAAACTCCCATCCCAGCAGGAGAGGGAGGCGACGCGCGTGGCCATCCTGCGGGCTCTCGTCGTCGCGCCCATCGCGGGTCCCATCGTCAAGCTCCTCGCCGAGTCCTTCAGGATCATCGTCACCGAGGACGTGACCCGCGCCAAGTGCTGGCCGGACTTACTCCCGGCGCTGTGCCAGGCTATGCAGGAGTCAAACCTCATGGTGGGCAAGGAACAATCACCCGTCAAGACGGCCAACGCGCTCGTCGCCGTGCACACGCTCCTGAAGCCGTACAAATACTTCCAGAACCCCGGGTCCGAAAAGGAAACCGCGCCACCCGAGCTCGAGGCCATCGCCAAAGCCCTGCTGGAACCACTGTTGGGGATGCTCGGCATCCTGGCAACGGGCACGCTCACCGCCGCAGCCGCGGAAAACGGTGACCCGACGGCCGCCGCCGCCGCGCACAACGCCGCCGACCAGCCCGGCAACGACGCGCTGCTGCACACGCTGCTCAAGTGCTTCCACCACACGATCGCCGCGTACATGCCGGTCGCGATGGTGCCGTCACTGCAGAGGTGGCTCGAGGTTTTGGCCAAGATTTTGGAACAAGCGCCAGCGTTCAAATTCGACGACGAGCGGCTTCACGCGCCGCGCGGTAAGGCTGTCAAGCGCGTGATCCAGGCGATGATGTCGCTGGTGACCAGGCACAGGAGGCACGTGGACAAGTTCCTGCCCACGGTGTGCTCGCACGCCACCGCGCTGGCGTCCACGCTGGCGAACAGGCGCCTCGCATCCACCGGGGACGAGCCGATGAACGCGGTGCAGTCGCGGCAGTGCGCGCTCTGCTTCGACCTCCTCGCGCGTGTCTCGGAGACGGCGCCCGGGTACAAGCTCCTCGCGCCCAACTTTGCAACGCTGTTGGAGTCCGCCATCTACCCCGCGCTGTGCGCCAGCGCCGAGGACGAGGCTGACTGGGAGGAGGATGAGGAGGAATACCTCCAGAAGAATCTCCCCGCCGACACCGACGATCCCACGGGATTCAACGAGGAGCTCTACGCCCCGCGGCAGTCCGCGGCCAACTTACTCGGCCTGCTCGCCGAGCGAGGCAGCGCGGGCGGCAGCGCGGGGGGCGGCGGGGGCGCCGACGGGGGCAAGCGCAAGAAGGGCGGCGCCGCCAAGGCGAAAGGGAAGCGAGGGGTGAGCTCCACCCCGGGTGACGTGGCGACTCGTTACTTTGAGCGTTTCCAGCCCCCCGGGTCCCCAGGCGCGCCGAACGACCCGGCCGCGATGTCGTCCTACTTTGGCGTCCTCATCGCGTACGGCGCGCTGAGCAAATGGATGGCGTCGTACGGCGGCAAGGCGTCCACGAACACGCTCGCCAGGCAACGGGTGTTGCCGGTGCTGGCCCCCGGAGCGGTTGACTCGAGTTCAATCGCGGGATGCGCGGTGCGAGCGGCGGCGTGCTGGGCACTGGGCGAGCTCTCCGAAACGGAGGCGCTCCCGGAGGAACCCACGCACGCGGCGCTGCTTCACGCGCTGACGGACCCGATCGGTAAAACCCAGCCCGCGCTCCGAAGCGCCGCGGCTTCAGGCATCGCCGCCGCGCTTCACGCGAGCTGCTGGCCAAAAAACTGGGAACCCCTGCTCACCGCCGCCGCCGCCGTGGTCAACGACGCGTCCAGCGAGACGGAGGAGAACGACGCTTCTAGCTTAAGGGCGCTGCGTCTCATCACCGTCGCCGCGGACGTCGCTCCGGAACACTGCGGTGCCGCCAACCTGGCGCTTCCGCTCGCGGCGGCGTTGGCTAGGGCCGCGGCGTCCAGGACCCCGGCGCCGCCCGCCACGTTACCCCCGGTCGTCGAGACCGCGCTCGAGGCGCTCGTCGCCGTGGTGCAGGCGGCGGAGGACACGTCGGAAGAGACGGATGACACTTCGGAAATGGAGAACGACATGGACGCAGAGGAACAAGTGAACAAACCGCCGCATCCGTCGCTCGTCGCGTTGACGCCGCACCTCTGCGACGCGCTTCGTCGCGCGTGGCTGCCGACCGCGTGGGGCGTGGAGGCGTGGAACGTTCACGGGCATACCGACATGGAGGGTGAGCCCGCGGGCGCGCCCGTGGCGTGCTGCATGGGGGACATGTCCCGGCTGCTCTCCCGCGCGCTGCGGTGGTGCCCGGATGCGGCGTCGGGGGACCAGGTGCAACTCGCGCAGCTCGTCGCGGCTCACGCCTCTTTACTCCCCGAGTGGGACGCGTGGGAAGAGGAGGAGGAGGAGGCGGCGCTGGAAGTGTTGGACGACGTCTCCGCGTCGTTCAAGCGCGGCGCGCTCGTCGTCCGGGACGTCAACGCCATGCGACCGCTGTTTGAGTCCTACGGGCAGTTCATCGCGACAGCCGTCGACCAGGCTCCAGCGCTGGGATGCGCCAGGGCGTGCAGGCGCGCGCACTCGTTGATGGCGCTCGCGGCGAACGTCGGCGGCGACGCGTCCGCGGGTGTGGCGCGTAAGATCCAAACCGCCGCGACGGATCGCCTCCGCGGGTTGGCGTTGCCGGATCTCCCCGTGGCGAGGCCGTTGGTGCTCGCGGCGTCGGGGGCGTTGGCCAGAGGCGTGGGTCCCGCCCCCGGGTCGCTCGCGCCCAACGTCGCCGCCGATTGGTCCAGAGCCGCCGCCCGGACGCTCGTCACGAGCAAGGATGACCTCTCCGCGTCCGAGCTGATCGTCCTGGCGTCTTCCAGTTTACGGGCGCTGGGAGCCGCGGGCGCGGGGGCGGATGCGGTGACGGACGCGAGCGCCCGGGCATCCGCGATGGAGGGCGCCCTTCGCGCGGTTCTCGGGCTCCGGGACCTGCGCGCGTCCGGCGGCGAGCTCGGCGCGGGCAGGCGGAACGCGGAGGAGGAGGACACGGACGACGCGAGCGATGATTCCGACGAGGACGACGAGGATGCCGAGGACTTTGAGCGCGACAGCGACGTCGACAGCGACAGCGACGAGATGGGCGACGGCGTCGGTTCACCGCCGGACGAGGAGACCGAGGCGCAGTTCCTCGCGCGATACGCGGCGGAGGCTCGTCGGTTACAGGGCGACGGCGCGGAGGACCCTGACGGCGGGGACGTCGAGGACGCCGACGACGGGAGCGAGCTGGAGTTGGACGGCGTGATGATGGGCCCGCCGGGGTCGGAGGCGCGGGCGTTGTTGAACTGGCTGCAGTCCCGGGCCACCGCCGCGGACCTCGGCGCGCTGGCGGCGACGTTGCAGGCGCACCCGGTGGACGGTTTAGAGCAGGTGAGTAACCTTCAGACGGTGCTCAGCTCCATCCCGCAGCAGTTGGGCGGGGCGGTCTCCGGGCCCAGCGCTTCGTCCGGGAGCGCGGGTGTCTCCATGGACTTTGGCCAGATGGCGCTGTGAAGACTGAGCGACGTACTACCGTGGTCCATCTCACACTACCGTAGTCTATCTTATTACACTACTGTGGTCTATCTTATTATCGGTGATGTTACACGCCTTGCTACGGTCCTAATGACTCTATGCACGCGCCTGCTTGACGCCTGGGACGAACGTCGAGTGTTATTACTCAGTCTCGACGCGTCTTCTTCGGGCGCCTCTCCTCGGATGACTGGATCCGTTTGGTGAGAGGGCCGTCACTGGTTCGTTCCCCGGCGTGTCAATCGCGTGTCATGTGTGTGAACTACTGACTCACGTGGCCATACCCACTCACGTGGCCACCGGTTGGGTTCTGTGCGTGGACCGGTCCGCGTCGCCGCTCTTGCTGCCGAGCCAGTTGAGCCCGAGCTTGATGCCCGGCAGCTTGGCCGCGGCTCGCTTGTGGAACCCGCGAGCGTGCAGCATGTCCCTCACCTTGTCCACCTCCCATCCCTCCGTGTTGTGTCTCTCCACCTCTTTGTCCAGCTCGTCGAAGAGCACCAGCGTGACCGGGTGCCCTTTCTCCCACCGCACGGTCACCCCCGGGTACGCCTTGTCATGCTCCACCTCCCCCTTGAGGAACTTCTTCATGTCCGGGTACTTGTTGAGACGTCACGCGGGACACGAGACGAACTCCGCGCGTCCTATGTGCTCATCAGCGGTCGGTGCATCCGCGGATCTGAGATGTCGCGCGGCATCCACCGACGGGGCGGTGGACAGCGCCAGGAGCGCAAAGGCCAAGGCGAGGACGCGCATGGCGATGTGAGGGTCGCGCGTCCAGATCATCTTCTCGGAGACATCCAAGAGCCCGACCTGACTGCCCGACTTCGAAACCACGCTGAGACAGTTTAAAGTCCCGTCCGTTGGCACCCTCGGACCTCACAACTGGGCGAGCGCGGTAGGGTCCGAGCGCGTCGCGTGCGCTCGAAGGATCTACCCGGGCTCCACACGCATCGTCGAGCGCGCGTGACCTCGCGTCCCAACGCCCGGAGGTCGCCCACCACCGGAGGGCGCCCGTTCAAACAGATCCGCGACAGCCCCGAGGAAGGAGACTCATCACTCACGATGTCTGCCGATGTGGTGGCCTCGTGGAAGGCGTACGTCACCGCCTGGGACCGCGGCGGGTACGGCGACGAGTGCGCCCTGCTGCTCCAACGCGGCCTCGGGGAGACGGTCAACGCGCACTTCCTGGAGTCCGCCGAACGCGAGTTCGCCACCGCGCACCTCCCTCGGCTCAAGGCACTCCTCGAGAACCACGGCGCCGCTAACATCTCGCGCACGCTGTCCATGGCCGCCGAGAAGGTGGGCGCCGCCGGGGACGAAACGAACGAGTGGTCGTGGGTGGACGAGGCCGTGCCGAGGGGCGTCGCGGAGCTGGCGGCCGCGGTGGACGAGCGACGGCGTCAAGCCGCACAGCTGGCGACAGCGATGCATCCCTCGGACCCGGCAGCCGCTTTGGCCGCGAGGATGAAGCTGGACGGCGCGCTCTCCACCGTCGTGGGCGCCGCGACCACGACCATGGGCCCGCGCGAGATGACCGGCGTGTGCGCCGCGTACTACGCGCGCAGGCTGAAAGAGTTCTCCCAGCGTCTCAGGCGCGTCAGGGGCTTAAGAGACGGCGAAGAGTCCGAAGAGGATGAAAACGATCGCAAAGTCGCCGACGACGACGAACTCGCAACCATCCGGCCTTTATCGTCATGGCACCCGTCATGCGCGGACATCATGGGCGGCGACTGGGCCTCCACGCTCGCGTCCGTCGCGGGTGGGCTCAGAGCGGTGGGCGGCGGCGAGGGAGGCGCGTCGGACGTCGCCGAGGCTGCGCTGCACGGGGCGCTGGAAACGGCGGCGAGGATAAAGGTTCGGGACGTGGCCGCGGGTGAGTTTGACAAAAAAGCGCTCCCGTCGCTGCTCCGGTGGCTGGACGGTACCCCTCTGCAGTTCGCGAGGTGCGCGCTGGGGCTGGACGAGGGTGGTACCGCGGAGTGGCGCGGGCGGCTCGAGTACGCCATTTACGAACACCTCGGGTCGACGCGAATCGGTGAATTTTTCAACGTCATCGTGGAGTTTCCGGACTCACTCCCCGCGGTGGACGACCTGCGCCGGTGCCTTCGCCGCACCACGCTGCACGACAGGCTCACGTCATCGTTGCGCGGCGCTTTGCAGCGGCGTTTGCTCATCCCCGGCGCGCCGACGTCGGACATAATCGAGCAATACCGGCTGACCATCCGGGCGCTTCGAGCGCTGGATCCGTCCGGGGTCGTCCTCGGCGTGGTATCCGCGCCGCTCAAGGAGTACCTTCGCGAACGAAAGGATACCATCCGATGCGTCGTGACGATGTTGATGGGCGCGAAGGGCGGCGCGGATGAACTCCTCGGCGCGGACGAGGACAACGTGGGGGGTAAGCCGGGCGGGTCGGCGGAGGAGTGGGAGGGCGACCCGGAGTTTGAAGCCAACGAAGACGGGCAACCGGCGCCGCGCCCCTCGGACGGCGACGGCGACGGTGGGGGTGAGGACGCCACTGAGACGAGACGCGTGGTCAAATGCCGGGGCTGGGACGCGTGGGAGCCCGAGCCGGTGGAGAGCGAGGCGGCTTCGTCGCGGGGCCGTCGTCGCCCCGTGGAGGACGAGCTCGGTCACCTGATCAACATCTACGGGTCCAAGGAGCTGTTCATAAACGAGTACCGCAACATGCTCGCCGAGCGGCTCCTCTCCAAGGTTGGGTACGACGTGACGCGGGAGATGCACACGCTCGAGCTGCTCAAGATCAGGTTCGGCGAGGCGTCGCTTCACAAGTGCGAGGTCATGCTCAAGGATTTGCTCGACTCGAAGCGAATCAACGGCAACGTCAAGGCTCCGCCCGCGCCCGGGACGCCCGCCGCGCGCGATACCGCGTCCTCCGAGGTTCTCCAGAAGTCACCTCTCGACGCCACGATCGTCAGCGCGCTCTTCTGGCCGCCGTTCGCCAACGAAGCGCCCGACTTTAAGCTCCCGCCCGAGATGAAAAACATGCTCGACGCGTACTCCAAACGGTACCACCACCTCAAGGCGCCGCGTCAGCTCATGTGGAGACCTACCCTCGGCACGGTCGAGGTGGAGATCATGCGCGGGGATTTCGAGTTAACCCTCTCGGTGTCCACCATGGAGGCCGCGGTGCTCCAACACTTCACGCGGAAGGAACGATGGGGACAGGACGACCTCGCCGCGGAGATGGGGATCAATCGCGCCACGCTCCGCCGCAAAGCGGTGGTCTGGATCAACAACGGCTTACTCGTCGAGGAGAAGGCGGATGACGTGGCGGCGTACCGGCTCACCACGGGCGAAGACGGACGGGCCGCCTTCGGCGCCGCGGCGGCGGACGACGAGGGCGGCGGCGGCGGCGCGGTGGCATCCGCCGAGGACCAGGCGGCGGCGGGGATGATGGTTTACGAACAGTACGTGATGGGGATGCTCACGAACTTTCCGAGCCTGCCGCCGGATCGCATCCACAACATGCTCAAGATGTTCGTGCAGGACCCGCCGTACGACAGGAGCCTGGACCAGCTCGAGGCGTTCCTCGGTCAGCTCGTGGCGGAGGACAAGCTGGCGCTGGAGGGCAACTCGTACTCAAAGAGGTAGTTTGTAAACGGGCGAAATCATATTAAAACACGGTAAAACGAGCGGGCACCACGGTCGTCGTTCGTCTCCTCACTTGTCACTCATCTCACTTGTCGAGGCCGGGGAACCCCGTGGTGTCCTTGAGCTGCTTGAGCTGTTCCTCGCTCAAACTCTCCTTGATCTTCCTTCCCAAAGACGTGGACTCGAACGCGGTGTCCAGGTTCCACTCGCTCACCGCGGGCTTTTTGTTCACGCTCTCCGGCATCTTCTCGAGCATCGTCTCGTACAGCTTCTTGCCGTCCATGATGATTGGGAAGAAGTGCGGCTGGCCCTCCGGCCTGGTCTGGTTCTCCTTGTAGTACACGAGCACGGGGAAGCCCGGGAACCAGAACTCCCAGTTGGTCACGGACTCGAAGGACCATCTGTTGGCGCCGCCGCCCTGGAGCTTGTTGTCGCCCGAGCTGTCGGTGTCCACGTCGAGGGCGGTGGAATCGTCGGCGCCCGGGTCGATGAAGACGACGTCGAGGTCGGTATCGCTGAACCTGAAGCGGACCCTGGACGCCTGCAGCGCGAGGAAGGCTCCGAGGAATCCGTGTACCCCGAACTGGGTCCAGAGGTGGCAGACGGGGCCTAGGAAGGTGGCGACGCCGAGGAGCACTCCGCCGATGCGGTAGTCGCCGGGGATGACGTCGATGGCACCGGCCGCGGCGTTCACGATGGGGTTCTTGCCGAGCGCCCGGAGCCCGGAGGCCTCCTCGCCGCGCGTCGAGGCCTTCTTGTTAGTACCGCCCATCGAGGGCCCCTTGGAGGAGGCGACGATCTTGGGGGCACATGACGCGGTGGCGCGGGTCTTGGAGCGCGCCTTGGCGGTGCGGCGCAGAGCCAGGGGCACGCGGACGGCCTGGGAAGCGACGAGGGCGTTGATCATGTCGATGGGTCGTGCGGGTGCGTGTGTGAGGCCGACGCTTGGTGAGAGCACCTTGAGAACATTCTGCCACTTGGATCCACCGTGGCAATTTACAAGTATGGTGGCATTTATCCAAACCCAACCACCATCAACCGAAGCGCACCCGCACGACGTCATGGCCTGCACCTCATCCGCCGGGTGCGTCCCCGCCTTCGCCAGGCGCGCACCCCTGAACCGCCTCGATCGCCGCGCCGTCGGGTCGGCCGTCTCCAAGTCCTTGTTCTTCTCCGCCCCGATCAGGTTCCGCGGGGCGAATCACGCGGCTGTCTCGTCCCCAGCGGTGAACGCCGCGGCGACGGACGGCGCCCCAAAGAAGAAGGTCCTCGTCCCAATCGCCGACGGCACCGAGGAGATCGAGGCCGTGACCGTCATCGACGTCCTCCGCCGCGCGGGCGCCGAGGTCGTCGTGTGCTCCGTCGAGGAAGAAGGGCGCCTGGAGGTTGTGTGCTCCAGGGGCGTCAAGCTCGTCGCCGACGTCAACGTCAAGGACGTCTCTGGACGAAACGCGCCGAACGACTGGGATCTAATCGCCGTCCCGGGCGGCATGCCCGGCGCCGAGCGCATCGCCGACCACATCAAGTTCGACGCCGTGCTCAAGAAGCACTTCATGGCGGGTAAACTCATGGCGGCCATCTGCGCGGCGCCCGCCATCTGCTTCGAGCCCAAGGGCTTTTTGGAGGGATACGCCGCCACCGCGCACCCGGCGTTCGTGGACGAGCTCGGGGGTTCGCTGCAGGATAAGAACATCTACGCGGAGGCGCGGGTGGTGGTGGACCGTGAGGTGGTGACGAGCCGGGGCCCGGGGACGGCGTTGGAGTGGGCGCTGTGCCTGGTGGAGCGTCTCTACGGAACGGAGCACTGCAAGAAGATTGCGGGCCCGATGGTGGTGCAGCCGGCGAACGCCCGGATCCGAAACCAGCTCGAGTGGCGGCTCGACGAAGCCCCGCTGTCCGAGGAGTGAGCGATGCTGGACTTTGTATTTCATAACAAGGGGGAGGCGAGAGAGCGTTACCCTTCACCGTAGTCGCGTGAAATAATATTTTACCACTCGACGCCAAAAGTTTGAGCTCGTGGGCACCTTTCTGTTTCTTGTGATCTCAGACGGACTCACTATTCACCGCGCAACATGTCGCACATGTCGTCGCACGCACCGAGTTCGCGCGCAGCAATGATGGCCCGGATGGCGCAGGCGGCGCATGGAGGCGAGCCGGTGCGTGATATATCCCCACTTTCCCGCGCGAACCAAACCTCCCGCCATCTAAACATTTCAAAATCGGCACTCACGCTCTTCGTCCTCCCCGCTCGTCACTTCCCGCAGCTGAAAGCCGTGAGCGTCAACAAGATGCCCCCGAACGCCCCGCTCGACGGTGCTAAGCCTACCGGCGAACCCACCGTGGCATCGGAACCCGTCGCTGCGCCCACCCACACCCCGGCTCCTACCGATCCCGGCAGTTCCTCGGCGGTTCCCGTGAAGCGCGAGGCGAACGAGCCAAACGCACCGCCCGGCAGCCTCCGCTGGAGCCGCGGCATGCCCATCCCGCGCACGTACGAGGTCATCCTGGACGCCTTCATCGCGGTTCAGCAGGTCCACCAGTTCATGCGCAGGCGAGGCAAGAGCGGCAACACCGAGGAGCTCTGCGCGGGCGTGGAGGAAGTCACCAAACGCCGATGCACCCTCGACACCCTACGAGCCATCGAAGCCTTCCGACCGGGAACCCTGTCCCTCTCCGTCAGGCCCGGGGCCAACGACGACGACGGGCGCGCGGCGTCGGATCCCACGCGCGTGCGCGTGGACTTCCCCGACGTCAATAACGGGATCAAGGGCGGAGCCAAGGGCGTCGCGACCAACGACGCTTTTCGCCAGATCCTGGTGGACGCCGTCGCCGACCGACACGTGGCGTTCCTCCGCGACTTACCGAACAACGAGGGCGATTCGTGGGAGCCCGAGCGCAACTCAAAGGGTGTCGCGATCGAGTGGCACGAGGGATTCGACCTGGAGGCTGTCCCGTATCCTCCCCTGTCCAATGTGTCGCGTTCGTCCGTGGAAAACTCTCGCGAAGATCCCCCCGTCGACGACCGGATGTCTTCTGGAAACGACGAGAAACGGAGGAAGACGGACGCGAACGCGACCACACGCCCCAACGTCTCCGGCAACGGCACCGCGTTGGCCCACATGAACTGGCACGCGACCGTCGCCGGCGGTGACGAGCGAACGCTGGACACCCAGGACGTCAAGCTGAAGAGCGTCATGGAGCGCGCGGTCACCGCGGCGGAGGCGGAGGCGGAGCGGACGCGGCTGGGACACGTCGACGCCGCCACGCTTCCGATCAGCGCGGTCGCCGAGGTGATGCACAGGCGCGCGGTGGCGG
>Ga0302116_1001140_pt1 | contig 16100 bp, 17 predicted proteins | sample AG5_SCM_MG_FD_203124 | JGI IMG/M metagenome (GOLD analysis project Ga0302116, IMG submission 203124) | Marine microbial communities from Western Arctic Ocean, Canada - AG5_SCM | ecosystem: Environmental > Aquatic > Marine > Oceanic | place: Canada: Western Arctic Ocean | collected 2017-10-01 | reverse complement strand
TCAACAAACTTTTCCTTTCCCCCCTTTTTCTTTATTTCTCGATCACCCTTGACATTCAAACCCGTGTCAACGTCCATTAGCGACCTCCCGCCCGCATCGTCACCAGACTCGACGTACGCAAACAACACGCCCTTCGTGCGAGGTCCTCTGCGGCGCTTCTCGGCTATCCTAGCAGAAGCTTTCGCAGCAGCCTTTTCGTCGGAGGGCGAAGGTGGTGAGATTGGCGTGATTTCTTTCCAGTTTCCCTCAGCCTTGACGTCCAGGGGGGCCGCGGACGAGGTTAGTTTCTGTTGGTTGACCTTCTCCGGAGACTTCTCCTTCTCCTTCTTCTCCTTCTGTTTCTTTCCTTTTTTCTCCTTCTGCTTGTCACCCTTGTCGCCCTTGTCACCCTCCCCGCCCCCCTCCTTCTTCTTTTTAGGCGAAGCAACTTTCTCAGCCTTCACCTCCTTGGCCTGCTCTTCCATGATTTGCATCATGTCAACAGCCGGCTGCCTAACGATGACCGGTGGTACCAGCCGACTTTTCGGCACAACGACCTTTTCCACCTTCGGTATTGAAACCACCTCCTTCCTCTTTTTATCCCTGTCCCTGTCCTTGTCCTTGTTCTTGTCCTTCTTCTTCCCCTTGTTGTTGCTATCGCTCTCCTTGCTATTACAATTACCATTACCATTACTATTCACCCCGTCAATCAATTTCTTTTGCTTCTTCACGCCCTCCTTCTTCTCAGGCTTCTCCGGAATCTTCTTCACGGCAACCAAATTGCCGCTGTTCGGGTCGAACAACTTTTTCGGATTCGGATTCTGATTTTGCTGCCGATTATTGTTTTTGTTGTAGTCATTCATCGACCCCCCTCCGCCCGTTCCTGAGAGCGAGGAGCTCGGATCGAAAAGCTGCTCGGTGGTAATTCTCCTCCCCTTCTCCTTCTCCTTCCCCGCGGAGCCGGAGCCGGTGCCGGAGGTGAGAACAACAGCCCCCCCCTCCCCATCCAATCTCCAGCTCTTCTCCCCCTGTATCGAATCCTCTGCTTTCCTACCTCCCGAGCCGTGGCGAACTGGGCTGGATCGGGCATTGGGATTGGCCGGCGATCGTTGCGGGCTCGGCATCTTCCCTTCCTTCCTCATTTTCTCCTCAAGCTCGCGGAGCCGTTTTTGCGCGCCGGAATTCTGCCGTCGCATCAGCTTGAATGTCGTGTGAGAGAGGGGTTAGTTTTTAGTTTAATAAGTTTAAGTTTTGTCTTGTAGCTTGCACTCACCTCCTCCTCCTCTGCGCGACGACGGTCAGCCGCGGCGTTGTAGAGTGATGAGGTGTCTTGGCTATTGGTGTGGCTATTGGTGTGGCTAATGGGGTTGCCGTTGTCACGATCAAGACGCTCACGTTCACGCATTGAGTTCATTGCGGCTGCCTCTGAGGACAGTTCGAAAGGGATGTTCATGGTTTGTTTGGGGGAGGAGAATGGGGAAGTTGGGTTTGCAGTGCTTGAGTTGGATCGTTGGCGTTGTTGATGACCAAGCTCTCTGTTCATGTCTCGGTTGCTGTAGCGGGATGTTGATGTTGATGTTGACGTGGATTGGGGCGATTGAGGAGGTTCTTGAAAATTGGGGGGAGGCGCTGATGCAGGTGCAGCTGCAGGTGCACCATGGTCGTCGTCAGGGTCATCATCGTCACCCCAGCGCTTCTTCACCTCACTACCAGCGCCAGCAGCTCCGACTCCAGCAGCACTTTTTTCGGCTTCTACAGGCTGGGGGTCGCGAAGACCGGTGTTTGAAGGAGCAGATGTTCCAGAGATTAACACCATGTTGGTCCTAGTGTGTGCTGACCCACGGACAATCTTTTCTTTCTGCTGTCCATCGTCCGCAGACGGCAATTGTTTGCTAAGGTTAACACCGAACTTCTTCTTCTTGCCTGCGCTAATCGCAGCAGCAACAGACATGATAATCTGGAGTTGGTTATTTTTTTGTTGCGCTTTGTGGCCTTTCAGATGGTTTAATGCTTCTCACTTTTTTCACTCTCAATTACCGTAAGTAGTTCTAATTTGACTTAACCTCACCAACAATGAGTAATTTGCATTGTGAATTTATTACGACCATGGTGAACCGCTCGAAAATGTCTAACCCACCCTCAAAAACACACCAAAACACTACTCTCTTATGTGCTTATTGTAGAAAATGCCACCCGCTTTCACCTCTCTCCTGGCCCCTTCGTTCGACAACTCGAAGTATGACCTAACCTACTATTTGAAGGGAGGACTTGCTGGAGGAATTTGCTGCTCGATCACTCACGGTGCCCTCACCCCTGTGGACGTGGTGAAGACCCGCATTCAGTTGGACTCAGTTAAGTACAACAAGGGACTTATTGGAGGTTTCAAACAGATTATTGGAGAGGAGGGAGCTGGAGCGCTTCTTACTGGGCTTGGAGCCACATGTGGTGGATACTTTATCCAGGGCTTCTTCAAGTTTGGCGGAGTTGAGTTCTTCAAGATCAACATTGTGAACGCCATCGGAGAGGAGAAGGCTTGGGAAATGAAGACCCCCATCTACCTGGCCTCTGCCGCCGGAGCCGAGTTCATTGCCGACATTTTCCTCTGCCCTTTGGAGGCCGTCCGCATCCGTGCTGTTAGCGACCCCACCTACTGCACCGGCCTTGCCGATGGTGCTGCCAAGATGATGGCCCAGGACGGAGTTGGTGGATTCTACGCTGGATTCGCCCCCATCCTGTTCAAGCAGGTTCCTTACACTATGGCCAAGTTCGCTGTTCAGGGAGCTGCTGCCGACAGGCTCTACGGCGTTTTGGGAATGACCCCCGCTGAGTGCAGCGGAGGCCAGAACTTGAGTGTTAGTTTGGGAAGTGGTGTCATTGCTGGAGGTGAGTGAGAGAGAAAGCAGGAGGAAAAAATGTATTCTTTACCAAAACCTACCATACTACCATACTAATAACAAACCCATCAATATAATGCAGTTGCCGCTGCCATCATCTCCCACCCTGCCGACACCTTGCTCAGTATGGTGAACAAGAAGGGAGCCGGGGGAGACGGACCCATCGCCACCAGATTGATGAACATCGCTGGGGAGGTTGGCATGGTCAAGCTTTGCACCAACGGCCTCATGCCCAGGTGCATCATGATTGGAACTTTGACTGCTGGGCAGTTCGGAATCTTCGACACCGTCATGGGAGCCCTTGGAGCGAGCAAGTTCCACTTCCACGACCCTAACGCCAAGGCTTAAAGAATTAATGAATTCATATAGACAAATGTGGATGGGTTTTCTAGGAATATTCTCTTTTCTATACATGTATGTATTATCTTCATACATTAGAGGGCATCGAAATTGACGCGCTTGCCATTGACTGAGACTGAGATACGCTGGTCTCCATGTCGCTGGGAAGCGATCCATTGCTAGTGTCCAGATTGCTCTCACTCAGCTCAAACATTTTAGGATCCTTAGTTTCGCCTCCCCCAGGGTCAACCTTGTCTTTGTAGGGAGTCTTGCTAGGTGAAAGAGAAAACGAATCCGCCCCGGAAATTGCCGATGAATTGGATGGAGGAGCCTCCTCATCCACGTGAGCGTTTTTTTGGGGTGGGTCGACAGTTAATGTAGTTGATTCATCGGATTTCATGTCGCTGGGGAGCGAGCCTGTTTCACTTGGTTCAGGAGTTTTTGGTGCCGGCACCGGCGCTGGTGCTGGTGCCGGAGCCGGTACCGGCGCCTTGACTACAGTCTTGACCTCCGACCGAGGTTCTCTTGGACTCTTTTTTTCTTCATGATGGGACAAAGTTCTTCTTGACTGTGGGCTCGAAGTTGCCTTCTCAGGCACACTTGCAGGCTTCAGAGCGAAATCCTTTGGATCAACGTAGCCCATTGCTCGCCCAAGAGCCAATATCGTGCTGCCCATCTCTTTCTGCATGTTGTTCAAATTTATTTTCATTTCTGACATTCCGGCTTTAAGCTCGGCAACCTCTGAGTTAAGCCTTACAATCTCAGCATCTTTCGTAGCCATAAAACTTCTGAAACTCTGATAATTAAACTGTAAGGGAAAACGTTTGCTCAGACTCCTTGTAAAATTTAAAAATAATTTTTTGAAAAATTAGGTTTAAAGAAACAGCATGGAGGACTCCCTCAACAACCTCCTTGAGGCGCATGCCATCATAAGACCACACTCTGTCCCAGTGAAAAACCATGCCTTTGTTCCAAAACTACCGGACAGGAGCCGGATTGATGTCAGCAAACCCAATGAAAACCACACCCCCACCGAGAGACCTCAAGCCCCTATTTCTGGCAATAAGCACCACCACCAGCAAAACAAGTCGTACCTCAAAGCAAGTGTCCAGAAGAAGATTGACTCTCGGCGAAAGAGCAAGCAGCTCCAAGAGGAGACACCCCCCAGCAACAGTAACAGCAACAGCAACAGCAACAGCAACAGCATGAACCCCAAAATGAAACCCCGCACCCTTTCAGAGAACTGGAAAGCGATGGCGTACAACGACCGGCGCAACCTCTCTCGAAAACTTAATTCATCTCAAGAGAGCCAAAACATCCACTTCATCAACGTGGACGATAACGACTCGACCACGAATTACGACGATCACGACGACCACGACGATGATGCAACGATCGATTTGGACTACGAGAACGACGTTAACTCCAATATTGTTGACAACCAGGAGTTAACATCGTCCACGATGTTCTGCAAGAACGAAATAATCGAAACCCTCCACGGCAAGTCTTTGGCCGTCCCTTCCACAATTTTCTCCATCCCTCTCCTCCCCTCCGGAAGGAAGATAAAAATTAACATTCTCTCGACCTGGGGCGACCCCTACTACGTGGGGCTGATGGGAATCGACGTATTTGACGGGAATGGTCACCCCGTGTTCATCGACAAGATCTACGCCGACCCTCCCGACATAAACATTCTTCCGGATTACAACGATGATCCTCGAACCATCAGTAATTTGATCGACGGCGTGAACCACACTTGCGACGATCTGCACGCGTGGCTAGCACCATTCACAGCGGGGCAGAACCACGAGATTTGGATTGAGGTGAGTTTCACCAAGTCTCCGCTCGCCTTGATGAAGACGAGCATACTCGCGATGAATCCAGCGAAATGAAAATGGCTACTTGACAAAATGGCTACATCCACTACTAAGCTAACATTATTCCACTCAATTTAATTCGCACCTTCTTCGATCGGCGCAGATCGGCCACGAAACTCAGCTCTCCATGATTCGAATCTGGAACTACAACAAGTCCCGAATTCACAGCTACCGCGGAGCCCGCTACGTTGAGATTTTGCTTGACAGCAGCATGATCTTCAAGGGCGAGGTCAAGCGCGCGGCGGGCGAGGTTGCGATAAGGAATGACGACGAGAGCATAGGGGGATGTAGCGAGTGCATTCTGTTCACGAGGGATGTTGGGACGCTGAGAATGATCGAGAAGTACGACAAGAGCATGCACCAGCCTAGGGATTACGATGGGGAGGGGAATAGCAATAACGATAACAACGAGGAGGGGTTGAAACCCGAGAGCCCGAGCTTTCAAATGAATACGTGGACGAGGGAGGGGGAGCTGCCACCGAGGCCAGGCACGGCGTGTAAGCGCAAGGGGCAGAAGGGCGGCGGGGGTGGCAACAACAACAGCAATAAAACACTAGACACTAGAAACCGCAGATCTTTCTCAATCAACGACGCTGACGTGATTGACTCCTCAATGCCGTCGTACGACCAAAACGCTCACTTAGAGCTGATTGTTGGAAAACATGGTTCCCCGACGACGAAGCTTGCGCAGCACCACGTTCTTTCCAATCAAAATCACACACAAAACGGCAACACCAACACCAACACAAACGGACTGAGCAGGAACAAATCGTTCGTTCACCCGCGAGCACAGCAAACCGACGATTCGTCAGATAACGAGAACACCGACGAAGCTAGTCATCCTCAGATCAAGTCCCCCACAGTGTTGATGCGACCGTCTACGGCTCCGATGAGACGGCAGTGGAAGGGCCAAGTCGGGCAAAAGCTAGAATTGGTGATAAGCAGCAATTGGGGCGGGCAGGGAGGGATTGGGATAACCGGCTTGGAGGTGCTGGATAGCGAGTTCAATCCGATTCTAACGACGCCGGGAAATTTGTCTCTTCGGCCAGAAAAATATAGTGGGGCATGCGGGGACTTTGGGAAGCTGCTCAACGAGTTTAAAATTACAACGGCTCCGGAAGAAATGTGGACCTTGCTGATGCCCATGGAGGTGGGCTTCGAGAGGTGAGCGAGCGGGGCGGAGCGGGGGGAAGGGTTGAGGAAACGAGCTACGCTAACAAATTATTATATTAGCGTTCGGATTGTCATCGATTTGGAGAGAGAGTTTGCGATTGGGGGACTGAAAATCTGGAACTACAACGCAGGGTTGGAAGAATCGTACTTCGGCGTGAAACAAATGCAAGTCTACGTCGATGACAAGGCCATGTCAGGCACGGACGGATTTTTAATTCGCAAGGCGCCTGGGTTTGACTCTTTCGATTACGGCCAGTTCATTCCTTTTGACATGGACGGAAATTCGAACAGCAATAACGACGTGGACAACATGCTTGGGAGCATGAAGATTGGGAAGGGGGAGAGGGCAAAGGATGATTTTGGGCGCGGGAGTACTAACGTCATGAATACTTTTGGTACAAAGAGGGAAAAGGACACCAACGATGATTACAACGAGGACGTGCATTTTTACGACGAGGATAGTCCCAACAGCGGGAAAGCTGGAGCTGCTGGTGGCGGTCAAATTTATTTCAACGAAAACAGCAATATTTCAATGAGCTCCAGCAGGTGAGCGAGCCTAGCCTTCTGGAAATAAGTGACCTATGGTGAACTACACTACACTAACACAAACGCACGTACGATCGGGCGAGCAGCTTGGAGGAAAGCAGCACGAGCTTAAACTTGATGAATTTCAGCAGCACCAACATCACGGATAACAAAATCTGCGAGGTGCCTCAGCAGTACGAAACGCCACTGTTTCCGAGCGGGTGCATCTTCAAAATTATTATTTTGTCAACTCACGGCGACCCTTTTTACGTTGGTTTGAACGGATTAGAGCTGATCGACGAGAACAACCAACCAATAATTCTCAGCGGCGATAACATTGAAGCTGCCCCGAGGGACGTCAACGTTCTGCCCGACAGCGACGGAAACGACCCGAGGACTTTAGATAAGTTATACGACGGGAATAACAACACCTTTGCCGATAACCACATGTGGCTGGCGCCCTTCGTCAGCAAAAAATCCACAGCCAACACAATTTTCATCTTCTTCAACTCTCCAGTGAGCTTGAGTCGGATAACAATGTGGAACTACAGCAAAACTCCGAGCAGAGGGGTTAGGGAATTCGAAATTCGAATTGACGACGTGCTCGTGTACCACGGATCCATGGAAAAGGCGCCGGGGGTGGAGGAGGCGATGAGGGAAAGGGGGAGGGGAGAGGGGGGGGGGGAGGTTAATTTGAACGACAGCATGAACGATTGCGAAGAATTTGGCCAGAGCATTTTGTTCACCAACGACTACAAGGTTGTGAAAAACGAGCTCAGCAGGTGAGCGAGCCCTGTGACAGAAGAGTGCGAAGCTCCGTGCGAAATTTCTATACATGGCTACATCCACTACTGAACTAACATTATTCTACCAACTATTTTTGCTCACTCGCTGCTCTGCGCTTCGTTAAAAATGCGCCTCACTTCGCACGGCGCAGAATTTATTTGAACGATTTTGGACCTGTATTCATCGACGAGGGCTGCGAGAGGGAAAAGAGGGGGGGGGAGGGGGTAGACTTACAGCGGCCGAGGACGGCTGCTGCGAAGAATTCGAAGAGTGAAAACGGAGGTTAAATTCTAATTCAATTTGAGAATTTTTGTTTTTACGCTATGCGAGTCTCAGGAAATCTAATACCACACTTGTGGGTCCGTCTCCAGCTCCAGGCTCCTGGATGCACCGGTTGAGGAGGAGCATGCCTTTGATGAGGATGCGGAGGTCTGCCTCGGTAGCTGGAGGGGTTGTTGGGGGTTTGCAAACCTTCTTGTGCTTCTTCCACGCAGACTTCTGGCACTCGGCGCTGCAGAAGTAGCTGGTTTTGCACCGGGCGCAAGCTTTCGTTGTGGCGGTCTTACAGACGTCGCACGTGCGGGTCGGCTTGAGGACGGCCTCAATTTCGACCAGCTCGGCCTTGTCGTACTTCATGTGCTTGATGAACGTGCAAGCGGTGTTGTAGGTGCCGAAGATCTCTACGTTGACGAACTGCTTGGGGAGGTGTTGTCGGAGAAGGGTGGGGAAGGGGGCGGAGGAGATGTACTTGGGGGTGAGGCGGAGGACGTTTTGAATTTCCCTGCACGCATTGAATTGGGGAAGCTCGGCAAGCTGAAGAGGCGTGTAGCCTTGATTCTGGGTAGCTTTGATTGAAAGTGGGTTCCGATGGATCATTCGAAGAGCAAGAAACACGAGGGAGTCGCTGTATACCTGGCTGAAGCAAGCAACCTCTAGAAGAAGATTAGGATTCCTGTGTTTGAGCACTTCACGCACCAACTCGTCATCGTGCTCATTGATCCACTTGTGACAGTCTGCCCACGATCGTGATTGGATCCAAGTATTCATCTCAGCCCACCAATAAGCCACTGGTGCGTACAAGCGGGCCATCCCCTTCCAACTCAACGAACGAGCTTCCTCGGGAGTGAGGGAGAGCAAGCCGATGATCTCAGCACAGGCTCCACTCCTAAGGGCAATGTCGAGGGGAGTTTTGCCTTCCTTGTCTCGTGTGGTGAGGGCCTGGTAATACAAGCAAATCGACGACACGCCCACATTGGCAAGAGTATGTGTGTGTGTCTGAGCTCTCGCTGCCATCCAATGATGTGGCAGTCGTCCATGCTCATCTCTCTCCTTGTACTTGCTCCCGAGCAAATCTACATTCCGAGTAGGATCACGTATTGCTATTTCTACCGATAGCCAATCACATTTCTTGAGCCATTTGTGGTGCTCATTGGCAGCAGCAGCAGCCATCTTAATTTTTGGGTGGCCTTGAGATTAAATAGGGAGACATATCCGTTCGATCTCCTTGAACTCTCAAACCTCGCGTTTTCTCATTTTCAGCACTTACTTTAGGTGTTCTGGAAGATGTTTCGCACGCTATCTCGTTGTTCAGGCACTAAACGATACAATCTATCTGCTGTGTCATCCGCTCCTGGGTCTGAAACAACCAGCAAGATTCTGAACTCTAAACCGATCACCACTTCGATCACCAACAGCAACAAACCCGAGCCAGTTGACCTGTTGTTGGCTGCCCTTGTTTCTTGCGAATCGGCAACAGCACACTATGTTGCAAGGAAGCTGAAACCACCAATCACGCTTGGCAAGCTTTCTTTCCACGTGATTGCAGAGCGAGATCCAATTGGTGCCCTTCACCTCCCCATTGACCAACCGCCTCCGACCCCTTCTAGGCTCACAAAAGTCGACGGGAGTGTCTATGTTGACTCCTGCACTGTTGCGAGCGACGAGCAGCTCAACGCGCTCTCGAAGATAACGCACGTTAGATGCCCTGTGGCGAACATGATGATTCTTTCAGGCTGTTCGGTGAATCTCTCTTTTGTACGACGCTCGTTTTCAACAACAACAAGTACAAAAGAAGCAGCTGAGCGGGACTTCACCAATCCCATCCCCACTTCCACCATGTCTTCCACTTACGAAACCAAACTTCAGACCCTCCTCAGCGACATGGACACCACTCAGTACACCATCCACACCACCACGAACCAATTTGGGAAGATAATTGTCAAGTGCTCCCCTACCGACGGCGAAAAAGCGCTCCTCAACTCCTTTGGCGTCGTCTCGCCCCCCATGACCGCCCAGTGGGCGCAGCTTCACGGCGAGGGGACGCTCGGGGGCAAGTACGCCCCCAAGAAGTCGCAGGCGCGCTTCCAGGTGTCCCTCGTCAAGGGCAAGGTGGAGGAGACTGCCGGAGACAAGGCCAGTGTCCTGGTGGCCTTCCAGGATCGGTTCATCGACCGCATCGAGGCCATTTGCAAGGAAATTGCCATGCACATTTACAACGACCCGACCCTCTGCGCCGAGAAGAAAAAGTCGGGTTGGTCGGCGGCCAAACAGGCGGTGGCGATCATGAAGAAGGTCGACGCCAAGACCCTTACCAACGACGACCCCGACGTCAAGCGCATGCACGTGACGTGGTTCCTCAACAGCATGAACCAGGTGGTCAAGCGCGAGGGCGAGGACGCCTCGCTCACGGTCAAGAAGTTTGTGTTTGGGCGCCTCAACTGGAAGGACCCCCCCAACTCGGAGGTGCTCCAGCGCATGCCCATCACGGACGTGCGCGGCAAGGTCCTCAACGAGGAAAACGAGGAGCGCTGCATCGGGAACGGCGACCTCATCAGCGCCTATTTTAAGTTGGATCCCTACATTCTGCCCAATGGCACGTTTGGGGTCGCTTTCAGCTTGAAGTCTGTCCAGAAGATTAAGGCTGGGCGCATGACGGGCGGCAAGCGCAAGGCCGACATCTCAAGGTCTGCGATTGATTTCGGTTGGGGATCGTTGGAAACTTGGAATAAATTCCACGAGCGAAATGACAGCATTGATTGGTTCACCAATGACGACCCCGCGTTCTTGGAAATCATTGCGCAACGCGTCGCGCAACTCACATCAAATTCGACTTCCTCACCACCAAAAGTTTTGCACGTGGGAGCCGGAACGTCCTCGCTCAGCGAAGTGTTAGAGAGAAAGTTGCCAGATCACGAAGTCACCCACACAGATCTTTCTCCTGTTGCGGTTGAATTGCTGAGAGCTCGACTGCCTGCTTCGACAATCGTTGTGTCAGATATTACGAATATGGCTGAAAACTTTCAGCACGGATCATTCGACGTGATTGTTGATAAGGGAGTGATCGACTTGCTTCACCATTCAGCCCATTCAGAGAGTGGAGGCGGGGCGATCTCAAATAGCTTGAAATGTATTTCGAAACTGTTGGCGCCCGATGGTGTGTATTTACAAATCACAAATGACGCTGTTGAAGCAAGAGAAAATCTGTTCCTCAAGCACGACAGCAACAATTCATTTGACGTTGCTCGGATGGCGCAAAGTGAGATTGAAACCGACGACGGTTTCACAATTAACATTATTGCAATTAGAAAGAAAAAGGTGGGCATCTAACGAGCGTCGAATGATTTGAAGGGTGGAAGGGGAGGTTAGACTAATGAATGAATTAGTGGTGTTTAGTGTTTGTGAATTCTGTTTTGATTCATTTCAGTTTTTATCATGTTGATCTGGACGGGGAGGTGGGCTGGAGATAGGAAGGACAGGATCTCGGAGGTGACATTGGAGCCGCCGTTGTGCACGCACTCGCCGAGTAGCCGGATGACTTTCTCGAGGAGTGAGGTGTTTTCGTTTGGCTCTAAAAACGACACAAATTCCCACTTGTAGACGATGTGGAGAATGAGGTTGAGGTTGAGGATGGGGGTGAGGGCTGTGAGGTGTCCTCTCTTCTACACTCTATCGAAACGTGGTTTCGTACTTTTGCACAATGTCGTGACTGCATTCAAACGCCGCCTCGAAGTCACCGTCCTCCAAACCGAACTTTTTGTACCAATGCAAATACGCTCTCTGGTCAAATTTCTGCTCGGCTCGATTCAGCGTTTGGTAAATCATTGGCGAGATTGAGCTGCGCCGAGCGAAGCATATAATGTTAGTTCATTAGTCCATTTCATTTCATTTCATTTCCGCTCGATTCGCTCGCTCGCTCACTCACTCACCTCCGGTTCGAAAGAACGGTGACGCTATTTTTGTTGTTGTTCCCGAGCGTTTTGAACGCTGGATGTTTACTTTTTGTGACCGATACGGGGTCACCATTCCACTCTACGTGCTTGTAAACTTTCAGAGCCTTGTGCGCCTCCTTCCCCCTGCAATCCCCCCCCACCTCTGCAATCCCCCCCCTCACAATAACGTGAGACGCTATCGATTTAATCGGCCGATTAATGAGGTCCATTTTTGGAAGCGCCTTCCCCACGCAGCTCACCAGCCCCGCAACGCTTGGGTCGATCGTCTTTCTGTTTGCGCTGTTGCAGTCCGCCGAGCTTCTCAGATCGACGAACTTGAGACTTGGGATGGGACAAACGTTCGAAATTATCGAGCCTCCGATGTCTATGGGTCGTTCTTCGATTGGAAAAACTAGTCCAGCCAGGTCGACGGAGAGCTTCATGTTCATGTCGTGGGTTGAGACACCGCCGCCGTTTCTAAAGTTGTTGTTTTGGTGGTTGTTGTCTGCGGCCTTGTTGGACCGCGAGCAATTTTTCGCCATGTCGTCGTTCGATTTGTATATCACTGCATCGCAAAAGGTTTGGAGGTATTGGAGGGTGAAGAGGGAGTTGTAGTGCTGCGCCGAGCGAAGAAGTTGCCCGCACGAATTGAGTGGAATTATGTTAGTTTAGTAGTGGATGTAGCCATTATATTATGTCTGCAACCAATTTGCTAGATCCATCTCGAGTATGCTCGTCTTCCTCAAGGCTCGCTCGCTTCGCTTCGCTTCGCTTCGCTCACTGACCTGCAGCGGGGTGTCTCCAGCGGTGAAGGGAGCGACCGCGACTGACACAAGGAAGAGGGACGGGTAGGTATCACGGATGTACTGGAAGAGGGCGGAGGAAAGACCAGACCCCGTGCCGCCAGCAATGCTGTGGGTGGCTACGATCGTTGTAAGGCGGTCAGCGGCCTGCGCCGAGTGAAGCGAGGCGCATTTTTAATGGGGAAGGGGGGAGCGAGTGAGCAAAATGAATTGGGTGGGTTAGCTTAGTACCGCGAGCGCTAGCGAGGAGCTGAGCACAAGGCTCGCTTGCTTCGCTCAGCACCTCGATTTTTTTTCGGAGCTTATATTTCGCGTCGTTGAAGAGTTTTTGAGGGGGGGGAGCAACTGGGATGGAGTTGGTGGTGAACTGTTTTTTTTTGGCTTTTCTGGGTTTGGGAACGGAATGGGGAAGGGGAGGAAAGCAACTGAAATAGCCCATTGCCCAATTGTTTGCCCTACCACAAGAATCTATGCAAGCGGACGAGTTCACATCGAAGATTCGACGAAGCTTCACAATGTTGTCCATCACGACCTTGGGCTCGGAATCAATCATCAGGCAATTGGCCTTGTGGTTTTTGATATTGAGGAGGGGGAGGAGATAAGAATATTGGGATTGTGTTTGATGTTGTTCATTTGATACGAGTTGCCAAAAAGTGCTAGCAATTTGATTGCCACACTGCCCGGTGTGAATGAACGTGCTGGCCATAAGTGACCAGGTGACCAAATGACGAGGTGGTGATATGAAATTTAATCTGAATAATTTGATCATGTAAATTTCTCGCTGCACTCGCTGTATGAGTGCCAGTTGTATCGCTTACGCTTCGGCCTACGTGCTGTCACTCTATGTGTTCGTACCAGCAAAGATTCGAGCACTAGATCGCTCCGATCCTGTTCAAATAAGGGCACGGCTCATTTCGGTTTCCATCGCCACACTCCTGATTCTTCTCCACTTTCTTTTCTTCACCACCCATTCTCTCCCACCCCAATCCATTCTCTCCCACCTCATTTTGAGCTATTCCCACATCCTCCACTGCGTCTCGTTGTTCCTCGGCCCAATCATTGCAATCACGCTTTCGGCCTACAAGAGGCCTGATTTGCCCTTCCTCCCTTCTCTCAACCGGGAATGGCTGTACCACGCAGGCCTCCTCAATGGACTGACATTGGCAAAAGTCCGCGACTTGATTGTGGGGCCTCTCACCGAGGAGATCGTCTTCCGATATTGCGTCGTCCAAATTCTATTTGCGACAAAAAGCTACACTCAAATGGAATTGATCTTAATTGCCCCGACGTTCTTCGGGCTAGCGCACGTGCACCACGCCATTAGAACATACAGGGGGGCGCCGCCAATAAATCTGCAGGATGCGATGCTTAAAGTCATTCTCCCCACGTGAGCGAGCGAAGCGAGCGACAGACAAAGAGCTACATCCACTTTTTAAACTAACCTACAACTATTTTCTCTCACCCGGCGCAGCGTGTTCCAGTTCACGTACACTTATTTGTTCGGAATTTACACCAGCTACGTAATGCTGTTGGGCGTGGAAGCGGGCAGGAACAACCTACTGGAGTGCTGGGTTATCCACGGGTTTTGCAATTTAATGGGGGTTCCGATGTGCAGTTTCCTTCCGCCCGACAGCCACATCCATGAGTATAGGAGGTGGCTGTTGTTGGCTCATGCTCTTGGAGTGGTTGTGTTTTGGGTTGGATTTAAGATTTAAAAATTAGAAAATTGAAAAAGAAATTTCTGTGTGTGTATTGTTATATTGTTTATCATTTAGAGGATGACTGAGAAAGACTCAGATTTAGGGGAGGTCTGATAACTTCTTTGGGGATCGCACCGCGCAATTCAACACCTTGGTCTTGGCGTAACGGCCCTCGCTCTGTCCGTAGTTTTTGCGCTGAAAAGTTGTGAGGACAACTGGCCCCTTGTTCTTCGCCTTGAGGGCAGCCTGGCGCTGCAGGAGAAGACGTTTGCCTTCAGAAACAGCATTCCCGAATTCTGCGACGTTGACATTACTATTTTGGTTCTCTTTTGAGTCTGGGTCGTTGGGATTGCACTCGAACTGTTTCTTGTTGGCTGAGACAGCATTGCCGAAGTCTTTGGGGTCCACGCTGGACGTTTTAACGGTCGAGGTCGAGGTTTCGAACTGTTTCTTGTTGGCTGAGACAGCATTACCGAAGTCTTTGGGGTCCACGCTGGACGTTTGAATTGCTCCCTCCATTGCAAGTTTGCCTGTTAGCTGAGCACGAAGCTCTGCTGTACGGTTTCTCTCAGCATCTTTACGCACACCTTGCAGCGTGCGCTGCTTGTGCGCAACGAGGGCCTCTTCAATCTTGGACTGCTGCGCTTTGAACTGCTCAAGAGATTCGTTCGACATTTGGAAAGAAACTGACAAATGGATGGAGATATCTTTGTGAATGGTTATGTTAGATCGCCATTGATTCGTGAATGGTGTCAGATCGCCATTGATCTCCTCCATGCACGTGTGTGTGTAATTTTCAATTGCTTACCGTAGAGTATTGTAAGTTTGGCAATTTCCTCATTTTCAACTGTCATTTTAGAGAAAATGGCAATTGATCATCCTCTCATTGGGGAAGCTTATGAGCCCCCATCGAACAACTACACGATTATTGCAGATGGAGGATTGAGATTAAACAATGAATCTGTCGAGAACAACGAAAACATTTCTACTGACAATGTCGACCAGTTCATTGAGCACCTCGATGCTGAGTATTCATCTCGACATGGTTTTGGAAGCCCCACTTCTTCTTCCACCTCAAACTCACGACGTGGCAGTTTCTACGACGAGCCACTCTCGCCTTTGGGTCAAGTGACGAAGTCCTTGAAAAGATTCTTCAACGAAAGCCCTGTCCGAACTTTCATGATGCTTTCTTGTCTTACTCTGTTTTTGAGCATGGTCGCCCTCTCTCATTCTGGCAGGGTGCCTCCCACACCTTCGGGCGAGAGCTCTCGCTTCTACGAGATATCGGGCTTGAATTGCGAGGAACTACCCTCAGACTTAACTTATGGTGACGAAATCAAAACGTACAACGGCCACAGTTATCAGATAGCGGGTGGTGGAACCACGCATCCCCAAACTTGGTTCCAAGCCCTTTCAATAGCTTCTATGCGATGCTTGAAGAAGAAGAATGGATACTTGGCCATGATCGACAACGCGGCTGAAAACACGTACATCTCTAATCTCCTCAGCGAAACTATGGGTTACAGCATTGGATCTTGGGCATGGATTGGAGCGGTTAATTTGCGAAGCGGAGGGGAGCTAGAGTGGCTTGCTGGCAACCCTAGTAGCGATGGACAGGTAATTTACGAGAAGGAGACGATGCGAACAACAAATTTCTTCAGTAACTTTTGTGAGGGAGAACCCGGAGGTCCCTGGAGGCACGAGAACTGTGTAAAAACACAGTTTAACGTGTCTAACACACACTGCTGGTCCGACGTTTCGTGCTACACAACAGCGCCATTCTTCGTGATTGAGTACGACGCGGTGTGAAATGATG
>Ga0302116_1001139_pt1 | contig 16111 bp, 11 predicted proteins | sample AG5_SCM_MG_FD_203124 | JGI IMG/M metagenome (GOLD analysis project Ga0302116, IMG submission 203124) | Marine microbial communities from Western Arctic Ocean, Canada - AG5_SCM | ecosystem: Environmental > Aquatic > Marine > Oceanic | place: Canada: Western Arctic Ocean | collected 2017-10-01 | reverse complement strand
GTGAACTTCCAGATGGTGTTGAAATGGTAATGCCTGGTGACAATATACAGATGGTAGTTGAGCTGCACGCTCCGATTGCGATGGAAGAAGGTCTTCGATTTGCGATTCGTGAAGGTGGCAGAACCGTTGGTGCTGGTGTTGTAGCCAAAATTATCGAGTAATCGAAATACGACTAAAGCCGGGGCGCAAAAGCGTTCCGGCTTTGTCTGTTTCTCGGGGATGGAGTTTTAGGCCAGTAGTTCAATTGGTAGAGCACCGGTCTCCAAAACCGGGTGTTGGGGGTTCGAGTCCCTCCTGGCCTGCCAACAATTTGAAACTGATTGTAGATATTGAGTTATATGAGTACAGAAGAAATTAAAGAAAAGAACGGCGCATTGAATGCAGTGCTCTGGCTTCTCGTTGTTGCGATTATCGCAGCTGTGGCCGTGCTCAACTCAATCTATGCCGAAGAATCACTATTGTACCGAGTGCTAGCTGGCATGGGATTGGCAATAGTTGCCGGTTTTATTGCAGTACAAACCACTCAGGGAGCCGCTTTTTGGCATATTGCCCAGGGTGCACGCACTGAAGTGCGTCGAGTAGTGTGGCCAGCTCGTGATGAGCGTAATAAGGCGACCTTAATGGTTGTTGCAGTAGTTGCGCTAATGTCTGTTGTTTTGTGGGGCTTAGACGGATTGTTCGGCTGGCTCGTTGGATTATTGCTCGGATAAGGTGACCTATGCGTTGGTACGTAGTACATGCCTTTTCAGGCTATGAGAAAAAAGTAGTAGGTTCGCTTCAAGAGCGAATCGATATGAATGATATGCAAGATAAATTCGGTGAGATATTAGTTCCCACTGAAGAAGTCGTCGAAATGAAAGACGGCAAGAAGCGCAGCAGTGAGCGAAAGTTCTTCCCCGGTTATGTGCTGGTGCAGATGGAACTTGATGACGAAAGCTGGCATTTGGTTAAAGAAACGCCACGAGTGATGGGTTTTATCGGTGGCAAGGCGGACAAGCCTGCTCCCATTACTCAGAAAGAAGCAGATTTAATTCTGCAGCGCGTTCAGGACTCCGGCGAGAAGCCGCGTCCTAAAACGGTATACGAACCCGGCGAAATGGTCCGAGTTACAGATGGGCCTTTTAATGACTTTAACGGAACCGTTGAAGAAGTTAATTACGAGAAGAGCCGTCTGCGCGTTGCAGTAACAATTTTCGGTCGATCCACTCCGGTAGATCTCGAATTTACCCAGGTTGAAAAGGCCTGAGAATAAACGGGTTATTTATAGCCTGAGTATTAAATTAAGAGTGTGTTTTCGCAATTTTGCAGAACACGGGGAGCCGGCGACGAGTGGAGACACTCTGAGGCGATAACACCCAAATAGGAGAAACCTAAATGGCGAAGAAAGTAGAGGCCTATATCAAGCTGCAAGTGCCAGCTGGTCAGGCAAACCCAAGTCCACCCGTTGGTCCGGCACTCGGTCAACATGGTGTGAATATCATGGAGTTCTGTAAGGCGTTTAACGCGCAAACTCAGGGCACAGAGCCGGGTCTTCCGGTTCCTGTTGTAATCACTGTATACAGCGATCGCAGCTTCACATTCATTATGAAAACACCGCCCGCAGCTGTCTTGTTGTTGAAAGCTGCTGGCATTAAATCTGGTAGCGGAACTCCTAACACTGAAAAAGTGGGCAAAGTGAACCGTGGGCAACTCGAAGAGATTGCTACTATTAAAGAACCAGATCTAACTGCTGCTGATATGGATGCAGCTGTACGAACTATCGCCGGTACTGCTCGCAGTATGGGCATTGAAGTAGAGGGCGTCTAAGATGGCTAAAGCATCAAAACGCGTTCGCGCGTTCCAAGAAAAAGTAGAAACTGGCAAACCCTATGCTTTTGATGAAGTGGTTTCCTTTCTAAAAGAATTTGCATCCAAGAACTTTGCTGAGACGGTTGAAGTTTCTGTGAAGCTTGGAATTGACCCACGTAAATCTGATCAGGCTGTTCGCGGAGCGACTACCTTGCCAAAAGGCAGCGGTAAAAAAGTTCGCGTTGCAGTGTTTGCTCAGGGTGACAATGCCGAAGCGGCTAAAGCTGCTGGTGCTGATGAAGTGGGCATGGATGATCTAGCCGAGAAAATGAAAGGCGGCGATATTGATTTTGGTGTTGTTATTGCCACTCCAGACGCAATGCGCGTTGTTGGAGCTTTAGGTCAGGTGTTGGGTCCACGCGGACTTATGCCTAACCCAAAAACCGGCACAGTTACACCAACTCCAGCTGTTGCGGTACAAAATGCCAAGTCTGGTCAGGTTCGTTACCGCACCGACAAGAACGGCATTATTCATGGCGGCATTGGCAAAGTAGATTTTGAAGGCTCAGCGCTGAAAGAAAACCTGGAAGCCCTGTTGGTGGATTTGAGAAAACTCAAACCTGCTGCTGCTAAAGGTATTTATCTTCAGAAGATTGTGCTTTCTACCACTATGGGTCCAGGCGTAACTTTGGATAACTCAACTATTGAGATGGACTAAAGGCTTAAATCGATAAGTTCGATTTATAGAAAATATACGCTGTGCAGGAGCACAGCCATTGGCCGAAGGCCAATGCGAGTGTCGTTAATGCAAGCAAATCGACGTATTTGCGCCAGCATTATCGATGCGAACCTTAAAAAATCAGAGAGATTTTTTAAGGTTAAAAAGAACTTTGGGGTCCGCGCAAGCGGGCTGTTAAAGACCGTAGGAGCCGACAGTTTTAATTAGCTGAAAGGCTTAATAAGGCTTAAGTTATACGAGTCATCCTGCGCAGATAGTGAACCCCAGCGAAATTTGCTGGTTACATTCACTTTGGTGGGTATTTGAAATTATTCAGATGCCTTAAATCGTAACCAAATCCAGGAGTAGCACTAGTGGCACTTGGACTTGAAGACAAGAAAACGATTGTTGCTGACGTTAGCGAAACTGCTTCCAATGCACTGTCTTTAGTTGTTGCTGACGCCCGTGGCGTTGAAGTAGGCGACATGACAGAGCTGCGAAAACAGGCTCGTGAAAATCAGGTTGTTCTGCGAGTAGTCAAAAATACTTTGGCTAAACGTGCTTTCAAGAATACTGATTTTGAATGTGTAGACGACGTACTGAAAGGCCCGTCAATTTTCGGTTTTTCGATGGTAGATCCAGGAGCAGCCGCAAGGTTGTTCAAAAAGTTTGCCAAAGATAACGATAATTTTGAAGTTAAGGCTTTATCAGTTGGTGGACAGCTTCTCGAGAAAAACCAGATCGACGTATTGGCAACTTTGCCAACCCGTGATCAGGCTCTTGCGATGTTGGCCGGCGTCATGCTTGCACCCGTCACTAAGATGGTTCGCACCTTCAACGATGTACCCGGACGTGTTGTCCGCGTAGTTGAGCAGGTACGAGTTCAGAAAGACGAAGCGGCATAAGATTAACCGTATTAATAAATTTTATTTGGAGTTATAAAAATGGCACTTTCTAAAGACGAAATCCTCGACGCTATTGCAGAAATGAGCGTAATGGACGTTGTTGAGCTTGTTAGCGCAATGGAAGAAAAATTTGGTGTATCTGCTCAGGCTGCTGCTGCAGTTGCTGCGCCGGCTGCTGGCGGTGACGCTGCTGCTGCTGAAGAAGAGCAAACCGAATTTGACGTTGTTCTGACCGGCATTGGTGAGAAGAAAGTTAACGTTATTAAGGCAGTTCGCACTATTACAGGCCTAGGTCTGAAAGAAGCGAAAGATCTTGTTGACGGCGCACCTTCTCCTATCAAGGAAGGCGCTTCTAAAGACGAAGCTGAAGAAGCGAAAAAACAGCTTGAAGAAGCTGGTGCTTCTGTCGAATTGAAGTAATTCGACACTTGATCGGCATTAGCTGATTGACCCAAGGCTGGCGGATTTATCCGCCGGCCTTGGGTCGCTTCTAAATATAAGTTTTTTGTATTTAGTAAGCGACTGAAATTAAAGAGTATTCTGCGGTCAGCCTTTTTTGGGGTGGTCGATTCAACCTTGGGACTGCAGGTTGAATTAAGTATTTGCAGTCCACCTACTGAAAGCTAGGGAGCTGATAGAAATGGCGTTTACATACACCGAAAAGCAGCGGATTCGTAAAACTTTTGGCACATTGCCAACGGTAATGGAGCAACCATATTTGCTCGCGATCCAGTTGGATTCGTACCGCGGATTTACACAAGCCGATATTCCAGCAGAAGAACGCTTGGAAAAAGGTCTACACGCAGCCTTCCATTCAATATTTCCAATTGTAGCGAACTCGGGCAATGCGGCACTTGAATATGTCGACTATCGCCTTGGCAAGCCTGCCTTTGATGTTAGCGAATGTATATTGCGTGGTGTTACATACTCTGTGCCTTTGCGCGTGCGAGTTCGTTTGGTCATATACGACCGAGAGACCTCTGCCAAAACTGTTAAGGATATTAAAGAGCAAGAAGTTTATATGGGCGAAATACCGCTCATGACTGAAAACGGTACCTTTGTAATAAATGGTACTGAGCGCGTAATCGTTTCTCAGTTGCACCGTTCGCCGGGTGTATTTTTTGATCACGATAAAGGCAAAACCCATTCTTCGGGTAAATTGCTTTATTCCGCACGAATTATTCCTTACCGTGGCTCATGGCTCGACTTTGAATTTGATCCTAAAGATCTGGTTTTTGTTCGAATCGATCGCCGTCGTAAATTGCACGCCACTATTTTGTTGCGCGCGCTTGGTTACAGTTCAGAAGAAATTTTGGGTATGTTTTTCGAAACAACTACCTTTAGATTTGCGAAAGACGCTTATCAGATGGAGCTAACACCAAGCCGTCTGCGGGGTGAGATCTCTCAGTTCGACATCAAAGGCCCTCGCGGCAAAGTGGTTGTTGAAGCGGGACGTCGAATCACTGCTCGCCATATTCGCGATCTTGAAAAAGCTGAAATTACTAAGCTTGATGTTCCTGAAGAATATTTGCATGGCAAAGCCCTAGCTAATGATCTTATCGATCCTGAAACCGGTGAGTTGTTGTTCGAGTGTAATACTGAGCTGACCGATGAAGTATTGGCGGCTCTGGTTGAAGCCAATATCAATGAATTTGATGTGCTCTATACCAATGATCTGGACGCTGGTCCTTTCGTTTCGGAGACATTACGTGCCGATCCTACCCGTACGCAGCTAGAAGCGTTGGTAGAGATTTACCGCATGATGCGTCCTGGCGAGCCACCAACTAAAGATTCTGCAGAAGGCTTGTTCCACAACTTGTTTTTCAGTTCAGAGCGATACAACCTATCTGGTGTAGGTCGTATGAAGTTCAATCGTCGCCTAAACATCGATACTGATGCAGGTGCAGGCGTATTAATCGATGGCCGCTATATGGGCCTGAAGTACGCCGATAAAAAGCCGGACAACAAGGTAGATGTAAACAACCTGCCTCTTGAGATGCAAAAAGTATTGGATATGGCCGGTGCCACTCCAAAAACTTTTGGCGAATTAAAAGAAGCCTTCGAAAGCATGCGGTCAGACATTGTTAATGTAATGAACACATTGATCGAAATCCGCAACGGTAAAGGCATGGTCGATGATATCGATCACCTGGGTAACCGTCGTATTCGTTCTGTTGGCGAAATGGCTGAAAATCAATTCCGCGTTGGTCTTGTTCGTGTAGAACGGGCCGTACGTGAAAGATTGTCCGTAGCAGAAAGCGAAGGCTTGATGCCACAAGACCTAATTAACGCCAAACCGGTTGCGGCTGCCGTTAAAGAGTTCTTCGGTTCATCTCAGCTGTCTCAGTTTATGGATCAAAACAATCCACTTTCTGAAGTAACGCACAAACGTCGTGTATCTGCGCTTGGGCCAGGTGGTTTGACTCGTGAAAGAGCCGGTTTTGAGGTTCGTGACGTGCATTCAACTCACTACGGCCGAGTTTGCCCTATTGAGACTCCTGAAGGGCCAAACATTGGTCTGATCAACTCTTTGGCAACTTACGCGCGTACTAATAGTTACGGTTTCCTTGAAGCACCTTACCGCAAAGTTATTGATGGCAAGGCGACAGAAGAAATTGAATTCTTGTCAGCCATTAATGAAGCCCAGTTTGTTATTGCTCAGGCATCGGCAACTTTGGACAAAAATAATAGACTGACGGAAGAGCTGGTAACGGTTCGACACCTGAATGAATCTACCCATAAGGTACCTGCAGAAGTGCAATTTATGGATGTATCGCCTCGTCAGGTGGTATCTGTAGCCGCTTCTTTGATTCCATTCTTGGAGCACGATGATGCAAACCGTGCATTGATGGGCTCCAACATGCAACGTCAGGCTGTGCCTACACTGCGTGCGGACAAACCTCTGGTTGGAACTGGTATCGAACGCGATGTTGCGAAAGATTCTGGTGTTTGTGTAGTTGCTCGTCGCGGTGGCGTTATCGACAGCGTTGACGCTGCTCGTATTGTTATCCGAGTTGACGAAAGCGAAATCGAGCCAGGCGAAGCCGGTATCGATATCTACAATCTGACTAAATACACTCGTTCTAACCAGAACACCTGTATCAATCAGAAGCCAATCGTTAAGCGCGGCGCCACAATAGCAAAAGGCGATATCGTTGCAGACGGTCCGTCCATCGATTTGGGTGAGTTGGCTCTTGGCCAGAACATGCGTATCGCATTTATGCCTTGGAATGGGTACAACTTTGAGGATTCGATTCTAGTCAGCGAGCGTGTTGTTGATGAAGACCGCTTCACCAGCATCCATATTCAGGAACTCACTTGTGTTGCTCGTGATACCAAGCTTGGGCCAGAAGAAATTACTGCTGATATACCCAATGTGGGCGAAGCGGCTTTAGGCAAGCTTGATGAATCAGGCATTGTTTACGTTGGTGCCGAAGTTAACGCCGGCGATATTCTGGTTGGTAAGGTTACGCCTAAAGGCGAGACCCAGCTGACTCCGGAAGAGAAGCTCCTACGTGCCATATTTGGTGAAAAAGCCTCGGACGTTAAAGATACTTCTTTACGCGTTCCCGGCAGCACCAAGGGAACTATTATCAACGTTCAAGTATTTACCAGAGATGGTCTTGAAAAGGATGATAGAGCTAAATCAATCGAAAAAGCTGAACTTGAAAAAGTACGTAAAGACTTACGTACCGAAGAGTCCATCTTTGAAGGTGCAGCACGCACACGATTGGTTGGTGCCCTGGTAGGTAACAAAGTATCCAAAGCTCCTGGTCTTAAGAAAGGCGCCACGCTCGAATTGGAAGCTGCTACTCAGTACAGCATGGAAGATTGGTCAAATGTTCGCATGGTAACTGCCGACTTCAATGACATATTGGATCGTGCTCTAGGTTATCTAGAAGAGCGTAAATCTGAACTTGAAGAGCGCTACGAAGACAAGCGCGGCAAGTTGGAATCTGGTGACGATTTGGCACCGGGCGTATTGAAGATCACCAAGGTATATATGGCGATTAAACGACGCATCCAGCCTGGCGACAAAATGGCCGGACGCCATGGTAACAAAGGTGTTATCTCGGTGATCAAGCCTGTCGAAGATATGCCCTACGATGCAGACGGTACCCCTGTTGATATCGTTCTTAATCCTTTGGGTGTTCCTTCGCGGATGAACGTAGGTCAGGTTTTGGAAACCCACCTTGGCCTAGCGGCAAAAGGTTTGGGCGAAAAAATAGATCGCATGCTTATCGAGCAGAAATCTGTTGCCGACCTGCGCAAGTTCTTAGAGAAAATCTATAACTTGGGTAATGGCAGTACAGAGACCTCTCTAAAAACTTTTAGCGACGATGATGTTTTGAACTTGGCCGGTAACCTTCGCGGTGGTGTGCCTATGGCAACACCAGTGTTTGACGGTGCTGATGAATCCGAGATCAAAGGTCTTCTAGAGCTTGCCGGCCAACCCTCAAGTGGGCAGGTCACACTATATGACGGGCGCACAGGCGATGCCTTTGATCGTCCCGTTACCGTAGGTTACATGTACATGCTCAAACTCAACCACTTAGTGGATGACAAGATGCATGCGCGGTCTACCGGTTCTTATAGCTTGGTTACTCAGCAGCCGCTGGGTGGTAAAGCGCAGTTCGGTGGACAGCGATTTGGTGAGATGGAGGTTTGGGCTCTTGAAGCTTATGGCGCCGCTCACACATTGCAGGAAATGCTTACGGTTAAATCCGATGACGTAAATGGTCGTACCAAAATGTATAAAAACATTGTGGACGGCGACCATCGAATGGAACCTGGTATGCCGGAATCGTTCAACGTACTGGTACGCGAGATTCGATCTCTGGGTATCAACATGGAATTGGAAGAAGATAAATAGCGCAGTAGGTGCTGATTATTCACTTATTGTCTAACATTTTATTGGAGGAAAGGCCTTGAAAGACCTGTTGAAAATGCTTAAGTCCCAGACTGAAGTCGAAGAGTTTGATGCGATTCGGATCAGTTTGGCCTCCCCGGCGATGATTCGCTCGTGGTCCTTTGGCGAAGTTAAGAAGCCGGAAACAATTAACTATCGTACGTTCAAACCTGAACGCGATGGTTTGTTTTGTGCCAAGGTTTTTGGTCCTATTAAGGATTACGAATGCCTATGTGGTAAATATCGACGCATGAAGCATCGCGGCATAGTCTGCGAGAAGTGTGGCGTTGAAGTTACCGTGTCTAAGGTTCGTCGCGAGCGCATGGCTCACATCGAACTTGCCACACCCTGTGCGCACATTTGGTTCCTGAAGTCTCTGCCTTCTCGTATCGGCTTAATGCTGGATATGACTCTGCGTGAGATTGAACGGGTTCTTTACTTCGAATCTTTTATTGTCACTGAACCTGGCATGACAGATCTGGAACGTGGTCAGCTTTTGACTGATGACCAGTATTTTGAAGCCATGGAAAACTACGGCGATGAGTTCGAAGCCAAAATGGGTGCTGAAGCAATTCAAATCCTGTTAGCTGATATTGATCTGGTAACTGAAATTGCCGCTCTGCGTGAAGAAATTCCTACGACCAACTCAGAAACCAAAATCAAGAAGCTTTCCAAGCGTCTAAAACTGCTAGAAGCATTCCACGGTTCCGGCAACAAGCCTGAGTGGATGGTATTGGAAGTACTTCCAGTATTGCCGCCTGATTTACGCCCATTAGTTCCTTTGGATGGCGGTCGTTTTGCGACTTCCGATCTAAACGACCTTTATCGTCGCGTTATTAACCGTAACAATCGGCTTAAAAGATTGTTGGAACTTAACGCTCCGGACATTATTGTTCGCAATGAAAAACGCATGCTGCAAGAAGCGGTAGATGCCTTGTTGGACAACGGTCGTCGAGGCCGGGCCATTACTGGTTCCAATAAGCGTCCTCTGAAATCTCTTGCGGACATGATTAAAGGTAAGCAGGGTCGATTCCGTCAGAACCTTCTGGGTAAGCGCGTTGACTACTCCGGACGTTCCGTAATTGTTTGTGGTCCTACTTTGCGACTGCATCAATGTGGTCTGCCTAAGAAAATGGCCCTTGAGCTGTTCAAACCTTTCATCTTCAGCAAGCTGGAATTGCGTGGTATGGCTACCACTATCAAGGCCGCTAAGAAAATGGTTGAGCGTGAAGAATCGGTAGTATGGGACGTTCTCGACGAAGTAATTCGTGAGCATCCAGTGCTTCTTAACCGGGCTCCAACCCTTCACCGTTTAGGAATTCAGGCTTTTGAGCCCGTCCTAATTGAAGGTAAAGCTATCCAGTTGCACCCACTCGTTTGTTCCGCCTTTAACGCGGATTTCGATGGTGACCAAATGGCGGTTCACATACCTCTGACATTGGAAGCTCAGCTCGAAGCTCGAGCATTGATGATGTCTACCAATAACATACTGTCTCCCGCTAATGGCGACCCCATCATCGTGCCTTCTCAGGACGTGGTATTGGGTCTCTACTACATGACGCGTTCAAAAGTTAACGCTCGTGGTGAAGGTATGCGCTTTGCCGATACTTCTGAAGTATCGCGCGCCTACGATTCAGGTCAGGTTGATCTACACGCCTTTGTAAATGTTCGTATTAACGAAGTGGTTAATGGCGTTGACGGTGAGCTGACTGGACAAACTATTATGGTAGAAACTACCGTTGGTCGTGCTTTGGTTTGGCGCATTATTCCCGAAGGTATGGCCTTCGAATTGGTTAATCAGCCACTGACTAAAAAGGCGATCTCGAAACTTATCGATGTTTGCTATCGATCCGTTGGTCTGAAAGCTACCGTAATCTTTGCCGATCAGTTGATGTACACAGGTTTTGCCTACTCAACTCGTTCCGGTGCATCTATTGGCGTTAACGACTTCGTTATCCCGGATGAGAAAGATGAAATCATTGCTAAGGCCGATGCCGAAGTTAAAGAAATCGAGCAACAGTTTGCTTCCGGTCTGGTAACTCAGGGCGAGAAGTACAACAAAGTGATCGATATCTGGTCTCGAGCTAACGATGTTGTTGCCAAATCTATGATGGCTGGCATCAGCACCGAGAAAGTGACAAACGCCAAAGGCGAAGAAGAAGTCCAAGACTCTTATAACAGCGTATTTATGATGGCCGACTCTGGCGCTCGGGGTTCCCCCGCTCAGATTCGTCAGCTCGCTGGTATGCGTGGTCTGATGGCTCGTCCAGATGGCTCCATTATTGAAACGCCAATTATTGCGAACTTCCGTGAAGGTTTGAATGTACTTCAGTACTTCATCTCTACTCACGGTGCTCGTAAAGGTTTGGCTGATACGGCGCTTAAAACAGCTAACTCCGGTTATCTAACAAGACGTTTGGTAGATGTTGCCCAAGATGTGGTAATTACCGAGATAGATTGTGGAACCGAAGAAGGCCTGTTGATGACTCCGGTTATCGAGGGTGGCGACATCATCGAATCTCTGGGTGATCGTATTCTCGGACGTATCGTTGCCCAAGACGCTATTCGTGGCGATGACGAAGACGTTATTGTTCCTAAAGGAACAATGATTGACGAAACCTGGATGACTCGTATCGAGCAAATGGGTATCGACGAAGTTATCGTTCGCTCGCCAATATCCTGTATTGCCGCTCATGGTATTTGTGCAGAATGTTACGGGCGAGATCTCGCACGTGGACACCAGATTAACCAAGGTGAAGCAGTTGGTGTAATTGCCGCTCAATCCATTGGTGAGCCTGGCACACAGTTGACTATGCGTACCTTCCACATCGGTGGTGCGGCGTCTAGAGCTTCTGCTGCTGACAGCATCCAGGTTAAGCAAGAAGGTATTGTTCGTCTGGTTAACGTTAAAGTGGTTGAACGTAAAAACGGCGAGTTGGTTACCGTATCTCGATCTGGCGAACTCGTTGTTGCCGAGAAAGAAACCGGTCGCGAGCGCGAACGTTACAAGCTCCCTTATGGTGCGACCATTAAGGTTAAGCACGGTGCCGAAGTAGATGGCGGAGCTATCGTTACTACTTGGGATCCACATACGCATCCAATCGTTGCTGAAGTAGCTGGTAAAGCGAAGTTCAGCGGTATGGAAGAAGGCCTATCTATCCATCGACAAACCGATGATCTGACCGGTCTTAGCAGTGTGTCTGTAATTGATCCAAATGAGCGATCTGCTGCCGGTAAAGAGCACAAGCCTGCTATCACCTTAGTTGATGGCAAAGGCAAAGAGCTTTCTCTGCCAAACAGCAAGGCGCCAGCACATTACATGCTGCCGGCTGGAGCGATCGTAACTATGGCTGACAACGACAAAGTTGCTGTTGGTGATGTTATTGCTCGGATTCCTCAAGAGGGTTCAAAAACTCGCGATATCACAGGTGGTCTACCACGTGTAGCCGATCTGTTTGAAGCGCGTAAGCCTAAAGAGCATTCAATTCTTGCAGAAATCGCCGGTACCTTTGCCTTTGGTAAAGAAACCAAGGGTAAAAAACGTATTCAGGTGTGGCCATTAAATGGTGCCTTGCTTGAAGACGGTGCAGATCACTGGGAGATGTTGATTCCTAAGTGGCGAGCTACTCAGGTATTCGAAGGCGAAACCGTAGAAAAAGGCGAAGTGATCTGTGATGGACCACCTAGCCAGTACGATATCTTGCGTCTTATGGGTGTAGAGGCTCTGGCCAAATACATTACCAATGAGATTCAAGAGGTTTACCGACTGCAGGGCGTGAAAATTAATGACAAGCACATTGAAGTAATTGCACGTCAGATGCTGCGCAAAGTAGAAATTACCGAAATGGGTGAATCTCCTTATATTCGCGGTGAGCAAGTTGAGTTTGCTCGTGTAACTAAAACTATTGAAGAGCTTGAAAAAGAAGGCAAGCAGCCGCCCAAATTTGCGCGATTGTTGCTGGGTATTACCAAGGCGTCTCTGGCTACGGAATCCTTTATTTCGGCGGCTTCTTTCCAAGAGACAACTCGGGTTCTTACGGAAGCTTCGGTTACCGGCAAGAAAGATATCCTGCGAGGCCTGAAAGAGAACGTAGTTGTAGGTCGATTGATACCAGCTGGTACCGGTTTGGCATACCACGAAGCCCGTCGTAAAGCGCGTGAAGTGGGCGCTGAAATGACTGGTGAAGCTCTCGAAGCGCAATTGGCAGAAGCCTTGGGAATTCCTAAGTCCGCGGAAGTTTCTAAAGCTTCAGCAGCTGAAGAAGAGTAAGTCTTCAAAGAAGTTATGAGAGGCCCCTGAAAAGGGGCCTTTTATTAATTAAAACAGAGCCCGCATTTGCTTGACGCTGCTACAGCCACTCATTAGAATGCGCGCTCGCTAATTTAGGCGGAAAACTATTAATTTAGTGAAGCTGAAGGCTCTTTCTGATTGGAGCTAAAGGTTTTTATTCTGTCCGAATCGAACTTATTTACGGAGCATTGAATGTCCACAATTAACCAGCTGGTACGTAAGCCACGCAAACGTAAGGTTGCTAAGAGCGATGTACCCGCACTGCAAGCGAGCCCACAACGCCGTGGTGTTTGTACTCGCGTGTATACAACTACACCTAAAAAGCCGAATTCAGCGCTACGTAAAGTGTGCCGTGTTCGTCTAACCAATGGCTACGAAGTTAGTTCCTACATTGGTGGTGAAGGCCACAATCTGCAAGAGCATAGTGTTGTGCTTATTCGCGGTGGTCGAGTTAAAGATTTACCTGGTGTTCGCTACCATACGGTTCGTGGATCACTGGATTGCTCCGGAGTAACGGATCGCAAACAACGTCGTTCTAAGTACGGCACTAAAAAACCTAAGTAAGTATCTAATTAATTCACAATAAACAGTAAGGCCGGACTATTGATAGTTCCGGGTTAACCTGAAGAGGAAATAACAATGCCAAGACGTCGCGTCGCTGCCAAGCGGATAATTCTTCCAGATCCTAAATATAACAATCTGGTTCTCGCAAAATTCGTAAACATGGTAATGGAGCATGGTAAAAAATCCATCGCCGAAAAAATCGTTTACGGCGCAATGGAAATTGTTGAAGAAAAAGCCGGCAAAGACCCTATAGAAGTCTTTGAAGCAGCCCTCGAAAATATCGCCCCACAGGTGGAAGTTAAATCCCGCCGTGTTGGTGGTGCAACCTACCAAGTGCCTGTAGAAGTTCGTCCTTCACGACGTACTGCTCTTGCTATGCGTTGGTTGGTTGAGCACGCACGTGCTCGTGGCGAAAAATCAATGCGTCAGCGCCTTGCTGGTGAATTACTGGAAGCCGCTGAAGGTCGTGGTAATGCCGTACGTAAGCGTGAAGACGTTCACCGCATGGCCGAGGCAAACAAAGCCTTCTCTCACTTCCGTTTTTAGACATTGCACTAGCGGAAATACAATATTTACACAAAAGGCGGCTTACATAAGCTGCCTTTTGCTTTTAATAGAAACCCTTACACGGAATCATCCCGGAACATATTGACGTGGCACGTAAAACTCCTATAGCTCGTTATCGCAATATTGGTATTGCTGCGCACGTTGATGCCGGCAAAACCACGACGACTGAGCGCGTGCTTTTCTATACCGGTCTATCCCACAAAATTGGTGAGGTGCATGACGGCGCCGCAACCATGGATTGGATGGAACAAGAACAAGAACGAGGTATTACCATTACCTCAGCTGCAACCACCTGCTTCTGGCAGGGCATGGAAAAGCAGTTCGAAGAACACCGCATAAATATAATCGATACCCCAGGCCACGTTGACTTCACCATTGAAGTAGAACGATCTCTGCGCGTATTAGATGGCGCTGTGGTGGTACTTTGCGGTTCTTCAGGGGTACAACCACAAACTGAGACGGTTTGGCGTCAGGCGAACAAATACGAAGTGCCACGCTTGGTATTCGTAAACAAGATGGACCGTGCCGGTGCCGACTTTATGATGGTTGTAGATCAGCTCAAAGACCGATTGGGTGCAAACCCGGTTCCTTTGCAGCTAACCATTGGTTCAGAAGAGAACTTTAAAGGCATTGTCGACCTTATTAAAATGAAGGCCATCGTCTGGAACGAAGACGACCAGGGCATGACCTTTGTCTACGAAGATATTCCAGCGGACATGCAGGTCCAATGCGAAGAAATGCGCGAGCACCTTATAGAGTCCGCGGCAGAAGCCAACGACGAATACATGGAAAAGTACCTCGAAGGCAATGAACTCACCGAAGAAGAGATTAAAGCTGGTATTCGTGCCCGTACCATCGCCAATGAAATTATTCCCGTTATAGGCGGATCTGCTTTTAAGAATAAAGGCGTTCAAGCCATGTTGGATGCGGTAATTGAATTTTTACCCGCGCCAACAGAAGTTAAGGCTATTCAGGGCACTCTTGATAACGGCGACGCCGGTACCCGTGAAGCAGACGACTCAGCGCCCTTTGCGGCCCTTGCCTTTAAAATCGCTACAGATCCATTCGTAGGTACTCTAACCTTCTTCCGCGTCTATTCAGGCACCCTGCAGAGCGGTACCAGCCTGTATAACTCGGTTAAGCAGAAGAAAGAGCGGGTAGGGCGCATGGTGCAAATGCACGCCAATAGCCGCGAAGAGATTAAAGAGGTTCGCGCTGGCGATATTGCTGCAGCCGTAGGCCTAAAAGACGTAACCACAGGGGATACCCTCTGTGATTCAGATCAGCTAATTATTCTCGAACGCATGGAATTCCCGGAACCGGTTATTTCCGTTGCAGTAGAGCCGCGATCACAACCCGATCAAGAGAAAATGGGCGTTGCTCTCGGCAAGTTGGCTCAAGAAGATCCCTCATTCCGGGTTAAGACCGACGAAGAAACCGGCCAAACTATTATTTCCGGCATGGGCGAACTGCATTTGGACATTCTGGTCGACCGTATGCGTCGCGAGTTCGGTGTTGAAGCCAATATAGGTAAGCCTCAGGTTGCCTACCGCGAAGCCATCAAAAATACCTGCGAGATTGAAGGCAAATTTGTGCGTCAATCTGGCGGTCGTGGCCAATACGGTCACGTATGGATTAAGTTTGAACCCGGCGAAGAAGATGGCCTTGAATTTGTAAACGAAATTGTTGGCGGTTCCGTTCCTAAGGAATACATCCCGGCTGTTGCCAAAGGTATTGAAGAACAGATGAAAAACGGTATTCTTGCCGGTTATCCGTTGCTTGCACTTAAGGCTACCCTTTATGACGGTTCATTCCACGATGTGGATTCCAATGAAATGGCTTTTAAAATTGCCGGAACACTGGCTACCAGAGATCTGGCGGACCACGGCGGCGCGGTATTGCTTGAACCGGTTATGAAAGTAGAAGTAGTTACTCCCGAACTGAATATGGGCGACGTAGTAGGCGACCTTAATCGCCGACGTGGTTTGATATTGGGCATGAGTGACAGTCCCATGGGCAAGGTGATTGATGCCGAAGTGCCCCTGGCAGAAATGTTTGGTTACGCGACCGACTTGCGTTCAGCCACACAGGGTCGTGCAACCTACACTATGGAATTCCTTAAGTACGCTGAAGCAACGAACAACGTTGCTCAAGCAATTATTGAACGAAACAGCTAGCTGGGCTTTTTATTGGCTCAAGGCTGATAATTAGCCATAACAAATTATAAAACGAGACTATTAAGATGGGAAAAGAGAAGTTTGAACGTAATAAGCCCCACGTAAATGTGGGCACGATTGGTCACGTGGATCATGGTAAAACGACACTAACGGCGGCATTGACGCGCGTATGTGCGGAAGTATGGGGCGGCG
>Ga0302116_1001138_pt1 | contig 16112 bp, 23 predicted proteins | sample AG5_SCM_MG_FD_203124 | JGI IMG/M metagenome (GOLD analysis project Ga0302116, IMG submission 203124) | Marine microbial communities from Western Arctic Ocean, Canada - AG5_SCM | ecosystem: Environmental > Aquatic > Marine > Oceanic | place: Canada: Western Arctic Ocean | collected 2017-10-01 | reverse complement strand
TGATGATAATGAAAATTAAAATGAGAATGAGGAGGTTTCTTCAAAAAACCTGCTCTCTACTTACTTTACTTAATTCCCATCCGATCCCATCCCATCCACACTTGGAATAGTGGCGGTGGTAGCACCTCCGGTCCAAGCAGCAACAAGAAGAGGCCATCACCCGCAGCTACCAGCGAAAAAGCCAACGTTGGTACCGGCTCGGGGTCCTCCTCCGCAACCCCCGGTGGCGGTGGCGGTGGCGGTGGCGGTGGCGGTGGCGGTGGCGGTGGCGGTGGCGGTGGCGGTTCAACCACACGCCAGGTTACCAGTAGGGACTCCACGACCCCAACCGTTTCTCGGTCGAACCGAGCGGCTGCCCAGAAGGCCAACGACCGGATAGACGACATCATTTTCGACACGGAAAGGGTTACATCGTCTCCACATCAAATCATTCCTCCGGGCTGCTACACCCTGATGAACATGCATGTAGGATCTGTTCTTCATCGCGCTCTCTCCATCGTCTCTGACAACCCCCGTTCGACCTTCCAATGCTACAAGGACCACCCTCATGAAGCGGTTGTCGTTCTCGCTATTGACTACGAGGCGGCTGAGGCTTTGTACCAGTGGCAACGTTTCCAAACTCCATTTGCTCTCCGCCATAGTTGACATCACACTTTCAACTATTGGTGATCCCGAAATCGATCCAACCTTTGTAAATAAATACGAAAATACGAAACAGTTATTTAGTCCCAGTTATTTAGTCCTTTACATTTCGTGTACTCGATGGCATAGATCTCCAAAGCGACATGCGCCTCTGCTGAAGTTTCTGCACACCTCATCGACGGGTGTTCGGAATTCTGGCGTAACATGGCCGACGTGGACTCGCCTGCAATGCATACCGTAATAACACCTTCCAATTTTGTGCAGATTGCACTCCTCGTCCAGCTTATTCTCTAAGTAATAACTCAAAGCCCGGGGTTTGCGTTCTCCCCTCCCTCTTTTTCGTGAACTTGAACGTGAAGATCGGGGCTTTTTAACAAAGAGAGTTTCCTGCGCTTCTTCGTAGTCCATGCCGTTGTAACGCTTGTCTTCAGTAAAGTAGTATCCGACACTAGTGTGGCGGCGAGGGTTTTCGAAAAGCAATTGTAGTTGCTCCTTCGCATCAGAACTGACCGCAGAACGGTACAGAGCTCGAGGCTGAACCGCCTTGGGATGCAGGAGAATTGACTCTGTTGTCCCAGTAGAAGGCCAATAGCAAAGCTGCTGAACGTGTCCTATTATGAGCGGAGCGAGAATCGAAAATTGGTTAGATATGAAAGTTGTTCAGCTTTGTCTTTGTCGCCTCACCCTCGAAGTTGCGCTCCCAAGAAAGACCTGCTCCAACTCGTAGGGTGGTTTCCCCCCTCTTTCCCTTGCAGCCAAGGTACGTCCAGCCATAACGTTTTGCAACGGAAAAGTCAAAGTTCTCTTCAAGTAGATCATCAATGGGTTCAAGGTCAAGATCCATACATGATTCGCACATCCGGGCCAGCATTGGTTTCTTTTTCCACTGCCTGGGTGAAAAAGCGTCCTTATTTGAGGCATCGCACGCGATGCAAGCTTTCATAGCTATGTTTGTTTTGTTGGTAACGTTTTATAAATGTTATTTTAGATTTTTTTTTTTTGACAGGTGTTGAGCACTTACCTTTTAGTGATGCACATGGTGGAACACAACAAAGTGAATAATTGTAGGCTAAACCTCGCTTTAACACTTAACTTAACATCTAAGGATATCCATTTGGTCAAACCCAGAGCCATGAGTTCCAACAGCTCCACTAGCAAGAAAGCTCAGAAAATACGCAAATATTCTTAACTCTTGTTTCTAAGCTTGCTCTCACCCACTCCCGAAGCAGCTCTTTCGTTGGGCTTGATGGAGATGACCCGCTTTTACGACCAGTGGCTTGTTGATGGAATGAGATGGCTCATTGGATCCAATCATGAACGTGGGCAGACTGTCACAAGTTAATCAATGAGCACAATGACGTCTTGGTCGTGCAGTGCTCGCTTAAAATCAAAATGTCCTCAAGCTCACCCTATCCTCCATTCCCTCCCCAAAAGCACAACAAGATCTACGGCCCCTACAACACCGTCAGCACCTTTATAAAACACATGAAGTACGACAAGGCCGACGAGCTCATCATCGCGCCTCCTCAGTCTCTTTTGATGGACAGATTACTCAGCTTGGTCATCACCCCCTCCGCCACCGAAACGTGCGCTGGAAACGGACCCACAAGTGTGTTACTCAATTTTATGCACAATTTGCACAATTTGGCCTAATTTAAATCCTCCCTTTCTTCTTATTCTTATTCAAACTTTGGTTGATCATGAGCTGCTTCCTCCTCTTCTTTTTCTTCTCATCACCATTACTCGTACTGATCATCTCTCGCCTTGGCGCGAACGTTTCCCTCCTCCGCTTCTCGTTGCCACTCTCCCTCTTCATGCTCAGCATCCACTCTTCCACGTTCTCGCACCCTGACACCTTCATGATGTTCGCCACTCCTCTCAGCGCTCCAAAGTCCCTCTCCGTAAAATACGTAATCGCCAACCCTTTCCTCCCACCCCTTCCGCACCTCCCGATTCGATGAACGTAGTCAACCCCCGACTGGGGGAAATCGTAATTAATGACAGTGTTTACCGCCTTGAAGTCCAGCCCCCTTGCCACGAGATCCGTGCAGATGAGCACCCAGGTCTCTCCCATTCTGAACCTGTTCACCGCGCTTTCTCTCGCGGCCTGGCTCCTCCCCCCGTGGATCACATCGACCTTGATTTTGTCAAAGTTCAGTTCGCTGTGCAACGCATTGGCCCTTTCCTTGCTCTGAACGAAGATTAGCACGGGTGGCTTCAGCCCCCCTGCGTTCACAAGTGATCTTATTTCCAACAGTTTCCCCTCCTCCTTCCCAACAAACAGGAGCTGTGCCGAGCGAACCGAGGCGCATTTTTCATGGATCAGGGGGGAGGCGAGCGAGCCAAAAAATTGAGAAAATGTTAGTTTAGTTGTGGCTCGTATTCTCGTCTTCATCAAGGCTCGCTCGCTTTGCTCGCTCACCTTTTGTTCGACGTCGCTGCTCACCCCCGCACCCGCCCCGCCAACGTTCCCCTTTGCCCCATTTCGGTTCACCGTGATCTCTATCGGGTCTCTCAGCACGCTTTCAGCCAGCGTCTTCACCGCGTCGTTTATCGTTGCGCTGAACAACGACCTAATGCTGGTTGGTGAGCACGACGACAAGATGCAGTCAATTTGGCTCAAGTAGCTCAAAGAATTCGACGAGCCGCTCTGCGCCGAGCGAAGAAGGTGCGAAAACGAATTGAGTGGAATAATGTTAGTTTTAGTGGCTCGTGCTCGTAGCTCGTATGCTCGTCTTCCTCAAGGCTCTCTCGCTTCGCTCACTCACCATGCTCATGCTCGAACCAGTGTCAGTGTTGTTGTTGTTGTTGTTGTTGTTGTTGTTGTTGGACCCATCAGATCTCGCATCCAAAAGCCTGTCTGCCTCATCTAAAACCACCATCCTAACTTTTTCCAAAACTTTCTCGCCCCCTTCCCTCCCAATTAATTCGCAAAGGCGAAGCGGAGTAGCCACCAGACAATCCAGCCCGGTCTTTCCGCCGATCGAACCGTCTATCACAGCCTTCGAATTCTTCTTTTCCAATAGCGCAGCCTTGTAGCCGCCAGCCTTACCCTCCGAAAGGCGAACTACTTCGCGGTGCAGTTGGCGTGCGAGCTCCCCGCTGGGGGCTAAAATCAACGAGCGGATTTCTCCGGATCCTGCCCCCTCATCGTACACCCGGGAAGATATTATGATGGCGGGGATGAGGAAGCAGCCAGATTTGCCGCTTCCGGTGGGAGCTGCACCAATCACGTCGCGGTTGGCCAACAAGCTCGGGATGGCTTGCATCTGGATCGGCGTGGGATTCTTCCACCTGCTCGTCTCAGTGTCAACATTGTTGAGAATTGTTTGTTTGAGCCGTAGGAGGGCGGGCTTGTTCTTGATCGAGGAGCTGGAGGAGAGGGGGATCTCCCCAAATGTAGTTATTGGGTCGGGGGGGTGGCAGTCATTGTTAAGGGTGATCTTCATGCGGCGTCGGAACGCAGCTATCTCCTCGCCGTGGTGATCCTTAGCAAGGATTGCAATTTTCTTAACCGAAGCCTCGAGCAGCTGCTTCGGGGATGTGGATCGAGATGTGGGACGTTTCGGACTGTTCAGAGGAGAGGTGTGAGAAGAAAGCCGCAGAGATGATGAGTTTATTGAGTCGTCTGAATCCTCGGAAGCTTCCTCCTGCGCCTTTTCTCTATAAACACTCCTCTTTGATGATTGTGTTTTGGCAGTGGGTTTGATGGGAAGGAAGCTCACAATACCAGCAAAAGGAGCGGAAGTTGACAATGATGGAGCCAATTCTTTTGCTTTTTTTAGTCGAGCCCCACCAGATAGGATTTCAAAGAAGTTGCTCATCAACACTTGGCCGGCGAATGTATGAGGATTTGAGAGGAAGAAATTTATAATTTTTCAAGATTCGGATTGGCAGATTACCATTTGCATTCCCAACCTAACCAGCAACCCAAACACATTATGTCACCCACAAACTCCAACATTTCAATTGAGAGTTATCAATCTTTGATCACAACAAAGATCTCAGCATTGATTACCTTATCCCTGACTCAATCCAACCCACTCTCACTCACGGCTTCTGCTCACTCCACCCTCAATACCTGCCTTACCTCCTTCATCCAAAACATAGCCTCTAAAGCCTCATCAATCGCCCAAGATGCGAATCGTGGTCCGAACAAGGTGAACATTTTCGATGTGATTAGCGCACTCTCCTCCATCACGGATGAGACTGGCGAGGATTTCAGCATAGAAGGACTCCATAAATTCGCTTTTGGTTTTGGTGGAAAGTCGGATAATGAATTTGAAAATGAAGATGGACAAAAGCAAGTGGAAGGTTGGAATGTACCTTTCCCTGATCACATCCCCACCTTTCCCACAAAGCAAGTGGACGATGGCAGCTCAATCATCGTGAATTGCGATTCCATGCCACCCCAATGGGGTGGCGTGAATCATAATTCCAAAACCAATTCCAAAACCAGTTCCAAAACCAGTTCCAAATCCAAATCCAATGACAAAAAGTCCTCCACCTCCAAATCAAAATCTAAATCGAAGCACACAGTATCGTCAAAAACTAAACTAAATATTCCAACGAGCAACCACGCCACCAACAACAAAACTTCGGTCAACCAAGTGCCATCCTACCTACCTAGCTTCCCCAACGATGGATCCCGGCTATTAATTGCCAACACGCAACAACAACAAGAACAAGAACACAACAATGATGAGAGCAGCGACAAAATCGAGACCCCCAAGACACATTTCAATCCAGAACAAATTCGCAAGTGTCTGGTGGACATTGGGGCAAAAATGGAGGCTGTCAGGGCTACACGGGGGGGGCATGGAGATGAGGAAGATTCGGCAAACAACACTTTTGGAAAAAGGAAGCGGTGATTATTCATTAAAAAACAACAAACATAAATTTTACATCCCCCCCCTCCACTATCTATTTATAAAATCCCCACAAACGAGTTGCTCCTCTTGAGCTGCAAAGGTGCATTAGCATTGGCCCCTTTAATTCTGCTGCTCCTCGCCATCCTGTTCATGGCAACTCGTGTCGACTTGACAAACCTCGCATCGTTCATCGCCTTGTCAACGGTGAGCGGAGCGTTTATGAAGTCCTTCCTTGTGATGATGCCGACCACGCGCTGCCTCGCATCCACAACGCAAAGATGACGGAGTCCCATTCCTCTGAACAGTCGCAGCACTCGCCGCAGGGACAGTTGTGACTGGACGATGAAGGGGGTTGGATCCATCGACACTGCGCCGAGCGAAGAAGGTGCGACAACGGATTGAGAATAATGTTAGTTAAGTAGGGGCTCGTATTCTCGTCTTCCAAAAGGCTCGCTCGCTTCGCTCACTCACCTGTTAAGTCCACCGTCTTGTTCAGTCTTGATTCCTCGCGGGACTTGATCAACAGAAGGTCGAGGTGGGCTCGGGTGATCATGCCGCAAAAAAACCTGTTCAAGCCAGCCTGGCCGACATCAACGACGGGGAATGCGTTGTGCTTCGTTTCGAGAGCTGCTTCGATCGCCTCGACGGTGGCTTCGGCGCCAAGCATGACAACGTCCCTTGCCATGATCGATTCGGCACTCAAGGCTTCGAAGACTTGAGGAGGGTCGGGTTCCAAATAAGGGATGTTCGCCAAATCCATGTGCACGTCGTACAGGCTGTGAGTGAACTGGTCACCCACGAGCTTGGAAACGGCCAGGGCGAGCATGATCGGGAGGAGGAAGTTGATATCGTTCGACACCTCCACCATGATGACCGTCAGGCTGATTGTCATCCTTGTAATCCCTGCGCCGGCGCCGAGCGAAGCGAGGCGAGGCGCATGATTTCGCATGATTTGGTTAGTATAGCTGTGGCTGTCTTCCTCAACCCCCCCCCGCTCCGCTCACTCACCTCCCAAAACCGCACTTGCGCCAACCAGCGCGTACAACCCAGGATCAACCACGTCGGGCTGCCATAGATACAACAGCTCTCCAACGAGCCTGCCCATACTCGCTCCTATCATCATGCTCGGAATGAAAAGCCCAGCTGGGACAGCCAGTCCATAGGCGGTCACGGCGCACACAAAGTAAGCCGCCGTGAAAGTGATCAGCACGCTGTAAATGTAATTTAGTTTGTGTTTGAGTATGAGTTTATTTGTGTATTCTCGTCTCGTTGCGCTCACCTGATGCTGAAAAATCCCGCTGTCTCTCGACTGTATAGCTGTAGGATGGTCGTCTCCTGGGGAGTTAGCGAGAGAGTTGCCATTTGGTTGTAGAAGCCCTCTGCGCACGTGTACCGAACGGTGTTGAGGCCGTGGAACCCAGTGTGGTGGGAGGCGTCGTCGAAGTGGGGCTCTTCCACGCAGTCGAAGGCCACGGGGAGGAAGTAGAGCGCCGTCATGATTAACGAAACCACGCCGCAAGCTTCGAACACCCTCCACATCGGGTGCTTGCCCTTCCACACCTTCTTGCGCCACATTGTGATGTGCTCATTCACCCAAACGTAAGCGGATCCGACAAGTCCGCCGAGGATGGCGATGAGAATGAACATGAATATCTCCCACCACACGTAAACCGCTGAGGCGTCCTCCTCGCCCTTGGGGCTGAACAACACGAGCCCGTCGTCGTTGAAGTTGCCCTGCGCCGAGCGAAGTGAAACGAGGCGCATTTTTAACGAAGCACGAGAGCAAGAGTGAATTAGGAGTGAGTTAGTCGCTTCGCACTCTTCTGTCACAAGGCGAGCGGAGACGGAATGAAACTCACCTCTAGCGCAACACTCATAAACAAGTTGACCGTATATGCAGCAACGATTGCACAGATGAAGCTCTGCCACGTCAATGAAGGACTCCAGAAAGAGCTGACCTCCTCCAAACTGAACAAAATCCCCCCAATCGGCGCGTTGAACGCGGCAGCCACCCCCGCAGCAGCACCCATGCTGACAAAGTCCCTCCTGTCCTTTGGGTTGTCGAAGCCCTGGTTTTTATAATGATTAGAAATGTTTGGAAACGGTGGCTAGTTCGGCCAGGCACATCTTTTTGTGCGAGGGTGTTGTTCAGGGACCGGTACTGAATCACCCCCAACACCTTACACTAGTTGTGACTAGCTCGCTTCGCTCGCTCACCTGGTACATGGCGGGCAGGCAAGGAATGTAGTCGCTGTATCCGCGAGCGAACCCGGCAGACAAAATGGCGCCCGTGTGGACCATGGGGCCCTCGCGCCCGGCGGGCATGCCACTGCTGACGCAAAGGGTGATTCCAAGCACCTTCGCAATCAGCGTCTGCATCCGCAATATACCCGGAACCTGGTTGCCGTTCAGAAACGCCTTAACCTGGGGAATGCCAGACCCGGCAGACTCGGGAGCCCAAACAACGAAGAGAGCCGCGGGGAAGATCATTCCGTTCACCCAAGCTAGGTAGGTCAAATACGCACCGAGGTTGTCGCCCTTGTGGAGGCGGGAGAACACAGAGTCGTACTTGGCGTAGACGATGCGCCCAACGGCGAATGTCATCCAATAGGCAATGGCGCCTACGAGAAAGGCAATCACAACGACGTAGAACCAGCGGAAGAAGTTGCGTCTGCGGTTCTCCTTCTCAACAACTGCCTTCTCGCGTTGCCCATTGTACATAAACGAGTCGTCTGAGGCGTCGTAGTCGAAGGACTCGAACGTTTCCCCTAACTTTTTGCGGTTTCGCCTCCCACAGTAGGTGTTGTGAGATTCGTTCTTGAGGGCACGGGAGCTAGACCACTTGGAGAAACGAGAAGATAGCGTTACAGACGACATTTCAGAGTGGGTTGGGGAGGCCATTGTGACCTTCTTCACACCTGACTCTGCAGTGAGACTGGCTCTATCTGTCTCATTTAGGGTCAGCGAAACTTCGCGAACAGCCTCGTTCGCGTCGATTTCTTCTTCTATGGCGCTGTCAAGCTCCGAGTTCACACGCTCGCGCGCAGTCATGTCCGCCGTATCGTCAATGAACCGCTGAAGCACTTCAACCTTTCTTGCCATCTTCCTATTCTCAACTGACAGGGCTCGGATTGCATTGGACGGCTGCTCCTCTCCACCTAGCACCGCACTGGTGGAGTCCATTTTGTTGTAGGTGGTGAGTTCCATTTAAGATTTCCTGGATTTGAAGACCTCCTTACGGTGCTTCAGATTGAAAATTTCTTTCCTTTTTCAGGTTTTCCACACACTTTCACCTTTTTTCTCATATATATTGTGTCATCCCACGACTAAATTAGTTCTTCAGTAGATAGCTTCCTCTGTTAGACCAGACTCGACTCTCGGAATTGCCCAGTAGGTAAAAAGCAAAAGCACCTTCTAGTAATGAGTCTCCCCTCGAGACGAGGCTCAGTAATAACCTATGCAGATTTCTCATCCTCTGCCCCACCTCTTCGGCGAGCAGCAACAATAGCAATGGCAAAAAATGAACAAATTGGGAAGCAGGGGAAGCACTCAAAAAAGGATCGAGCCAAGCCTATAAAAAAACGAAAAACGATTTCAACGAGCAAGTGGGAGAGGCGGCAGTATGTGCCGGAGGGGTCAACCGCGGTTTTCAAGAAATGGGTAAAGGTTGTTGAGGAAGTCTTCGAACCGCCAATGGACGATGAGCCGCCTTCGAAGAAGACTCGCTCAAGGAGTCCAGCTCCTGTGGAGTCCCACCAACACATCGAAGCATGAAGAAATTGAGCTCCTTCTACTCCCAGAGCGGCCCGGCCCATCCTGATCGTGGAAGGTTTGGAGATCAATGCGCGAGGCCATAGCAGGTTGAAACGAGATAATCGGTGAGAGGTTGGAAGTAAACAAAAAAAAACTCGGACAGGGGAAGGAGGAGGAGGAGGAGGAGGAGGAAAGCGAGAATTTTCATCCTTCAGCGTAGATGTTGCTGTGTTGAACAATTTGGGTTGACCAGTGTGGTTTCTGGGGTTCCTGGTGGGTGAGCGTATCGAACATAGGTAATTTATGTTGAGCATTTAAGCCAAAATTTGTGGTTTTTCCGCAGCAAAGCCAGATTTATAGATCAGACATATCACTATCCTCAGTACTACTGTCCTCACTCTCGTATCTGTTGTTTCGGCTCTGTCGGGATCCTCGGCGGATTTCCATTGGGGGGTTGGCATCCTGGTTGAATAAATCATCTTCGTCGTAAGTGATTCGCTCTCCGCCCTCAGCAGAGTCATCATCGGCAATTGTGAGATTGTTCTTCCAAGGAACACGGCACTTGTTCTTAAACATGCAATAAAGCACAAAAAGGAACACGACTCCGCCTGCTACAGAACATCCGATGATCCAACTTAAGTCGTCCTCGCTGCACAATCCGCAAGAAAATGGGCAGCTGGTGAGCAATGCTTGCTTTTGGGCTGGAGTAGTAATTCCATTCTCCTGAGCCTCCGTAACACAATCATATGCCTGCCAGGCAACGCATTCATAACCCCCAGGGTCGATGTAGTTAGGATCGTCTGAACAGGCCTGGACACAAGAAATAAGAAGGAGAAAGAAGAAAAATATCATATTTTCAGCAGCAGAAGACGAGATGAAGACGAGATAAGTTGTTGGGGCAAAATAGGGAGGAAATTGGTAAAGGAGATGGAATAATGAAGGAGATAGAAAAACTGAAAAAGTTAAAGACAATTTTTACGTGGTTTTGTTGCCTTCCACTTTTCAAAGTTAACACCCTCTCCTCCATAATGACGACGACTTACGTAAAGGGCACGATTCAACTCATTGTCCTTGCATTACTCTCGACTCTAGTTCAATGCTGTAGCGACACTGATAGCTTCAAAGATTACAACGGCTACTACTGCATAGCATGGGTGGGGTTTAATTGTGCTGATGCAGGTATAATTTATGGATACAACGCTGCTCAAACACTGGAACTCTTGCAAAACTGTGAGTATTCCTGTGGCATCTGTGAGGACAATGACAATGCTTGGTATATTGGAACTGCCATAGTTGGGTTTTTTGTCCTTTGTGTGGGTGGTTACTTCGGAATCAGGTGGTGGAGGAACAAACAACGAGGGGGATTATAATTATGGGATATCGACATAAAATAAGTTAATGCTATTAGGTCTACTTTAAATTACAAAACCTCCAAGGGGAATATCGATGACCATGAAATCACGAGCGCAGACAATTTTCTTCAACCGACTGTGCCAAAATGTCTGGTTGTAGACTGATTTGTAAATCTGAATGAAACGAATGAAATGTGTGAGAACTTTTTTCGTTTCCTTTCTTTTCCTTTTCATACAACACCTCAACTCACCTCCACCTCACTGGTTTGGCGGTTCGAAAAATGGGTGAGCAGCAGCATTTTGGTGTTGCACTCTGTAGCTAGTTTCACTGCCCCCAGAGGCGTCGAGTGGCCTCTGCGGTAGCTCGTTCTGGCCATATCGTCAGTATTGGTAGCCTCGTGAATCACCAGATCAGCCTTCTCGGTGAGTTTCTTCATTTCCTTGCTGACAAACCTGTTGTCACCAATATAAACGATTTTCCTTCCCCTTTTCCCTGGCTTGAGCACCTGCTCTGGGGTCACAACGGTCTCCCCATCGTCGGAGAAGACGTTCTCGCCGAGTTTCAGCGCGGTCATTTTCTTCCCTGGGGCCACGCCAAGTTCCCGGCACTTGTCAGGGTCGATGGGGGGCGGAGGAGATTTCTCTGTGACTGCGAAGCCGAAGCTGTGAGCGTTGAAAGTTGGTTATACATTAGTTTTTGAAGTGTGGAATTACTTTGGTTGTGGAGGGGGGGACACCCCACCGCTGCAGCTCGCGCATTCCGCTGCGCTCGGCTTTCCGCTGCGCTCGCTCGCGGCATGCCAACCACTTACGTCTGCACCCCATTAACGTGATTAACTTCCGCCGCCTTGATACTTATCGGCCTGTGCGCCCCCTGCTGGTCGTTCAGCAATTTGTAGCTCTTCCAATATTCCGACCTTCTCTCCCTGCTCTCCGCGCTCTCGTACTCGTCGTAATTCTCCGATTTCGGATCGTGCGGGTCTTTATATTTTTTGTTAACGTTGACCATTGACAACTCGTCCAAATCTTCGGCCGTGGCAACCTCGATCATGCTTCCTTTCCCCCTCCCCACCTTTGGATTCTCCCCGCTGTCAATGGTCCAAACACCGTCGATCGCTTCGATGGGAGTGTATCTAATGCCCAAGCTGCGCCGAGCGAAGAAGGTGCGAAGGGGTTAGTAGTGGCTAATATTCTCGTCTGTACACTAGCTTGGTGACTGGTTTCGCATCGCTCGCTGGCTCTTATTCTCGTCTTCATCAAGGCTCGCTCACTTCGCTCACTCACCTGTCAAACCGCTCGATCTCGGCGTTTTGGTAGGGCTCAACCGGTTGGCGACCACCCAGGAGTTCAAAAACTTCGATGTCAAGGCCCTTGTTTTTCATGGAAACCTTGGCTAGCTGGAGGGACATGGCCAGGTAGTTGAAGAGCCCGGGAGGGCCATAGATTCGTATTCTATCCTGTAGAGACTCGTTTTTCGTTTTCCTGTTAGGGTTAGAGCTAGTAGAGTTCTCCTTCTGTTGTGCCTTTGCCATCACCCGATGCAGTACCATCGCGGGAAGTCCGAAAACATGGTCCCCGTGCATGTGACTGATGAATATGGAGTCTATGTGCGATGGCTTGACATTGCAGTTCAAAAACTGCCGCTGGGTGCCTTCCCCGCAATCGAACAAATACACACGGCCGCCCAGGCGGAGCGCGAAACCAGACGAGTTTCGAAACACCGTGGGCGAACCTGAGGACGTGCCCAGAGCAACAACGCTCATACCATGGAAGAGAGAGGAAGTTGATGTTGATGTTGATGTTGATGTTGATGAGCTTGTATTTGTTTCGAGGTGGGGATTGTACTTTCGCGACACTGCACTGCCGTGTTTGTCGTGAGTGACATTCGTGGAGCGGCGGAGGTCTTTGTTTATGAAGGGCTGGAAGTAGCGATCTATGGCAAGTAATTCAGCTGGATTACGAGCTGTTGTAAATTGTTTTATGTGTGTTGCTGTGTATTGTCGAAGCGAGGAGAAGTTTATCCGCAGAAACAGCATGGTGGGGCACATATTTACAAAATCATTCCTGCAATTTTTACTCATTTACACACTTCAAGACTGCAAACCAAACCCTTCAAAGATTAGATTGTCGCTGTGAAGCCATTATTCTCCAACTTTGTGGCGGCGATTAAAAAACTATGAATCTATTCGATTCAATTGCAGAAGCCGCTTTAAAGCACTACAGCACCCTTTCAGGCAACGGCAAACCAAACGACAAGGAGTGGACTGTTTACAGTGCGATTGTCGCTGTGAAGCAACAGCAACCTCAGTCCAAAGTTTTTGTGGTGTCTTCGGGAACCGGTTCAAAGTGCCTTGGCTACGATCAGGTGTCCAAGTCGTGCGACTGCCTCCTCCGCGACTCCCACGCCGAGGTTCTGGCCCGTCGGGGTTTCGTGTTTGCTACAATTTCTCAGATGGATGCTCTGTCTCGAAACTTGTCATTGTCTGAGTCCACTTCATTCGTATCGTTTTCGAAATTGTTGAACACAGACACAGTTTCCAAAATAGCAAACTTCTCCATTACCCCAGCAGTCTCGTTCTACCTGTATATCTCTGACTCTCCTTGTGGCGATTCGACGATTTACGACTTGGACGACAACCACGTGAAGTTCACTGGTGCGAAGCTCCCAACTTCAACTTCGGACTCCTCGCTCTCAATTTCATTTGTGCGAGAGCCAAACCACCAGGCAACCTCTCTGATGAGGCTGAAACCTGGGCGCAGTAACATCAAGCCAGAATCGCGAACACGATCGATGTCGTGCTCCGACAAAATTGTCCGGTGGAACAAGGTGAGCGAGCGAAGCGAGCGAGCCTTTTGGAAGACTCGAGCCTTTCGTTTTGTTCTGTTTTGGACACCCCTGAACAATCTCTTGCGCAAAAAGATGCGCTTGGCCGAACTCGCCACTATGTCCAATTCTGAGTGTTTGTGAAGACGTTGTGCGTTCGCCTTTTTTTGCCAATTTGCGCCCTTTTGAAAATTTGCGCGAAATGGCCACAGCCACCCACATCCACTACTGAACTAACCCACCCAATTCGTTTGGCTCGCTCGTTTCACTCGTCCTTTATTCAAAATGCGCCTCGCTTCGCTCGGCGCAGCTCGGGCTCCTGGGAGGAGCACTCCGCCCATTTGGGTTTTCCGACACTGGTTACTTCAAGGGCGTGGTTGTGTCTGCCGACAACACCTATGCAACGAGTCAGCTCTCTGCCTTGACTCGTTCCCTGGCAGATCGGTCTGGGGCAGGGGAACAGAAAAAAAGAAAGCTCACCGTTCACGTCACCACCAACCACATTTTCACCCGTTCGAAGTCAAATGCGGACGAAGTGAAGCGCTCAAACGAAAATAACAAGAAGGCTTGGCTCTCTTCGTCGGGAATGTCGATCAACTACAATGTCATGGACGGTGTTGAGGTAACTTTGGGTGGAAATGGGCTAAAACAAAGGACGAAGAAGAAGAAGAAGAAGAAGAAGAGGAAACTTGGGGAGGAGGAAACACAGGGGGGGGAGGAAAACGAAAACGAAAACGCGGCTTCATCACGGCTTAGTAGAGTTAGGCTAAATGAAATGCTTAGGCGACTAGGAAATAGATTAACAAACTCGAGGAAATTCGACAACTACTCTGATTTCAAAAAAGACGAGGAGTATGTTAGGGAGAGAACAAGTTGCTTCAAAGAGGAGGGTGAGTGTCTTCATGGGTGGGTTGAAACAAATTCTTAGATAACCCTATGCAATTTAGTTTAGTACATTTTTCACCTTAATTGGCACTTCGTAATCCACAAACTCTCGCCCAGTTTCCTTTTTTAACCAACTCGTCCGCCTCCTCCGCCCCTTTCCCTTCCTCTAGCCAGTATGCCCTCGCAGCAGCTGAAACAGATTCCTCGTCAACAACAAAGAGTTTTTTCCCATCAATCAAAATCATACACGCCAGCTCGTAGTCTTCCTCAGCCAGAGCTTCCGATAGAAAATCCCTAGATTCGCTATGTCCCTTAAAACTCATGACGAAAGAGGATCCTTCGTCGTCCGTGCTTGATTGCGTCGAACCCTGCTCCATATCACTCTCGGCGGCCTCTGTCATTGAGGATATGTTGGCGCCCAAGAATGATTTTTTCAGTTGAATTTGTGAGGGGAAAGTGCTCTCTTCGGGAAGTTCGGAGAGGGTGAAGAGAGTCCCCCCTGAGACAGTCGTCCCGCTACCATAGGATGCTGATTGCCTCTTCCTCGTTGCCTCGTAGCCAAACGCAGACCTTCCAAGTTTTTTCCGCTGCTTTATCTTTGAGCTGACGTAATGTTCGAAACTAGAAACTGGTTTGTTCGAGGACGAGAACGATGACTCGTAGGATTGAAAGGAAGAAATTGTGCTGATGGAGGCTCTAGCGCCAACTCGATCGTCCGTATCGATGTCGGCAGGTATTCGCCTCTTTCTCGCCCGTCGGAGAATGAAGAAAAACAGTAAGACAGAAATTGAGAAGACAGCAGCGGAGCCTCCAGCAATCGCTCCCTTGTTTGATGAGGAGGAAGTTGGAATTATTGGGGGAAGTACCACACTCGTTACTTCGGCTTCTGCTGTGACCTGCGTGAGTGTTTAAGTGAATTGAGTGGGTTAGTTTAAATTTTATAATATTTTGGTTTTTAAAAGGCAAATGGAGAGGCTACGACTCACCTCGCCAGACGCATTCTCCAAGTCCACCCCAGCTTCGCTAAGAGCGATTATATATACTTCGGAATTTTCCGTTATTATATCCTCAAGAGCTTCGTCAGTGGTAGCAGCGACGATAGCCGCTGGTTCTCTAATTTCTGACTCAATTGTGAACTGGAAAGTGTTAAGGGATGTGGTGGGGTGCAGCTTGGACAATAAAACTCACCTCGAAGTCGAATTCGATTATGAAGCCATCTCCAGAAGAAGAACAGGAACTGTCAATCACTTTAACAAAGCATTCGATGAGAGACTCTGGTGGTGGACCTGGAAAAAGTTCTACTCGAGGGCACAAGAAATCTTGGGTTCCAACTTCGTAGGCGAGGGCTTGGGATTCGGTTAATTGACCTCCACTCTCTTCACAGGAAAAGAGGCTCCTCCTCGTGGAAATGAGGGACCATTCTGTGATAACAGTTTGAGTGATTGAAGTTTGTCCTTCAGGATTTGGGGCAATGGGACTGCCTGTGGGAGATGCCGTGGGGCTGTCTGTGAAACTAGAGGTGGGGCTTGTCGTTGGGCTTGCTGTGGGAGTAGACGTTGGACTGCGGGGAATAGGGGGGTGATTGAATTTGGTTAAATTGGTGAGATTAAATTAGATTTTTTGGAATGTGGAGTGAAAATGAAATGAAAAGAGGAGAAAACTTACGCTGATGATGGTGCTGCCGTGGGGCTAGTGGATGGGGCAGCGCTGGGCGCCCCAGACGGAGCACCGCTGGGCGCCCCAGATGGAGCGTTGCTCGGACTAGCACTTGGTGAGGCGCTCGGG
>Ga0302116_1001137_pt1 | contig 16132 bp, 21 predicted proteins | sample AG5_SCM_MG_FD_203124 | JGI IMG/M metagenome (GOLD analysis project Ga0302116, IMG submission 203124) | Marine microbial communities from Western Arctic Ocean, Canada - AG5_SCM | ecosystem: Environmental > Aquatic > Marine > Oceanic | place: Canada: Western Arctic Ocean | collected 2017-10-01 | reverse complement strand
CCACCCCCCCTTCCAAAACCCTGCACCTTTTCACACATTTCTACAGTATCACGCAACCGCCTCCTCCACCCTGGTTCTGGTGCCATTCATTGTCAGGCGTTCCGCAGAACGGCTCGTTTTCTTTCTCTGAAAAGTCTAATATTTTTGTGCAGGCCGAGGAAGTTGGATCAGCACCTTGGCACTGAGTGAGTTCGGATTTTAGCTTGTCTAGTTCCAGCTCAACTTTCTGAAGTTGCGCCTCGCTCATTTTAGATATTGGTGGTTGGTATTGTCGGTGTCAATTGGATATGAAAGTGTGATTAAGTTTTTGGGACCTGTATGAAATGTTGTTGTTTGGCCATTGTGCATCGTGTAGTGTTAGTTCAAGTACTGATTTGTGTGAAGGTGAAGGTGGAGGTGGACCTGGAAGTGGAGGAGGAGGAAGTGCTCAGAAAGACCCCTCTTTGATCAAACCCAACTCCCGGAGAATCATATGGCAAAACATTTTCACTGTGGTTTTGGGGGAGGCCGAAATGCTTGAACTTTTCGCATGGCATGGCGTTGGACTGGTAGGTAGGAAGGGGTCAACAAGCATGATGTGTTTTGCCAGCAGAGAAAACGCTAAAAAATCAATTTAACCGAGGAGAAGTTGGATGCTCTATAGCAAATTCAATCCGGTTACGACCCCTGAGGTGAAAGATCTTTAATGTTTCGGCGTATGCGAAGCGCTAGAGCAACACCAGCAGAAAAGCGTAGTACGAACCTTCTGTTACAATGATAAATTTTTGCAAGGAAACCAGTGTTAAAAAATAAGTTTCGAATTTTTACGATCGAAAAAGTAAAAAAACATATTTTTTCTTCATCGTCTTACACACATTTTATTCCGGCTCGCTTCGCTCGCTAGCTCAATAATCAGGTGGCACGTAAGGAGGAGGCATTTTCTCGAAGAGATATTCGTAGTAGCTCATGATCTTGCGACTCATGACTCCTGCATCGTGCATGCTCTGCAAAAATCTTCCCTGTACACCCTTGAACCTCTCTCCGTCAACCAACCCTTCCAAGCCATCCCACTCCTTCGCCAACTCCCCTAGCTCCTCCACAGCCTTTACATGAGTTTTGTTAATGTAGTCGAATAGCTTCACCCCCTCCTCCACTTCGAAGTCCCACTCCAAATTGTGGAACCACAGCAGAAGCTCCTTCGGGCACGTGCTCACATTATTCCACATGGCCGCGTTACTGGCTGAGTACTGCTCGGCGTACTTGGTGCCGGCCGACGTCCTGTCGCACCCAATACCATCGTAGGTGTTGTTATTGAACCCGTAGTTGACGCAAGGGTCAACCCAGTAATGGTCCAACCCTCCGTGCGCGTCCAGTTTCCGGCGTCCCGGGCTGACTGGGCAATCCTGGCCATAGGGTCCGACGCCAGCCCCCTCGAAATCATATGCCGGCGAGCACCTGTTTTGGGGTGGTTAGTTGGTTGTGACTAGCTCGCTTCGCTTACTACTCGCCAGCAAAACTTCACTCGCGGACTCAGCAACACTTCACTCGCGGACTCACCTCCCTTCCCCCACATAACCCCCAAAAACTATAAACCCAATCCCAAGCGGACTCGTGTAGCCCTCGTACAATTCCCGCCCCCTCTTCAAAATATTCTCCACCACCCTAACCACCCCCTCCCCCCCCTTGGGGAACGTCATCCTTGCCCACTCCCTGTTGATCTCCTCTGCACTCAGAGATGGGTCCCACGACAACCTCCCGAACCCGTAAACGTTGCTAGCCGCCATGACATGCCCGGTCCAATTCCCGAACTTGCCAAAGTTCGACACGCACGCCATGCCGCTGTGCTGCATTTTGTTCTCGCTGTCGACCAGCAGCTTGGCGATAGTGCTCCCTTCCCCGTCGTGCTTGGTGTCGAACGACAAGTATTCCTCCCACATGCCCACCAACGAAACAGCGTGAATCTGGTTTCCGGTGTACTCTTGGGCAGCCTGCACCTCCATCATCATGTTGGTTTTCTTCATTGCTCCGAAGAGTGGGTGTAGCGGTTCGCGGATTTGGAAGTCCATTGGTCCATTCTTCACCTGCAACACTACGTTATCCATGAACAAACCGTCTAGCGGGATGAAAGTGTCGTACGCCTGACGCACAAGCTCCTCGTCGCCAATGTCTCCGTTTCCGTACACGAACGCTCTCCACATGACCACCCCCCCCCACTTCTCCAAAACTTTTCCGAACATATTGGCTCCCTCCGCCTCGGTCCTGTTGTAGGTCTGAGGGCCCTGGTTTCCCTCGCTGTCGGCCTTCACGACGAACCCTCCAAACGCTGGCATCAAGCCGTAAATTTCGCCCACTTTGTCACTCCACCACTCAAGCGCCTCGTCACTATTGGGGTCGCTGGTGACGTTGTCGATTACCGTAGGGGACGCGAAGCAAGCACTGAAGTAAGTCTTCAGGCCGTATCTGGGGTTGGGTGTGGGTGGGGTGGGAGGAGGGGTTAAACTCTAAAAAACAAACAAACGAAACAAATCCAATTTAATCCAATCCACAAAACAACCCCCACACTCACCTCTCAAATGTTGGTCCAATATTCTTCGTCACATTCCTCAAAGTCTCACTCTCCAACAGTATGCTGTTCCTCCCGCACGCATTGACGTCATTCATCGCAATGCCATTCATTCCCGCGCTCTTCAAAAACCTCGCTAACGCCGCCAGCCTCTGCAAAAAATCAACCCGCGGCTCGTTGTTGATGTCTGGGTACGCATTCTTCAAGCTCACGCACCAGTTCGGCGAGCTTGCGCTCTCCAACAACCCCCAGTCTTCGTCGCCAGCATTATTATTAGCAAGCTGCGTGAACTCGAACTTTTGGTTCGGGTAGTCCCTGTCGCCCATGGCGTGACAGCCGTACATGCCAACATCCGGGCCGATTGCGTGGTTCACGTCGAAGCAGCTAACTCCAACTCCGTCCTCGTCAATCTTCGTCACTTGACTTGATGTAGCGTTGAAGACGAAGTCGACACTAACATCTCCGCAGGGGTAGACTTCCAACGGATTGCCGCCCTGGTCGGACACGCACATGCCCGATCCCTTGTTCTTGACGCGGGAAGACGTGACTGAGTCTGACGCGGTGAGGGCTGCGCCCGACCATTGTTGGTACGCATCGGTCGGATCGCAAGGCTGCAAAAAGGTTTGAACCGGGGCTGGTCCATTTGACGGGTACCAGAGGGCGTCGGGCCATATAATGGAAGTTCCACTGCGCCGAGCGTGCAGCGAGCGAGCAAGAATAGATGAGTAGGTTAGTTCAGCAGTGGATGTAGCCATCATGTCTGTAGCCATTATGTCTGTAGCCATTTTGCGGGATTCATCGCGAGTATGCTCGTCTTCCTCAAGGCTCGCTCGCTCGCTTCGCTCACTCACCTGTAGCCACGGGTCACGTCGCCGCTCAAAGTGTCCCACAGGTCCCAAACGCGAAGTTCAAGCGAGGGGGAAGACTCCAGGGTCGGCGGGATGTCTAAATTTTGCTGCAGGTAGGAGAGCAGCCGGAACGCACCGTAGAGGGCTCCATCGGCTGACTTTGCTGAGATTGAGACTTCGCCTTGAGCGTTTTTTATTTCAAACCCTTCAGCGCCCAGATCTCTTCCTGTGGATGATACGCTGAAAGGCTCGCCCACGTTAACATGCAGGGAGTTTTTGCTATTGCTATTGCTATTGCTATTGCTATTGCTATTGAGATTGTAATCAGAATCAGAAGTGCCACAACACTCAGATTCTATCTTTCGAGACAGAAGGGAAGAAAGCGAGGATGCAAGCTCCCCAGCACACGTTTCCAGGCGAGCGAACTCGCCCTCGGTCTGGAGGACTGCGCTAGTGCCGCTCACTTTCACAGCTTGAATTAGTTGCTGGTATTTGGTGAGCATAGTTGGAGATTTGAGTGGTACATGACGTAACCATAATTCGTCGAGAGCTGAATTGGGGGCTTGGAGGGGGGCATTTTCTGAAGACGCTACAGCCAAGAGGCCTGCCAAAACAAATGAGTATTTCATGTGGTAAGTTCTCAAAATTCTAAAAATTAAATAAAAAAAAAAAAAAACAAGAAAAAAACAAAAAATCCAAGGTTTAAGAGGAATTTTCCAGTTCCCAATTCACCATACCCTCAGATCTATAGGCGTTTACATGGCGAGCTTTGCGGACAACCAAAACGCTATCGATGAGGGTAGGTTTTATGCCTCGATATTCACGATATTCAACTTCAGCAATCAGAACAGTTGAACTTCTTCAATGCAAAGCCATCTACAAACTTCGTCTAACCCACGCTTCGCTTTCGCGCTTCGCTTTCGCGCTTCTTGTTGCCCGTAGAGGCGATTCAGCAAGCCCTTTACTCGGTCTTCACAACTTTTTGCTCTTTTGGAGCTGGTCAAGCCGGCTCGGAAAGTATGGATTCTTCACACCTAATGAAGCTCTGTCGTGATGCTCAGCTGCTTGACACTAAGCTCACCCGCACCAATGTGGATCTGATCTTCACTCGGGTTTGTCCCAAGGGAAGCAAGCGGTTGAACTACAAGCAGTTTGTCAACGCGCTCACCCTATTTGCAGAAAAAAAGCGGATGAATCCGCTCAAGATTTTCATGATGGTGGTTTCGATTCAAGGCCCATCAGTTTCCTGTACGGTTGCGAACCCCAACCGGTTCCACGACGACAAAACTACCTACACCGGCGTTCACACCCAGGGCGGACCGACAAAGCATGATAATGGCATTACGCTGTCCAGCCACATGGACCGGTCTCAAAATACAGATGTGAGGGGGGTAAAGCAGAACGACAGAGTGACACTTCCCACAAAGAGAACCCTCATTCCCGGAGACATTGGGGTGCAGGCGATGGGCGCTATGAGCGTGAACGATCATCACGATCATCACGAGCAGCACGATAGCGCCGGAATCCAGTCGACCCCCTTCTCCAACATCCTCACCGACAACCTCAACCCGGAGCAGGCGAAGCACTTCACGGCTCACGATCTGGAAGAGCACCTGTTCGAGCACTTTTGCACGTACAACAGTAAGACTGCCAGCACCCCCGACCCTCAGATGGACTCGGCAGCCTTTGTGAAGTGGAATAGGGATTTACAGATCGTCGGGAAGGGTTTCACCACAACCGACTGTGATTTGATTTTCCAGAAAAGCAAGGCTGGCGGCAACTACAGCAAGCGAATAACCTTCACTGAGTTCAGACAGGTTTCGATTCCGCTCATTGCCCAGGCCAAGAGGTGCAGCGAGCAGGACTTGCTGGAGCGGTGCTTGAGGTTTCAAGGGAAGGTGCTCAGGGGGACTGTGGCGCAGTACAACAAGTTCCACGACGACAAGGCAACCTACACGGGCGTGCACACCAAGGGCGGACCGAGTAAAATTGACAACGTGGTTACCCAGGAGATGCTGGGCAATCGCAGCGTTCAAGCCGACATCAGGGGAGTGCCAATCTTGCAGCATAACAAGCAGTACACTCATGGCGAGGCGAGCCACGGCAGCGTGCTGAACGACGGGAGGGAGGGAAAAGTGAGCGAGCGAAGCGAGCGAGCCTTGATGAAGACGAGTATACTCGCGATGAATCCCGCGAAATGGCTACAGACGGGTACATCCACTACTAAGCTAACCCACTCAATTATTTTGACTCGCTTCATTCGTTTTGCTCTTGCTTCATTAAAAATGCACCTCGCTTCGCTCGGCGCAGCACGTCATCGGTGAGACTCCAATGTACACGAGGGGGGACAATGGAAATTTGCCGCCCACGCCCCAGGACATGAGCCAGCACGCTGGCAATTACAGGAGTGATGTACAGCGACAAAACCACTCTCAGTACGGCAGAATGGCAGTGATCGATGACACCGGGGAGAAGCAGAGGAAGAAACACGCGGAGGAGGAGGAGGCTTACAGGCGCCAGCAGTACTTCCAAGAGCAGCGCCAAGCCCAGAGCGAGAGGGAGGAGGCGCTGAGGAGGCAGGCCGCGCTGAACCCCCCGCCGGCCCAGCCTCAGGTCATGAAGAAGAGGTACAGCTTGAACCGGACAAATCCAGTCGAAGGGTTGAGCGGTCAGCAGGCGAAGAGAGCCAGCGGAATCAACCACGCAACAATTGCGGGGGAGGCCAACAAGCCCGGCGGGATTTACGATAGGTTGAGCTCCACGAAGAGCTTCACGGGCGTGTACGCCAAGAGATTTTCGAACGATCCCGGGGGAGGCAGGATCAACGGAGACACGATCAATTCAAGGCACCATGGGTACAACGGGGACACAAATAGAGGAACAGATCAAAGGGTTGACGACATAAGTCAGATTTTGCGAAGGTGAAAAAGTTGGGATTGGGATTTTGATTGGGATCGTATTAATCGGTTGTTAAAATAGCGTCTATAAATTTGTCTATTGGCATTTACAAACTGTAGTTCACCCAATTTATTCACCAAACATCACTCACTCACTATTCACTCACTCACTCACTCACTCACTCACTCACTCACTCACTCACTCACTCACTCACTCACTCACTCACTCACTCACTCACTCACTCACTCACTCACTCATTCACTCACTCACTCACTCACTCCACTCTAATTCACGGTTTCACCCCCTTCCTCCTACAATCATAGTAATTAATGGATGCGTGCAAGTTGTCAACCTTACTCTCGAAATCGAAAAGCTCACTCGCCTCAACTGCTTCGTACCACGGTAGCACAACGTAAAAACAGAACCCGAACTGTACCTTCGCCACGTGCTCGTCCGTTTTGATGTCCTTCATGAACGGCGTGATCGGAATCCCAGCCTTCTCTTCCTTCTCCGCCTGCATCCTGAACTCGGCCGTAATCAACCTCCCCCACTTGACGAAGCTGTGCCGAGCGAAGAAGGTGCGAGGGGTTAGTAGTGGCTCTTATTCTCGTCTGTACACTAGTTGTGACTAGTTGCTTCGCTCGCTGGCTCGTATTCTCGTCTTCCCCAACCCCCCCCCGCTCCGCTCGCTCACCTAGGCAGGCAATTCGCGCTTAGATCGCTCGTGTGCATCACAATGGCAATGTAGCTCTCTATCAATTCCGCATTCATGTTGTCCCCGTCAATGCTATCAAAGCAACCCGGCTCCCTCGTGACAAGATCCCCCAGCAACTTTGCGTGGAGACCCATGTCCGTCCCCAAGATCGCCTTTATCACAACATTTCGTATGTCGATCACGTCGGCTTTTTTCATGCTGCCCAAAATGTTCGTGGCGCTGTTGTTCAGCAAGTTCAATGTCGTGGCAGAGTGGTGACGCTCTAAGACGCTGTCGTCGCTGTGCAGCCTGCTCAACTCGGTGTCCATTGCAATTTCGAAAGAGTTCGTGTTACCCGGGTGATCGATGTCGTGGCATAAACTGCACCGAGCGAAGCGAGGTGCATTTTTAATTTCAGTTGCATTTTTGAGATTTCGCATTTTTACGGGATTCATCGCTAGTATTCTCGTCTTCCTCAAAGCTCGCTCGCTTCGCTCGCTCACCTCGCAATCAAAACTCCAAGCGCCACAATATCGTTCGTGGCGGGTCCTTCCAGCAACAAGCACGCCGCGCTGTGCAGCACCTGGAGCGCGTGCCTGTAGTTGTGGTAAAACGCAGTTTCCCTGTACATGCCAAGGGCCGTAATTAGGAAGTTTTTCGAAATCACTTCCGGTATGTTGAATTCGTTAAGAATTCCAAATTGGTCTAGCAACTTGAATGAGTACTCGACCCCGCCCGCCTTGTCGTACACCAACACGTCGTGCTCCCAGTGGGTGAAGTGCTTGTAATTTGGGGCCAGTACGCGTAGACCCGTTTCAGGGCTAACGATGAATGTGCCTCGCTGTGGGCCCTCTTCGTCGTGACTTCCGGTCGCGTCCATGCTCTCCAAATAGCTTGCGACCGTCAATACTTGGTCCTTTTTTTCCTTCCCTTCGCGCGCATTTTTCACCTTGTTCATAATGTCAACGCCGAGCTCCAGTATTGCCTGGTTCCTGGGCTTGTTGATGTTGCTATATTTTCGAAACGCGTTGTGGCCGCGCGACGCGAAGGTCCCGCGCTCCTTGTGCGACATTCTCTCCATGCTCAAAATCTTGATCGCCTGATCTGTTTCTTGCTCCCAGTCGCCTTCCCTCTTTCCCATCCTCTCGTCAGCATCGATCTGCAATTTCATGTGCTGAAAATGTACCATCTTGCCCAACAGCACGCCCTCAACTTTTCTCGAGTAGTTCTCAAGCATCAGTACGTCATCTTCCGAGAATGGAATAATTGTCCCCTTCATGTTAGTCTTGTTGATCACCTGGAGCACAGCAACGACGTTTCCACTGTGCCGAGCGGAAATATGAAAAATTAATTTAGTTAAGTTTTCGTTAATGGCTCTCTCGCGTATATATTCTCTCTCGCACGCTCACCTGCGTTGCTCTGAGTGCAAGTCCTCGTGATTGAAAATCTTTCCCAGCGTAGATTTGCGCCTCTGGACCTTGTTTGTTTCCCCCCCCCCGCTCTTATTTCCGCCCAGCGCTTGTTTCGTTCGCTCCCTCTCCTCCTTGAACTCTGCCTGCGTGCTCTGCACAACAATTGAATTCCTGCTCTTATTGTTGGAATGTGGGCCCCTCGTTTTCATAGCCATTTCCCTTGCCTCCCCAACTGGCGACACGGGCAAACCGCCCTGGAACTTTGTACCCTTAGTCGCGTTTGTTTTGCTCCTTTTTCTGTTCTCGTCTACGCAGTGCAAAAGAGGAATAGAAATGCAGCTGCGAGTTTGAAATTCCGTCTCTTCGTCAATCGCCTTGTTGAAGACATCATAGTTGTAGGCGTCGTCAACACAGACGGTCTCCTTGCTAGAGACGCAATAACCCACCATACCAACTCCAACGGGGAGCCGGATCAGCTTGCTGCTGTCGAACGGCGAAACAGTCCAAATCTCGTTCTTGCCCTGGTCGATGAAGTAGAGGGAGGCTGTCATTGCTGGAATCAGCATTATTGCGTCCTGGGATAGGTTGGGTTGATATATGTTGGGTTGGGTAAGGTTGGGTTAGGGAGGGTTAGGGTACGAAAACTCAACTCAACTCACCTTGCAGATTTCGTGCATGATGGAGTGGACGCTGTTGTGCGGGTTCGTTACCATTTTTATCAACCTTCCGGACACGTCCGCAAGGCGAGCGGCGCTCATTTTGTCCTTGGCGGCGTTGGTTTGGTGGAGCAACACGCCCGTCGCCCTGCCCAATATGGTCAGCAGGTCAATGTCATCCAAGGTGAATGTGGTGCTATTTCGCTTGTTGGAGGCGGTGATTATTGCATCAACCTTCTTGTTGTACAGCACCGGAACACAGAGCACAGATTTCTCCCCGGGGGAAAGCATGTCCGCGTATTCGTTTTCTATGGGGGACTGCGTGGTGGAAATGAAAGTGTTATGGTTTTAGTAAAAAATGTCAAAAATGAATGAAAAGTCAACTCACATTCTTCGTCTTCAACGAGGAAACGCACATTGTGTGCGACGTCCAGGCGACAATGCCAGGGAGGGAGTTTTGATCGATGGGGATTGTGGACGATTGGTTAACATTCGCGTTTGTAGTGAAGGCAACCTGCATCACTTTTTTAGCGTGGAAAACCGTGTAGAGAGTTAAATTTTCGGCTTCGCAAATCTGCTGCGCGTCGTTAAAGAGATTTTGCAGCATGCTCCCAGATTCCTCTGACGATAGGTGGGTGATGATTTGAACAAGGGAGTTCAGCCTCGCCTCCTTTGCAGCCACTTGGTAGGTGAATTCGAGGCTGCACCGAGCGAAATGAAGTGAGAAGGGAGGGAGTGAGCCAACAATACGAATAAGAATCAATCAATCCATACAGGGCTTAAACTCGCTCACCTTGCAATGGCAATTCCGGCAAATTGAGAGAGATCCTGGCCGAATGACACGTCGCTCGGATTGAACTCGGGATGAGTAGCTGCTGTATAGGGGATTCTCTCATTGCCAGCAGTTTTTCTACTCTCCCGCTTGGGTTCAATGGGAGGAGAGCCGTGAACGTCAACCATCTTATTGATGCAAAGCATGATCCCCACGTTGTGAGACACTCCCCTTGTGCAACGGACAGGGATTGCCATGCAATTGTAAATATCGCTGCAAGACGGGGGAAGGCTGCTTTTAACATGCCTGTAGTAGGATCCTAGCCTCTCCACTAAGTTGGGCGCGTAGCTCTCGCAGATCATGTGGGATTGTTTCGTCATGACCTCAGCAAAAAGACTGCCTGCGCCGAGCGAAGCGAGGCGCATTTTTAATGAAGCACGAGCGAAGCGAACCAAGCGAGCCAAACGAATTGAGTAGGTTAGTTTAGTAGTGGATGTAGTCATTGTGTCTGCGGCCATTTCGCGAGACCCATCGCGTGATGCTCGTTTCCCTCAAGGCTCGCTCGCTTCGCTTCGCTCACTCACCTTCGGTGATGTCAATTCTATTTGCGCCGAGAGCGTGGTTGAGGTAGTTATTGGTAGTTTCTTCTAGAGAAGTGTCGGACATTTCCTGGAACATCCTCGACTTGACGTTTACTGCTTGTGAAATTGGAGTGAGAGAATTTGTTATTTCGTTGACAATGACCAAGTCGACCTTTTCGCACCCAATAATTTCAGCGCAGTTGGTCACTATTTCAAGCAGCGACCCATTGATTTCCTTCTCGGAACTGTTGTCCTGCAAATGAGAGAGCAAATGCTTGAGTTTAAAATGCGGGAGGGAAAGCTTGTGCTCGACAGCTTCAATGGGGTTATTGTTATTTGGATTTGTGGGGTGTCCTTCAGCGTCTGAGGAGCCACTCGAGGTGAAGGAGGATCGGCCAGCAATCGGGTCTTTTAACCTGCGGAAGGAACTGAGAGCAATTGGGGAGGCAATGTCAGTTTGCAGTTGATAAGAGCTGCCCATTTTGGATAGGGATTTTCGCTGCTGTAGCGCAATTTTAGCAATCTCATTCACAGATTCAGTATCGGCGATTGAGGATCTGTGAACGAGTGCTTGTTTGGCCATGTGGTGCACTTGTCCGCTGTTGGCTCCGCCCTCTGCATCCTTGCTATAGGGGAGATTGAAATCTGAGGCGCGAGGACCAAAGTACCCTACATCGGTCTTGGGGGATTTGTTTTCGCTCTGAATGCCTATCATCTCCTCGAAGGCTGAGTGCCGATGAGACATTAGATCTACTTCTTGGTTAGAGGAGGACCCGCCATAAAGCTTACGAGCTGAGGAGGGGTTTGGAGCAAACTTCACTCCTTGCTCTGCATCTGGCCTAGTTGGGATTTTTTGAGTGGAAGTGGAGGGAGATAACATCGTGGTTGAAAAAAATGTTAGGCTCTCATGGGGTGGGGTGTTATGCTTGGTGTTATTTTCTCGCTATTAAAGGCGTGTGTGTGGAAGCAACTGTAATATCATGCGCGAAGAAAATTATTTTTGGATCTTGCCCCGGCTCGCGTTACAAATTTTGGGTGTCTATATTATAAGTATGAAAATACCGCAGGGGAAGGGTGCACCTCCTTCTGCTGCCCCACTTACCCCTCTGGAAAAGTCAGTCGCAAAGAAATCAACCAAATCTGCCGCGAGTTCCCCTTTCAACAATGGGATGATGATGGAATCATGCGCCTGCCGTTGCTTTGACGGCGCAACTTGCAGCCATTACAAACAAGTCCAACAGTTCTTGGCTTTAGACCTTGATATTAAGGACTTGCGAATTACTGGCGCATTTCCTTTGAATCTGACCCTCGACACCAATTCCAATTCCAAATCCAATTCCAATTCCAAATCCAAATCCAAAAGCAATTCCTCCCCCGGCCCAACAGGGAGTGAGCCTCCTACGTCATCGGTATTCGTATCGGTTCTTAAAGACACTGAGACGGTGCTGGATAAGTTCAGAGCGCAAATAAATAGCAAAACTATCGAAATTGAATCTCCTGTGGGAGCGAACTCGATGAACTTCTTTGAAGCAACGACCGGTACCGCGTTTGGTGGAACGAATCAACCGCTTTTGGGTGGGAGCTCCCGTCCGGCGACAGCCGACGTGAGCAGCTTACCTGCAGGATCAGGCATATCAGCCGTGCGGAACATTGACAACAATGATGACAATGAGCACCCTGTAAGCATGTTTCAGTCCCGATTTTTCCCGCAACCATCCCCTCCGTTGTCCCGCTTTTCAGATCGTCCATCAACTGCACCTGGCAAGTCTGCGAAGAAGACGAAGAAGAAGAAGAAGACACAAGACATCTTATCAACGGCAGCGGCAACAACAACAACAATAACAACCACAACGACAAAAACAACAACAACAGCAATTCCAACCCCCCTTACAACTTCTTCCTCCGCCTCACCTCTCCCAAGCCCAACCCCTGCCCAACACCAGCACACCCTCTCTCCAACAGCCGACTACAACCAGTTTGGAACCCCAAAACTCCGTCTCGCCAACACGATCCACACGTTTGCGAAAGACGAGATTGGGGGGCGAGACGCCAATTCAGAGCTCCTCCTGTCCGAGCTTATTGCCCAAACTTACCGCCTCATTCAAAAAACTCTCCCGTGGCAGGCTCAAATGTGCCCGCGCGCCTTTGAGGACATGGAGATTTTGAGGCAGCGATTCCTCTCCAAGTTCGAGTCGAACCTTCTGGTGGGCTACAAGAAGAACGAATCCGCCACCCAGAAGAACTTCCTCGAGGACGAAACGACATCGATCAACCTATTTAAAAAGGAGGAAACCCAAAGGTGAGTCTCCTGGTGGGAGGCTTAAATTGAATATGTCTACTAACAGCAACCTCGGCTCCATTAACGCAGAGTTGCCCGGCAAGAGTCCAACGAAGATGACCTGGCCTCCATAATTCGAAAGACGGAAAGCTCCCGCGTCCTGAAGCGTGAAGACGAGGAAACCTTCCTCGGAACATCTCGCCTCTCCGAGTTCCTCGCCGCCATTAACCAATCCGAAATTGCACTCCTCCAGAACGAGATGAAGCACGAGCTACTGATGAGGTGCTCGTCCGCGAGCGATCCGATTCTGTCCAAGCGCGGTCTGCTAACGTTGCAAAGCGGAACGAAGAGGAAGGTGAGTTTCATTCCGTCTCCGCTCCTAACCCGCTCCTAACCCGCTCCTAACCCGCTCCTAACCCGCTCCTAACCCGCTACTAACCCACTCCTAACCAACCACCCACTCTTGCAGGTAAATTTCAAGAAGAGTAAGGAGTCTGTGAGCTACTTCGAGGCAAAGGAAGAGGCTTATTTTTGGCTGTCTTCCGCGGGAGAGGCTGCTAGGAAGAAAATGTTCGTTTCCGAGGAGGAAACGAGGGTGCAGGAGGAGATCTCCAGCTCGGCCGACACCACCAACGAGCTCCTATTCTTGGAGCAATCCCGAATGGACAAGTCAATTAGAGACGAGTTTGAACGAATTGTGAGCACGCACGAGGAGGAGAAGAGGCAGTTCAAGGTGCTGAAGAGCGTGAACAACGGGCTGGCAAAAGGGTGCAGCGAGGCCATCTCGCGCCAGCTCAGAACTACCTTGAAGAGCAACGACGCGCCCGCGGATAGAGTGACGCTATTTTGGGAGATTAAGAGCAGCGTCGATAGGTTCACCGACAGGAAGAAGGCCTACGACGCCAAGCATGTGGAGAATCTGGTCAAATTGCAGCTTTTTAAGAGGAAGGCGGCGAGTACGCTTTTGTCCATGAAGTCGTTGGAAACCAGCCTGATCGAAGAAGAGAGGAACGTTGAGGTGGGCCGCGTCTCGAACAGGGCAAACGAGAACAGAGACACCTGGGAACGGCAGATTGAAACTGAAGGGCTGAGGATCGAGGAGAATTACACTGAGAAGATCACCACTTTCATCCAGTCGTTCGACCGCGAAAAGAAAAAAATGGAAATAATCAACAAGTACAGTGACACCTACCGAGACAATGAGACGATAATGGCCGCCAAGATTCTGTTGGAGGTCACAAACGAGCAGAAAAGTATGTACGAGCGCCACAGGGGATTTCAAGTGGTTTTTGACGAGTACTTGGCCAGCCAAGACGAGGCGAGCATTCAGTTTTACGTAGGCTTTGGAAGCATGGTGAAAGAACTGGTGAATGATATTGACATGCAAACCGTTGCGGTATTGGTGACTCAGGAAGGGCTTTTCGAGGCCGAGCAGGAGGTGCTGAAGGAGAAGGAGATCGAGAGGTTCAAGCAGCACAAGGAAGCTGACGTAATACCCGTTGACGCTCGGGTTATGGTAGGGAAGATTACGGAGGAATTCTGCAAGTTCTACCTGCCATCAAGTCCCTGGATCAAGTACAAGGACGAGAACAGCGAGCACAGCTATTACTATAACACAACTAGCGAGGATTCGGTCTGGGAGAACGAGTTCCACACCAGTGAGAAGTTTGATTTGAATGAAGTGGGACTGTTTGATGTTGAAGTGGCGAGGCTTTGCAGCAAGGTGGACACGTTTTGCGAGGCAAGAATTGCTGAGATAGAAGAAGAGTGCGAGAGCGTAAAAAATCAGGTGAGAAACTTTTGTTTTTTGTTTTTAGCTATTTTTATTTATTTGCTAACAACAACCTTTACACACCCACCACACAGTTCACTGGTTTTTTTAACAACGAGGTGAAGAAAATCGAGAGGCTTGGAGAGGCTGCAAAAAAAGAAACGAGAGCCGCAATAACCAGCCAGCAGGATGTTCAGGCGGATTTCACCACGAATCAGAAGAACAGCATCAGTAACTTTTCCGCCGAGGGTAGAAATGCAGGCAAAGGAAGCAACGGCAGCGGCATGGATTCCACCTCCTTGCACGAGACGATATCGTTCTGGAACGGAAGGAAAATCGAGAACAAGTTCATGGTGGACGAGGTGTTCGGGTTGAGCGGGAAGGAGGAGAAAATCGAAATGACAAATTTGCAAAATGGGATGCGAGAAATTTTGGCGAAGCAGGTGAGCGAGCGAAGCGAGCGAGCCTTGATGAAGACGAGCATACTCGCGGTGAAGTGCGCGAAATGGCTGCATACGGCTACATCCACTACTAAGCTAACCCACCCAATTCGTTTGGCTCGCTCGTTTCGCTCGTGCTCCGTTAAAAATGCTCACAATCTCGCTCGGCGCAGGAATTGAAAAACAGGTGCTTGGCGAGCGAGGGGAGTATGGAGCGTGTGAACCGTGGTTTGCTGGTCAGTGGCTTGGCGGAGAACATGCTGGAGGACTTGAACTTGGGGGTTGGGGGGGAGGAGAGTCTGATGAGTTTGAGGGAAATGGCAAAAATTTGGGAATGCTCCGATGTAGAGAGCAACACCGTGCGGGCGGCCGGCTTGGAAGCTGCGGCTATTGATGACGACGGGACAACTTTCAGCGTAGCGAAGTTCTTGAAAAAGTGTGCCGAGTGCATTTTGGTGGGAAGCGAGTTGAAGGAAACAATAACAAAAAATGTGAATGAAAATGAAAATGAAATTGTTGAAAGGCTGAACCAGGCAGCGACGGCAGAAGCGGAAAGCTTGGCTAGATTTGCAATTCGGGCAATTTCCAATGACATTTACGAGGGGAACTACGGTAGTATTAACGAGAATGAGCTCGCACAGCTGCTGATGAAAGGTTCGGCGAGCTGCTTCTTGACAAAAGGAGAGGCGTTCTTGATAACGAGCAACTTTATGAACAACGACAAAAACAAGCTGAACGAAAATTTGGTGTACGATTTGTTGGTGGGTAGTTGGGGAGAGCAGCTGAGAAGAAGCAGTGCTTGGCTGTGGGTGAGCAGCGGCAAACCCAAGGTGAGTGAGTGGAGAAATATACCCGAGCCTTATTTTTTAACCCACACTAACGTTATTTTCAGCGGAACACCGACTTCTGCCCCCCAAATTTGACCAGCCTGGTGGGCAATTTGTTTCAGAACGAGAAAGGAAAGAAGACGATGAGCGTGGGTGAGGTTGCCAGAGTCTTAACTTCCTGTCCCCAATTGATGATCCCGAAAGCTCTGACTATTGCGGCCGTGACAATGGCTTCCTCTTCCATCTACAACGCTGTGAACGAGTTCAACGTTGTTGAGGAAAACGCCGTCGGCAGCGAAAACGAGTTCATTCCGCCGTACCTATTTAACGTGGGGGACGTTGGCGTCATTGAAAGCATCGTTACGGCTCTGAGTAATTTACTCTCACTGAAAGCATTGAGTTTGGCCGAAAAA
>Ga0302116_1001136_pt1 | contig 16133 bp, 4 predicted proteins | sample AG5_SCM_MG_FD_203124 | JGI IMG/M metagenome (GOLD analysis project Ga0302116, IMG submission 203124) | Marine microbial communities from Western Arctic Ocean, Canada - AG5_SCM | ecosystem: Environmental > Aquatic > Marine > Oceanic | place: Canada: Western Arctic Ocean | collected 2017-10-01 | reverse complement strand
TCGATCGGATCGGTCTCGTTCGGCTCATCCACCTCTTCGTCGTCTGACAGCGCGGGCGTGGGTGGGCAGTTACTCTGCCGCGGCGGGAGACCGAGCTCCGTCCATATGTGCTCTGGGAGCGCTCGCGTCGCCACGATGTTGCACTCGGCGGTGCCCAGCAAAACCTGGTTATCGCCCTCCCTCACCGCGACGGACCTGAACTTCTCCGGGTGGGTGAACGTGTCCAGTATCAGTCGCTGCATCGATACCTCGCCCTTACCCGACTCCTCGAGCCGCGTCTCGAAACCGGTGAGTACCTCCTGGATCTCAACCTTTTTATCGTCGTCCTTCTCGGCCTCGAGGCCATCTTTCAGTTGCCTTATTTTATCCTCCATGTCAGCCTTTTCCTCGTCCCCGAGCGCCCCCTCGATCACCTCGGATTGCTCAACGTCCCAGAGGATCAAACCGCCGCCGGTGATCATCGGATCGTGCGTCGACACGGACAGTAGGTGGCCGGTGGTGGGCAAAACGCATATTCCCACCACGGTGCTCTCGTGACCGCGGAGCGTCTCGAGGAGAACAGCCTTTTCCGTGTCCCACACTCGCACCGTCCTATCCTCCGAACCTGAATAAAGCGTATCCCCGCGCATCTCCATGCACGTCACCGCGCGTTCGTGACCCACGAGCTCACCGAGCAACTCCTCGGGTCCCTTCCAGAGCCTGATCACGCCCTCGTTCCCGGCGGTGATCACCGACTCCTTGGACGCCCAGGCGACGCAGGCTAATATCTCCTTCTCGTGCGCCCTCCACCCCAGCTTCAGGTACGGCGACCGTCCATCCGTCGACCGCAGGTCCCACAGGCCGACCCTACCTTCGAACCCGCACGTGTACAGCGTCTCCATGGCCTCACCGGTGGTTCGGTCGACGGTGGCGACTAGTGCGCACGACGACACCGTGTTAGTGTGCGCCTTGTCCGGAACAAACATAACCTCGCACTGACCGGAGTCCACGCCCCACAGCCGCACCTCACCGCCCTCGTGCCCCGTGATGATCTTCCTGTTATGACGCGAGTACGCGAGGCAGGTAATCTCGGACGCGGATTCGTCGGTGAAGACGCGCAGGGAGCACATGTCGTAGGTGTCCCAGTGCCGAACAGACCCATCCTGAGACGCGGAGAGTATTCGCTCCTGATCGTCCACCATACCGGCCGCGAGCGCGATCACCGGCCCGGCGTGGCCCTCCCCGGGCTTGTACAGGAACTGGTACACCTTCTCGCGGGAGATTCGGATCCCCTTGACCAAACCCTGCGCCGTGAGCGCCATGGCCCGTAGGTCGGGGGCGCCGCGAAGGAGCGCCAAATCAGCCGCCGGAAGCCAATCGCCCTTCTTCGTGTTCTCGTCGAAAAGCGTCGCCAGACCCGTGCGTTGCTCCCGCAACGTGACGCACTCCAGGCGCAGGTCCCATATGTAAAAGTACCCGCGTCGGTCCACGAGGAACAGCTCGCGGGTCTCTCGAACGTACGCCATTCCACTGAAAGCGCACCGCTCGGGATTATCGAGCTGCATAGTTCGCTGCCCGCTCAACGTATCGTAACCCCTCGCCTTCATGTCGTACGCCAGCGTCACCACCATGTTCTCCTCCGCGATGTAAAGCGCCTTGAACACGCCGCGGGAGATGCCGTTGGGGTCCGCCGGAACGCGCTCGAACGGCTCATCCGGCGCGGCGCCCTCTAAAAAGTCGCACCCGCCCACGTCTCGCAGCGACTTGACCGGTTTCCATCGCCACACCGAACCCTCGGAATCACCCGCGAAGAGCGAGCCCATGTCCCCAACCTGCCCGGTGGAGTCGAAGCTCAGGGTGTTGACCCACCCGGGCAGGTGACCGAGGATGAATACCCTGTGCGGCTCGAACCACGGGTAGACGACCCCGGCTGGTTTCTTCGCCACCTCCCCCGGAATGCCCCCCGGTCGCCACAGGCGCACGGTCCGATCGGTGCTGCCCGACGCGAGGTACGCGTGGCACTGCGCGAGTGCGGTGACGGTGCCGTCGTGGCCTGATATCTCCTGGACCGCACCCTCGATCTCCACCCGCGGGTCCCAGACTCGACATAAGCCATCGGCACCCCCCGAGACGACGAGCCCGCCCGAGAAGCATCCCTCCTGTTCCCTCAGGGCGAGCATGCTGCCGACCCTGCCGCGGTGTCCGTCGAACAGCCGGCAGTCCTTCGACATCGTCACGTCGTTGTTGAGCACCATGAGTCGCCAGTAGGCCACCTTACCGTCCTCCCTTCCCGCGAGCACGGTGCGCAAATCGGGCACCCACGCCATGCAAGTCAGCTCTGGGTACCGGGCCTCTATGTAGATCTGCTCCACCGACCGTCGCTTGTGCTGAGGGCCTCGCTTGCGGGGTATGGCGAGCTCGAAGTCCGGCAGGGCCTCGAGGTTGCCATCGTCGCCCACATCGCCGTGACCCATCGCCGTGGAGGCCTCCGCGATGCGCGATTCTCTGAGCGCCCAAATTTAGCTTCGCGCTTTTCCGTGTCTCGTGGATAATTCAGATTCTTCAGGCACTTTACAGGGCGCGATGGCCTCCATCGCCCGAGCCGTCGCCGCGGCGACCGCCTCTTCGGCGGCGCGCGTGGTTACCGTACATACCGTTCGACGCGCGTCGACGGCGCCGATTCGCCCCGCGCGTTCGGGTTCCGGCCCGGCGAGAGCGGCCCCCGTCAGCCTCCGCGACATTTACGGCACCGCCGCCACGTCGGGACGGCATCCCACGCACGTCTGCAACGCGAAGATCCCAGCTTCGCGTGGGTACAATTCGCGTCGCCTTCGATCCTCGCAGGAGCTCGTCGGCGACGGTGGCGACGAGGATGACGAGGACTACGACCCGTACATCCACGGCGGCAGGCCCAACCGCTCCGCCATCAAGCGGCTCATCGACGAGTACAAGGGCCTGACCAAGGAGCTCTGCTCGCTGCCCAAAACCTCGGTGGCGAAGATCCAGATGCCCGACGACCTGCGCGACGAGGTCTACGCCGCGATTAAGATCAGCAGCAACATCGCCAAGAAACGCGCGGAAGGGAAGGTGGCCAAGTCGCTGCGGCAGATGCCCGACGACGAGGTCCTCCCCATCCAGATGGCGGTTGAGAACCTCCAGAACGGAATCGGGCTCATCACCGTAAAGCCGGAGGTTGAGTCCACCGCGCACATGTGGCGGTCGGCGCTGCTCGACGGGGACAAGGAGATCCAATCGGTGGTGTTCGGGGTGTTGCAGCAGAGGAGCGACTGGACGTTCACGCGGCAGGAGCTCGGCCAGCTGGCGACGACGGCGAGGAAGGAGAAGGAGGACGCCGAGGCTGAGCGCGAGGCGGCGAAGAGGGCAAAGGAGGAGGCGGAGGCTTCCGCCATCATCATGCCGGACGGGACCGCGGTGCCGTCGGCGAAGGGGCCGGTGCAGGTTCAGAGGGGACGGAAGAAGAGCGGCGCGGGGAAGTCGACGAAGAAGCTGTTGAAGCAACTCAGAAAGATCGCCGAGGTTGCTCACAACGAGGGGTTGTTGTAATAAAACGGACGCGACTAGTCTCGCTTCGAGAACCGAGGGAGGTCTCGTCTTCCCGCATCGTGTCTCTCTTATCGCGTATCGGCATCGTGAAGGGGCTGGCTTAGAAATAACCGGCATCAAACATCTCCTCGAACTGCCTCTTCCGATCCTTCTCCAAATTTCGATAGTAAGTAGCTGCAGCGGCCTCGTCTCTTTGCAAGTAACTTGGGTAGTGAGGGGGGCCGGGAACATTTCTCCCAACCGCAACCATGGCAATCTTGCGAGCACGAAAGTCCATGTATGCTTTCTGAGACTCACTCAGCTCAGTGACGTTACCAGAGCGATACGCGATGTATGCTTCCTGAGAGACTACAACATCAGTAACTGTGACGTTATGAGCGATGCCACGAGCAGCCCTATCAGCATCGGTGAGCTTCCGACCGCAGGTCGCCGCTTTGCCGGAGTTTCCTCGCCGCTTGGTAAAGCAGCCGGGCCACATGCTGACATGCTCAGCGAACAGCTTACCTGCATCGATGGTAAGGTTGAAGTCAATGAGATGTTGGTAATGTTCGTCCTTGATGTCGGTTTCTTCCAGAAGTCCGTGAGTGAAGCCCCTAGCCCTGGTCTGCTCGGGGTCTTCTTGGAGTTCTTTTTTGTCGGGTCGTGATATGTGGTACAGGCTGAAGCCTTCACCGGCCACCTCCTTGTATGCGTCCAGGACTGAAGGTATAAGGAGCTCTACAAGAGGTGGTGCGTACTCAGCGTTGGCAAGGTAATTATCGAACAAGTCCTTCGCGCTCTGCAGAGCTGCTTCGGCCTTTTTGCTGAGCGACTTCTCTTTGCGTGTATGCCACTCACGGACCACGGTGGGGGCCACGAGCTTGGCGGGAACGAGCATGGGTTTCTTCAGGTTCTCACTCTCCTCAGGTGTCCAAAACTTGAGTTCTTCGTTGGTATCAGTCTCGTACGCGTTCGCGTGCGCGCCGTCCATCTTAAAAGGCGAAGCGTGTGTGAGTGCGGGTCGAAGTGACGGGACGTTTGAAAACGAAAAGAGCCCCAAATAGGGCACACGCCAGATCTGAAAAGTCGTTGATGTAATAAAACGGACGCGACTAGTCTCGCTTCGAGAACCGAGGGAGGTCTCGTCTTCCCGCATCGTGTCTCTCTCTTTTCGCGCATCGGCATCGTGAAGGGGCTGGTTTAGAAATCGTCATCATCCTCGCGCTGCCTCTTCCGATCCTTGTGCTGTCGCATTTTGACCTCGTCTTTGTGCAGGAAAAATGGGTAGTTGATTGGTCGGGGAACATCATCCCCAACAGAACCCGTGGCAATCTTGCGAGCACGAAAATCCATGTATGCTTTCTGAGACTCGCTCAGCTCAGTGACGTTACCAGAGCGATACGCGATGTATGCCTCCTGAGAGACCACGACATCAGTGGGTGTGACGTTGTGAGCGATGCCACGAGCAGCCCTTTCGTCATCGGATAGCTTCCGACCGCAGGTCGCCGCTTTGCCCGCGGTCCCACGCCGCATGGCAAAGCAGCCGGGCCAAATGCTGACATACTCAGCGAACTGCCTGCCTGCATCGATCGTAAGGTGGAAGTCAATGAGAGGGTGGTAAGCTTCTTTCTTGATGCTGGTATCGCCAAGAATCATGTGAGTCATGTGAGCGTGTTCGGGCTCTTCTTTGAGCTCTTTTTTGCTTGGCCTTGTGTATTTGTAAAGGTTGAATCCCTCTCCTGCTGCTTGTTTGTAATCGTCCAACATCCAAGGATTGACAAGGTCTACAAGCGGCGGTGCGTACTCAGCGTTAGCAAGGTAGTTATCGAACAAGTCCTTCGCTGTCTGCAGAGCTGCTTCGGCTTTGTTACTGAGCACTATTTGGTCCGCGGCTTTGCCACCACTCCAGCCACGGACCACGGTGGGCGCCAGGAGCTTCGCGGGAACAAGTATGGGTTTCTTGAGGTTCTCGGCCTCCTCGCCCGACCACATGCAAGGATTGATGCAGGGAGCGGTCTCGTGGGCGCTCGCATGCGCGCCGTCCATATTCAAAGGCGGTATGCGTGCGGGTCGAAGTGACGGGACGTTCGAAAAAGCTCGGTTCAAAACAAAGAGCTCAAATAGGGCACACGCCAGATCTGAAAAGTCGTTGCTCGTCTCACAGACCCTAAGACCCGTCGTTCGCGGCGCCGTCCGGTCACAACGCCGCGCGTCGACGCGTGCGAAAGTTCATCACTCAGCGATTGACCATCCGCGCGAGCGGTCGTCGATTGTTCACCGCGACACCGGGTCTCGCGCGCATCGATATCGCGCGCGCCTGAACCCGTCGTTGCTTTTTCCGTCCCACAGCTGGCCGAAACCCCGAAACGGGTGGCGCGACGACCATGACGCGGTTCAGGCGCATCGCCGCCGCCGCGCTCGCGATCCTCGCGCTCGCGGCACATCCGCTCGTCGTCGAATCGATCGACCCTGGCGCGGCGACCTTCGTCGATGCGCGTCGCGCCGGCGGCGATGACCCGTCCGCCGGCGAGGGGAACTCGCGAGCAGAAGCTTCCTCTCCCCGCGTCGAGCGCTCGCGGGACGGCGGCGTCCACCGCCTCTTCGCGCGCGCGATCCGTCGCTCGCTCGATCGCATCCGCGCCAAGCGCGAGGATGACGCGCCAGATCCCATCGCGTGGTCGCAGCCCACCGCGCACTCGACGTCTCCGATCGAGCCCGCGTCGCGAACCCTCCCGCGAAGGCTCAAACTCGAGCCCCAGCAACGACGCCGCTCGCTGCAGCAGGGCACCGACATCTCCGGCTGCCCCGACCTCGCGTCCGGCGACCTCAAGTTCTCCGTCACCACGTGGTCGTCGCTTCCCTCGGAAGACCTCGTCCGCGTGGGCGCGGTCGACGCCGCCATCACGGGCGGAGCCGCCGCAGCCAGGGAGATGTACGTCTCGCTGGTCGTCACGCACAAAAAACCGACCGGTTCGGTGAACCTTCGAGGCGTCACCGTGGCGTTCGAATTTTCCCGAACCGTCGTCACCGACGAAGCCACGGGAGCGACCGAGATTGCCGACCCGTCGCGGTTCGTGTTCATGTGCTGGGGCGCGCAGCTCTTACCCACCGCGGCTGACATGTCGGACGGGGGGCACAGACCGGTGCCGTGCTCCGAGCTCACCCTCGACATCGACGCCGTCGGCCCGAGGGTGACTTTCGGAGACGTCACCCTCGGCCCCGGCGAGTTTCTCGCCGGCGGGTACAGCAACTTCCTCTTCAGCTTCAAAGAGATCAGCGCGATGCCGATGGAAAACTCCGTCACTTTACTCGCACCCTTCTGCGACGACGCCGCGGTGGACAGACCCGCGGCTGAGCTCCCGCTCCTCGCGCCCACGTTCATGCTGGGCTGGAACCCGAATAAGCACCTGGAGCTCAGCGCGTGCCCCGCGCTGCTCGACATGGTGTTCCACTCGCTCGTTCCGACGGTGGACGCCGGTGACACGTCGACGACGACCGCATCCGGTGTCGTCGGGCACAGGAGCTGCGCTAGCATGGACGTCACCGGGGTCACCGTGCCGGTACCTTACGCTCAGACCGTGGATCCGGCGTCGTTCGAGACGACGTGCGCCGGGGTCCAGCTGGCGCTCCCCGCGCCCACGTTTCGAAGCGGTTGCGGTCCGGGTGGATGCAGTTCCCCGATGCAGGGCGATGAGCAGCCGATGCTGACGTGCGACGATGTCGTCGTGACGATGACATCCGACGGTCTTCGCGTCAGTTTCGTGGACGGGGCGCTGAAGCTGTGTCCCGGCTGTTTCCTGGTCGGCGGGCCCGACAACGTGATGGCGTCGTGGCGCGTCCTCGACGGATCCGACGCGAGCTCCATTCCAATCGGTGCCCCCGCGATGCCGTACTGCGGCGCTGGGCCGGATATGTCCTTGACCGCCGAGGTCGGACCCGTGACCCCGTGCAACGCCGAGGAGAACGCGGAGCTCAACGGCGAGGTTCTCAACGGCGGGACGTTTCTCACGTCATCCGCCGGCGCGTGCTGCCTGGCGTGCCAGGAGAACCCGGGGTGCAACGTGTGGACCTTTTGCACCGCGGAGGGCGGATGCGGAGGAGCCGCGCCGACGTACAGCTACAGCCGATGCAGCCTCAAGTACCAGGACCCCGCCGAGCTGTCCCCTGGACCTGCGCCGGGGAAGAGGGGCCCGGAGGTCACGTTCACGTCCGGAAGCCTCCCCGAGAAGGAGACTGAAATTTTCGTCGCCGACACGGTGCAGCAAATTCGCAACGAGACTGGCGAAACGTGCGCGGTGTGCCAGATCGAGGACGCGGCTAACTACAAGGGCGACCCGCTCATCGACGGGACCGACCTTCTCGTGGACTCGGCCGAAGCCTGCTGCGCGAAGTGCGCGGAGGACGACAGGTGCAACAGCTTCGTGTACTGCGGGTCCGAATCCGGCTGCGGCGGCGAGTACTACGACTACAAACACCGCGAGTGCTGGCTCAAGTTCCTCGCCGAGGACATGTGGACGCAATTTCCCGTCCCCGCGTGGAACAGGGGCGAGGGTGTCCCGTGGACGAGCGGGATCGTCAACCGGACGAGGTGCGACGAGAGGGTCCTCCCGCCGCCATCGCCCCCCGCCGTCGTCACGATTCCACTTCCGCAGCCACCGCCGCCCTCGCCCGAGCAACCCCCCGTGGTTCGCGCGCCGCCGACGACGTGCGCCGAGGGAGCATCGAGCATCTCCGAGCTCTGCACCGGCGTGTTACTCGGCCAAGAGGCTAACCTCGAGGTCAACGACGCGAGCGAGTGCTGCGAGGTCATCGCCTGGATGAACGCAGACGAGCGAAGGTGCTTTTGCGACGCCGACGTCGTCGCCTCGCTGGACCGACTCGCGGATCCCCTCTTACTCGTGGGTGGAATCGTGTGCGACGTGGATATCCTGAGCGGCGACGCGTGCGCGCCGGAGGAGCCGACGCCGACTCCCGTCCCGGATCCCCCCGCCATCGTCACGATTCCCCTTCCGCAGCCACCGCCGCCGTCGCCCGCGCAACCCCCCGTGGTGACCGCGCCGCCGCCGCCGGGCGCGCCTCCTCAGCCGACGCCCACGCCGACTCTGGAGCCGCCCGCTCCAACACCGCCGCCACCGGGAGCGCCGCCGTCCCCTGTGCCGACCGCGACACCCGAGCCGGCGGCTCCATCACCGCCGCCCCCGGGCGCACCGCCCGCGCCGGTCGTTGCTCCCCAGCCGGATGCGCCGTCGCCGCCGCCTCCCGATGCACCGCCAGCACCGGCTGAGCCGTCGCCGCCGCCTCCAAATGCGCCGGATGCACCGAGCCCACCGCCGCCAAATGCGCCGGATGCACCGAGCCCACCGCCGCCCAACGCACCCGCGGCGCCCAATCCGCCGCCACCGAACGCGCCGGCATCACCGCCGCCGAACGAGCCGCCGCAGCCGAGCCCGCCGCAGCCGTCGCCGGAACCTCCGCCGAACCCACCGCCGCTGGCACCGCCGGCTCCGAGCCCGCCACCGCCAAATGCGCCGTCGTCGCCGCCGCCGAGCCCGCCACCGCTGGCGCCTCCGGCTCCGATGCCGCCGCCGCCAAATGCGCCGTCGTCGCCGCCGCCGAGCCCGCCGCCGAGCCCGCCGCCGCTCGCGCCTCCGGCACCGAACCCGCCGCCTCCAAATGCGCCGCCGGCTCCTTCGCCTCCCCCTCCAGATGCGCCGGTCGCGCCGTCGCCGCCTCCTCCGGACGCGCCGACGGCACCGAGCCCTCCGCCACCGGACGCGCCTACATCGCCGTCGCCTCCACCGCCGGACGCTCCGGTCGTGTTCGTCCCCGCGCCTCCGATCACCCAGCCGCAACTTCCGTGCATCGTGCTCCTCACTCGCCTCACCGACGAGTGCGCTCCGCTGCTGGGCGACGACACGAGCGCGACGATGATGCAGGACTGCTGCGAGATTCTGGCGGAGATGAACGGCGAGGAGCTCAGGTGTTTCTGCAAAGAGGATGTGCTCGAACGACTCGGCACGCAGCTCAGGCCTGTGACCCTCCTGGCTCCATTCCTCTGCGGACCCGAGCTCGAGATTTATTCGGGCGAGTCGTGCGAGCTTCAGGTTGAACCGGTGATTGTCCCGGTCCCCGTGCCTGAGCCGCCCGAGCCGTCGCCGCCGCCTCCCGATGCGCCGCCAGCACCGGCTGAGCCATCGCCGCCGCCGCCCAACGCACCGGTTGCTCCATCACCGCCGCCGCCAAATGCGCCGGTCGCTCCGTCACCACCGCCGCCAAATGCGCCGGATGTACCGAGCCCACCGCCGCCAAATGCGCCGGATGCACCGAGCCCACCGCCGCCAAATGCGCCGGATGCACCGAGCCCACCGCCGCCCGACGCACCGGTCGCGCCATCACCGCCGCCACCCGACGCACCGACCGCGCCGTCACCGCCGCCTCCCGACGCACCGGCGTCCCCGCCACCCGCGGAGCCAACCGCGACACCCGAGCCGACGGCTCCATCATCGCCGCTCCCGGGCGCACCGCCCGCGCCGGTCGTCGCTCCCCAGCCGGAGCCGTCGTCACCCCCGGCTCCCGCGCCGGTTCCCGCGCCGGTACCCGAGAACGCGTGCCCGGTCGTATTACTCCGCGGCCGAGGCGCTGGGCCCGATCGTAACGAGGCGCTGGTCGGTACCGTGTGGGTCGACCCCGGAGCCACCGCGACGGACGCCGAGGACGGCGATCTCACCGATAAAATTGTTCGGGACGCTTCGCAGCTGGACACCGCGACTCCCGGCGTGTACCGCGTGGCCTACTCCGTCGTCGACTCCGCCGGTTGCGAGACTCGCGCGGTTCGATACGTTCGCGTCATCGCGCTCGTCGCCACCTCCGACGCCGCGTACCTCAGCACGCTCTGCATGAGGCAGGTTCCCAGGGTGACGATGACCTGCGAGGTTGGCATGCAAAGGCACGAGGACCACCGGCCGAACCCGGCGGCTTTCCCCGCGTGTTGCCTCCTGGCGCAGGAGATGGACGCGTCAGCGTGCTTCTGCGACGGGCGCGTCGTCGGGGAGCTCAACGTCCGCAACGCCACGTTCTTCGATAGCCTCGTGGATTTCACCCCGATGGCTTGCGGTTTCAAGATCAAGACTGGGGAGGTGTGCACCGACATGCGCGCGCTGGAGAGATTCTTCTCTGAAGAAATCGTCGACACGGGCGAGGAGGTGGCCACCGTCGAGGAGCTCATCACCGAGGGCGGTGCCCTGAACGCCGAGTTGCCGTGCGACGAGCAGATCGAAGCCGTGACCGCCATGTGCCAGCGCCTGACCCGCTCAACGCCGGGTCCCGCGCCGCTCGTGAGCGACTTTGTGCCGTGTTGCACCGCGGCGTCTGTGCTCAACGTGTCCGAGTGCCTTTGCGACGAAAATTTCATCTTCGCCGACGAGACGCGAACCACGTTTTTGCAGCAGCTCATAGGATTCGCACCGTTGGGATGCGGGTTCGCGCTCACGGGCACGTGCCCCGCGATCACCGACAGGCTCGACCTCCCGAGCGTGGCGGGTATCACCGTGCCGGACGCGTTTTCCTCCGAATCCGTCCCCGAGGTTCTTCCCGTCGCGGGCGGCTGGAACACGTCCGCGACCACCTGGGAGTTCCTCTTCGCCGAGGACGACGTCATGACGACCGTGGACGACACCGGCGGCGAGCAGGCGTTCTGGGTTCAGGACGGGGGCACGCAGCTGTTCAACCTGATATCGTGCGCCGAGTACGTATCCCTCGCGCCGCAGGTCTGCGGCGGCGTGAGGCTGAACTCCGAGGTGTCCACCCTCGAACTCACCGAGTGCTGCGCGTTACTCCACGCCGCGCACGCCAAGGGGTGCCTCTGCCCTCCCGCGGGACTCGCGGCCCTCGCGTCGGTGAACCCCGACCTCACGAAGATCGCGCCAGTCGCGTGTGCCCTGAACCTGGACACGATACCGGCCCTGGGTGAGGGATATTGCAAGACTCGTCTCACGCTCGAGCACGTCATGTCCCCGGCGGAGTCGCAAATATTCGCGGAGAAGAAGACGGCGGGAGACGGAAGCCGCGCGCAGGTGGACTTCTTCGACGAGCGCGATCTCCAACTCGGGACCTTCATCGGCGCCGCGCCGAGAGCCACGCCCATCGTCGTCACCACCCCGACGACGATCGAGGTCACCGGTGTAAACAACACGAGCGTTAAAAGCGTCGTGCCGCCGGGATCCGTCTTTGGCGTCGTCGCCCCGGAGGTTATGAGAACGGTGATTGACACGAACATCGTGGAAAGTGTCATCCCGGGCACCCTCGCGCCCGGCGAGACATACGCAATCCCGGCCGACACGATCGTCACCAGCGACGTCACGTCGTTGCCCACGTACCGCGCGAGCGAGTCCAATTCGAGCGCGGGCGGCGCCGTGGCCCTCGAAGCCGGCGGCGACGAGCGGCTCCTGCTCACCGTCCCGGACCTGTCGGGCGTGGTGAAGCTGCCGTGGACCGCGTCCCTCGCGCCCGTGCCCGTGATTCCCGAGGCGAATTACGCGGAGGATCGCACGGATACGCTGCCCGTGGTTGTCGTCACCAACCGAATCGACGGGGTAACCTCGCTGGTTCCCCTCGCGTCCGACGGCAGGAGCTACGAGACGGTCAAGGCTGACGTCGCCGAGGCGGAGGGAGACGCCGACAACGAGGACTACGATAACGGCTACCGCGGACTGATTTACGGCAGCGGTAACGAGACTGGGCTCGGAAACATCGTCCGGGGATCCACCACGAGCTGCCTGTTCGCGGTCGTCATCGCGGAGGCGTCGTGCATCCCGATGCTGGAGAGCGTGTCTGAAATTTTCGAGCTCGACATCGGCTGGCGCGTGTGCTGCTCGCGAATCTCCGCCGTCAACGACGACGGATGCTTCTGCGACGGAGCGGTCACCGCGGCGCTCGAGGTCACCGCGCGTTCGAACATCCACGCGCGGGTCATGGACGCCATCCCCGGCGCGTGCGGCTTCCAGCTCACCTCCGGAGACACGTGCCCGTCGGCGATTTTCTCCGAATCGGAATCCGGCGACAAAATCAACGTGACCACCTCCGACCCCAACCGCGAGCTCGTCTTCATCCACGCCGACGTGTACGCCGCACCTGAAGTCATCTCCAGCGTCACCGCCGCCGGCGCCGTCGTGGTGTCGTCCAATGACGCGTCGAGGGACGACGCGGAGGTGGCCGATAACGTCGCCGCGGAGGGGCTCAGCGGCGCCTTCGACGCGGACACCGGACTCGTCACCCTCACGCTCCCGGGCGACGCGACCGTCACCACGGACGTGGCCGTGTTCTACCCGAACGAAGTATCTCCATCTTCCGTCGCGAGCCCGCCGCCGCCAGGACCGAGCCCGACTGAAATCATCGCGGTGGACCCGGAGGATCCGAGCCGGCCTCTGCCCGGCTACGGCGTCGTCACGAGCGACGGGGTGGTGATCCCCGCGCTCGAGATTGACGACGACGCGATCTCCGGGCCGTGCGATGCCGTTCGTATGCTCAAGAACTTCCTCACCACCAGCCTTGAGCCCGGGATGGAGTCGTTCGTGGTCATGGGCGCGATCACCCACTGCAAGGGCTTCCCGCTGGAAGTTCCCGAGGTGGTGCTTCCGGTGATGTACCGTCCGCGCGGCGGCGACGGGGGCTACGCGTCGCCCCTCTCCGAGCCCGACGTGGAGTGCCTCGGGATCACGCTCATCTCCAACCAGGGCGAGGTACTCCTCGACAACCTCTGCGATCGTTTCTCGTTCGAGACGAGGGAATACGGCGTGGATCTGATCATCCGCGACGTGTCCATATGCGTCGACTGCGCCCTGACCGGCCGGGCATCCGACGGCGCCATCGCGAGGGTATCGCACCCGAGGTCCGACACGCTCAACGCGATGCAGCCGGGCGTGACCGCGATGACCTGCGACGTGGACGCGGTCGCGGAGGAGGACCGACGCCGCCGTTTGCTCGAGCTGCCTCGCAACGGCAGGAAGTTGCTCCAGTTCCTCGCGGAGCAGTACAGCAACCCGATGGAGGTGAACGACTTCTTCAGCCGGCTCAGGCCCGGCGGCGGTGAGTCGGGTTCATCCGGTGACGAAGGTTCATCCGGTGACGAAGGTTCAACCGGCAAAGACTCGGGGTACGCCCTGATCGGCGACGAGGAACCCCGCGACCCTCAGGAAACACGAGACCCTCCCTCCCCGGACCTGGCACCCGCTCCTCCGCAGATCGCGCCCTCGGACGGGCAGATCACGTGCCAAGACGACGTGAACCGCCTCGCGGGGAACGTCCAGTGGTGGAGCAGGGGCTCCGGGCCCCTCGAGCCCGGCTTGCCCAACCAGCCTTACGATGAGTACGTCTTCTCCGGGTCGATCGACGCGTTGGCCGGCGACGCGGGCGCGGACCTGAGAGGTATCGTCTTGCCGATCGTGTTCAGCCCGTGGGTCCTCGACGACGGCGACGGAGGTAACTGGCGCGCGGTCCTCGACCCGGCGAGCGAGCTCGAGGTTGAGTGCGCAGGCATCGAAAAGATCCCGGGCGACGGCTCCGATGCATCCACCTCCGATGAATCCACCTCCGACGAACCCTGCGGCGGCGTGTCGTTCGCGCTCTCCACCTACTCCTCGCTCGACGCGAACGGCGGCGAGGGACAGGAGACGCCCGCGACTGGCGACTCGGCCCCCGCGGTTCTCCTGTTGGAGGTATCCTTCGACGGCGTCGGGACCGTGGACGCGGGGGGTAAGGTTGCCGGTTCCGGCCCCCGGGGCGAGATGTTCCGGGTGAGGCACGTCACGGGCGCGAGCCTCGATTTCGTCGGTCCCACCGTCGGCGCGCTCGAGTGCGCTCCAGGCGGCGTCGTCGGAACCATCGTCGCCGGCGTCGCACCTTCGTCCCCGGCGTCCGAGCAGCCCGCGGCGGGCGCCGGCGACCGCGGAGGCGTCGTGGTCTCCGGCGAGGACCGCGACGTTTCATCGTGCGCGGGTCGGCCCGGGCTCAACCTCAAGGGCGAGCTGCTCAACGACGGCGGCGCGTCCATCAAGGACGAGGCGGCTGACTGCTGCCGGGACTGCGCGAACTTACCCGAGTGCAACGTGTGGGTGTATTGCGAGGGTGACTGCGTGGACTACGCGTACCACAGCTGTTGGCTCAAGCGTGCGACCGTCATGTCGGACACCAGCGCGCCGGACGCGTGGGCCGCGTCGCCGAACGTGCCGTGGACCTCCGGCTGGTTCCCCCCGAAAGAAGGCGTCGAGCCGGCTCCCACGATGGTTGAGGACGACGAGGAGCCGGAGGAACCTGAAGAACCCGAGGAGCCGGAGGAACCTGAGGAGCCCGAGGAGCCCGAGGAGCCCGAGGAGCCCGATGTGGCACCGCCCATTCGGGTCGTTCCGGTTCCCACCGGACCCACCGAGCCCATCGGACCCACCGAGCCGGAGCCGACGCCCTCGCCCGATCCGACCGCGACGCCCGCGCCGACGATCCCGCCCCCGGTGGTGGTGGACGACGACGACGACGACGGCACGACGTTCACGCTGGTACCCGGTCAGCCGATCACCATCCCCGCCGCGGAGATCACCATCATCCCTGGCGCCGATCTCCCCGACGGGACATCCACCGGCGTGTCCATCACGCCCAGCGAACCGACTGGAAGCGAACCGACTGGAAGCGAACCGACTGGACGCGAGCCGGCCTTTGCCGTCGAAGTCGCCGATCCCTCGTCCACGACGTGCGACGACGCGGACGTGTTCGCGTGCCCGCCCGACGCCGCCGCGGAACCCCTCTCCGCTGCGAGGCTCCGCAGCTCCTTCCAGCTGCTCCGCGCCCGCGCGTCCGAGACTGGCGGGTCGGAAACCGAGGGACTCGAGCTCCTCCGCCCCGGCGACGAGGTCACCGAGATTTTCGTCACCGGGACCCTCATCAACGCCAACCTCGAGGACGCCGCGTGCCTGACCAACCTCGAGGTCCCCTTCGACTTTCCGAGAGCGGTCGTCGCGGCGTCGGGCGACGTGTTCATCGCGCCGCCCGAGGACTTTGAAGTTCAGTGCTTCTACGTCGGCGTTAGGTCCCGCGAGGCGTCCGCCGCGCCGGGCACCGCGTCCGCCGCGGCTGGCCGGTTCCCCGATGCCGCCCAGACCTCGTCACCGCCCACGTCCTGCGAGGACACCGTGGGGCTGTCCATGACCGACGCCGGTCCCGTGATGGCGTTCAAGGATGACGTGGCGTTGTGCCCGGGGTGCTGGCTCGTGGGCGGCCGCGACGGCGTGTTGTTCTCGTGGAAGCACGTCGACGGGTTGAGGCTGCGGGTGGCGGCGGGTGACGACGTGGGGGACGGTGCCGCGAGGTGCAAGCCGGTGGCGTGACCGCGAGGTCATCGACGATACGAAACGATACGACGATGAATGTGTGTGAACGTGCGTGAGTGAAGGAACGAAATGCCCGGGCGTGTCCGCTCGATTCTTTTGATAATCCTTAGACATGGCAGATGCTTTCGCGGGTCGCTGTGCCCTACGTGTGCTGCTTGTCGAAAAATCAACAAGAAGACACACGTAGGGCGACGTTTGGGTCCAAGAGCGATCGCGAAAACATCTGCCGAGAGCAGA
>Ga0302116_1001129_pt1 | contig 16193 bp, 13 predicted proteins | sample AG5_SCM_MG_FD_203124 | JGI IMG/M metagenome (GOLD analysis project Ga0302116, IMG submission 203124) | Marine microbial communities from Western Arctic Ocean, Canada - AG5_SCM | ecosystem: Environmental > Aquatic > Marine > Oceanic | place: Canada: Western Arctic Ocean | collected 2017-10-01 | reverse complement strand
AACTTTCATTGAGGGTCGTGGAGGGGGGGGAATGCTTCCTTTTTGCTTAAAACCACTATTCTTTTTTCGTGACTCACATATCCTTTGATCAGCCGTTTCCAGATCAAGTTACTAATTATACACTCCATTTCGTCAAGGTTCATGACCTCCTCAAAAACAGACTTTCTCTTTTTGTTGTTTGTGTTTGTGAACTGGCTGCTGCCGAAGATGAACGAAGAAGCAAAATCACTGTTGGCTCGTGCTCGTAAGAAGTTGACAGCAGAAACAACCTCTGCGATATCTAACCTGCTCCCGTCTGCTGACCCGGCAGATCTCACTCTTTTAAGTAGGTTTCTGTACACGACGGTGCTCCCAACCTTCTCCAATAGCAGAAATACCCCCCTTCTGATTAGAATTTTTGCTGCAGGAGGGTGAGCGAGAATGCCCTCGTAGAGGGCAATGTTTCCCACTTTAGCGGATTTCACGAGTGCTAGGAGGATTGAAGGGAGTGAGCATACGACAGGTGTGGCTGGCGTTTTACCAAAATACTTGTCCATGAGTTTTGCGCAAGGGAAGGCCCCTTTCCTCATTTTGAGAGGGACCAGAACTCCGTAGAACATTCTTCTCTGCTTTTCGAAATTAAAATTTTGGCCGAGCCCCTCCAGCATGTTAACTCCTCTCTCGAAGCTTCTCTCCGCTTCTTCGAACTCATCTCTAAACAACTGGACGTTTCCATGCCACCACAAGAAAGAGCATTGTTCACCCATGGGCCCGAGTCGGTCAAGATTGTAGGTTTGAACGGGTTTTATAACAGAGTCCGAGAGTCGAAGGGAGTTCGAGAGGCGGGTGGCGTACGAACGGAGGAGGATGTTGACGAGCGGAAGAATTATTGTCCTCTTTGTCGTAGTTTGGTTGTAAAGTATTGCATCGTTTCTTTGGTTTTGGCTGGGGTCACCGTTCTCGGCAACGTTCCAGCTATCGACGGGATTCGGCATCGCCGTCCTGTCCAACACGCAATTTCTGAAACTCGTTTGGAGGCAAACAACGCCAGCATTCAAATTGGTAGTTATCTTGTTCTGCAAACCCCAATTTTGGTTGTGAGAGTCGGAACGGCAGCAGGCCTCAACCCCTCTGCACACGCCTTGCTCAAAGTCAAGGAGATTGGCAATCGTAAAGTGAGCACGAGAGGTCGCCACAAGGAGAGGATGGAGAACATTGCCCTGCGTTTTTGGAAGGTAAACATTGTTTATAAGGGTCTGTATAGTCAGAATGGATCCAAAGGCACAAGTAAGTTGGGGGAGGGGAGAGGGGGCATTCACAGCTGTGGCGTTGGCAACATAACTCTTCCAACTACTGGTCAAAATTATGCAGCACTCATACACAGAGCAGCTGCTCAAATCGTGGCTTTCACCATTGCCAGGTTGCCTCATGTTCCAATCATTGCCAAACTGATCATCGATGGATGGAGAACGCATAGAAAGCTGCTCTTTGCACAAACCTTGAGTGTAAACCTTCGCCGCTTTGTCCATTTCCTGCAACGACAACGACACAAAAACGGGTGCAGAGAGATTCGAGGCTGACCGAATTTGTCTGATCCTTCTTTCGAAAGCGCCCATCGTAGAAACATCTAAATCTCCACAAAAAATTGTGGACACCAACAGAGAAGGCTGATCAATATGCGTTCGGAATCGGGTACAATCCATGGCAATCAACTTTAGCTGTTTTCTTTTTTTTTCTTTCTTGAAATCAAATTTGCGTAAGCCCAAGCAAGCACTACATGCATACCGGTAAACGCAAGTTATTGCAACGACTACTGAGTACGGGTGAAACATCTGAGCTTTCGGAGCTTTATTGTGATGTTCATCGAACACAAGATTGTGGTGATTCATTGGAGAATTGTTTGGGGACAATCAACAATAGTTTGAGGCCATTAGGGTTGGAGTGTCGAGGTGTTGTGATGAGAAGTGTTCGAGGTGGTGGTAACAATAACAGCAATGTAAATGGCAACGAATCACAAATTCACCATGTGGTTTGCAATACGAAAAGCGACCTTGTTGCCAAGGAGAATTCGGTGGGTGGGACTGCCTCCCAGCAAACTGCAAAACCTATCTACCTGAAACGGATTCTCACCCATTTTCTGACAAGAAAAGACCAGTACTTGCCATTGAGTGACAGCAACACTGGCAGCAATTCACAAGGCAAGCTGCAACCTCCCGGAGTTCTCGCAGTAGCCTCGTATACGGAACTGCTGAATCTTATGAGGCCTGTTCAGGTACAGGCTGGCGAGGATGAGGAGAAAGATGATGATGATAGCAATAAAAATTCATCTACGAAAGCCAAGAATAATCCAGTTGACCCCACTTTTACTCTCCAAGAAGCTGAGGGAATGTTGCAGAGTTTCATTCGTGAAAAGTGGCTGTTGTATGATAGTGAGGAAAAGCTTGTTGTAGGGTCTAGAACTTACGGGGAACTGGGATCTTCCTTGGAGGCCCTCGTTTCCACACTGAAAGAGGAGCAAGTTTCAAAAAATGCTGCCAAGATTATCAGTTTTGAAGCACCCCAAATTTTGTTGAACTGAGAAAAGTAGGAAATGGTTTTTTATTATATCAGACTACGAAGACGTATTGCCTCCTTTTTGAACAATGCCAAACTCGAAACAGCACCAGCTCTAGCTTGGTCAATGGCGGGGCACTGATGAAGTTCAAGAAGCCCCACCTCATCATCATCATCATTAGTTTCAAAATTGTTATGGTCTCCATCTGCACCGTTCTTGCCGTTGTTTTTTAAGTTCTGTGTTGACTTCCCGAAGTAGCCTTCAACGGCCGAGTTCAGGTTTATTATCGCTTCTTCGCCAATTCCTTTGTGACTGAGAAAATCAGATTGTGAAAAAGGTTTTGGAGGTTTTTCCAAAATTGCGCCAAAAGTATCGTAGCCAGCCCTTATTGAGAGCGCATCGGAATCCGAAATTGAATACGCCTTGCTCCATCTTTGGTGCAACTTGCTCAGGCTGCTTGCTTTTTCTTTTTCTGACGTTTGCTGTGAATTTATTCCGTGACAACCTGGGAATAATCTGTTTCGAGCAAACGCTCTGAAAAGTTCGCGCGAGGTTTTGTCCCTGTTACTCCCGGAAACGAGATGTGCACCGTTGGCGTGGGCGATAAACCTCAACGCTTGATGGAGGGATTTGCGGCCGCCAGAATCTTCGTCCTTCAAAACATCAAACTTGTTGGCAACAATCAAGAGAGGAACAGGAAACAATTTTATCAATCCATAATCAGGGTGTGAAGTTGGAACGCTCAGCTCTGTTTGCTCCTGCAGCTTTCTAGCTCTCTCAGGCGAAACCTTCTCTAGGTTAGCAAGCGCCTCATCAACCCGATTCCGCATTAATTTCAGCCACCGTGTAAGGGACAAAACAACATTGTTGGGACTGCTAGTGTCGACAACCACCACAACCACAGAACTATCTATTTGCTTGGAGATCGGGACCCCAGCAAGGTGGTGAGCGGCAGTTGCATTCGAACCCCCAAGCTCCCAAACATTACTTATCTGTTTCTCATTTGCTGTTGAGTTTGGCTTGAGTCGGCGAGCAAACTCTGAGATTATTTCGAAAAACATACAAGTTTTAGTTAAGATATATTGTGCTATTATGGGAGGGAGGCAGCATGAAATAACTTACGATATTCAAGTGCTACCGTGGGTTTGAGCGATTCATCCTTTGCCAAAAATTGTTGAATTAACGAGCTCTTCCCGGAACCCGAATCGCCTACAAATAAGCATTGTATATCATCAGTATGTGTATGGAGTGGTGGGCAACCACATGATGATTCGTCAAATATGGTATTCATTTAATTTGGCTGTTATTCAGAAAATAGGCAATTTCTATTTTCACGTGGGGTTCCACACACTATCATCACAACAAACTGGCCAACATTTTCGATATAGATATGAAAACTCAAAAACGTAAACGAGTTAGCGACAAACGACTATCACCGGAATCGTCCAGTTCCTCATCTTCTGAGGATGAGGATGGAGGAATCATGCTTGAGTCGACAGTTGGTGGTGGAAGTGAAATGGGTGAAAAGGTGGAAACAAATGAAGCAGAATTTGTGTTTTTGCAAATGTCTGAACAGCATTGGTTTGGGTGCAAGACTTTGCTGGGCTCAAATGTGTTGCATGGGCCTCACTCTTCTGCTCTTGCGGAGGTTATTGTGGGTCAAGTTGCGGTGGGAACTTTGCTGGGAAATTGTGACAGCGACATTTTTGCCCTTGCTTCTGTTATAAATATCGATGATGTCAACCTTACACGAATAACAGGTGTGAATAGCGTCATCAAAGCTGTTGTTGGTGCGGCACCAACGACTGTTAAATCCAGAGTTGAGGAACTCTTCAGCGGGGGGGGGAAGCGTGGCAGGGAGGTTGGTTGGTATGTGTCGGAGCGTTTTGTAAACACACCACTCACTTTAGTGGCTTCTTTGCTGGAAACTTTGAGCGATGATTTGGATTGGGCGGTAGAAAATGCGGAGGGGGACGGGTGCAATGGCAAAACTGAGGCTCAAATGTACGAATTTGAGAATTTGTTCTTCTTGGCTCCAATTGTCACAGACGACGAGAAGAAGGAGGTATTAAAGAATTTTGAGGACGATGTATTGGTGCGGAATTCTGAGTACAGTTACAAAGTGCAAATTGGATCGAAACCCTTCATGTTCGCTTGCATTTCGATGAAAAAATTCAAAACAAGTTTAAAGGGATTGGCACGAAGTTGGAGTAGTTCGACGTAAAATAAAATAAGTGTAACGTAAAATCCTATTTTTTTACCGGTGCCCAACGACATGGAAGCACAATACGGTGCAGTCATCGGGCATCCCTCCACTCCACATGATGTCGTTGTCTTTGGCGAGTACAGCAAACGGAGAATCCACCCCATCATCCAAGCTTAGCTCTCTGGCCCTTCTCACCAGACACTCGCTCAGAGCTTTTACTTTGTCCTTGCTCACGTCGCCCTTGGAGCCCCCCTGGCTCCTCCACCTTTTCCCCCTCGCCTCCATGTCAAGATCAGCATCTATGAAGCCATTTTCGATTTCCCACTCTTGGCAAATCCTCGAAATTTCCTCAATCTCAACGTTATCGAACAAACCATCCGAAGCGCATATTACAATATCGCCTCTCCTGACGTGAATGGTGTTGTTGCAGTAGTCGCTAGCCGATTTGAAGGCGTGATCGTCGCCTTCTTCCTCTCCAAGTTCCTTTCCTGTCCAACCTAGCTGATAGGGAAAGTTGAAAGATTTCAACTGTTGTTGCGAAACGAACGCCGCTCTCAGGTCGCTCTTCTTGCCCTTCGCCCCCGCGGTTTCTAAATCAATGTGCCTCAACACAATAATGCCGCTATCCCCAATGTTGCTGAAGTGAATTTGGTGACTTTCCTCGTCAAAGACCATGACACAACTCGTACAAGACCCAATTACGTTGTCCTCAATTACACGTTTGTGCGCTTGTGCCATAATCTCGTGGGGTTTTGGAGCTGATTCGCCATCCTTTTTCTCTTTCTCGCTCAACGCGTCTTCGCAGTGCCTCATCAAACTCCTACTGAACAGGCGAGGATCCACGCCCCACTGCCGCCAGCTTCCAACCCCATCGGCCACACCAGCGTAGACAAACTTCCTCCTTTTAAACTCTACAACCTTTAAAAAGTAAGCATCCTCGCTAAACTCCACATCAGAGCTGTAATCGGCAGGGCCGTGAGCCCTCAAGTTCGACGCAACTCCGTTTGCTGTTTTAAAAGGGTGAGGGAGCTCAAATGCTGAAAAGTTCACATAGAGCGGACGGTTAATTTCGTGAATCTGTTCACTAATGAACAGGGGAGGCTCGGCCATGGAGGAAAACGACAGCCCTACCCGCTCACTCAGGTCTGCTAAATATTGCTTTTTGCCCCCTCTCTCTAGCGCAGAAAAATGGAACTCGCTTATGTCACGATTTGTAAGAATACCCTCAACTCTACCGTCCTTTATAATTGGAAGACATTTCATCCCAGTTTTTCCCATTATTGATCTTGCCTTTCGGACGTTTTCGTCCGGTCTTCCAAACACAACCTTGTTGAGCGGAGTGATAAACTCATTTATTTGAATATCGGCGAGGTCAGAAAACTTCTCGGGGCTTGTCAAGGAAATACCCTTCGCCATCCGACGAAGCAAATCCCGAGAGGTTAGCATTCCTAAAACTTTACCTTTCTGGTGAGTGAGAGAATTCACGTGCATTTCACGATCAACCACCATCAACGCTGAAATTCCCCTCTGAATATAAACCTGAATTGCCTCAGAAATAGTTGTTGTCTTGCAAATCGTGCAATCAACCCAGCGTTTAGTGTGTTTAGCTTTCAAAATTGAAGCAATCTTCTGCTCATTTGTCGCCGCCCACTGCAATTCAAATTTTGTTGTATTCGCAAAGTCGCTGTTTGAGACGAAGGTTCGAAATTGTTTGTAGGTTTGACGTATCATTAAGTAAGCTCCTCGGTTTCTCGAAGACAGGGATGAAAAACAAAACATAAATTGGATTTTAAAGACGCCTACCGAACAATGGATAAGCTCACGTTCACCCCCCTTGGCTCTGGTCAAGAGGTGGGAAGATCATGTCATGTATTGAGTTTTCGTGGTACAACCATAATGTTGGATGTTGGAATTCATCCTGGTTACCAGGGCGAGGAGCAGCTACCCTTTTTCGACCACGTGAATCCTGCTGATATTGATGTTCTTTTGGTGACACATTTCCACTTGGATCATGCCGGAGCCTTGCCTTACTTCACTGAGCGAACAGGGTTCAAGGGACGAATTTTCATGACACACCCGACTCGAGCAGTGATACGGCTGTTGTTGTTTGATTATTTGCGCCTCATGGAGATTCAGAGTCAGAGTCAGAGTCAGAATAAAGCCAACGGTGGTGAGAATGATAATTCGAGTTCAAAATCACCCCAAAACAGTGTTTTGTACACTGAGCAGGAGTTGAAGAGTTGCATTGAGAAGATTGAGTTGATTGACTTTCATTCTGTTGTCACTGTGGGTCCGATTAAGTTCTGGGCGTACAACGCTGGTCACGTGCTGGGGGCTTGTCTTTTTATGATTGAAATTGCGGACAGACACGTGCTGTACACGGGCGATTACTCGATGGAGGATGATAGGCACTTGATGGCTGCGGAAATTCCAAAGATTTCCCCTGACGTGTTAATTTGTGAGGGAACGTACGGGACTCAGGTTCACCCCTCCAGGGAGGAGCGGGAGACGTTGTTCACTGAATCAATTGGGGATGTGGTGAGAGGGGGGGGGAGGATGCTGATTCCCACCTTTGCGCTTGGTCGTGCTCAGGAGCTGCTGCTAATACTGGATGAGTACTGGCAGGCTAACCCGGACCTGCATGACGTACCAATCTACTACGCTAGCAAAATGGCGGGTAAGGCGTTGCGTGTGTACCAGACATATATTAACATGATGAATCAGAGGATTCGTCTTCAAATGGACGTGAGCAACCCTTTTCAATTTCAGTTCATTCGCAACTTGAAGTCGATCAACGTTCAAGACTTTGACGACAGCGGACCTTCCGTGGTATTTGCGTCTCCCGGTATGCTGCAATCGGGCGTGAGCAGGCGACTGTTTGACCGGTGGTGCACTGACCCCAAGAATGGGGTGATCATTGCTGGCTACGGTGAGTACGAGCGTAGCGAAACGAAGCGGACCGCCTGCCCCAGATTTTCTTGCGAACGCAACGTTTTGATTTCTCACACACAAGCAAAGCTGTCGATAACACCCTTGCCAAGGATTTGGCTGAAGAACCCGACGAGGTTCAGTCTCTCGAGGGGCTCTTCCAGCCTGTGCGGTGCTCCGTGAAGTACGTGTCTTTCTCTGCGCACGTAGATTTCAAGCAGAATTTTCAGTTCATTGAAGCTACCAAGCCGAAAAATGTTATTTTGGTTCACGGTCAGAGAAACTTCCTGGAGAGGCTTAGAGGGGAGCTTTCCAAAAAGCTCCCGAAGGGGACGTCGATCACAGCGCCCCCAAATGCGCAGAGCGTCGAACTTCGGTTTGAGCGTCGTCGCAGCGCCAAAGTGATTGGAAAGTTGGCGGACAACAACAATAATAACAATTACAATAACAACAATACTCAAAGGGACAAGGGTTTTCAAAATTTTAAACAAGGGGACACACTGAGCGGTGTTCTATTCACCAAAAACTTCCACTCCCGGATTGCTTCGCCTGATGACTTGGGAGAGTACAGCCCTCTCCGGGTCGGAAGCGTGGAGCAAACTCTGCACGTCCAGTTCGTCGGCGGTAGTGCAGGAACTCTACGGTTATTTTTGAACGAAATGTTTTCCAACGTGGAGGAGGAGTCAAGCGAAATAATACATGACCTGGGAAGTAACCCAACTTTCAAACTTCACAACGGTTGCCTTACAATAAAAATGAAAAAGGACGCAGTTGTATTGTCTTGGCTAAGTAGCCCAGTGACTGACTTGCTGGCAGATGCCGCGGTTGCCATTCTGATGCATGCACAGGGGGGGGGTGCTAGCGTTCGCATGAGCGGGTCGCCTTGCGGCGCCGGCAGCAGCGACGACGGAGATGTCGGCGAAACAACCCTTCAACCCAAAAGTATCAACGAGAAGCGGCTGCGCATCGCCAAACAGCTGCTTGAGGAGCAGTTCAGCGATGTTAGCGCTGATATTGAAAAGGGAACTTTCATCATTCGAGTCTCGAGCAATGCAAAGAACGAAGAAACGAGAGAAATTGAGAGCAAAGTTGTTATATGCGGAGTGAAAATCGTATTCAACGACAAACTAGGTTGCGAATTGCGCGTCAGGTGCGCGGACGAGAAGGTCGGAGGAAATGTTAAGCAATGTCTGTTTCTCTTGGCGGCGGTCACAAATTAAATTAAGGAATAAAAATCGAACTTTTCCTTTCCTCTTCTCCATCTCTCTTTCAGAGAGCGGTCGAATCCTCCTTGAACGACAACGTTGTCACCTTTTGAGTTATCACCTCTCCTCCCTCTCCTCCCTTGTCCGCCCCCCCCCCCTCACTCTTCTTCACCGCGATAACAATTTTGTCGGATCTTGCCAGAGCCCACAGCCCGAAAAGTGTCCCAAAAAGGGTTGAAACGACTGCCGTGATAATGGGCAAATCGTCGGCATTCCATTTATTCCACCAGGACTCATTCTCGGGAATGAAAAGAAACGGCTTGTTGGCACTGCCGCAAGCCTCCACACCGTACCCGTCGATGAAAGCGTGCCTGTTCAAAATGCTGCACAAACCACTTTTTTTAATTCTTGAGATTTCGCCAGGAGAGAAGAAGTTCAGATCGACATTCTCGTAGTAAAACCTGTCCCCGTCCCGCAGAACTTCAAACTGGTCCTTGATAATTCTGGCAAATGTTTCACCCAGGTTTCCCTCTTTCAAGTGGTCTTCGGCTAGCCCCCCTACGAACAGATCAACATTTTCGATCCTGTCCGAATAAAGCAGCTTCATTTTCTCGGCCAAAGCAGGGTTTGAAGGACTAATTTCCTCGAATTTGCTGTACCTCGCCAGCCCAAGCGCGGCTCTGACGCTGTTGAAGTCCGCAATCCCGTGATCTCTGCCTCTCTGGATGTTGATGCTAGCCAAGTCCAAGGGGGCTGCGTTGGTGCCAAAGAGGAAGTTCCTCAAACCGTTCACAATCTTGGTGTCGATCTCTTGGGCCGGCTGGCCGAACATTCCCTTGAACAGCCTGCTGATGCCGTACCCGTTGAAGCTTCCCGGTTTGAAGTAGCTGTCCCGAAGCAACAGGTGGCCGTACTCGCACTCGCTCCCGTCGGCCTCGAGGCAGAACTGTAGCTCGTTGACTTGACTATGACCAAATCTTGCCGCGGCCGTGGCAAATTCGTTCTTAATCTGGACCGTGACGGTTGGATCATAGCCAGTGTATTCGCTCAGCTTCATGTTTGGTCCCAGCAAGGCTGGCAACCACTCTTCGTACACAATTGCCTGATATTTAGCCATGAGCTTCACTCTCGCCTTTTGGAAAACCACCTCGTCGTTAGCCGCTACACCAATTTCTTCGAGAACCTCGTCCGCGAGTTTGTTGTGCTCCAAATGAAACAAGGTGTGCAAGGCAAGAAGGGCCGGATGAACATTTGCCCTGTTGTCCCCGCTAAGCAACTGCGTTTCGAGGTCCTTCTCGAGAGGATTTGCTAATTGCATGAGAGGTTTGTTCTCCGGCAGCAAACCTGTGACGGGGTTAATCACGAGCTTTCCTCCCCGCAAGGACCGCATGCTGAGCAAGCGAGCCATCGAGGGCGAGTAAACTTGCGACAAATCAAGAAAACTCGTGACTTTGTTGAACTGCTCTCTGTTGACGTTGAATCCGTTCCCAGTGCTTTCAGCCACGCCACTTCTTCGGAACCTGATGTGCCGTCCCCCCTCGTTGTTCTCGTCAAAGGTGAAATCGCCAGTCGGCACTTTGATCCCCATCATGTCGTCCAGGTCCCCATTTGCAAAGGGCGTGCTGAAGTCAGTGTCATGCACGATCATTTGCCCCATGTGCACGTGCAAGTCATTTAAGTGTAGAAGCGAAGGAACTTCATTGTCGGTTTGCGCAAAGAGAACGTTGCTGATCTCGCGAGGTGAAGGGCGGGCATTCTCCCCCGCGTCTTCTCCCTCGGTTACGGGTGTGTCAAAGGCACCAAGATGAGCGTGTGGACTCTGATCGTACTCACTCGGAGCAACTCTCCCGAGAGACATGAAAGGACAGCCCATATTGGTTACCTCCTCGTTGTTCCCTACTCCGTTCAGTGGCGGGTAGATCGATTCGAATGCCTCGTCGACACTCCCTTCCTCGTAGAGAACGTCCAACACAATGGTTCCACTATTCTCAAGCTGGTTATTGGGGTCAATGGACGCCAAGTCAACAATTTGGTAAGTGAAAGAAATTGAACCATTGAAATGCCTTGACGGGAAAAAATTCAAGTGCTTCTTTGTGATGTCAATCCCGACTGTGCCGCCCTCGACTGGCTGTGTCACCTCGGTAATTGCCAAGTGCGGGCACTGAGGGATAGTTTCGACGTGGTGAAGACTCTCGTAGCGATTGAAACCTTCCATCGACTTGACTCGTAGTTGAGTGTTTCGCTTCACGTTGAGCACGATCAAGGTATTGTTCGATTTTGGCCAGAATATTTTCACCGCGTTAAGAGGCGTCGTCGTCGGGTCACCTAAACCAAAGTGGACCGTGGTTTCGCCTGTTCCTAAATAAAAAGATGTTGCACCCATTCTTCGAACTTTCCACTTTGTGCTTTCTGCCTGCTCGTTAGCACTGCTGCCTCGAGGGTCATCGTCAGGCCTTTGCAGATCAATAACAAAAAGGTTGCGAAATTCGCGAAAAAGCACAGGTGAGGTTTTGTGGACGATGAATTTGGTGCGATTATATTCCAGACGCAGCCATCTCGCTCGCTTACCTCTCCTGCAAGTAGACCATGGCGCCCAGACAGTCAGATCCCGAAGTCCTGTCAACAACTTTGACCTTCAGCCAATCCATACTATTGCCGCGTCGATTTTCGAAGAATTCTGCTCTACCTTCATTATTAACAACGAATATGTCCAAATCGCCGTCGCTGTCATAGTCGAATGTCAACAAGCCCCGCCCTTTGCTCTTGTCAGCACTGAAGCCAAGTGACTCGCCATTCTCGACCATCCGCAAAACGTCGTCGCTGTTTTTGCACTGGTTTTCCGGCCTACCGCTTGTACAAGAGAGTACATTCTCAAACAATTTGCTTTCGGTTGCCAACAAATCTTCTGTTGACCCGGGAAAGTCAAAACCATTCACCAACGCAATGTCCAAATCCCCGTCGTTATCGAAGTCAAACATCGACGTTCCCCACGCCCAACCACCATCGCTAACGCCAAACTCAATCGTCTTGTCGTCGAAATCAAAACCCTCCTTTTTCAAGTAGAGTCTATTTCCGCTCTTTTCTTGGCCGTAGAAGAGCTTCCCCTGTGTTTGAGTGCATGAAGAGAGAAAAAGTTAGTAGTAGCAGCAGCAGCAGCAGCAACTTTTCTTTTTTGTGCGCAACTCGCAGCCTCTTACATTTTTTTCATTACAGCCAGGACAAGAAATTGCAGTAACGAAAACGTCAATTCTCACATCCTCGTTTATGTCTCCAATCGTGCTCCCCATTGCATCTACCACCCCTCGTCCTGACCTATAACTTGAACTTTGGCTGAGGGAGTAAGGGCCAAACTCTTGGTCGAAACTATGGTTGGGGGGCGCATAAGCGTCATCGACGAAACTGCCGTTGCCATCATTTAAAAATATTTTAGTGTTTCCAAAGTCGGTTACGCACCACAAGTCGTCCCAATTATCCCCGTCGTAGTCTTGAATCATGCAACCAAATACTTGAGTTCCCGTGGGATCCCCTGATCGACGGGCACGATGCTCAGCGTCCGTGAATGAAACTGTAAAATTCATGTGAGTGCAAAGAAAGAAAGACAATTTGTGCAAGACAAACAAATAAAAAAACAGACCAAGTTCACTTACCAGGTAAACTCAACTCATCTGTGATGTCATCAAAGTAACCACCGCAGTTCGAGGAGTTTGAGTTCGAATGCGTTTTTTCGCAGCCGTTCCTTTTGTGACCGATGTTTCTGAATATTTTGAAACCCTCGCTCTGGGCGGAGTTCCCGGTGCGAGACGATTGGTGCATCCACTCCCCCGTCACTAAGTCCAAAAAACCATCATTGTCGAAATCTCCAAACGTTGCCCCCATGGCAGCAGACTTTGACAGAGTATGACTGTTGTCAACACCGCGGGCAAGGCTCTCCTCAGTGAAATGCCCAGTGCCATCATTTATGTACAAGCGACCATAGTGATATTTGCCGTAAGTGGTGAAGTATATGTCTAGGTCGCCGTCGTTATCAATGTCTCCAACGGCGACGGCAACAGTATCTTTGGCGTCGTCCGTCGCCCCAATGCCACATGATACAGTTACGTCTTGAAAGGTGCCATCCCCGTAGTTCAGAAAGACTTTTGGTGTCTGGTCAAGCCTGGCAACTATCAAGTCGTCATGACCGTCACCATTTATGTCGCCCACAGCTGCTCCGCCGTACATGTAGGTGGCGTCGCAGGTAGGTTGGCAGTAACCATTGGTGCAATCTTCGTGAGCACAAGAACCGTCCTTGAAGCGACCAGCTTCTTGCTGAAGCACATCTATGCCAAGCTCGGCGGCAACATCCACGAAAAACAGAGGACCACCCCTTCTGGTACTCTCCGAGTTTCCAAATAAGAAGTCATCAAAACATATTTCATATTGTGCCGAAATTGCATCATCCATTCCATCGTTGAAAAGAGGATTTAAGCTTATTGGTTTTCCAAGGTTGCGAGCCGACAGAAAATCATCTTTCACAACGGGAACGTCCGGTGAAGGTAGGACTATAAACTTTACTTTGCAATGAGACGCCAAAGTGTCTCCAAACTGAACAAAATCAACCCCAAAAAAGTGTTCATTGGGTCGATACTCAAAAGTTGTTTCTCCGGATTCTGATGCCTCAGAGTTGAGCTCAAGGGGCGGCAGCGACAACTCTGGGCCTGTGTAGATATTGCCACTAGAAGTTCCCAACGAAATACTCCAAAAATTATCAACAGATGATGTGCAATTCAGGGGAACTTTGAATTGGATAGCAGAATCTTCGGATACAATCAAAGTTGTTGCAACTACTTGTGCAGCCATAAACAGTGAAAAAAACAATGTCATTTGTTGTTCTGATTTTGTTGGCTTCAAGAAATGTAAGAGACTTGGACTCGGATGTTCGCAAAATGCTTTGGATCTTATTAATAATAAAGAGGGTGGTCTTTAATTTTTCATTTTTTCTTTATTTTCTAGCTCAAACCTCACCCCCGGTTTGGTCAACTCTGGTTTGGTTTGGAGCTGGTAAAAATTTCACTTCAAAAACCATTATTTATCAACTTTTTGCTCTATGCAAAACCCCCTTGTTGCTGCCATTGAATTAGAGAAGGAGTTGGGCAATTTGAAAGGGCAAATTGGTGAGATGAAAATATTAGCTTGTGAGCGATCCAACGAAGAGCAATCCTACGCAGCTGCAATAAAATCTGCTGGGTTGGTTAGTCCAAGTCCTATTAAATCAGTTGTATTGGTGAAAAAGACAGGTTTGATTGTCCAAGAAGTTGAGGTTGAGAAGCAAAACAATAACTACCAGGATGAAGATGAAGGAGGAGAAGAGCTAAATTGGCATAAGGACCAACCTTTGGTACACGATAGACACGGAAATGCTTGGGCTGTTATTGAGAGCCCGAAAGGTGGCTCAACCATTGTCGAGGGAGGGGAGGGGGGGGAAACCTTTGAACGAACACAGCATTTGAAGTACTATGCAAATGTTGTGACCATGGAGACGAGTTGGAATGATCCACGCGGGGAAGGAGATAATGCCGAAAAAACTGTTCTCAAACATAATGTTAGTCGGGTTGCAAATGAAAGTGGAACTGATTTTGTCGCCGCATCTGCAATTCTTCCAACAACAAATTCAGATGCCCCCCCAAGCAAACCCGACGACATCTTCCTTGGCTTAACTGCAGCCACGGTGCTGGAGCGGGAGTTCTTTGAAACACAACTTGAAGTCGAAACGCTTAAAAAGCTTCATTTGGTAAAGGGTGACGAAATGAGCAAGTCCAAAAAAGGTTCAACTCAGGTTTCAAATAACGGCAGGAGCACCTATGATGCGATTGACGCTATTTCGTGCCTTGCAGACCGAGTTGCTGGTGACAGTGCAGACTCAAAGCGCGTGGGTGAAAGAGAACTTTTTGCACCTGACAGAAGCACAAAGAAGGGATCAAAAACCAATCAAAATCAGAACCCCTGCAAAGAGGAAGCTCCTGTGTTCCCTCCCGGAACTCCTGGCGGGGTATACAACGAGTTCGCGGAAGTGGAAAGGGACCTGGATAGAGCGATTTTGGACATGAACGAAGCAAATGATTTTGCTGTCAAAAATCAATGTCGCAATAAAAACATCAAGCATGATCTTGACCCAATTGTTGTCCAAGCTATCACTGACATTGTGAACGACCGAATCAATGAAGTAATCGACCAGCGCCTTTTAAATTCGCTGTTTGAGCACACACATCACGCGCAGGAGGTGAGCAGCATCAAGAAAAGTCCAACTCTCTATCATCATTAACTCAAAACCCCTTATTCTTAACAGCCAAATCGATCACAAAAAGATGAACCCGATACTTCGTCGTTTCGTTTGGAGAACTCCCAAATTTTCGTTTCAGACGCTCTTAACACTTCTCTTAACACTTCTGCTGTCAACTTAGCAGCAAGCATTGACAGCCTCCAACGTTTTTCAGTCACTTGCGTCTACCTAGTGACGTTCACTTTGGTGCTATGCGCAGTATGCTTTGGACTTGGAATTGGTGGGGTGGGCAGAGTGAGCCAATTTCTGAGTCGCGTGGGATTTGGTTTTGCCGAAACATTCTATGCAAGAGGTAAGTCTTCATATTGGGCAGATAAACAAATATTTTTTACTAAAAACTCTTAGATCAAATCTATGGATCCTCTCCGCAATTTCAAATGGTCTCTGGCTCAGATGAATTTTGCTTTGATGGATATTTTTTCGGTCGTGGCTGTCACGAAAAAGAATCCGCGTTCACGTTCAATTACATTGGCGGAGGCAGTAGGTTTGGTGCTTCGGTCGAGATTGTTAAATTAAAAAACGGTGCCGCTACAGGAGAATGTTTGCAAAGTAGCAAAAAAAACGAGTTGATTCTGGGGAGGTGCTTAGAAAATAATATTGACAGCTATACGATGAAGGAGGACAGAAGCAACAGGCAGATGTGGTATTTTGACAACGGAGTTCTGAGATTGCGGAAAACAGAGCGAGACGATACATCGCTTTGTTTGAATAGGCGCGTTGGTGGCAATGTGGCGTACTTGGCAAAATGCAATTTGGAGGGGTTTCACGAGATTCGGATTTTGGTGGATAGACCCGGTTGGTTGAGTTGGGGGTTGAGAAAGAAAAACGTTAGCAGCTGGTCTGAAATATTGAAAAGTATAGAAACAATGGGTGCGAATGAAGCAGAAATTATTAGAGAGGAAACAAGAGAGAAAACCAATGAAATTTCGCATCTCTCGGGGTTGTTTGATTTGTATTCAAAGAGATTCAATTGAATTTTTAATTGTATTTAAAGAGTTTCAATTT